>Ga0209042_1000034_pt1 | contig 191454 bp, 178 predicted proteins | sample SaaInlV_200m_DNA_6_FD_184649 | JGI IMG/M metagenome (GOLD analysis project Ga0209042, IMG submission 184649) | Marine microbial communities from expanding oxygen minimum zones in the Saanich Inlet - SI037_S2LV_200m_DNA (SPAdes) (version 2) | ecosystem: Environmental > Aquatic > Marine >... | reverse complement strand
TTCACTGGGTTACAAACCCCCAACACCGGCAACCTTCATCTCGCACACTTCACAACTTCAGTCTGCTGGTGTAACATAAGCACTGGTACAACTATTGGGGGCAGGTCAGAACTTAATAACAAAAAACTTGTTTACCATGGTCAAATTGGAGAAATTCGAATTTGGGAATGGTATGAGGTCATTCCATAGTTTAGGATACATTCCCTTCATAAGATGATTCCTGAGGATTTGTTTTCAATATGGGATATACAATAATTTCTCGAAAGAAAATAGAGACATATCCTTATATTTAACTAGAGGTACATAGAAAGGAGTAAAACAAAATTAATTCTTTATTTCTCCTCGGTTGTGCTGGGGGCAAAATGAGGCGATGACTGAGGGGAATTAGTTTTCAGTACAACAAATAATTTATTATTATATTTATCCCTGCCGTGATAATAGTGGCTGAAAAATATTTTATAATCGAAAAATTGAATTTTCAATATAAAATCGTGCAATTTGGATAAGTCAGGCAAGCACCCCTTATGAATGGTTTCGAAACTATTAAGGATGATATAGGAATAGTTGAATATAAAAATCTTAATATGATAATACAAGAACCGGTCATTTCTAGATAAAACAGACTTTCTATAAGCCCTCCGTATGGTAAATAATGTATAATTCCAATGAAATAACAAAAAAATCAGCCTATTTCCTAATTTGAAATATTATTCGGAACCTTAATAGAGTTTATAACTTAAAATATTTTATAAATTCTCAAATTAATTCAATATTAAAAGAGTAACCAACCATCCAAAATACAATATTATCTCAAAAATCTAAAAAGAAATTAACAATTATTCAACCCAAAACGGGTTGGTTTGGTATTGATTTTAAAGAAATTTGGGAATACCGCGATCTTTTTTTCATATTAGCTAAGCGGGAAGTTCAATTAAGATATCGCCAAACCATTTTAGGCGTTGTTTGGGTCATCCTGCAGCCATTGATCACCACCGTAATTTTTACGATAATTTTTGGTAATTTAATTAATGTTGATTCGGAAAATACGGCATATGAGCTCTTTTCATTTACCGGTTTATTACCCTGGACTTTATTTTCACAGTCTTTACAAAGGTCAGGAATTAGCCTTATCCGAAATATCCGCTTAATTACCCGGGTGTTTTTCCCAAGAATAATTATCCCCATTGCTAATTCAGTGTCCACCTTAATAGATTTTGCTATCTCTTTTACCCTGTTAATTGTTTTATTATTTATTTTTGATATTGCTATTCCGATTAATATTTTAGCCGTTCCAATAATTATTTTCTTTAACTTGTTAATTGCTGTTGGGATCGGAATTTGGTTTGCAGCACTGAATGTGTATTATAGAGATTTCACATATATATTACCCTTTATTATCCAATTGTGGATGTACGCATCTCCCTTGGCTTATTCTTCCAGTGTGATTCCTTCTAAATGGCGTTGGATTTATGATTTGAATCCAATGGTAGGTATAATCGATGCCTTTAGATGGGCAATTCTTGGCACAACTGATTTTCCATTGACAGCATTTGTTTACTCAATGGTGATGGGAGTTTTATTATTCTCAGTTGGGTTAATCATTTTTCGTAGACTAGAAAGAGGCTTTGCTGACGTAATCTAATGAATGACATTGTAATTCGAGTAAATAAACTCTCAAAATCATACAAAATAAATTCCTACGGGCAACGGGGATTGCGCAAAAACAGGAGGATATTATCTCAGGATTTATCTCGCCTAGTTCGAAAATCCAACACCAAACCCCAATTAGGAAGAAATGACATATTTTGGGCATTAAAGGACATTTCGTTCCAGGTACGCGAAGGGGATGTAGTAGGGATAATTGGGTCAAATGGTGCTGGAAAAAGCACCCTATTAAAAATATTGAGCCGAATCACTGAGCCTACTTCCGGTCGAGCAGAAATTTATGGACGGGTTGGTTCTTTGTTAGAAGTTGGAACGGGCTTTCATTCAGAATTAACTGGCCGAGAAAATATCTTTGTCGGTGGCGCAGTTTTAGGAATGGCTAGAAAAGAAATTAACCAAAAATTTGATGAGATTGTAGATTTTTCAGGAGTTGAAAAATTTCTTGATACCCCTGTCAAGCGTTTTTCATCGGGAATGGAGATTCGACTTGCATTTTCAGTCGCTGCTCATTTAAACCCTCAAGTCTTACTTGTAGACGAGGTGCTTTCAGTTGGAGATGCTGCATTCAGAAAAAAAAGCTTAAGAAAAATTCAAGATGTATCGCTCGATGGTGGGGCAATTCTTTTTGTAAGCCATAATATGACCACAGTAAGTGCACTTTGCAACCGCGCAATGGTATTAAATCAAGGTGAAATTGAATTCCCAATTGGTCCGGTAGCTGAATCAATTGACCACTATTTAACTAATGTTCAAAATAGTGTTGGAAAAGATATTAATAAAGGTCGGCGAAGTAAGCAAACCGGGAAAATATTGATCACAGGATTTGGTGTTTATGATCAAAACAATAAGCTCCTTGAGGGGTTATCGAGTGGAGAAAGTGTGAAGTTCCAGATTGAATACGAAAATAATGATAGCCATAAAGCGAAAAATCTTAATGCCTCTATTTTAATCAAAACTTCCAATGGCAATATTATCGCAAATTTGGATAGCAGGGTTACCAATGAGAATTTCAATAATTCTTCAGGTCCAGGAGAGTTTATTTGTCGGGTTCAGAAATTGCCCCTTGCCCCGGGAAGTGTTAACATTACCCTAGTTTTAAGACAAGAAAGTCAAGTGATTGACCTGGTTGAGGATGTATTTGTTGGTTTTGTCGATGGTGGACAAAGTTTTGCGAGTCAACAAATAGAGGGTTTTCCAGGGCTGATACAAATAGATCAGGAATGGAAAATAACATGATTAATTTCACCAAGAATCTTCAGCAGTTTAATGGTCCAAAAAGCCTTCAATGCCCTTAGGGAGATTCAAAAAGCTCGAGGGTCTACGATTCATAATAATCCTCCAATTATTGGGGTCAAAATGATTCGTAGAACGTAGGGCTAACAAAAAACCGCAGACCCAAAGGTCTACGGTAGTAATTAGTAGCGGGGCTAGGACTCGAACCTAGGACCTTCGGGTTATGAGCCCGACGAGCTGCCACTGCTCCACCCCGCGACGTCACAGTGCAAGATTATAACACCATAAAATCATGTGTCAAGGCGTGTCACCGAACAGCCAATTATTCCACAAATCCCATAAACTATTTGCCTCATTTTCATTAAGACTTTGGGGTTCAACTTCCTTAACATAGTCTGGATCAGGCAATGGAATGATCGGATGATCTCCAGGTTTAGTGTACCTGCCTTGCTCCCTTGCCCATTTCTCCACTGCATCATTGGAAGTTGCATATGCAATTTCATTCTCTAAGACCTCTTTTTCAGAAAGGTACCCATCCAATTCGGCTGTCTCACTTTTAAATTGAGAAGTCAAACGAGTTAATTCCACCATTCTAGAATTAAAATCAAGAACCAAGATTAATAAAACAATTAATCCCAATCCCGCCAATATTCTCTTTATCCAATCACTCGTTAGACCCATAAAACCATCTTACTCCAGTCCTAGAAGTAGTGCAAGTTCCTCGCCAAATGTACTTTTTAACTAAAAAAGACCCATTATTAGGTCTTTAAGTGCCGAAGGAGGGATTTGAACCCTCACGAGCTAATGCTCACTACGCTCTGAACGTAGCGCGTCTGCCAGTTCCGCCACTTCGGCATGGTTACGTCCGGTATTTTACCCTTAAATATAAGAAAGTCAACATACTGAAAAACAATAAAAATATTAAGTCTCAGCCACAATTATTTGTTGTATCAATTTTTTCCGCATGCTATAATCCCCATAAGGAAATAGCTAAATGCCCGGATTAATTAATGATATTGCAGAATTATTGAACACCCAGGGAGGTAACCTAGCCTATCACCTGGTCATTTCTTTTGCAATTTTAGGGGCTTTAGCAATTACCCTCCCTCATTACTTGGAAGAAAAAACTACGGGGAATCGAAGAGTATTGATCGGGATTATATTGCTTCTAGGTATTCGTTTTATTAATCTATTTTTAATCGGCTTATTCACCCAAATACCCTTAAATTACAGCGCTTATTTACCAGAAATTTCTCGTACAGTAGATTTCCTTACAGTCTTAGTATTTTTCTATATTTGGATATTTTCATATTCCAAATATACCAAAAAAACCTATTCTTTATTCTCCTCTCTAAGTATAATTTTCTTTGGGATATTACTTGTATTTTTATGGATAAGTTATTCTTCGCCAATCTCTTTAGGCGCAAAATTTTATTTGGCATTATGCAATTTAGCAACAGTCCTATTGCTCTATACTGGGATTACTCTTTTGAATTTGAGGCGTCCGAGGAATTGGAAACTAGGATTAATCATATTTTCCGCATTGATTATTGGTGAATTAGGCCAAGTTTTTATATTTTCTAACCAAGACAATATTCCAATATTTGTTCGCCTAATGCAATTATCCGCATTCCCATTACTGTTTGGGATTTCATATGACAAAAACTTGTCCTTCGAAAAGAATAAAACAGAGACTAGTTTTATAGGGGAAAAGGGAATGAAATATCAAAATCTTAAGCCAAATCATGATGATAAAATAACTGAAATAATAATAAACCGGGGTAATTTGTTAGAAGCAGTTATTAATCTCACAAATGTGGATAATAATGATTCGCCAGAAAATTCTTTAGTAAAAATTATTTCACATTCCTTTATAGCTGATATTGTCCTTCTTATTTCACCGCCTAATAAACAAAAAAAATCCCTAATCCTGAGTGGCTATGATCTAATATCTGAAAATTACATTTATATAAATGAATTTGAAGAAGTCCAGATTTCAGGTTTAAAGAAAAGTTTTTTAAGCAATAGCCCAATATATATCAATAGTTATGACCCGAGCCTATCGACTATATCGAAGGTGATCAATGTTGAAGATTTAGGAAATTCTGTAATAATCCCAATAAATAAAGAGCCTCTTTCCCCCGAATTTTGCATTCTATTGGCATATCCCTATACAAATCAGACCATAAATGACTTTGCTGTTGAATCAATACAAAAATCTAGGCAGGAAATAATTAACCACAGTCAACAAAAAACAATTGCTAAGAAGTCTGAACTAGACAAATTAGAATTACAATCTAATGAATTTGAAGAAAGGGCATCTAGATTTGAAAATGAAAACAAACTTCTTCTAGATGAAATTTCATCCTACCAGAATGTGAGCAATAATAATTTCAATGAAGAACTGGAAATGGCGAAGGATACTATAGAAAAATTAAAAGTTGAAAATGAAGAATTATCTAACAACATCGAAATGGTATTACTTAAGGAAAAAGAACGGGCCGAAAAAGACAGGAAACAAAAAACCGAGGAAGTCGATTCTTCTCCTTCAATTTCCGTTTTTATCAAAGAGGCCCATAATTACATTGAAGAGCTTTTGAATTTTTATTATTCTGAAAATATAAAAAACGATGGGGATGGAAAGCAACTATCTACTAATTTTTCGAAATCTAATTCAGATGAATTAGATGACCTCTTGAAATCTTTATATTTTATCTCTTCCGTATCCTCCAAAGACAAAGAGTTTAATCCTGATTATTTTGATCTTTCAGAAATTGTGGACAAAACGATAAATTATTTTGGTGAAGAGTTACGGAATAAAGACATAACATTGCGGGTGGATTTTCATTCTGAATTACCAAAAATATATTCTGATGAAGAAATAATTTATGAAGTTGTAACTAATTTTTTAAAAAATGCAGTGAATGCCTGCCTTTATGGGGGAGAAATATTAATAAAAGCAACAATAATACAAGATCAGAATTCAATTTGCCTAGATATAAGAGATTCTGGTGTGGGAATTGAAGAGAAGGAAATTCCTTTATTCTTTTCAATTTCCCGCTCCGAAAAAGGCATTTCTTTTTCAGAGGATGAAAAATCAGAACTAAACCTTCCTGTTTCAAAGTTATTACTAGAACAATTAGGTGGCGAGGTAAAAATTGGCAGTAAGATAGGCAAAGGAACAACTTTTGGTTTAATCATTCCAATTAGCATTTCTCAGGAAAAGAATAACCGGACCGCAAAATGAGTGAAGAGGATTTAGAAATGTTATTTCGATCTATGCTCGCCATTTTATCTTTCGAAGTAATTATAAGAAGACTTATTTTTTCAATTTCCGAAACCCACATCATCGGGGGATGAATATTTATCTAACCAAATTATATAAATTGCAATATAGATTTTCAAGCCTATAATGAGGTTTCGCAATACTATTAACTTCTAGGATTTTGAAGTCCCAGCTTCTAATGGAAATAAAATATGGAAAAAACAAAATCACCCACAATAATAAAATTTGGATTAATAATTTTCATACCCCTATTAATTGTGAATTGCCAGGGATTCGCATCTTTGACTGAACCCGATCAAAAACACAATATGCAGCTCATTACCGCGGGTAAAGATTCAACTCCAACCCCCACTGCCTTTCTTCCTGATTATGAGAACACAGAGAATGATCCTAGTTCGACTCCAGTGGGCCAACCTTCACCGATACCAACTACTGATTCTGATTTTGACGGATCCTATTACGGCCCGCCAGGATCTATCCCCCCACGCGCAAAAATTATACAGCAACCCGAAAACCAATTAAATATATTGCTAATGGGTTCTGACCAACGACCTAATGATGGGGGCTTTCGTACGGATGTCCTTTTACTAGTAACTATTAATTTTGACGAAAATTCAATTAACCTTTCTTCATTTCCGAGAGATCTTTACGTTTATATTCCTGGGTATTCTATGGAGCGAATTAATACGGCACAAGTAAAAGGTGGGTTTGCATTAACTGCCTCAACATTTGAATATAATTTTGGAATTAAACCCGATAATTATGCAATTGTTGACTTTAGTGGTTTTGAGAATTTAATTAATACTCTTGGGGGGATTGACGTAAATGTCGGTAGGACAATGACTGATCTTAGAGACGGGTATGGGTATTTTACAGTAAATTCTGGCACAAACCATATGAATGGGGATACAGCACTTTGGTACGTCCGTTCACGTCATTCTTCCAATGATCTGGATAGGACGGTTCGACAACAAGAAGTTATTCAGGCAGTTTTTTCAAAATTACTCTCATTCGATATCGTTACAAAAGTGCCACAACTTTACAGTCAATTTCGAGGCGTTATCCAAACAGATTTAGAATTGACAGAAATAATCGAACTTTCTCAATTCGGGACAAAATTTCTCAATTCTTGGGACATTTCTCGCTATGTGGTGAATTATCAACATATCACGAATTGGACAAATCCAAATACAGGCGCCCAAGTTTTACTCCCCACTAAGAATTTTATTGATGATTTCATTCTAAAAGTTGTAAACTCTGATTAAATTATTGGGAAATCCCACGTAAGAAACAAATTTAATCCCCCCATAAAAGAATATTTCTCGAATTTACAAATTATTCCTTTAATGTAAAGTTTGACATATTTTGAAATCTATATAGAATCAATAGTGAACTATATGTCTATGCGAAATGATTTCAGACAAAAAATGATCGGAGAACCTTATGAATCAAGTCATCAATTTCAATTCCCCAGTTACTCAAGCGATTAGTTTTTGGAAACTTTATTTAGAGGATCAGGGAAGATCAATTCATACAATTAAAGCATTTATATCAGATGTAAATCTTTTGGCATCCTTTTTTCCACCTGATCGTGAAATTGGAGAAGTCACAACCAAAGATATAAATAATTTTTTGGACTGGATGCAGAACAAAAGGGGAATTCCTTGCAGCCCAAAAACTCTTTCTAGAAGAATTACCTCAATAAAATCTTTTTTCAAATGGCTGCAAACCAAGGGTGTAATTACAATGGACCCTGCCGAGAAGGTCGTACAGAAATCAGTAATCAGCCCTCTGCCTAAAGTACTGAGTTTGTCCGAAATCAATTTACTCCTTGACTCCGCAAATAAACATCGCGTTTCAAAAAAACCAGATGCAAGAGCGTATACATTAATAAAATTATTGTTAGAAACAGCGATTAAGAAGGGTGAATGTTTGACCCTGACAACTAACCATATTGATTTTGATGCACCTAATGGGCCAATAATATTTATTAGATATGCAAGCCCACAGAACAGATATAAGGAGAGAAAGATAGCATTATCAGAGGAATGGATTGCATCTTTTAATGAGTATAAGAGCCAATATGATCTAACTGAAAAGCTTTTCCCGTGGTCACAAAGAAGACTAGAATATATTCTTGAAGAAATTGGAAAAGAAGCAGGATTAGAAAACCAAGTTTCATTTCTTATGTGCAGGTGGAGTTCTGCCCTATTGGATTTGGATAATGGTATTGAATCAAATAAAATTAGACAGAAATTAGGGATATCAAAAATTCAATGGAGAGAAATATACGGGAAACTACGAAAACTTCAAGCACAATCCGAACCAAACCTCGTTGAATCTTAAGATTAATAAACCATTCGACCTTCAAGAAAATCTTTGACTCTAGCATCTTTTGGAGTATTAAAAAATGTGTCAGCAGAACCAACTTCAACCAATTTTCCGTTTAATAACAAGCCCGCCGAGCTAGCCAACCTTTTTGCTTGAAATACATTATGAGTCACCATTACTATGGTCTTTCCAGCTTTATTTAAATTCAAGACAATCTTTTCAATTAATTCAACATTATATGGGTCAAGGTTTGCTGTTGGCTCATCTAAGAGTAAAACTTTAGGATCTACAACCATAGCCCGAGCAAGGGCCAGCCTCTGCAATTCCCCGCCAGACAAACTGCTGGTTTTCTCTCGAATCAAATTTCCAATATCCACTTGACCCAACACTTTTTCAACCTTTTCATTATCTTTTTTGCCTCGAATCCATAGGGGGAATTCAACATTTTCAAAAACCGAACGTTTAAGAAATTCAGGTCTTTGAAAAACCATTGAAATATTTCTTTGAATATTTACATCCAGAGGGTTTGAAAGTTTTTTTCCTTCAAAATAAATATCTCCGTTAGTTGGTTCTTCCAAATATTTCAACAATCTTAAAAATGTTGATTTCCCAGCCCCGCTCGGCCCCACTATGACAAAGAAATCACCGTTATTGACGTAGATATTTTTTATATCAACAACTTTTCTTTCTCCATATTTTTTTTCAAGGTTTTCAATTTTGAAAATATTGTTAGGTGTCATTTTTCCCATTGGCCACCAAAATAATATGTTAAAGAATTAGCTAGAAGCGCAATTCCCAGTAATACAAACCCGAGAGATAATGCAAAAGCAAATTTTCCCTGTCTTGTCTCCAAAACAATTGCCGTGCTAAGTACCCTTGTATGGCCTTCAATATTACCCCCCACCAACATAACCGCCCCCACTTCAGAGATTATTCTCCCAAATGCTGCGAGGACAGCAGCGATGATTCCATTTCGTGCCTGACTAAATATAGTTATTTTTTCTTGCCAGGATGTAGTTCCCATTGACCTTATTTGTATGATCAGTTTAGGGGAAACAGCAGCAATTGCACTACTTGTAAATCCTGCTGCTAGTGGAAATGCCAGAATGCTTTGCGAGAGAATCATACCGGAAGGAGAGAATAACCAGTTTATAGTACCGAGGGGACCTTGATTAGAAAGCAGCAGGTATACAACCAATCCTACCACTACAGGGGGCAATCCCATTCCTGTAGAAATCAATAATTGAATTATTTTTTTTCCCCTAAATTCTTCCGATCCTAGAATTAACCCAAATGGGATTCCTAAAACGCAGGCAATTGCCAAGGCTGAACCGCTCACTCGGAGGGTAAGGAAGATTATTTCAAGTAATTCATTATTGACCATAAAGAATTTTTTTACCTTATTTATTCAACCGGAATTATTTTCTTGCTTTAAATTATCCTGTGGTTCTATATATAAAGAATTACTTGAAATCCACTCAGTTGAGTTTGAATAAAATAAAGGAATTCCAAATTCGCTAACCCCAAATTCACCTATTTGATTTTGGATTTCTATAGAAGAAATCCATTCAACAAATAAATCAGAAAGATCGGCATTAACATTTTCAAATTTTTCAGGATTAATGGGTATAACACTATATATATTTTGCAATAACAAATCTGGGTTTTTATCGGAAGAGTCTCCGCCAAAAAGAACTACTAAATTTGGCAAATTTTCTTTTTGAGAAAGATATGTGCCGCGATCTGAGAGAATATAGCCTTCCTTTTCATTCGCAATAACCAGTGAAGCACCCATCCCTTGTCCCACCGAGTTATACCATTCGCCATTCTGATCTGGATCTAAACCCGCATCTGCCCAAATTTGATTTTCTTTGAAATGCGTACCTGAGTTATCTCCCCGAGAAACAAAAATCGAATTTGATTCAGAAATTTTTGTTATAGCGTCGGCACTTAGAGGAAGGTTTGAAATATTAGCAGGATCACTTTCAGGTCCTAAAATTATAAAATCATTGTACATAATCACGTGCCTTTCAGTCCCATAACCAGAATCAACAAAGGCAATTTCCAATTCTGGTGCATGTACTAAAACTAAGTCCACATCCCCATTTTCTCCAAGGGCTAAGGCTTGGCCAGTACCTACTGCAATAATCTCAACTTCGACCTCGTATTCATACTCAAAATCCGGAACCAATAAAGCCAAAAGTCCAGAATTATCTAAACTTGTTGTTGTTGCAATTCGTAAAACCTCATCCTCAAATAACCCTGAACTACAACCTGCCGTTATAAGAACAAAACATAAAATTAACGTCATAAACACTTTCTTATTCATTCGTTTTGATTCCTTTTACCAACAGTACTTTTTTCGTTTTTCCCGTTACCCTATATGGGTGAGATATTCTTTGCCCAACCACCCAAATAATATCATTATTCATAGTACACAACAAAGGCCAATGTTTTCTGTCTCCACGATAAATTTTCTCATTAATGAAGAAATCAAATAGTTTCATTCCTTTGCCGCCCATGCCCAGTGGCTGAAAATAATCCCCCTCCTGAGGTGGCCTGAGCAGTAATCCCTCATCCAACAATTCTTTATCTAGATGAGCTGTATATGGATCTTTGTTATTTTTTATTTCCTCGAATGAAAGCTCAGAAAAAGTCCTTTCTTCAAATTCTAAATTCCAATTTGCATTAATTTTAATGCTTCCGCTACCCTCAAATAAATCTGTGGCATCTTCTATTCTGGGAAAATCAGTAAACTGAATTTGATATCCATCACGGAAAATATAAATAATATTTTCATGGATTTGGATAAAGATATCCGAAGTGATCTGTTGAATCTGACCCTTAGAGGGATTTGCAATATGCTTAATTGACCTTTCAATATCCGTAAATTGAATATTATTAGAGTCTGATTTTAAATACTCAAATGATTTACGGATTAGCATTCGTTTTATAGACAATTTTTTAGAATTGAAACGATCCATTGGGATTTTGATACATTCTTCTTCTGAAATATCTACCAATTCAACCCACTCTTTATCAACAATTTCCAAAATCACTTTATAGTCTTCGGTTGCAATTTTCGATAAAGAAACTAATTTATTTTTTATGTTCGGGTTATATTCCTCCAAAATAGGAAAAAGTTCATTTCGGATTTTGTTTCTATGATATTTAGATTCAAAATTTGTTTTGTCGATTTTAGGAAAAATATTATTATCCTGACAAAATGCTTCCACTTCACTTCGGTATACATTAAGTAAAGGTCTAACAAGGGGGATTTTATTATCCCATCCCGTCAAACTTCTTACACTCATTCCCTTGATACCCGATAGTCCACTTCCTCTTAACATATGCATTAACACTGTTTCTGCTTGGTCATCTGCAGTATGACCAACCGCAACAGCATGCGCATTTTCTTGATTTGCAATCTTAAATAAAAATTGGTATCTAAGGTTCCGAGCGGTCTCTTCCAAGGATTTTTTTTCTTCTTTTGAAATTGTTATCGTATCCACTTCAGAGCAAATAAAAGGGATTTTCAATTCCGTCGCAATTTCCTCTACATACTTGGAATCCGCTCCAGATTCTTCTCTTAGTTTATGGTCTAAATGGGCTACGATTAACTGGAAACCTAATTGATTTAGGGTGTGGAGTAATACGATGCTGTCAGGACCCCCAGAAACACCTACAACAAGTGGGGATTCTTTATTTGCATAGCAATCAGTGAGTGATCTGGAAATATTCTCTAACATGGCAATTGAAGATTATAGCATCTTGTGTAGTTGAAAATGGACTTTAATTGATATAATTGAAAAATACTCGTTTAATTGATCATATTTATTGACCGAAATTATTTTTTTTTTGAAATTATTTAAGGTGGAGATTTATTATGAATAAATCAATTTTAATTGTAGATGATGATATTGATACCCTCCAGTTAGTTGGCACTATGTTGGAACAAAAAGGGTATGAAATCATTGCTGCAAACAATGGCGAAAAAGCTCTGCAAATCACAGAAAATAAAATTCCTGATTTAATTATTCTCGATATTATGATGCCGGGAATTGACGGGTATGAAGTAACGAGACGCTTAAGAGCAATAGAAGAAACATCTATAGTGCCCATAATACTTTTTTCAGCAAAATCACAAGCGGATGATAAAGTAATCGGGTATGAAGCAGGGGCAGATGATTATTTAACTAAGCCTACGCATCCTACTGAACTTGTTTCGAGAGTAGAAGCGGCATTAGAAAAATCTGAAAATAATAATCTGGAATTAATAGAAACAGAAAAAAACGTAAAACAGGGCAAGTTAATTGGAATCGTTTCAACCAAAGGCGGACTCGGATCAACCACATTGGCGATCAATTTATCAGTTGCAATTCGTAAAACCTTTGAAAAATCGGTTAGCCTGACTGAGTTCCGCCCTGGTAGCGGATCTTTGGGGTTGTTCTTAGGCCACCAAGAAGGGAGTAGCCTCCGAGATTTGCTAGACACCCCATTTGAAGAAATCAATAATGATGGTGTAAAAGAGCAACTTATCAGGGATGGATCCGGGATTGATTTATTGTTATCATCGATTAATTCTATGAATGGTGTTTTTCAAGAGAATTCAAAGCATTTCGAAAATATTACCACCCACCTCAGCGAAATTAATGAATATACGCTCATCGACCTCGGATCAGGGTTATCGAAAACAAATAATTCTGTATTAAAAGAATGCGATGAAGTACTGATCATTACCGAACCCTATCCATGGACTCTTAAGCAAACCAAGGAGCTAGTGAAGGGCATATCGCAGCTTGGTGTAAATGGCGATGCTATCAGCATAGTTCTGATAAATCGACATCGATCTGAAACTAATGTATCCCCTTCTGATGCTGAAAAAGATTTAGAAATGGAAATTGATTTCATCATTTCGCCCTCCCCAGAAGACACGTTCTCTGCTATTTCCAGGGGCAAGCCTTTGATTACCCTTCTCCCAGAAAGTATTTATGCCCAACAAATTATGAGTATTGCTGAAGAAATCATTCAGAAAGGATCGATGGATTAATTTGTTAATCACAGAATCTGCGAATTTGATCAAAAATTCAAAACACGCCGTCGTATTGTCAGGGGCTGGCATATCTACCCCTTCCGGAATCCCAGATTTCCGCTCTACTTCAGGCGGTCTTTGGGAAGAATTTGATCCGATGGAAGTTGCCTCTTTATCAGTTTTCAGAATTACACCCTCGAAGTTTTTTAATTGGTTTCGCCCTATGGCAAAAACTATTTACGAAGCAGCCCCAAATCCGGCGCATCTTGCCCTAGCTGAGCTAGAAAAAAGAGGATATATACAAGAAATCATCACTCAAAATATTGATGTCCTTCATCAAAAGGCAGGGTCTAAAAATGTCCATGAGGTTCACGGGACAACTCTAGGAATGACCTGCACAAGTTGTTATGAAAAATTCGAATCTGAGCGATTTTTAATCAATTATATTGAAACAGGAGAGATTCCCCTTTGTTCATCCTGTAAACAAACCCTAAAACCAGATGTAATATTATTTGAAGAACAACTTCCTGTAAAAATTTGGAATCGAGCTGCTAAAGCAATTAAAAATTGTGACTTACTAATTGTTGTTGGATCCTCGCTAGAGGTTAAACCCGTTTCTAATCTTCCCTATTCTGCATTGGCTCATGGTGCAAAAATGATCATTATCAACCAATCCCCCACTTATATAGATAGTCGTGCAGATATAATAATTAGAGAAGATCTTGCGGACGTTTTGCCTTCTATTGCTCAAGGAATTCTAAACTAACTATCTTGCACCCTTTCGGCCAAATTGACGTTCCAACAGATTAATTGACAAATGAATCATAGTCGGCCTTCCGTGGGGGCAAGTGCGCGGAGAAGAACAGGCTTCGAGGTCTAAAAGTAGAGCCTTCTGCTCATCGGTAGATAATATCTTCCCGGCTTTTACAGCCGAACGTTTACACACTCGGGCAATGATCTTTGCCTCGATCTGGTCATGGAACGGCTTCTCATCTTCTTCAAAATCTTCTATGACTACACGCAAGGCCCTCTCGGGATCACTTCCAATTAATAAAGACGGCATAGATAAAATCCTGAACGTTTTTGGACCAAAGGATTCAATTACAAACCCTAATTTCCCCATAACCGGTAAATTATCTTCTAAAAGGTTAGATTCTTCAGCTGACAAAGTAATGGTTATTGGGTCTAATAATGCTTGAGAGGGAATTTTATCTTTTTGCATTTTCATGAATTTTTCGAAAAGAATTCTTTCATGAGCTGCATGTTGATCAACCAGATATAAACCGTCGGGACCTTCAGCCACAATGAATGAAGCGCCCACTTGTCCAATTTGTCTCAATAATGGAACCCCTTCTACTGGTAACGGATTTTGATCACCCTTGTCAATAGGTCCATCTACCGATTTTGCAGAATCATCATCTAGTGTTCCTATAGGTGGAGGTTTAATACCTTGGTCAAATTCAGAATTTATTGTTTCAGCCATCGATGACCAGCGGAGTTGATTTTGAAGTTCAGGGACTGGGGTGAAAGCTAATAAGGCTCGTTTGACGGCACCCTGAACCCCCCTAAAGATTGCACCTTGATCCATAAACCGAACTTCTGATTTTGCTGGGTGGATATTCACATCCACCAATTCTGGGGGAACTTCTAAAAAAATCACTGCCATTGGATACCGCCCCACCATTAACATGGTGCGGTACGCCTGTATTAAGGCAGAGGTGAGAGCAGTATCTTGCACCCAACGCCCATTGACAAAAAACGTGATGGCTTGCCGATTGGATCTTGTTAGATTTGTTGGGCTTATAAACCCTTTAATGCTTATTTGATCAAAACCTGAATCCACGACCAGCATTTGTTTTGCAATTTCCGGGTTGTATAGAGAAGATAAAATTTCTCGTTTATCTCCATTTCCACTTGTCTGAAAAGTGATTTTATTATCTTGAGTTAAGCGGAATCGGATTTCGGGATATGCCATGGCATATCTCGTTACAAATGCATCGATTTGCCTTTTTTCGGTTGGGTCTTTTTTTAGAAATTTTAATCTCGCTGGCACATTGTAAAATAGATCTTCCACCCTAATCAAAGTTCCAACTGTTGTTCCTATATCCTCAAGTTTCCCGCCGGTTCCCCCTTCCACTATCACTCGCCCACCCTCTAAAGAATTCTTAGTGCGAGATGTGATTGAGAACCTTGAAACCGAAGCAATAGATGCCAATGCCTCCCCTCGAAAACCCAAAGTGCTAATTTTATAGAGGTCATTTGCATCCCGCAATTTGCTAGTTGCATGGCGGGCCAAAGCCGTAATTAATTGGGTCCTTTCTATCCCTTCCCCATTATCAGAAATTTCGATTAGTTTTTTTCCAGCCTCTAAAATACTTATATTTATTTCTGAAGCTCCAGCATCAATTGAATTTTCAATCAATTCCTTTACGACAGAAGCAGGCCTTTCAACTACCTCTCCTGCTGCAATTTGGGAGGCAACTTCGTCTGGTAGAATTATTATATTCATATAAAATAATTATAAGCGATTACGAAAATCCTCATACAGAAAATTTATGGATTTATAATTTTAGGATAATTGGCCATGAAGTTAGAAACAGCTATTAAATTCCGAGTTGCAATTGCTTTTGTTATTGTCCTAATCTTGCTCTCATTTGTCAAATGGCCCCTTGGTTTAGGGTTAGCGGTAATTTGGCTAGCTATAGTTATATGGCAACTCATTAAGCAAATAAAATAGATGTACCAGAGATTTTTCTCCGTCCACATATATTAATTTCCGATTGTTCGTTAAATTTGTTTAATCAACAGGAATGATCAACCATAAGATTAGGTAAGTAGCCAATCCAGGAATTCCACCAGGGATAAAAGCAATAATTAGGGCTAGTCTAAACCAAAATGGATTGATTCCGAAGAATTCTCCCAAACCACCCGCCACACCCGCGAAAACCGTATTTGTCCTTGATCGTCTCAATAGTCGTTTTGTTTTTGTGTTCATTTGTTATCTCCATATAATAATTCTTTCTTTTAATATTTAATACGGAAATCTATTGAAAAAGTTCTAACTAGAGTATCGATCATCCACTTCCTCGAGCTTTAACGAAATTGTTTGGCTGGCAGTATCTTTTCCCATTGTGATCCCATAAATAAGATCGGCAATTTGAACTGTATTTCGATTGTGAGTAATTAGCACAAACTGGGTGTCTTTGGAAAGCTCCTCTAATAATTCCCGCAATCGACTAATATTTGCTTCATCTAAAGCAGCATCAACTTCGTCCATCACACAAAAAGGAGTCGGGGAAGCCTTTAGAAGCGCAAAAACCAATGCAACCGCTGTCATTGCTCGCTCCCCACCAGACAAGAGTGCAAGCCGCTGCATTCGCTTGCCAGGAAGGCGAGCTTCGATATCTACTCCTGTTTCGTCCATATTTTCTTCGTCGGTCAACATTAGTTTTGCAGATCCACCCTTAAACAATCTAGCAAAAATATTTTTAAATTCCATTGCAACCACTTCAAAGGTTTTTCTAAATTCCCTACCCATTAATGCATCTAATTCTGCAATGACTTCCCTTATATCTTTTTCGGCTTGTTCAAGGTCTTCAACTTGGGTCGTCATAAACCCAAATCTCTCCTTAACATCCAAATACTCTTGGTGTGCCTCAGGATTAATGGATCCCATTCGCCTTAATTGCATCCGTTTACTTTTAAGAGTTTGCTCTAATTCTTCAGAAATTCCCGAGACGACCTGCAATCGCTCGACTAATTTGCCCCCAAGCGGGAGTGGTGTTGGTCCGGAAACATCTTGCTCATATTCAAACTCGACCAAGCCAAAATCATCTTCAATTCTTTGCCTTAGTGTATCTAAAGACTCTTGTTTTTTTGCTAAAGTTATTTGTGCTTGAGAATGATATCTTTCTGCCATATTCAGGGATTGTCGAGATTTGGACTCTTCAGACTCCAAAATAATTTGTTTTGCTTCGAGTTCTTGGAGTTCAGCTTCCGCAGGATCAATGAGAATCTGTATTTCTGCGATTTGTCCACTTATGCCGGTTTCAGAAGTCCTCATGCTACTTACACTATCCACAATTTCATTTAGTTCTTTATCAACAACATCTTGTTGCCCCTTGAGATTTTCTAAGGATTCCCGATGTTGACTAACGATATTATTACGTTCGCTCAAAGCCCGGTTCGCATCCTTATATTCGCTGCTAATAACAGCTACCCGTTTTTCCCAATGCGAGACCTGATTGGTGAATTCACCGAGATCTAGCTCCCCTACCTGGGTAGTTTGTGAACGAATCTCACTATCGGCTAACTCAACTTCTTTTAGAATATTTTCTTTTTCTTGCTTTATATTTACTATCTGATTTTTTGCAGATTTTGCATTTTCGTCTAATATCTTTAATTGATTGGCGTGCCATTCAGAAGAATTTTTAACTTGTTCAGTCTCTAAATTTAGTCTGTGATGTTTTGATCTTAAGATTTTGACAAGCTTATTTTTTTCTGCTATATCTTTATTGAAAACTGATATATCGTCTTTGGAAATTTCCCTTTGCTCTGAAAGTTGGTTTAGATTATTTTTTAATTTACCTATACTTTTCTGGGTAGTTTGAATTTTCCCCATTAATTCATGAAGGACTCTAGGGCGACTTAGAGTTGCTGCCCCCGCATCGCCATTAATTAGAATTGTTCCGTTGCTATGGAATACCTCCCCCCTAAGCGTGACGACGCGCGAGCCAGGTTCCAGATCATGAATGACCCTTTTTGCTAAACCACGGTCTTTAACTATAAGCACTTGGCCAAGTAAAAGATCTATCACAGGGCGAAATTCCGCCGGGGCATCAACAAGATCAGCTGCTACACCATAATTTCCAGGAAATGATTTCACCATAATGGGTGAATCTGGCACAATTTGAGAAATGGGAAGCAATGTCGCTTTAGCAGGGTTATTTTCTAAAATCTCCAATGCTTTTTCGGTATCCCCACTTGAGTTTAATATCACCGCATCTAAATATTCACCCAGCGCTGATGCAATTGCCTGCTCAAATTCCGAGGAAACCTTGATTTTAGCGTTTAATGCCCCTTTAGTTCCCAATAGCTTTCCTTTTTGGGATGCATTCAACAATAATTTTGCCCCTTCTGCATAACCAGATAAACTTTTTTCTGCATCTGTAAGCACTTCATGTTGGGCTTTGAACCTAGCAAAGGAAGATTCGCTTTTATTCAATTCTGATGTTTGTTGAGTGAAATCCTCTTCTAAGGACTCCAGATTCTCTCGTTTATCATTTAATTTTTGTTCGATATCTAGTAATTCATTTTCTGAATTAGCGAGGTTATTGGCTGCAAGCTCTAAATTTTTCATGGCATTTTCATAGGCCTGTTTTGCCTGGTCAAATGCAATTTGAGTTTCTGCTTTACTAGAAGAATGCCCTTCAATTCTTCCAACTAGATCTTTTTCCAGGGCTGTTAATTCAATATTTCTAGCGTTTAATTGGGAATAATTTCTTTGAATTAGTTCGAGTTCATTCTCAGCAGATTGCCGATCCCCTTTTAATTTATCTAGTATATTATTGGCTTTTAACCCATTGTTTTCTGCATCTACTTTTTCAGATTCAATTCTTGCAACTTGTTTCTTTGCTTCTTCAAGCTTTTGATTTTGCAATTCATATTCTTTTCTAAGTGAATTGTTATCCAGGTTTAACTGTGATTGCCTTTCGATCAATGAACGAGTTCGTTCATTATTCACTGCTAAATTCCGGCTAGTCTCTTCTCTTTTTGTATGAATTTGGGCTAATTGCCGATGCCATGAATTTAACCTAGCACGCAATGAATTTACATTATTACGAACCAAAACCAATTCTTGATCTTTATCACTCTGATTATTTCTGGATTCAATTAATATTTTTTCTTGCCTAGCAGCACCCTCTTTTGCACTTCTGAATTCTCGCTGCCCTAAATGCCAATGATAGCCATACCATTCTCGTAATATTTCTTTTAGATCTGCACGTACATGATCATATTCTTGAGCGCGTCTGGATTGTCTTTCTAGGCTTTTCAACCTTGGAGCAAGTTCAGCCAAAATATCCTGAACCCTTTCTATATTTCTTTTTGTTTTATCTAGTCTTCTAATGGAGAGATCTTTTCTTTTTCTATAGAGTCCAATTCCAGCTGCTTCTTCGAATAAACGCCGTCGCTCATCTGCTTTCAAAGATAACGCGGTGTCCACTAATCCTTGTCCAATTACGGTGTATGTTCTTTCTGCTAATCCAGACTTTGACAATAATTCTGAAACATCTCGCAACCTTACTCGCTGGTTATTGAGCAGATATTCATTTTGCCCGTCTCGATAAGCTCTCCTAGTAATTGATACTTCTGAAAAATCAATCGGAAGCCAGCCATCGCTATTATCAAAAGTGACTTTTACAGATGCCATGCTAGATCTAGGCCGAGATTCAGAACCGGCAAAAATCATGTCATCGGTTTTTCTACCACGTAATAAGCTGTAGGATTGTTCTCCCAATACCCAGCGTAATGAGTCAGCGATATTTGATTTTCCCGATCCATTCGGGCCAACAACCGCGGTAATATTTCCGGAAAAATCAAATTTCGATTTACTAGCAAAAGTTTTATAACCATTCAATTCGAGAGATTTTAGATGATAAGACACTTTTCCTCAATATTTATAGATCAAATTTATTAATGGCTTTTCTGGCCGCTACTTTACTGGCATCTTGTTTGCTTTGACCCACACCTTCCGCAATAGCTTCGCCATTGACATGTACTTCTAAGGTAAATGTCTTTGCATGATCAGGACCATCTTCTTTTATTACCCGGTAGTTTGGTATCGCATATCCCTGTGATTGAGCCCATTCCTGAAGGATACTTTTGGGGTCATGATCTTGGTGGTTTTTCAATATTACGGGGATAGCATTTTCTAAAAAGGGACCGGTAAACTTTTCTACTGCCGCGATACCCAGGTCAAGATATAACGCCCCAATTAAGGCCTCAAACGAAGCACATAGCATCGCTTTTCTTTTTCTTCCCCCTCCCTCTTCTTCCCCGCGACCTAATCGTAAGGCTTTTCCGATATCGATTAGCTCCCCAAAAATAGCGAGCTGCTCGGTTTTAACTAGCGCGGCACGAAGCCTGGTTAATGCACCTTCTGCCATCTCAGGAAATCGATTATATAGCCATCCACCGACTACAAAATCCAAAACTGCATCCCCTAAAAATTCTAATCGTTCGTTATCTTCCAATGCCTCATTATGCTCATTTAGGTAGGAACGATGTGTGAGGGCACGGCTCAAAAGGGAAAAATTATTAAAAGGCAAGGCGTTACGAGAAGCAAAATCCTTTGGGGATTCAATCCCAAGATCTCCCGTTGAAATATCCATTATTATAATTCCTCCAAGAACCTAGGGAGCGCCAACCACCCCACTCAGGGTCGAGTAGTTGGCGGCCCATTTGTTCAATACTACATAGATGTGAACTGGAGAGGTATTATACCGCTGAACAGAACTAAATTTCTTAAAAATTTGCAAAAAAAAAGTGCGGAGATTATCTTTATGCAATCCCGCACCCTTTAGATTTAAAATAAAAATTATGAGTATTTTTTTACAACCAGTACAGTATTATGTCCACCAAATCCAAATGCGTTTGTGATTGCCACATCGACCTTTGCGTCACGAGCTTCGTTCGGTACATAGTCTAGATCACAAACAGGGTCTGGTGTGGCGTAATTGATGGTCGGGGGAACCTGATTCTTCTGAACGATATTGGTGAGCATTACAGTTTCTAATGCCCCGGTTGCCCCCATCATATGGCCAGTCATGGATTTTGTTGAGGAAACCATTAATTTACTTGCATGTGCACCAAAGGCAGATTTGATTCCCTGGGTTTCAGCTGCATCATTCAAGGGTGTCCCGGTACCATGTGCATTAACGTATTGCACTTCACTGGAATCAATCCCAGCCGAATTTAATGCATTAGTCATGGCCTTTGAACCCCCCACCCCATCTTCTGAAGGAGCAGTGATATGATTTGCGTCTGCGGTTGCTCCATAACCTGCTAATTCTGCTAATATCGTTGCCCCGCGATTTTTTGCATGACTTTCGGTCTCTAATACGACAATCCCAGCTCCTTCTCCCACGACCAATCCATCGCGGTTAAGATCAAAAGGACTTGGTGTTCCTTCTTCTACACCCCTTCTGGAGCATGCACCAATTCGATCAAATGCCGCTACTCCAAGTGGAGTTATTGTGGATTCGCTGCCCCCGGCAATAGCAACATCGACCATGCCCGATCTCAGCATCATCCAAGCTACACCAATACCATCTTGTCCAGATGCACATGCCGAGGCAACTGAAAATGCTGGACCTTGGAATCCATGGTCGATTCCGGCCATACCAGAAGCACCATTTGACATCAACATTGGAATTAAAAATGGGCTTACTTTTCGAGGCCCCCCCTCATGCATTTTTGCAATATTTTCTTCGATGGTACCTAAACCACCAATCCCAGTAGATATGATCGCACCTATTCGACCTGGGTCTTCATTATCTAACTCTAGTCCAGAATGTTCAATCGCTTCCGTAACAGCAACTGAGGAAAACTGCTGGAACCGGTCTCTACGCCTAGAACTTCGACCAGAAATATGTTCACTCGGATCAAATCCTTTTACTTCGCATGCAATTTTTACAAGAAAATCTTCTGAATTAAATAATGTTATGGGTCCCACTCCGGAGACGCCATTTAACATACTATTCCAATTTTCTTCGGTCCCTAATCCAATTGAGCTAATCGCACCCGTACCGGTAATTACTATTTTTTCCATGTCAGATCCTCCAGAACTTCTGCGAAAGATCGCTTATTATGATTTTAGCCCCGATCCAGTCAAGATAACAACTATTGGTTTCGGAAGGGCTTCAATGGTTTGCTTTAAAGCATCCCAAACAATCGCAGAGGTTAGTTCAACATAAAACCCCAGAGCAGCCAATTCGTCACGTCCTTTTAGTATCTTATTTTCTTCAACGTCTACAAATTCGATTGGATATTGCTCAGCCATTTTTATTAATTGATCCCCATGGACAGGGTTTAGTACCCGAACTCCTTCTGCAAGGGTCTCACCCTCTTTTACCTGATTTTCCTTTTCTTGGCCCCCCAAATTCTTTGAAAAAATTGGAGCACATTCTTTCGCCTGGACGCCAATGATATTTGGAAATCTTTCGATTATTCCCACATTTAATAAGGCTTCGAAGCCTTTGATAATACCTAACAATAAACTGCCGTGGCCCACTGGCGCAATGACCGATCCAGTCGGTTGTTCTAGTTGTTCAACAAGCTCATATGCGATGGTTGCCAAACCTGGAATTCCCTGTGGTAAATAAGCGTGGCTTGCATAAGTAGCGCCTTCGTTAATTGCCTCTAAAACGGCTGTGGAGGCAGCTGATCTGGGTCCATCCACTTCAACGATTTTAACGCCATATGCAGAAATTTGTTTCCTTTTTGGTCCAGAGGCATTGGCAGGAACAAAAACTTTTCCTTTAATATTGGCCCGTCTAGAATATGCGGCGAACGATGCTCCGGCATTTCCAGAGGAGTCATCGACAGCATAATTAATTCCTAAGGATTTTAAATAACTAATTTCGGGGGATGTCAAACGGTCTTTGAAGGAACCGGTGGGATTTTGGTACTCCGTTTTGAAAAATACTTCCGAATTAAATATTTTGGATTTTATTAGCGGTGTGTTTCCTTCCCCCAAACTTATTGGCCTCGCATTTTCTGGCAGTCCAAAACTATGTCTATATTTCCATATCCCAGGAAGAGTAGCATCTATTAATTTAGGGTCATAACTGATCGACCCAGAAATCCCAAACGACCCGCCACATACAGGGCAAATGTGAGATATCTTTATTGGGAAGAGTGTGTGGCAATCATAGCACTCAAACTGGGTGCTCATTCCCCCGCCTTTGGCAAATAATCTCCTTCGACCCACTCCTCACCATCAGGGCCAATTTCTTTTTTGAAAATAGGTACAATTTGTTTTAAGCGATCGATGCCATATCGAGCTGCCTCAAACACACCGGTGTCCCGATGACCAGCAGTACAGGCAATTAATACTGTAGGGGTTCCAGGCATCAATTTGCCAATTCGCTGGATAATTGCAATTCCCTCGACACTGGACCATTGTTCCCTTATTTCGATTGCCACTTGTTGCATCTTCGATTCTGCCATTGGCTTATATGCTTCATATTCAAGATGATCTGTTGAATGATCATCCCCCCGACTTGTTTCTCCTCTAACCATGCCTGTGAAAAAACAAGATGCACCGGTTGTTGGGAGAGTAATTTTTTCCAATATTTTATTTAAATCCAACTCATCATTTGTGATCGAAAAAATGGTGGGCCAATCGCTTCCACCGCTGACTGGAGGAAATACTGCTATTTCCGCTCCATCGGGAATAATATCCTCATCAAACACATAATCTTTATTCACTGCCACTAAAATAAAATCAAGGCTATCCAATAATGAAGGATATTTTTCCCCTAAGAGTACTTTAAAATTCAATACAGAAATTCCCCAAGGAATTTCCATTTCCACAGATTTTTCCCCCACTCGATCTCTAAAAGTAGAAAAAAATAAAACCTTTACATTATTCATTCAAAACGTCTCCACTTTTACCGCCACGTTTCTCAACCAGTCGAATATTTTGGATTATCATCGTTTTTTCCGCAGCTTTTGCCATATCATAAATCGTTAAGGCGGCTATCGAAACAGCCGTTAAGGCTTCCATTTCAATACCTGTCTTCCCTTCTGTCTTGGCCTTGGCAGTAATTCTTACCCCCGGCAAAGAATCATCTAATTCAAAATCAACTGAAAGGTGGTTTAAGGGTAATGGATGGCAGAAGGGGATCAGATCCGACGTCTTTTTCCCTCCAGCGATCCCAGCAACCTGGGCCACTGTAAGCACATCACCCTTCTTTAGCTGTCCCTCCCGAATCAATGTCAAGGTTTCAAGGTTCATTTTGACCTCACCCTTGGCAATTGCCATTCTTGCGGTAACAGATTTGTCGCCCACATCGACCATTTTTGCGTTTCCAGCCTTATCTATATGTGTTAATTTTGGGTCAGTCATAGGCGGATTATAGCATTATTTGGCCATTGTCAATTATTAGCAAATAATAAAAACCGCTATATATTAATGCTATTTTAGTAGTGAGAATATTCTTCCTGGTATAATTTTTCGTTGTGAATAAAAGAATTGAAAAATGGAAGTCCGGATTAAAAAGGACTAGAAAATCTACGTTTGGACGAATTGCCAGTTTTTTGGGAACAAGTGAAATTAATGTAGACACTTGGGACGAATTGGAAGCCTTACTCATTCAATCAGATATTGGCGCGGAGACAACTTTCTCTTTAATTGAAGAACTCCAAAAAGGAGTGAAGAATACGGGCATTACAAAGTCTGAAGAGTTAAAAAATGCCCTAATTGAAGCCCTGACATCAAGATTAGTATCTCCCCCTGAGATAATTTACAACCCAGAGGGGCCTACAATCATCATGGTCGTTGGCGTAAATGGGTCTGGAAAAACCACCAGTGTTGCAAAACTCGGAAAACAATTTCAAATATTAGGGAAAAGGGTCTTATTTGCCGCTGCAGATACATTTAGAGCTGCCGCTATCGAGCAGCTTCAAAGTTGGGGGGAACGCTTAGATATTCGGGTGATCACCGGTCAGCCAGACGGTGATCCAGGTGCAGTAACCTATGACGCAATTCAATCTGCTATTTCCAAAAAAGAGGGAATATTGCTGATCGATACTGCTGGTCGAATGCATACCAAATTCAACCTAATGGAAGAGCTAAAGAAGGTTTATCGAGTAGCTGGTAAAGCCTACCCAGATGCCCCACACGGAATTTGGCTTGTCATGGATGCAACCACAGGGCAGAATGCGCTTCAGCAAGCCAAAGCCTTCAAAGAAGCCGTGAACGTTACAGGAATAATTCTTGCCAAATTAGATTCATCTGCAAGGGGCGGAATGGCCTTTGCGATTAAAAGTGAATTAGATTTGCCAATATTGTTTGCTGGTTTAGGTGAAGGTGAAGATGACCTTGTTCCCTTTGACCCAAATGCCTTTGCTGAAGGAATACTTGCTGATTTCAATTCATAATAAAATTGTCTGATACAATTTTTAGAATAATTTAAAAAGATGAGAGCCGTCATATGCAAGATCTTATAATTAGAATAAATCAATACAGAGAAAAAATTCAGGCACTCTTGGTGCGGCTTTGACCTTCCAAAATTAGAATCTCAATTATCCACCCTTGAAAAAAAATCTGAAGATCCGCATTTGTGGGACCATCCAAATCAAGCGCAGAAATTAATGAAAAAGATCTCTGATCTCCGGTTTGAGTTAAATACCTGGCATCAATTAGCGCAGAGAATTGATGATTCGAAAGAGTTGGCTGAGCTGAATGACGAAAGCCTAAGACCGGAATTAGAACCAGAGATTGAGGCATTGGAACAACTCGTTATTCAAAAAGAATTGACCACCCTCCTTTCAGGAAGAATGGATAAAGGGAATGCCCTACTGACGATCAACGCCGGTGCTGGGGGAAAAGACTCCCAAGACTGGTCTTTGATGCTCGAAAGAATGTATCTACGTTGGGCAGAAAAAAAAGGGTACTCTGTAAACATATTAGACAGAAATGAAGGAGACGTGGCAGGGTTAAAAACTGTTACTCTTGCGATTAACGGGCTCTTTGCATATGGCTATTTGCATTCTGAAAATGGTGTCCACCGATTGGTTAGGATTTCTCCATTTGACTCAAATAGCCGAAGACATACCTCTTTTACTCAAGTAGAGATTCTGCCAGAAATTGAAACAGATACGGATATTGAATTAGATTTGAAAGATATTAAAATCGAAACATTTAGAGCTGGTGGTGCTGGTGGACAAAGCGTGCAAAAAAATGATACCGCTGTAAGGATTACACATATCCCAACAGGAATTGTCTCGTCCTGCCAGAATGAAAGATCGCAAACGCAAAACAAAGAAAATGCCCTAAAAGTGCTTAAAGCGCGCCTTTATGAACTAAAACGGATCGCCGAAGTTAAAGAATTATCTGATCTACGGGGGGAATACCAAAAAGCTGAATGGGGAAGCCAAATTCGATCGTACGTATTACACCCCTATCAAATGGTGAAAGATCATCGTACCAACTTTGAAGTCGGGAATGCTCAAATTGTATTGGATGGCGATATTGATGGGTTTATCGAGGCATTTTTAAAATCTAAGATCGGAGAAAAATAAATTATCTAACCAGGTTTCCCTTGACATTCAGATTAGACCCTTATATAATTTATCGGCCTACCATATCAGGTGGGCGTTTGTGTGAATTAGCAATTAAAAGTCAGGAGAATTATCATGACACCTCTTCCAAAGAGAAAGATTTCCAAAGGTCGTCGTGACCGACGTCGTGCACACGATGCATTGACCGCTCGCAAATTAGTGCAATGTTCTAATTGCGGCGAATCTCGGTTACCACACCATGTCTGTCCTCATTGTGGCCATTACAAAGGTCGTGAAGTGGTCAGCGTAGATCGAGACTAAACCAACGGGCCGTAACCATCACGGCCCGTTGTGTGTTTAAAGGACTATTATGGAATTAAATATGTCTTCCACTGCATTTGTATTTCCAGGTCAGGGATCCCAAAAATTGGGAATGGGAAATGAATTGGCGGTAGCTTATCCTCAAGCCATGGAAATCTTCCAAAAATCGGACGAAATTCTTGGGTTTCCCCTCTCAAATATTCTTTGGGAAGGACCAGAAGAGGCGCTAAACGACACGATCAACACCCAACCTGCCCTTTTTGTTCACTCCATCGCATCCTTAACGGTATTTCATACTTTATTCCCAGAATTCAAAGCTAAATTCGCTGCAGGACATTCTATGGGTGAACTTAGCGCACTCACCGCATCTGGTGCGATTCCTTTTGAAGAAGGGCTTCTTTTGGTTCGAAAACGGGGCGAATTAATGAAAAGGGCTGGAGAGTTATCCCCAGGGAGCATGGCAGCAATTTTAGGGTTAGACATCCCCGCTGTCGAAAAAATATGTTTAGATGCGAGTATTCCTGGCGATGCTGTTCAATTAGCCAATGATAATTGTCCTGGACAAGTTGTTGTTTCGGGCACAAAAGCTGCCGTTGAAAGAATTCTTCCCTTGGCAAAAGAAGCTGGTGCAAAAAGAGCTTTACCCCTGGCAGTAAGCATAGCTGCACATTCTGTACTGATGGAAGATGCTCAAATCGATTTTTCCAAGGCGATAGCGGAAACAACTATAAATTCTCCAGAGATCACGACAATCGGAAATGTGAAATCAAAACCTTTATCGACACCCAGTGAAATTCGCTCTGATCTTGAGGCGCAATTAACCTCCCGTGTGAGGTGGACAGAATCTGTTGATTATATGGTGTCCAAAGGTGTAGATACTTTTATAGAGCTTGGCTCAAAAGATATTCTCAGTGGATTGATCAAACGAATAAACCGTAAGGTTACCCGAATATCCTTAGGAACGCCGGAAGATTTTGATAAATTAACTCAATAATTAAAATTTTTATTTTATATTTGAACCATCAAAATTCGGAGTGCAAACAAATGGCTTCGAATTTTATTATTGGTATAATACGAGCGATATTATTGTAGAGAGGAGTTTTTATGGCACCGTCATTTAAAGATCGCATTGCAATCGTCACCGGTGGTTCTCGTGGAATTGGAAAAGCGATCGCATTCGAACTAGCCAAGGGTGGTGCAACAGTTGTTGTGAATTATATAAACTCAGCAAAAGCTGCCGAAGATGTTGTAAACCAAATTGAATCTGAGGGTGGTTCAGCGATGGCTGTGCAAGCTGATGTTGCTGATTTCGATCAAGCTAGCAACTTGGTCAAGGACACTGCTGAAAAATATGGAAAAGTGGATATCTTGGTAAACAACGCAGGAATCACTCGTGATAAATTGATCATGATGATGTCCGAAGACGATTTCGACGTAGTCCAAGCTACAAACCTTAAAGGCACGTTCAATTGCTCAAAGGCTGCTGTGAAATTGATGATAAGAAAAAGATATGGCAGGATAATAAATATTACCTCAGTTTCAGGTCAAATTGGAAATGCGGGACAAACAAATTATTCGGCTTCTAAGGCTGGTCAGATCGGTTTTACAAAAGCCCTTGCTCGCGAAATAGCAGCTCGAAAAGTCACAGTCAATGCTGTTGCGGCGGGATATGTGGAAACAGAAATATGGGATAGTGTTCCTGAAGAAGCAAGGGAAAACTTTTTAGGAATGATCCCTCTTGGCAGAAAAGGAACCCCAGAAGACATTGCGCACGCTGTAGCATTTTTAGCATCAGACGAAGCGAGCTACATCACTGGTCAAGTATTGGCTGTTGATGGTGGCATGGCGATGGCTTAATTTACGGAGGATGGATGAGTAAAGAAACGAGATCTCCTGGTAGAACAACCGTCGCTCCCGACGTGATACTCAGTATCGCTCGATTAACAGCGATTAGCGTAGAAGGCGTATCCCAAATGAGTGGATATACGCATATCAATGAATTATTTCAAAAGGGACATAGAAGCAGCGGCGTACGAATTAACATTGATGAAAATATAGTAAACGTAGATTTATATGTCGTTTTGGAAAATAATGTGAATGTCCGCCAAATTAGCAGAGATATTCAACAAGAAGTTTCTCGCGCAATTATTGAAATGGTAGGTATGGAAACTGGCCAAATAAATATCCACGTCGAAGATATCGATTATTCAATAGAAGAATAAAACAAATAATATGAAATCTCGCACCAAAGCTCGCGGTGTAGCATTACAGGCACTTTACGAAATAGATATGACAGACCATGGAATTGGGATAATTTTAGAGGAAAGGTTTTCTAAAACTCCTTTAGAACCAAAATTGGTAGATTTCACCTATGAAATTGTCAAAGGAATAGTACCGATCCGAGAACAACTTGATTCGTTTATTGCTGAGCATGCCCCTGCTTGGCCCATTGATCAAGTATCCATCATTGACCGAAATATTATTAGAATTGCCTTATGGGAAATTGCCGTGTTTGAAGAGACACCGGTAAAGGTTGCCATTAATGAGGCAGTTGAACTTGCCAAAGTGTATGGTTCTGATAGCACACCAAGGTTTGTAAATGGGGTTTTGGGAAGTTTAGCAAATCATGAGAACGAAATTACACTAGCAATAAAAAAAATACTATTAGAAATTGGGAAAAAATAAAACATGAATATCCTTGGTATTGGACCGCTTGAACTAATAATGATCTTTGTGATCATCTTATTAGTTCTTGGTCCGAAAGACATGGTAAAGACCGGCAAAAGTATAGGGTCATTTATTAGAAAAGTCTCCACCTCTGATTTTTGGAAAGTATTGACTCAAGCTCGAAGCGAACTCACAACTTTACCCAACAAATTGGCACGTGAAGCTGGTATAGAGGAAATCGGAAAAGAAATAAAGGAAATTCAAAACTTTTCCGATGACCTTAAAATAAACAAAATAGGAAACCCGTTAGATTCTTGGACAAGCCCCCCAGCGAAAGTCCCGACGATTGACCCTCCCATTGATTCTAAATCCAATGAAATCAGTAATGACCCCGAAACCATTGAAAAAGGGGATGAATAGTGGGAAAAATATTCTCAAGCATTTGGCAATTTCTGACTGCCCCATTTCGTTGGGCCCTAAAAGGGCTAAAAACAATTTTTCAAAAAACACCCTTAGCAATTTTTTTTGAAGCAGACCCTGATGATGATTCGATCATAGATACTTTTCAAAAAACGGTGGACGACCCTAAAGGGGTTCTTAGCGCGATGATGTTTCATCTCAATGATCTAAGAAAACATATTTTCAATGCCATCCTGGTTTTGATCGTTGCCGTGATTGTTGCCTTTATATTTGTGCCGAATATATTGGATTTTCTCTCTGAACCCATTGGTGGGATAGAAGAAATGAGCGCGATTGATATTACTGAACCAGTTAGTATCGTGATGAGAACAGCATTCATGACCGGTTTTGTGATCGCACTACCCTATATCACTTTTGAAATATTACGCTTTATTGCTCCGGGGATATCGAGAAGGGCCCGCCTCATTGGATTAGCAGGGATTCCTTTCATTACCCTGTTCTTTTTGGGTGGCATGGCGTTTACTTTTTATATCATTTTGCCTGCAGCAATTCCCGCGCTTGTAAATTTTATGGGAATCCCCACCCTTGTCCGCCCGTCAAATTATCTGGGATTCACACTCAGCTTAATGTTTTGGATAGGCCTATTCTTTGAGTTTCCAATCGTTTCCCTTATCGTTTCTGCTATGGGCAGCTTGACGGCAAAAGGATTGGCAAAACAATGGAGAATCGCGGTTGTGATCATGACAATTTTAGCTGCCATTGTGACCCCTACCGTCGATCCGATCAATATGATGATCGTTCTTTTACCCCTAATTGGGTTATACATATTAAGTATTGCATTTGCTTTTATTGGTCAGAATTTTAAATTCATAAAAAATAATTAAACCAAAGGGAAACATGAAGAAGAATTGGGTACCGTTATCATTATTTACCTTTCCTCTTGTTTCCTTGATATTAAGTCTTGCATGCACACTTCCATTCTCTAATAATTCAATTGATAACAGCACTGCAGCCGACACGATCTACGAAACCGAAATATTAATTTGGGTGGAGGTTCCAGGCGAAACACCGGAAGATGAAATTATCCAACTCATCATTTTGGATGAAGTATCTGGTTTAAATTTTAATTCTAAAACTGTGGACATGTTAAAAGTCGATGATACTCACCATGGGGTGGTTTTAAGAGTCCAAGTTGGAACAGTTCTAAAATATCGATTTGCAAGATCGGGAGAAAGTAAATCAATAGAGCAAACATCTGATGGTGAAACTGTGCGCTATCGAATGTATTACGCAGATAGTCCTGGAGAAGTCCACGACATTGTATCTAAGTGGGAAGATACTGATATTATCCGCGGCACAGGAAAAATTATTGGATTGATTGGTGATGTTGAAAGCAACGAACCCATTGAAAATATGCTAATTCTTGTAGGTGGGCAACAAGTCTTTTCAAAAGTTGATGGATCTTTCGAAATCACTGGCTTACCAAGTGGTCAACATCAATTAGTTGCCTATTCGACTGATGGAAATTATAAAACTTTCAAGCAGAATGTAATCATAGAAGAAGACCTAACCACCCCCGTGACTATTCATTCTGAAAAATCAATTTGGGTCGATGTTGTAATAACAGTTAATGTGCCGGAAAATACTGTCCCAGCTGTGCCGCTTCGCCTTACTGGTAATTTGAATCAATTTGGAAATAGTTTCATTGACCTTGGGGGGAGCATTGGTGGGAATCCAAAATTAATGCAAATGATGAATGAAATAGAAACAAATCAATACCAAGTTGTGATATCTTTGCCAATCGGTGCTGATTTTAGATATAAATTCACACTAGGGGACGGTTTTTGGAATGCAGAAAGAAATATTGAGGGTGAGTTAGTTACGCGGCAATTTATTGTCCCCGCAAATCAAACCCAATTATCGATAACTGACACTGTAATTTCATGGAATTCAGTCGATTTCGCTGGAATCTGGTTCGACCTGAACGTTCCCAAAAATTTGTCCGATGAGGATAAACTTTTTCTTCAATTTAAGCAAGAGGATTGGCTATCCCCGATTCCCATGTGGCATATTCAAGAGTATCGATGGGCATATAAATTGCTCGGTCCAACTGGAATTGGGGATCTTATTTATAGATATTGCGTAAATGAAATCTGTGAAGGACAAAATTCTTCTGTCAACGACCAGGAATTGATTGTGAGGAAAACGAGAACAGATTATCCAGAAACTTCATATTTATTGGATGAAATTATTTTCTGGGATTGATAAATCAATATTTCTCACTTTTCATCTACTTCGATTTCAAATATATGAAAATTATCTATTCCCTCCTTAGCCAATAGAATAATTTAGGGGTTATGCTATAATAATTTGAAATGGAAAATTTGGAACTGGAAACCCCCACAAATGGCCAATCGGCCGCGCAAATTAAGGCACAAAAACGCCTTTCAATTGGTGCGATACTTGCCGGTATTATTGCAATTGCTGGGCTTATATTCATTATCTATTTTTTACTTCAAGATGGTGCTAGAACCAATAAGATCAAAGATATCATGATCATTTTCATCGGATTTGAGTTAGTGTTGATCGCTACATCGATTACGATTCTAATAGTGCAGGTCAGCAAATTGGTAAATTTATTTCAAAACGAGATTAAGCCTTTGGTAGATTCGGCAAATGAAACCATATACACTTTAAGAGGAACGGCCTCTTTTATTAGCGATTCATTTGTCCAGCCAGTTATGAAATTTAACAGTTATATTGCTGCATTCAAGAAAATGATGGAAATGCTCAATTTCAAAAAATAAGAAGGAGAATAAAAATGACGGATCGAAATAGTGATTTTGGAAGTTTTCTATCAGGTTTTGTGTTTGGAGGATTAATTGGTGCAGTAGTTGCACTCTTAATGGCTCCCCAATCTGGTGAAGAAACTAGAACAATTATCAAAGAAAAAAGTGTGGAAATAAAAGATAAAACAGTCTCGTCTCTGGAAGATGCATATGCAAAAGCAGAAGCTGCTGCTGCAGACGCAAGGGCCAAAGCTGATGAGCTTTCGGGTATTGCAAAAGAACGTGCCAACCAAATTAAACAACGTGGACAGGTGGTCTTGGAAGAACAAAAAACAAGGTTAGGCAATGTTGTTGAAGCGGCAAAAACCCCCGCAAAACCAGAAGAAGTAGAAGAAAAAACTCCTGCTGCAAAGAAAGCCCCGGCGAAAAAGAAAAGCACTAAATAATTGATTTCAAACAAAAAAAGCTGTCAAATTGACAGCTTTTTTTTAATTAAGATATTTTGGAATTTCCTTAATCAGATCTCCTGCCAGCACCCCTGCCGAACTGCCGATATTATTTTTCGCTGATTTTCCTGCCTGCCCATGCACCCAGGCCCCAACTACAGCAGCATCAAAGGCATTCATGCCTTGGGCTAGAAGACCCACTATTAATCCCGCTAAAACATCTCCTGTGCCCGCATGGGCTAGCGCAGAATTTGCTATTGGAATAAGGATAGTCTTTCCATTCGGAGAGGCAACCACAGTAATCGCACCCTTTAAAACTATAACCGAATTCCATTTTATTGCATATTTTTCTGCAATGGCCACCCTTTCTTCCTGAATTTTATTTATCGGTAATCCGGTCAAAACCGACATCTCACCTGGGTGGGGTGTTATTATCGTCTCTTCTGGCAATATCTTTTCCCATTCAGGGATTTTTGCCAGTAATTTCAACCCGTCGGCATCCAGAACCAAATTTGAAATGGGTTGACTCAAAATGGAAACTAGAAATTCTTTTGTGGCATTTTCCAGCCCTAGACCTGGACCAATGAGGATAGAGGATATTTTCTCAAGATTGTTCGATATTATTTCACTTCCGGCTGAATCTATTACCCCATTTTTATGTGGCAGTAAATGCCAAACCGCTTCTGGGAAATGACCAGATAACGTAGAATGCAAGGGTTCGATCACAGCCATGGACACTAACCCAGCACCGCTCCTAAATGCAGATTTTCCCGCCAGCAAGGCGGCGCCAGTGTATTTCAACGATCCAGCAACAACCATCGCCGTTCCAAACGTACCTTTATGACTATTCATTTTCCTAATAGGTAGTTTTGATTCAACAAAATCTTTGTCGGCAACAAATCGCGATATGCCCTTCCAGAGGGGTTGATCTTCATTCAATCCAATCGAAACAACGTCCAACTTTCCAAGAGTTTCAAAAGCCGGGAATTTAAACATACCCGACTTTACGGCCGCCATACAAACCGTTAAATTTGCCGGTATTGTCTCTTTTGCTACGTCCCCACTAACACAGTCCGCGCCTGATGGACAGTCTACTGCAATAATCAGAGGAGCATTTTCTTCGGTTAAATTACGCTTTATTTTTACGAGAACTTCTTTATAGGGGGCCCGAAGAGGCAATTTACCCCCCGTACCTAATAATCCGTCAATGATTAATTTGTTTTCTGTAACCAATGCCTCCAATTTTTCCAATTTCGGGTCATCTAAATTATTTAATAGATTCCCCCCGGAGGAAACATATTGGTCGGCAATCGAATCTCCTTCTACTTTTCTATCTACCAAATAGGCTGTCGTCGACCATCCCCGTTCTGATAAAACCCTTAATGCAACCAGTGCGTCCCCACCATTATTGCCTTTTCCCACCAATGCTAATATATCTTTCTTTTCTATATCTTTAAAATTTCTAGAAATTACGTCAGCCAAAGATTTTCCAGCATTTTCCATCAACTGAGAAAAACTCAAACCTAATTGATCGGCTTCATTTTCAATCGCCACCATTTCTGCAACTGACAAGAATTTATTCACCCAATTAATCCTTTGCGATATTTGAACTTTCAAGAATATTTACTTATCTAAGTATATAGATCTTCTGTAACAAAATCTAATTTTAAGGAAATTAATTTTTCGCAACTAGGAATTCCAGTATCCCAATCCCAACTCCTGGCCTGATAATATGCCTTGAGCATTTCTTCAAACTCGATTTTATATCCTGCAGCCCCGCCATCTGATAATGGTTCGAGAAGTGATTTGGGCAAACGGTCGTTTTCACGCCTTAAACCCAAATTATTATTAATGGCTCGCTTCAAATTCCAAGCTCGTTCCCCTGCTTCTAAATAGTCGGCAATCGAAAGATCTAATCCGCAGGCAGCATTTGTTAGATCAACGATGAGTTCAGGGTTTATACTTCCGAAAAAGCAAATCACGAGTGCATTTGCCATTGTACGATAATTTTGATGGATAGCAACATTTTCTGCTTTTTCCGCCCCTGCTTGACGATCAAAATTTTTAATTCCAAGTGATTCTTCTGATTTACCTATTTCTGCAAGGAAATAATCAGATTGATTATGGCAGCCTCCCCGTGGGGAAGTTGCATACACCAAAGCCATCCCACTAACTCCGCGAGGATCATGATAGGCAAGTTCTAGGCCATTGACCTGAACAGCTTCGTCTTCAGCCCCAAATCTTCTTCCCAAAGCGAGAGCACCTTCCGCCAAGAATGCCCCAAACCCTATTTTCTTTGCAATCATCGGAATTAATTGCTCAACAACTTCCTTGTCCCCCCAATTTAATTGCAGACCATCCGTATCCTTTTCTGCAATATGCCCTAATTCAAATAAAGTGAAAGCGAGACCGAGCGTATTGCTAACACTAATTGTATCCATACCAAATCGATCACAAAGATCACCCATCCGTGTAACAAATTCCGCATCAGAAATTAGGAGATTGGGTCCAAAACCGACCAATGTCTCATATTCAGGCCCTTTTTGTTCTTTATCAGCCCCGCTGATTTTTACGACCCGCCCACAAGCTACGACGCAGGCATGGCAGGGAGCAAATTTCGTCAGGATTGTATCTGAGATCGTTGCGCCAGATATATTGTCTGCCCCTTCCATCACGCCCTGGCGATAATATTTTTTTGGCATCGTTCCTAAATAATCAAAGTATTCTGCACTGGCTGCAGTACCCATTTCTCGAACAATCTTTGTAATATTGTCTTTATTTAATTCTTGATTTGCCCTGGAACGAAGTTTTTTATATTCAATTTCATTGGCAACAGGAATATTCTTCGATCCCTTTACTGCAATTGCTTTCAGGTTTTTTGAGCCCATTACGGCTCCTAAACCTGTCCTACCTGCAACCCGCCCATGATCGGTAAGGATGAGGGCACTCGGAATTAAATTCTCTCCCGCGATACCTATTCCAGCTACCTTCACTTTAGGATTATTTAATTCCTCTTTAATCGCTTCTTGAATTTCATACGTATCTAGGCCAATAAATTTTTCGGAAGAACGGATTTCTAAATTTCCATCATTTATCCATAAGAATTTAGGAGATTTTGCCTTTCCAGTTACCCAAATTCCGTCGTATCCTGTTTTTCGTAATTCAACACCCCAAAATCCCCCACAATTTGATTCAGCCCACAATCCAGTCGCTGGAGATTTTCCACAAACAACAAACCTGCTCACTGTAGGTCCAGAAGTTCCAGACATCGGACCATTTAAGAATAGCAATGGGGATTCTTCTGAAAATGGATCTAGTTCTTGTGTCAAATACTCATATAATATTCGGGCAGCCAAGGAAGCACCCCCAATAAAATCGTTTTCCCATTCATAGGGAATATCGTATTCAGAAACTTCTTCTGTAGAAAGGTCAACTTTTAGAATTGGTTGCATAAACTATTCTTCCAAAACCTTATCTGTGACACTCCTTGCGCACCTCACAAAATCTAAAACTGTAGGAATGTTTCGCATCATATAAGTCATGCTCCCATTGACAATTAATTTCCGGGTCATCATCGCTTGCATTGGATCTAGTTTCCCAGAGAGAATTTTGACTAAATTTCCATAAGGGGCTTCTAGTACAAATGCTGCATCCAATTCTTCTGTTTCTTCTAAAATTTTTCCTCCGCGACAAGCACCATGCCAAAGGTCAAGGTAAATATTCATATCCTCTTTCAAAGGACCATCTGCCTTGACGCTAAAGGCAATATCTCCCTCCCATTTCTTTGCAATTCGTGCATAATCTGGATCATTGTTTAAAAAATCTATTAACGATTGAAGCCATTCATTGCTAGGAAATATGTTTTCCATTCTGCAATCTCCTCAAATGTATTTTCCAATAAATTATACAACAGCAATAAAAACTCTGGCCTAAATTGGATATTTAATAAAAAAAACCGCCCGTAGGCGGTTCTGTGCGCTGGGAGGGAATCGAACCCTCACGCCTTGCGGCACCTGGCCCTCAACCAGGCCTGTCTACCAGTTCCAGCACCAGCGCAGCAAGCCGTATTATAATCCACCATAGTTGAAAGTCAAGAAGAAAAGATATTACGAAGAAAACGCTAACTTTTATCTAGGAGATATCAAATGAGGATCGTTTTAGATGCGATGGGCAGTGACAATTATCCTGCTCCCGAAGTTCAAGCGGCAGTAGAAGCGGCGGTGGAATTTGGTGATGAAATACTCCTTGTGGGTCAAAAGGACCTTCTTGAACCGATGCTCAAAGAAATGAATGTAAACAATGCACCAGTAAAAATCATTCACGCCCCCGAAGTTTTCAAGATGACCGATAAGCTCACCAAAAACACTCTCCAAAAAGAGGAAAACTCGATGGGAGTGGGGATGAACATGTTGGCAAATGGGGAAGCCGACGCCTTCGTAACTGTAGGAAACACGGGGGGTGCGATGGCCATTGGACTTGCTCGTTTAAAAAGGATCAAAGGAGTAAAACGGCCTGCTCTCACGGTCGTATTACCGGTAGAAAACGGGCAATGCGTTGTCTCAGATATCGGTGCTAATGCCGATTGTAAGCCCAAATTTTTATTACAATTCGCAATAATGAGCTCTGTATATTCGCAAAAAGTATTAAATATTAAAAACCCTAGAGTGGGGTTACTGTCAAATGGGGAAGAAGAAACGAAAGGTAACGAATTGGTAAAAGATACTTACCCCCTTTTGGCTAAATCCAAATTAAATTTTATTGGTAATGTAGAAGGTAAAGAACTTTTTGGTGGTGAAGCTGATGTTGTCATCACCGATGGGTTTACCGGAAATGTGCTTGTAAAAGCAAGTGAAGCCCTCGCCAAACTCCTTTTCGATACCCTAAGAACAAAGTTGAAAAGTTCTCCCATCCGGATGCTTGGGGCCTCCTTATCAAAAAGCGCCTTCGTGGAATTGAAAGAAATGTTAGATCCCGACGAGGTTGGTGCTGTTCCCCTTTTGGGTTTGAACGGATTGGTATTTGTTGGACACGGAAGATCCAATTCTAAAGCTATTGTAAGCGCAATACGCAACGCGCGAATTGCAGTAGAAAAGAATTTAATGGCCTCTCTGAGAGAATCCATCGCAGAACAATTATAAATATTTTTGGTGGTCTTTGAATGAAAATTATTTCGAATGATAAAAAAATATCACGTAACAGTACGATAGGTTTCTGGTCCTCCTTAATCAGCCCAGCCTTATTATTATTTTCTGCTTTTTCAATTCTTAATAATCCTGCTGGATTTCAAAAAGTATTCCCAATTTTCGCATTAGGAATCGTCCTATATCAGATCGGTCTTTCATTTAGAAAATATGGAAGAAGATCAGATCGGGAATTTAATAAAATACTGTCAAAGCTAGATAATAAATATTCAATATTTCAATTTAAATCCCCAGTTCCCCATCTACTCGTTGGCCCTGCTGGAATATGGATACTACTTCCAAAATATGCCAAGGGATTAATAACATTTAATCAAAAAAGGAAACGCTGGAAATTAAAAAGGGAATCATTTCTCGATAAATTCTTTTTTTTCATAAGCGAAGGATTAGGCCGCCCCGATAATGAAATCTTGAGACAAGCGGATGTATTGGATTACCACCTGCAGAAGAATTGGGACAGAAAAGACAATATTCAAGTAAATGCAGTGGTTGTCATCATGCATGAAAAGTCAAAAATTAATAAGGATGAATTTCCGATCCCAACTATTCATATTAATAAGTTGCGCGGATTCTTACGAGAAAAAGAAAAAGAGAATAAAATCCCAATATCAACTCTAAAAGCCTTTCAGGATTTGTTTAAATAACTGCTCCCCTTAAAAATAAAAAGACCAGAAATTATTCTGGTCTTTTTTTGATATAAATTAATTTAGCCTTTAAGGAAGGTTTCTAAGGCATCTTTCCCAATGCGATAGGCACTTCCTAATTTCCGGGCCTTTAGGTCGCCTGACTCAATCGCCGCCACGACATCCTCTGCAGATACCTTGAGGAAATCTGCGGCTTCGGCTGGGGTCATCACGTCTGGCATGGCAACCTCAGCACCACCTGCAGCCGGAGCTGCTTGCTGCTGCGAACCTTGAAGAGCGCCGGTCATCAAATTACCAATACCCATTCCAGCACCTATCCCTGCGGTTAGTCCTGCACCGCCACTGGGGTTTTGGGCAGCATCGCGCATCGCATCTGCAGCTTGCAATTGCGTATATGTAGCTACATCTAGAAGCCCCATATCGCGCAATTTATCTGCAGTTGCTTCGGACGGACTCATATTTGCAATTACAAAAGATTTCAAAACTAGTCCTCTAGCTTCAAAATCATCTTGTACTTTTGCTCGTACACCGGCACTAATTTCTTCCTGCAAGCCAATGATATCTTGAACAGTTGAATACTTCCCTTTCATTTCGCCTAGCAAGTCAGATAGGCTGCGGAGTAAACGAGATTTCAGGTCATTTTCAATATCAGCGTGTCGAAATGTTCCCTGAGTACCAACTACCTGGGTAACAAATTGCTGGGGGTCACTTACTTCGTAAGTGAATGTGCCAAATCCTTGGAGCAACAACCAGCCCAACCCAATTCCAGGGGTCTCCATGGGAATAGCTTGGGGTGTTCCCCATTTTCGATCAAGGAATTCCCGCATAGATACGTAATAAACTTCAGCGGTAAAAGGTGTGCGGTCCCCAAAAGCTTTTCCAATAAAATCAGTAATCTTTGGGATATTTGCTGTCGCAATGGTGTGGCGTCCAGCTTCAAATATATCCAGAGCTTGCCCATCGCGGAAGAATACGGCAGTTTGAGATTCGCGAACAATTACCTGCGAACCAATTCTAAAATCTCCAGAACCTTCTTCTGGAAAACGATGAACAATCTCATCCTTCATTTCATTAGGATATTCAATTACATCAAAAATTCGTGCCATGATTATTCTCCTGCTTCTTCACTAGAGGATTTCCCATATTCAATGAGCATATTGTCCCGTTTCCCGAATGTTTCTACTAAATCTCGAGATAGCGTAACTAAGTGGCTGATCGATGCTGGTAATCCGTCGGAACCAAATGAAGACTCGATATTTTCCACCGCTCTTAGGAAATCATCTTCTAGTGCAAGTAAAGAAACATCAAATTCGTAAATACTTTTTAATTCTTCCTCATTAATTTTCTCGGCTTCAAAAAAACTGGAATATCCATAAGCCGCATTTTCTACCTTATCAATAAAGGTTTGTATCTTTGTTGCAGCTTTTTCAATATCATCTAGCTGAAGAATTTCTCCCTGACTAACCAGATCTTGTTGAACCTCCCCTACACGCTTCCAGATAGCCCGAAAACGTTCTCCGATCAATTCCCTTAATATTTTGTCTGCTGCCCTTCGGTTTTGACGCTCAATATATCCGCCAAAACCTGGAATTTTGCTTAATAAGCGTTTAAACGGATCTTGGTCTTCAGTGACATCATCAAATAGATCACTCATACTTCTCCTCCTGAGATTTTTACTATGAAAAGGTTTGTCTTACTAAAATATTATACATGAGTTTATATAAAAAAATCCCAGATAATTTAAAAGAATTTTATTAACTAAACCCACTATTCATTTTCGTTTTCACTAGCTATTCTTCTTCTTTAAGAATTTTCAAAGGAATGGTAAAATAGTTTGATTAATGAAATAATTGAGGATAATGATGAATACGGCAACTGAAATAAAATTAATTGAATTAACAGGAAACAGTATTGAAATCTCTGGTACCGAGATAAATGTTTTAGACCCGCAAGCTTTTAGAGAAAACATATATAAGCTAATCGAATTATCTGCATTTGGCACTTCAGAAGAAAAAGCTTGGGCTAGATATCTCATTCGTACTGGCGGTTTAGAACTTGGTGTAATCCCTGCATCCATTCACGATCTTTATATTGCAAGGGGAGAGGGTCGAGTCCCTAATACCTTTACAGTTCCAGCAATTAACTTGAGAGTTCTGACCTTTCAAGCAGCTAAAGCAGTCTTTAAAGTAGCTATGAATATGAATGCTAATGCGATTTTATTTGAAATTGCCCGATCAGAAATTGGATATACAAATCAACGCCCGAGTGAATATTCTGCATCAATTATCGCCGCAGCGATATCCTCTGGTTATACAGGACCAGTATTCATTCAGGGAGATCATTTCCAGATCTCACCCAGCAGATATGTTGAAAATAGTTTCGGAGAAGTGAACACCGTAAAAGAACTTTCCCTGGAAGCAATTCAGGCTGGCTTTTATAATTTAGATGTAGATACTTCGACTTTGGTTGATTTGGATAAAGAAACAATTATTGAACAACAAGATGTAAATACTACTCTTTCAGCAGAAATCTCCGCATATATTCGTGCACAGGAACCTGAAACCATTACAATTTCTATTGGTGGTGAAATTGGAGAAGTCGGCGGACAAAATTCTACAGAAGTAGAATTACGAGCTTACGCCGATGGATACATTTCTAAGTTAAAAGCTCTTAATCCAGAAGCTATTGGGTTAAGTAAGATCAGTATCCAAACCGGGACCTCCCACGGGGGTGTCGTCCTCCCAGATGGGACAATAGCTAGTGTCAGTGTTGATTTTGATACACTATATGAGCTCAGTAAGATTACCCGAGAAGAATATAAAATGGGTGGTGCGGTGCAACACGGTGCTTCCACCCTTCCCCAAGAAGCATTTGGGAAATTTGTTGAAGCGGAAGCGATCGAAGTGCATTTGGCAACAAATTTCCAAAATATCTTTTATGATCATGCACCCGAATCGCTGATCAAAGACATCATTGTCTTCTTGAATGAAAATTATCCAAATGAAAGAAAAGAAGGCATGACAGACGATCAATTCTTTTATAAAGCTAGAAAACGAGCATTTGGTGAATTTAAAAAAGAAATTATGAGTTTACCCGAAGATGTTATTGAAAAAATCACCGATGCTTGGGAAAAACAATTCACTCAATTATTTACTTCCCTTGCTATTGAAAATACTATGGATTATGTAAATGAATTCGTATCCATCCCTAAAGTAAAACCCAACTTATCTGATTACCTCAAGATTTTTGAGGTGGATTCTGAGGAAGACGTTTCTGATCTCGCAGATTGATGCCGGTAACTGAACAAGGTCTGTTTGAAGACAGATATAAAATTATTCCCCGTGTGTTAATATTTGTTACATGCGGGGATAAAGTATTACTATTAAAAGGGTCCCCAAACAAGAAAATTTGGCCGGATTTATATAATGGCATTGGTGGGCATATTGAAAAAGGGGAAAGTGTTTTAGAGGCTGCACACCGGGAATTTATGGAAGAAACCGGGTTAATCTTGATTAATCCGTGGCTATGCGCAGTAATTACGATCGACACGCAGCAATCCACTGGTATTGGTATGCTTGTTTTCCGTGGAACCGTTAATGATGAGCAGGTAAAAGAATCTGATGAAGGCACTCCGGAATGGATTGATATCGGATTGGTCGCCAAATTACCTTTGGTAGAAGATTTACCAATATTGATTCCAAAGATAATTACTCGCGCAGAAAATGATCCTGTCATTTATGCTCAATATCATTATAATTCTGAGGAAAATTTACAAATCAGATTTTCGTAACTTCTCAGTACAATTGTCTATATTGAATCTATTGCTATTAAGGAATTTTTTAGATATAGTATATTAGTAGAAAGTAAATATTTATTTTTGGGCATTTTAAAAATTTATTATTACTGACTGTATTATTCAATCCTCTTCTAAAATTCTCAAAAATATATAGGGTGACAAAATATAAATATTTAACTGAGATTAATCTTGAAAACCAAAAATAAAACGATCACAAAAAATGCTTATCTTGTAGCAAATTCTCAAATATTTTCTATTCGGGAAATTGTTTCAAAAATTGGTAGAAAGCTAGAAAACGATTTTGTGATTCAAGAATCAATGATCTCTAGATTCCATGCTGAAATTCATTTTAAAAAGGGGAATTATATATTGATCGATAAAAATTCCACCGGGGGAACTTTTTTAAATAATTTACGGATAGAAAAATCTGTACTCAAATCGGGGGATACTATTCGGTTAGCCAACACCCCAATTCTATTTTTAATAGAATCAACGGATATGCAAATTAAAACAGTTATGACTTCAAAATCATTGAAATCAGAAAAAAAAGAGAATACGTCGGGGAATGAAAAAACAAAACCGTATAAAAACAAACCTAAGTAATATTCCCCCAGAATCTGTAAATATTAATCTATTGGCTATCCCATACTAACCGACTCTTTCATAAAATAACAACAAAGTTCTGCCGTATTTTCTTTGATCAAAAAGAGAGAAATTATTCATTTCAACTTCCCCATATTCTTTGGGATCGATTTGAACAATTACCCACCCATCCTCAACCAACCAATTAGGATTTATATCCAAGATAGCAAGTGTCTTATTCCATAATTCTTTATATTGGGGTGGAGCAATATATAGGTAATCAAAATTATGATCTGGGTCTTTTGAAAGCAAAGTAAAAGCATCCATTTGCAAAACTTCCGCTCTGTCTTGTAATTTTGTAACCTCTAAATTTCTTTTTATTGTATTAATTGCACTTCGATGGATGTCGTTAAACCGAGCAAATCTTGAACCTCTACTTAATGCTTCTATGCCAATACTTCCAGTGCCAGCAAAAAGATCAAAAAAGCTGCAATCTGGCATATCCTGATGCAAAATATTAAATAAAGATTCTTTTACTCTGTCGGTGATGGGTCTAGTGATATCCCCAGGGACTGCTGCTAGTTTAACACCTCTAGCCTCACCTGCTATTACACGAATTCTTGCCATCTGAAATCCTTAATCTTGGGTTTTCTCTCAAAATCTAATCTATGCTGTTTCACGTGGTTGAAATTTATCTATTTGTTTTAATCGATATTCTTGTCTTTCGACACCATGAATCATTCTGATTTTTTGCTCTTCTGTTTCAGCAATTAAATGGGGTACCTCGACCGGATTCCCATCATCATCCAAGGCCACATACACTAAGTATGCGGTATTTGTATGCCATTTTTGCCCCTTTATTGGATTTTCAGCATAGACGTGTACTTCAGCTTCCATGGATGTGCGCCCCACGTAACTCAACTCTGCTTCAAGAATAATAACATCCCCAATTTTTATCGGATGTTTGAAGGTCATTTGATCGATCGAAACTGTTACCACCCTGTGTTGTGCGTGTCGAATGCAAGCCAATGCACCGGATTCATCGACTAATTTCATAATCCACCCACCATGTACATTTCCATGGGTGTTGGCCATTTCAGGCATCATCATTTGTGAAAGAGTAACCCTGGACGCTTTTACAGTTTTTTCACTTATTTGGGATTTGCTCATATTTACCATTCCATCCTATTCCATATCTGGTCGAAACTCACCTGCATCAATTGTAGGCAGTCTTTCTGGATCTTCCAACAATATGTCAATAGTGTCGTAGGCAATTTCTGCCATAAGAGGGGCTAGTGGAGAAAAGGCGGGCAGGGCGACATTTGGCGGGGTCGGCGGAGAGACCAGCTTTGGCTTATTAAAATCATAAACCCGCTTTCGTAAGATTCTAGAATCCTCAGATAAATAACCAACATAATCCCCATATACAGAATAAACTTCTCGAGAAGTTAAGATAAACCCAACCCACTCTCCACTTAAGTTATAAAGCATGGGATAGATCATATATGCATCACAATCTCCCAAAGTAGTATAAATCGGAACAGGTTTTCTTATTTTTGTTGTTGTCATTCAATGCCTATAATTAAATTATTATTTTTTTGTTTACTATACTTATCCAACATCATTGTACGTCCAATATCTATTAATAAAGAAATTCCAGAACATCACGATGATGACCACAATGACTAATGCGGAATTTTCTCCCAGTATCCTGGGTTGAAGCACGATTTCTAAATTCATCTTCTCGAAGATTAATATCAACCTTGGAACAATTAATGCAAACACCCCTGTTCGGATCAATAATCCAAATAAATTTACAATCAAAAACTGCAATAATTGTCCAGTGATGGGCTTTGAGCGAGAATCTGGATAAGTCCAAAATCGATTGAATAAAAAATTACTCATCACTGCAACCGAAAAAGAAATTATATTAGATAACACTGCGGATAGGTGCAAATAATTTCGTGCAATGTTAAAGGTTGAAAAGTCTACAATAAACCCGATTAAGCCCACCACTGCGAATTTCAAAAATCTATCTCGCTCTCGCTTGTCCTTGACCAGGATCATTGAATACCTAATTCAGATTTAAAATAATTAATAGTATTCATAATCCCATCATCTAAACTAACATTTGGTGACCAATTTAATATATCTTTGGCACGAGTGATATCCGGTCGGCGACGTTGAGGATCCCCTTCTCCCCGCTGCTCTTTTTCATACACTGTGCCTTCAGGATTATTAGTAAGTGCGTTGATCACATCTGCAAATTCATTGATGCTGGTTTCAACCGGATTTCCAATGTTTACGGGCATATGTTCGTCAGATATCAGCAGTTTATAGATTCCATTGATTAGATCATCCACATAACAAAATGACCTAGTTTGCTCACCGTCACCATAGATCGTTAAGGCTTCTTTTTTCAGGGCTTGTTTAATAAAATTAGGCACCACCCTTCCATCGTCCACATGCATTCTTGGTCCATAAGTGTTAAATATTCTCACGATTCCCGTATTTACATCATGAAACCGATGATATGCCATCGTAAGAGCTTCTGCGAACCGCTTTGCTTCATCATACACAGAGCGTTCTCCAATTGGGTTAACATGGCCCCAATAACTCTCGGTCTGAGGATGTTCCAACGGATCCCCATAAACTTCGCTGGTAGATGCCAATAAATATCTTGCTTTATTTGCAAGGGCAACACCTAAGGTATTATGTGTGCCTAATGCCCCTGCTTTCATTGTCTGAATGGGCAAGTTGGTGTATCCAAAAGGAGAATTTGGATTAGGACTAGCTGGAGAGGCAAAATGCATCACCGCGTCTAATTTTCCTGCAACAAAAATATATTTAGAAACATCATGGCGGAAAAAGGAAAATCGTTCATTCCCCATAAGGTGTGCAAGATTCTCTTTTTTCCCCGTTATGAAATTATCCATACCAATAACTTCATGGCCTTCTGCTAAAAGAAGATCACATAAGTTAGAGCCTAAAAATCCAGCAGCTCCCGTAATTAATACTCGCATTTATTTACCTCAATATGTCTTTATTTCCAATCTACTGCACTCGTTAAACCATCTCCGGTCAATTGTTGACTCTGCCCAGTGAGGGTATTTACAATCCATAAATTTCCTTGATATGTCAAGGCAACCTGGAAATTATACTCGCTTTCTAAAAGGGGAGCCCATACAAAATCTTGTGGGGCTAACCCTTGAGCTCCTTCCGGTGGGAATACAGGTTTTTGGTTGGAACCGTCACGATCCATTACAAACAACCGGTACCCGCTGTTTCTGCTTTGAGTCGGTACCAATGCCTTTAGATAAGCAATTTTATAAGAGTCTTCTTCAAAACCACGAGGGACATGAGGAGATACACTTGGATTTGAAAACATCCCCACTTGCTCTACCAAATTTATGGGAGGTCCCACCAATAAAGGGACTACTGTAAGGTCAAATAAAGGAGATTCTTCATGTGAGGACAATCCCTCTTGAGCCGCATGAGTTACCAAATAGATATAATCTCCATCGGGTGCCCAAGAAACATCCGGCACCCATGCCCAATCACTTCCAGTTTGCAAAGGTACAACATCAAATACCGATTCAAGGGCCTCATCATCAAAATCTACATTTCCTATTCCATCTGGCCTTGTATATAACAATTCTTCACCATCTGGAGACCACTCGAAGTTCGTTCCCCACCAACCATAAATCCCCCCAGAATTCTCATCTATCCCTGTTCTTGGGCCAGATACCCAACCTGAGTCATTAAAATTTATAAATTTCAGATCATTATTCGCCTGCCAACCCGGAGACGTCGAACTTGGTTTAACCGAAGAGAAAACTATTCCTAACCCCGAATCGGGAATCCAATCGGCAAAATGAATAATATTACTCACTTTAAGGTCTATTTCCAAACCGGTTTCATCATTAACTTTTGCAACCCATAATTCATTGATTTCATCTTCATCATCGCTTGATCTTGAATAAAGTAACCATTCTCCATCTGGTGATAATTTCAGAATAAACCCGTCCAAATCACCAGTGGTAACAATGGGTCTCCGAATCCCGGTATTTTCCTCCATCAACCAAGCATTTCCTGCCGAAATATATATTAGTTTCCCTTCAATGGGTACAGCGGCAAATGGAGCTTGACTTCCCACCATCACAATTTCTGGAACTGGTGCTTCAAGAATGGTTGTTTTCACCACACTATTACTTACTTCAATTCCGTTTTCTAAAATCTTTCGGTATGTTATTTCTTGAACCCCATTTTTCCCGGGTTGAATTAAACGCCTTTCTCCCTCTGGGAGAGATTCATTCCTAAGATCTTGAGTTTCGTAGGGGATGACTTCTTCTTGAATAACAAAATCTTCAATAATTCTGGTAAGAGTTATATTATCTTCATTTTTAAGAATTGTATAAAGCGGGGGATCACTTTCATCTAAAATATTTAAGGGAATACCAACCAGCTCAAATGCGTCTCGAGCTGTACTTCCTGAAGGGATTTCAGCGCTTATAGATTCGCCATCTACGAATAATGAAATAGAAAGATTTTCTTGGGTGATTTCGGGAGATCCACAAGCATAAACAAGCAAAGAAAATAGTAAGAAATTGAGTCTGATAAATTTAAATTTCCGCATGGGCTGGTATAATCTCACTTTGCAATAGATACCAAAATTGTAATTCCTTAAGGATAAATTTAATTATAGCATGTCAGAAGAAATCAACAATAAAAACGCTTCCTCGATTGAAATATCTCTGATCTCAAAAATAGAAGCCCTCCTTTTTGTTTCTCCTAATGCAGTAAATACTAGTCAACTGGCGACTGCACTAGACAGTACCCCGCGTGAGGTGGAAAAAAGCATCGGTAAATTGGAAGAATTATATAAAAATCGGGGGCTTAGGATTCAAAGACATCGGGGGAAAATTCAATTAATGACCGCCCCTGAAGTTGGTAAACTAATTGAGCGGTTTTTGAGTCTTGAAGCATCTACAAAACTAACCCATGCAGCGTTAGAAACTTTGTCAATAATTGCTTACCAACAACCCGTTACCCGCCCTGAGGTGGACTCAATTAGAGGGGTTAATAGTGATAGTGTAATAAAAAATATGCTAAGCAAGGGACTAATTGAAGAAGCAGGCCGATCCGAAGGACCTGGCAAGCCGATCCTTTATAATACTTCCCCAGAATTTTTACAGCATTTTGGGTTAACTACCATTAAAGAACTCCCACCATTGCAATTACCAGAAACTCCTCCGCTATTAAACAATGATACTGCGGATGGAAAACAAACCGAATTACCCTTAGATAAAACACTTTTAAAAGAATAAAATTATGACAGAAGAACGAGTACAAAAGATCATGGCCCATGCTGGGGTCGCCTCGCGAAGAGAAAGCGAGAAATTAATTGAACAAGGTCGGGTAACAGTAAATGGCGAGAAAATATCGCTGGGTACGAAAGCCGACTCTTTAAAAGATGATATCCGAGTGGATGGCTCTAAAATCAATACCAAAGAAGATTTTGTTTATATCGCCCTGCACAAACCCCGCGGAGTTTTATCAAGCACAAAGGTACAAAGACAACAGGATGATATGCAAACGATTCTTGATCTGGTTCCCGAGAAGAAGAGAATTTACCCTATTGGACGTTTGGATCTCGATAGTGAAGGCTTGGTATTACTCACCAATGATGGCGATTTAGCCAACCAATTATCCCATCCTAGATTTGGCCACGAAAAAGAATATCGGGTTTTGGTAGCAAGTCAACCCAAGAGAAGACAACTAGAAACTTGGATGAGAGGGGTTATTCTCCCTGATGGTTATCAAACCCAACCTGTCGATGTAAAATTTGAACGAAATCATGGAAAAGGCGCCTGGCTTAGGGTAACCATGAAGGAAGGCCGTAAACGCCAAATTCGGGAAACCGCCAGGACCTTAGGGCTCCCCGTTGCCAAACTTATACGGGTACGAATTGGCAGTTTGCTGCTCGGAAATCTAGCGTCAAGAAAATATCGGTATTTAAGTGAAAATGAGGTCTTGGAATTAAAAAAGGCTCCAAAATCATCGAAAAGAAATCCTCCGAAGAAAAATCGTCATAATTAAATAATCGTAAAGATATATATTTCCCCCATTATATGGTTGTAATCTATTTTAATAAAATAATTAAGAATTGAATTTCTGAAATTGGCAATTTCATTATTAATCACGTAAAATGAAGGGGAGTTTTTGAATTCAATATTTAGGAGAGGGTATGCAACTGTCTACTGAAGAGAAAAAACAAAGTTGGTTAGACCGCCCCATCTTTGAAACCATATCTCTTAATTGGGAAGTGATTTTATTTGGATTGATCCTCGCCCTTGCGATTTTCACGAGGCTTTACGATCTCGGGGCAAGGGTAATGAGCCACGATGAAAGCTTGCATACCTATTTTTCATGGGTTTTATTTAAAAGGGGTGAATTTGCTCATACACCATTAATGCATGGACCATTTCAATTTCACTTTTTAGCGTTGGTGTACTTTTTATTTGGGGACAATGATTTCACGGCTCGTATCCCTGCAATAATCACCAGCATTGCCACGATCGGTTTTCTCTGGCAATATCGCCGGTATTTGGGGCGAATCGGTACCCTGGTTGCTGCCTTTCTATTTACTTTCTCTCCCTTTATGCTTTATTACGGTCGCTATGTTAGAAATGAATCCTATGTCGGATTATTTGGAATCATTACACTTTGGGCGGTCTTGCGCTATTTAGATACAGGGAAACATCATTTCTTATACTGGTTAGTAACAGCAACATCGTTGCATTTCACAACTAAGGAAACCTCGTTTATTTATACCGCTCAAGTTCTATTATTTCTTGGGTTTTTATTCCTGGGCCAAATTACTAAAGCAAAATGGAAATCTGAGTCCAAAAGAAAACTCTTCATTTGGTTATTAATCGCTACACTAATTTTTGCCGCTGGGGCTTTAGGAAGTCATCGAATGTTGACCTCTTCGACCACCCTTGACTCTGGTGAGGTATCTGCTCCTTTGGATTTGGAATCTGATATTGCCGAGGAAACCGGACAAAGCATTGAACCAACCACCTTAATATTTGGTGGATTAGCCGTCATATCTTTTGCAATAGCATTTGGTATTTTGATTGTAGGTTATGGGTGGGAAAATTTAAAGAGAGTGAGGTCCTTTGAGGTCATGCTGTTACTTTTTGCTTTGATCCTACCTCATTTATCCGCCTTTCCTATTCGCCTCTTTGGCTATGACCCCATGGATTACACAACGATGGCAAGCCTGTTAAGGATCGGGGCTTTCCTTCTTCCATTAATTCTCGTGTCGTTTGCTGCCGGTTTGTTATGGAACCCAAAACAATGGTTAATCAATGTGGCCATTTTTTATAGCATTTTTATATTGTTCTTTACAACGATGTTTACCAACGGTACGGGATTCTTCTCTGGGCTGGTGGGTTCTTTAGGATATTGGCTAATCCAACAAGGTGTCGAAAGAGGGAGTCAGCCAAGCTATTATTATGTTTTAGTTCAATTACCTATCTATGAATATTTGGTCATTTTAGGATCTCTTCTAGCGGCAAGCATTGGTATTTATAAAATCACAAAGGGGAGAAAAGCAAAATTAGTAGTTGATCATGATTCGGAAGAAATTGAAACAGAAGATCTTGTACCCTTTTTAGAAATAGAAGCCAAAGATCCAAATATCATCCCAAGCAAAAAAACTGCGCTAATTCTATTCGCATATTGGGCAGTTTCAAGCTTGATTGCATACTCAGTTGCTGGCGAGAAAATGCCTTGGCTCACCTTCCACATTGTTCTTCCTATGTTGTTATTAACTGCTTGGGCAATTGGATATCTCATTGAAAAATTGAATTGGGACATAATTAAAAATAATTTTGTGTGGTTGATCTCCATCATTTTTCCCGTTTTTCTATTGAGTTTAGCAGGAATTAGTAAGAGTCTATTTTCAGGTGTAAAACCTTTTCAAGGAAAATCCTTAGATCAACTTGAAACAACTAGCACATTTATGTTCGCATTAATGATTAGTATTGCATGTCTTGCTGGGTTGATAATCTTAATTAATAGAAATAAATTAGCGTGGAAACAATCTCTAATTATTCTATCCTTAACTATTTTTTCAATATTAGGATTAACAACCATCCGCGCATCAATCACGGCCTCCTACATAAATCACGACCGAGCAACCGAATTTTTGGTTTATGCGCACTCCGCTCGTGGTGTCAAAGATGTAATGGAACAAGTAGAAGATCTTTCCCTAAGATTAACCAATGGATTGGCGATAGAGGTTGCCTATGACGATGATATTTCATGGCCTTTTACTTGGTACTTACGCAATTATTACAATCAAAAGTTTTACGGAGGAAACCCAACCCGCGATCTTAGAGATTCACCCATAATCCTTGTAGGGGACAATAATTTTTCTAAAGTTGAGCCAATTGTTGCCCAAGGATATTATCAATTTAATTATATTCGCATGTGGTGGCCTATTCAGGATTATTTCGATCTCACGCCAGAAAGAATAAAAAATTATTTTTCTGATCCCGCATTGAGAAGTGGAATATTAGATATTTGGTTTAATCGGGATTACTCCAGCTATGGTGAGGCAACTGGGAGAGATTTTAGTCTGCCAAATTGGTCTCCTGCGGACAAAATGCGAATGTACATAAGAAAAGATATCGTCGCCCAATTATGGGATTACGGTGTCAGTATCGATGCAGACCAGGTCATTATAGATCCCTATGAAAATAAGCAAATTGATCTAATCCCAGACCAAATCATTGCCGGTGCTGAAGGTGGGAGTATTTTCAACGATCCTCGTGGAATTGCCCTAGCACCAGATGGAAGTATTTATGTTGCAGATTCAAATAATCACCGAATTGTTCAAATTCTAGATGGTGAAATGATAAATGAATGGGGAAGTTTTAGCCCAATCGATGCCAATGGAAATGCCCCAGCAGGAAAATTTTATGAACCTTGGAGTGTGGCTGTCTCCCCGGATGGTGAATTCGTCTATGTAGCAGATACATGGAATCACCGCATACAAAAATTCACCTCTGACGGTAAATTCCTATCTATGTGGGGCTTCTTTGCCCAATCTGAAGATCCCTTTGCCTTTTGGGGTCCAAGAGATATTGCAATAGATGCGAATGGGAATTTGTACGTTTCTAACACTGGAAATAAGAGAATTACTATATTTGATCCAGATGGAAATTTCATCAGCCAATTTGGGAATGTGGGTTTTGGGTTGGGAGAATTTGATGAACCTGTGGGGGTAGCCGTTTCAAAAGAATCCGGTGTGGTTTATGTAGCGGATACATGGAACCAACGTATTCAAGCATTTTCCCCAAATGGGAATAATGTTTTTTCTGCCTATAACTCCTGGGATATCACTGGCTGGTATGGGCAATCTTTGGATAATAAACCGTTTTTGACGGTTGGGGATGATCAAAATCTATATGTGGCTGATCCCGAATTATCTAGGATTCTTGTTTTTGATCCTGATGGAGAATTCCTTTATTATTTCGGTGATTCCTCGGTTGGGATTAATAATATTGGCATCGTAAGCGATCTGATACCCGATGGAGAAGGTGGGTTATGGGTGAGTGATTCTCAAGACAATCGCTTGCTCCACTATACCTTACCCTAGCATACGAAAGTAGAGATAAGACCGGAGGGAAATTCCTCCGGTCTTTTATTTAGATAAAGCAAATTTATTTGTACTACGAAGTATTTGTTCAATCTGTTTATAAAACTTAGATGGTATAATTTTCCCCGGTTTATACAAATCAATACATGGCTGAAATGCCAAATCCACAAAGAGAATAAAATGAAATTACACGAATATCAATCCAAAAGAATTTTCGCCAAGTTTGGCGTCCCTATTCCAAAGGGAGAGGTAGCAACTACCCCAGAAGAAGCAAAAAAGATCGCTCAAGATTTGGGGGGAAGCGTTGTTGTAAAATCTCAAGTTTTGGTAGGAGGAAGAGGAAAAGCTGGGGGTATCAAGTTAGCAAAATCTCCAGATGAGGCAGAAAAATATGCCAAAGAAATCCTCGATCTAGAAATCAAAGGGCTGCCTGTCAACCTTGTACTTATTGACGAAGCAGCTGAAATTAACAACGAAATTTATCTCGGCATTACCAATGATCGTGGAGCCAGAATGCCTGTTTTTATGGCTTCTGCAGCCGGGGGTGTGGACATTGAAGAAGTTGCAGCAACCACCCCAGAAAAGATCATAAAAGTACATATCCACCCATTGATGGGATTGCAAAATTATCAGGTTTTAGACCTCGCTGCCGGAATATCCTTGCCCCGAGCATTGTGGAAAGAATTTGATGTAATTGCAAAAGGATTATGGGAAGCTTACAAAAATAATGATGCCACCCTTGCAGAAATCAACCCTTTAATTATTACCGCCGATAACCACCTCAAGGCCGTAGATGGCAAAATGGTGATAGACGACAATGCGTTATTCCGCCAAAAAGAATTAAATGAACAACGAGACCTTACCGGTGAAAATGAAGCGGAGTTAAAAGCAAAGGAATCTGATCTTACTTTTATCAAATTAGATGGTGATATAGGATGCATGGTAAATGGGGCAGGTCTTGCGATGGCAACCATGGATATCCTGGACCAATATGGAGGATCCCCAGCCAATTTCCTAGATATTGGAGGTGGTGCTGATGAAGAACAAGTTGCAGCCGCACTTAGAATCATCCTAGAAGATGAGAATGTAAAAGCAGTCCTCTTTAACATTTTTGGAGGAATTACACGGGGAGATCAGGTTGCCAAAGGAATTGTGGCTGCACTTAAAGAAATTAAGACTGACATACCCATGGTCGTTCGATTGGTGGGTACAAACTCAGAAGAAGGTCGGGAAATCTTAGCCGAAACAAAAATGATTACCGCAAAAACATTATCCGAAGCAGCGAAAAAATCTGTTGCCGCTGCGAAGGGAGAATTATAGGAATGAGTATTTTAATTAATAAAGACACACGTTTGGTGGTGCAGGGAGTGACCGGTTCACAAGGGTTGTTCCACACAAAACGGATGTTAGACTACGGCACTAACGTTGTTGGAGGCACTCGTCCGGGAAAAGGTGGAGAATGGGTGCTGGATGGAAAAGTTCCAGTATTTGACACCGTAAAAATAGCAGTCCAAGCCACTGGCGCAAATACCAGTGTAATCTTTGTGCCTGCAGCCTACGCTCCAGATGCGATTCTAGAAGCTGCTGATGCGGATATTAAATTGATCATCTGCCTTACTGAGCATATTCCTGTGCAAGATATGATGAGAGTCCGAAAATATCTGGATCCAATGGGTGCTCGATTAGTAGGACCAAATTGCCCAGGCATTCTCACACCAGGGGTATCCTCTGTTGGAATTATTCCAAGCAATATTGCCATTCCAGGAAATGTCGGTGTGGTCTCCCGATCTGGTACTTTAACTTACGAAGTGCTATATGCCTTAAAAGAACTAGGCATTGGCTCTAGCACCTGCGTTGGAATCGGCGGTGATCCAATTAATGGTACAAACTTCATCGATTGTCTACAATTATTTGAAGATGACCCCCAAACCGATAAGGTCGTAATGATTGGTGAAATTGGCGGTACGGATGAGGAAAAAGCTGCAACCTTTATTCGAGAAAATATGACCAAACCTGTTTTTGGTTTTATTGCTGGTAAGACAGCTCCTCCAGGAAAAAGAATGGGGCATGCTGGAGCAATTGTTGAGGGTGGAGAAGGTACTGCAGAGGAAAAAATTAAAGCATTAAATGCTGCGGGAGTTCCTGTGGCATCTAACCCTGAAGAAATTGCGGAAATGATCGCCAAATAAAAAGCTTAGAAATCAAAAAGATGCGGACAATTGTCCGCATCTTTTTTTGTTTAATTTTAGTTTTTTTATTTTAGAATTGCTCTAAACCTAACAGGGAATTATCCCATTTGGCCGTTGATATAATCAACAGCTTCACCAACGGTTGAAATCTTTTGTGCATGTTCATCTGAGATTTCAGTTCCGAATTTATCTTCGAATGCCATAATCAGCTCAACAATATCTAAAGAGTCAGCTTCAAGGTCTTCGCGGAATTTTGCTGCCATCACGATTTTTTCTTCGTCGGCGCCAAGCAAATCCACGATAATTTCTTTTACATCAGCAAATACATCAGCCATTTTAATCCTCCATTATTAATTTCAGTCAAACATCGCAATTGTACCTTTCTTGACGTGATTGTCAAGCGCAGGTTGACAGCATAAATTCTGACTGGTAATATAAACTTACTTCACAGGAACCCCCCTAAATGAAAAAAGTTACGCATACAAGCTCAAGAAAAATTGAACATATCGACATAAATTTGAACAAAGATGTCGCTTCAACGAACACCAATGGTCTAGATAAATTTCAATTTGTGCATGAGGCACTACCAGAGATAAATTTGAATGAAATTGACCTTAGTCAAAATTTATTTGGACGTGCGGTTTCAGCCCCGATATTGATTTCCTCCATGACTGGTGGTGCAGATGAAGCCAAAGATATTAATTTCATATTGGCCGAGGCAGCCGAAGAAATGGGCATTGCAATGGGGGTTGGCTCTCAACGAGCAGCAATTGAAGAACCCTCCCTTGCACCGACTTTTAACGTTCGCTCTGTGGCCCCAAATATTTTACTATTTGCAAATTTAGGGGCGATCCAATTGAATTATGGCTATGGCATTGATGAATGCCAAAAAGCTGTAGACATGATCGAGGCGGATGCCTTAATTCTTCATTTAAACCCCTTACAAGAAGCCGTTCAACCAGAAGGTGATGTTAACTGGCATGGAATTCTCAATAAAATCGAAATAATATGCAAAAAAATGCCTGTTCCTGTAATTATTAAAGAGGTGGGATGGGGAATTTCCGCGAAAACTGCAAAAAAATTATCCGAAATTGGCATTCAAGCAATTGATGTGGCAGGAGCTGGTGGCACTTCCTGGTCTCAAGTGGAAATGTACCGTGCTAAATCGGAAAATCTGGCAAGAATAGCCGAAACCTTTATTGGTTGGGGTATACCGACAGCGGACTCAATTAAACAAATTCGGGAATCTCTTCCAGAAATGAAAGTAATTGCCTCAGGTGGACTTCGCTCTGGATTAGATATTGCAAAATGTATTGCCTTAGGTGCTTCTATGGGAGGAATGGCAGGTCCTTTTCTCAAAGCCGCCATAAAATCCACTTCCGCTACAGTGCAGGAAATATCTAATATTCAACGTACCCTGCAGATCTCAATGTTTGCGGCAGGAGCAAAAGATCTTAGTGTTTTGCAAAAAACGCCACTAATCAAACAATAAAATCATAAAAACTGGAATAATTATGCCCCTCACCGATTATTACGATTTACTTCTTCCCGCGATTGAGAAAGAAATGAAAGCATGTGTGGAGGAATCTCAAGGCGAAGGACTAGAAGAATTATATTCAATGTTGGCCTATCACTTAGGTTGGGAAGGACCCAGATCTGGACAAAAAGCCCAGGGTAAAAGAGTACGCCCAATGATGGTCTTGCTATCCAATGCTGCTGCTGGAGGAGATTGGGAAATTGCATTACCTGCCGCCGCCGCAGTTGAATTGGTGCATAATTTTTCCTTAATTCACGACGATATTCAAGACAATAGTCCTCTACGAAGAGGTAGAAAAACCGTATGGAAAAAATGGAACATTCCCCAGGCGATTAATGCAGGGGATTCTATGTTTGCTTTAGCCCATATTGCACTTAAAAGGTTAGCAAAACAAGTTCCAGATGCTATAGCACTCGAGGCTTACAGGATCCTTCCTGAAGCATGTCTGACCCTTACACAAGGACAATACCTCGATCTCTCCTATGAAAATAGAACTAATCTATCCTCAGAAGACTATTGGCCAATGATCAATGGGAAAACCGCCACACTCATCGCTGCCTGCACTCAGCTAGGTGCGTTGATAGCGGGCGCAAATTCAGAAACAGTGGAAAATTATCGGAAATTTGGTGAATATGTAGGGCTTGCATTTCAAGTTTATGATGATATTTTAGGAATTTGGGGCGATGCGGAGATTACTGGAAAATCAATTGAAAGTGATCTAGTTGAAGGCAAAAAGTCTCTGCCAGTATTATTTGCACTTGAAAAAATTCCTAGCTTTTCCGAACGATGGAATAATGGTCCCATTGCGATCGAAGAAGTACCAAAAATATCAACGATGCTAGAGTCTGAGGGAGTTCTAGAATTTGCCAATACTACCGCAGACAACCTTACACAAAAAGCCCTATCAATCCTTGAGCAAACAAGTGAAATAAGTGACTCTAGGGATGCTTTACAAGATATGGCTAAAAAATTAATCAAACGCCAAGCATAATCCCAATCAAACGAATTTCATAAAAACCTGGTTTCCTAGTACTCTTCCTCTCTTTGTGAGAAGAAGAGTTTGATTTGAATCTCCCCCCCATTTTAGTAATTCTTTTTTAAGCAATTCTCTTATCTCATCCTTAAAGGTTTCTTCCAAATCCTGCCCAAATCTGATTTTGAAATCGTTCTTGGCAACACCTTGTTGGAGAAGTCTTAATCCCATCATCATTGTTTCGTTCATCGCAACTTCTTTGTCAATAAGTTGCACTTCGATGCTCGTCGGTGTTCTCGGAAATTTATTTGGTTTCATCTCAGACATTTGATTAATATATTTTCTTGGGGTCAGGATATTTGAAAACCTGTACCCACCAATGGAGCTATGAGCGCCCGCGCCAAATCCTATATAGGGCTTATTTTTCCAATATTGCAAATTATGGCGAGAGAGATTAATTTCTCCCCCTCCGCTTATCTTTGCCCAGTTCGATATCTCATAATGAGCAAATCCATTTTCTCCAAGAAAGTCCATCGTCCATTCATACATGTCTGCAGCGACATCATCATCAGGATAAGGATATATTCCATTTTTAACTTGTTTTTCTAATGGCGTTCCTTTTTCCACTGTTAAAGAATATAACGAAATATGATCTGGAGTTAGACTAAAAGCTTTTATTAAATTTTCTTTCCAATCGGCAAGTACCTGGTTAGGTAACCCAAAGATAAGATCTAAACTAATATTTTCAAACCCTGCCCTCCTTGCCTCTTCCATCGCAAGAATTGCATCACTATATCCGTGCTGTCGTTCTAGAATTTTCAACTCTATAGAATTGGCAGATTGAACACCCATGCTGAGTCTATTGATTCCCATTGAGCGTATATTAGAAAAATATTCAAAATCGACAGTGCCTGGATTCGCCTCCAAAGAAACTTCCATATCGGCTGTCAAATTAAAGGAATCCCCTATTGCATTCATTATTTTTTCAATTTGAGATATCGTCAATAAAGATGGGGTTCCTCCACCAAAAAATATCGTATGCGCATTCAATTTTTGGGATTTATGGGCAGCAAAAAAAACTATCTCATCAACAAGTGCATCCACATACTCAGGAATAAGATTATCCAAGCCAGCATATGTATTAAAATCACAATAACCGCAGCGGTGTTTGCAAAATGGGATATGTAAATAAATACTTATTGGGTCCATTTTCCAAGTATAACCCGAGTTTACAAGCTCCATTAATTGATATTATTTGTGAATTTATGCACATTATATTTAGACAATATTCTGCTAGACTGGTATAATGCTCCGAGTTAAATAATTATGGAAAATCCAAATACAAAACCTACAAAATTATGCCCCACATGTGGCACCAGGGCTGCTGAAAATGCCCCTCGCTGTTTGGTATGTGGAACCGAATTCGCTAACGAGCAAAAGAAGGATAGCTCTAGAAAATCTAAGACTTCACAAAAAAAAGTAGCGACCCCAGAAATTAGAGGGACTAGAATGCCGGAAATTACCTTAAGCGTTCCGGTGATCGTATTGTTATTTATAGTCTTTTTGGCAATCGGTGCAGGTGCAGTTTATTTTGGCTTGCAAGCCACTGGGGCTATTGTGGAGCCTACAGAAGCACCCACAGAGACCCTAACACCCACACCCAGTCTTACACCTACCCCCGTTAAACCCACGACCACCTTTACACCTTTACCCTCTCCTACCCCGCAAACTTACCGGGTACAGTTGGGAGACAATTGTGGAACAATCGCATTCCTGTTCAATATTTCTGTGCAGAGTATTATTTTAGAAAACAGTCTGGCAGCATCCTGCCCACTCAGTGTCAATGATGAATTGAGGATTCCATATCCAACGCCAACCTTGACCCCTGAGGCAACCAATACTCCCAGCAGCGTACAGGCAACAAGGGACGCATGCGACGTAGATTATTACACGGTTATTGAAGGTGATGATCTGAGTACGATCGCATTATTTAGGGGCGTATCAGTAGAAGCAATTATGGAATGGAATGGAAAAACTGTCCCAACCGTTTTTGTCGGGGAAACAATTGCTATTCCAAATTGTTTGCGTGATTATGTGCCCGGACAGGGAACCGTTACCCCCACACCCGCTCCACCTAAACAAAAACCTGAACTACTGTTGCCCAATGATGGTCAAGGATTTACCCTAGAAAATGACCTGGTTACTTTGCAATGGGCATCCGTAGGCACCTTATTAGAAAATGAATTTTATCAAGTAACAGTAATTGATGTCACCGATGGAAATAAAGAACCCTTGGTAATTGAAGTATCTGATACGAAATTTACAGTCCCCACCGATTTCCGTCCAACGGACGGAAGTGTACATATCTACCGCTGGTGGGTTATGCCCGTCGCAAAGATTGGTGTAAATTCAGATGGAAGTCCAATATATATTTCCGGGGGTCCAAGTAGTGATAATAGAGATTTTAGCTGGACCGGAACGGGCACCGCACCAACGCCAAGTCCATAAATCTACTTAAATAAAAAAAGACCCTGGAAAATTTATCCAGGGTCTTTTTTTTATACAATTTATCGTTGTTCGATTTCTTTATAAGATCTTTCGCCTTCACCAAGGTAAACCTGGCGTGGTCGAGCGATTTTTTGAAGCGGATCATTGAGAAGCTCTTGCCATTGAGCCAACCAACCAATTGACCTTGGAATTGCAAACATCACGGTAAACATTGCTCGAGGAATTCCCAATGCTTGGTAGATCATTCCAGAATAGAAATCTACATTTGGGTATAATTTTCTTTTCGCAAAATAATCTTCATTCAAAGCAATTTTTTCGAGTTCAAGAGCAATATCCAATAATGGGTTTGCACCAGCAATCTTGAAAACTTCATCGGCGTGAGATTTGATTATGCGGGCTCGTGGATCATAATTTTTATATACGCGGTGCCCGAACCCCATTAATTTTTCTTTGCCAGCCTTGACGCCTTCTAAAAATGCAGGAATGTTACTTACATCACCAATCTTTGTTAGCATTCGAAGCACGGCCTCATTTGCACCTCCATGAAGCGGGCCATATAGGGCAGCAGCTGCACCAGCCATTGCAGAATAGGGATCCACATGACTTGATCCAATACTGCGCATTGCATTTGTGCCGCAATTTTGCTCATGATCCATATGAAGGATGAACAAAATATCAAGTGCCTCTTCCAGCGCTGGGTTTAGTTCATAATTACCATCTTTATCAGCGAACATCATTTTTAGAAAATTACCTGCGTAGCTCAATTCTGGATCTGGCTCAACATAGGGTAAATCCTGACTGTTCCGATATGAATAAGCGGCTAAGGTTGGCGCAGAGGCAAATAACCTCTGAACATGTTCTACCCGGTTGGCTACATTTTCAATATCTGATCCAGTTGGGTTAAATGTGCCTAGTGCTGCAACTGAAGCGATAAACTTTCCCATGGGGTGTCCATCTTTTTCAAATGCTTTGAAGAACGCTTTGAAGTTTTCAGGCAAACTTGCACGAGCTTTAAGATCTCCCACCCATTTATCATATTCTTCTTTTGTGGGCAATTCGCCATATTGGATCAAATATGCTGATTCAAAAGAATCTGATTTTTCACATAGTTGATCAATCGGATATCCGCGATATCGAAGGATGCCATTAGCACCATCGACCAATGTGATCGTACTTTCAGTAGTTGCGGTATTCTTAAAACCAGGATCAAAACTCATCATCCCAAAATCACCCTCATTAACTTTGATCTGACGCAATTCCATGGCTGGAATCGTATCTTCCCAAATTGGGACTTCGTATTCTTGTTCTGTCCGATTATCTTTAATTGTTAAAGTCTCTTTCGCCATATTTCGTGAGCTCCTATACTCTATAAATTAAAAAGAGATTTAGAATCCTAAATCTCTTAGATTTTTAACATTTGCATCAACATGTTCCGCTGAACCTTTTAATGCTTCCTTTTCGGAGTCATTTAATTCATATTCAATAACTCTTTCAAAGCCTTTCCTTCCTAATTGAACCGGTACACCAAAGAATATGCCATTTTGGTCATACTCGCCCTCTAACAATACAGAACAGGGAACCACCAAATGTTTATTCTTCAATATTGCTTCACACATTTGAGCGACTGCAGCAGAAGGGGCATAGAATGCTGAACCCGTTTTCAAAAGGGCAACGATTTCTCCACCACCCTTCCGTGTGCGATTTACAATGGCTTCCAATTTCTCAGTTTCAATAAATTTATCTAGAGGAACACCCGCAACGTTGGAATGACGTGTAAGGGGGACCATCGTGTCCCCATGACCACCTAAAACATAACAATTAATATTTTCAACACTCACACCTGTTTCCATGGCAATAAATGCACTCATTCGAGCAGAATCCAAAATACCAGCTTGTCCGATCACTCTCTCTTTAGGCAGATTTCCTTTTTCCATCGCAACCAAGCACATCACATCCAATGGGTTTGTGAGAATAATATAGATTGCGTTGGGGGAAAGCTTAATCGTCTCTTCAGTTGCAGTGCCCACGATTTTTGCATTTGTGGACAAAAGATCATCTCTGCTCATGCCCGGTTTTCTTGGAATTCCAGCGGTAATTACAATTATATCTGAACCAGCAGTAGCTTCGTAACTATTGCTCCCAGTAATGCTCACATCTTTGCCAATAACGGGCATTGACTCTTGCATATCAAGGGCTTTCCCTTGGGGCATGCCTTCAACAATATCGACTAACACGATATCTGCAATTTCTCTTTCGGCTAACCAATGTGCTGTGGTAGATCCAGTCATTCCAGCACCAATAATCGAAATTTTTGGTTTCATTTAACAATTCTCCATATAAATATTATTTGATTTTTCATCCTATTTTTCCTTCTAATAGGTATACCGTTCATTAAATAGACTTTATAGGGACACTTTACCCTATTATATCAGGACGATTGTCCCAATATATTCGTGTGTCCGAATTGGATAATTAATCCATTAATTCTATTCATTTAGACCATTTAGTGTTGTACAAAATTTCATTAAATTAAAAATCATCTCTCATTAACTTATTTCCAGAGAGATGATTTAATTTTAATTTGTCAATCTATTCAAGAGTTTCCAAATATCTAGTCGCTTGAATAGCCGCGGCTGCTCCCATTCCTGCAGATGTGATCACCTGTCTGAAATGGGAATCTGCAACTTCACCTGCCGCATAGACACCCGGCATGCTCGTTTCCATCCGGTTATTGACGATCAAATAACCACTTTCATCCAAATCTAATTTATCTGTAAACAACTCAGTGTTGGGAGTATGTCCGATAAATATAAATACACCATCTGTCTTAAAGCTGGTTTCTTCATCTGTTTTTCTATTTTTTAAGGACACATTTGTTACTGCGTCTTCTCCCTGAATATCCTCTAATACTGTATCCCAAATATAGTTAATCTTCGGGTTTTTGGAGGCTCTTTTTTGAAGAATCGGACTCGCCCGTAATTCATCTCGTCGATGCACAACAGTCACTTTCGTGGCAAAACGAGTCAAGAATAATCCTTCTTCAACGGCACTGTCCCCTCCCCCAACCACGACTACCTCTTTATCCTTAAAGAAAAATCCATCGCAGGTTCCACAATAGGAGACGCCTTTTCCAGTAAACTCCTCTTCACCTGGAATTTCCAAATGTCTAGGATTCGCGCCAGTACTGATAATTATTGTGTCAGCATTATATTCAGCACCATACGTTTTAACCTTATAAGGCTTCGAGGAGAAATCCACTTCAATAGCAGTGTCGAAAACTACTTCAGCACCAAATCTTTCTGCCTGCACTTTGAACAACTCTCCCAATTCTGCACCACCCAGACCTTCCGGGAATCCTGGGTAGTTCTCAATAATATGGGTTAAAGAGGCTTGCCCTCCTAAAGTCATGCCGGTCAATACTATCGGTTTTAGGTCTGCTCGTGCTGCGTATAATGCCGCAGCCAAACCAGCAGGCCCCGAGCCAATAATTAACACTTTTACATCTTTGGGTTCGCTCTTTTTTTGCGAATCTCCAGGATTAATGCTCATTTCCATTTTTCTTTTACCTTTTTATTCCGTAAATTTTTATTAGTACTAATTATGACATTCTTTGTATAAGAGATTTTACCTCATCTGAATTTATGTGCCCGAAATCCTTAATAATAAAAGGGAATCTAAATCTTAAATTTTTTCAATACATAGAAATTAAAATTTCAAAAATGATATAATTTGCCATGTGGTTAACAAAAAAATAATCATCCTCTTAATCCTCTTATTTACACTCCCAGGTTGTTCAGGGAGCAATTCAAATTCCCCTTCCTCAAATTCATCTGAATCTCAAATTTATATAGAAAATAAAGGCTCAGACACTATAGTGAATCTTGCCTTAGCATGGGCTGAAGAATATCAAAACATTCACCCAAATATTTCTTTATCCGTCACTGGGGGTGGATCTGGGACTGGGATTGCGGCTCTGATCAACAACACAGTGGACATTGCCAATGCTTCCAGAAGTATAAAGGATAAAGAAATTGAAAATGCGAATGAGAATAATGTAGAGCCGTTAGAATTTGTGATTGCTCGAGATGCGATCGCCGTAATCATTAACCCTGAAAATCCTGTAGAAAAATTATCTCTTCAACAAATCTCCGATATCTATTCAGGGAAATTTACCAATTGGTCTGAGGTTGGCGGAGAAGATCGTCCCATTGTACGGCTATCTCGAGAAACAAATTCAGGGACGCATGTATATTTCCTTGAGCAGGTATTGCGATTAGGGGACAAGGAAAACCCCACCTTTTTTAGCCCCCTTACCTTATTACTTCCCTCTTCCGAGGGAATCATCTCAGAAGTAAGCCAAAATCCTAATGCCATTGGTTACGATGGACTTGGGTATATTACGGATGAAGTAAAAGTTGTTGGCGTTTCCCAGGTGGGTTCCACTGAATACATCTATCCCTCAGTGGCAACTGTAAATAGTGGTGAATATCCAATCGCCAGGGATTTGTATATGTACACAAATGGACAACCCGTGGGCGAAATTGAGGAATATCTAAATTGGATTTTTTCAGAGGCTGCCCAAGAGATTGTAGCTGAACTCGGTTTCGTACCGATAATAAAATAGTACAGGAATAAAATGGAAAGAAAAGAAGCCTTCCAAACATTTCTCATAACCACCTTTATCAGAATCTCCGGATACTCAACGATCTTTTTTGTTGGCATGATCTTGGTCTTCATTCTCGGACAGGGATTGCCAGCTTTAAAAGAAGTTGAATTGAGTAGTTTGTTTAGCACCCGTTGGTATCCAATTGAAGGTTTTTTTGGCATACTGCCATTAATTGGTGGGTCCATTGTGGTGACGATTGGGGCGACTTTAATTGCAGTCCCATTTGGAATTGGCACTGCAATTTATATTTCTGAGATTGCCCCCCGATGGGCAAGAGAATTATTAAAACCCTTAGTGGAAGTTTTGGCAGGATTACCCTCTGTGGTGCTTGGTTTTATCGGTATTGTTTCCCTTTCTCCATTCATACGTGAATTTTTCAACTTACCCACCGGGCTTTCTGCACTAACCGGCTCCCTGTTATTGGGAGCAATCGCAATTCCCACAATCGTATCTGTTGCGGAGGATGCCCTTGATTCCGTTCCCAAAGAATATAGAGACGGTGCTTTTGCCTTGGGAGCCACCAAGTGGCAAACGATCTGGACGGTCACATTGCCCGCTGCGAAGTCGGGCGTATTGACGGCAATCATGCTCGGGATTGCGAGATCGATTGGGGAGACGATGACTGTCATGATGGTCACAGGAAATGCTCCAGTATTACCTACCGGTTTAGAAGCAATTGTTTCTCCCATTAGAACAATGACGGCAACTATTGCCGCTGAAATGGGTGAAGTGGCAAATGGTGGCAGCCATTACGCAGTGCTATTTTTCATCGCAATTGTATTATTCCTAATTTCTCTAGTAATTAATATTGCCGCATCTGCGGTTGTTTTCAGGGAGACTAAACGATCGGAGAAAATTTTATCGTGAAATCTTCAAATCACTTAATTAGAGCAAAAAGAATTGAAAAGATTGGTATTTCATTCTTAACTGGGATTACAACTTTAACCATAATACCCATCATATTGATCGTTGGGTATATCGTTTATAAAGGTTTCCCTGCACTTTCATGGGATTTCATTAGTGATTTTCCCCAAAATGGTATGCGCGATGGCGGAATTTTACCAGCAATTGTTGGGACAATATATTTGACTCTAGGGACTGCCCTATTTGCGGTGCCGATTGGTATTGGCGCTGCGATATATTTATCGGAATACGCAAATGATAATTTTTGGACCCGCGCAATAAGAATTGCGATCATTAATTTGGCTGGCATTCCCTCAGTAGTATACGGCCTTTTTGGTTTGGGATTATTTGTCTACTTTTTAAATTTTGGGACCAGCATATTGGCCGGATCCTTGACCCTGGCAATCATGACGATCCCAGTAATCATCAGCACAGCTGAAGAGGCAATCCGTGCCGTACCGCAATCTTTTCGAATTGTAAGTGTCTCCCTAGGTGGCACAAAATGGCAGACAATCCGTAGAGTTGTTTTGCCCCAAGCACTTCCCGGTATCCTGACTGGAGTGATTTTAGGCTTAGAAAGAGCGGCAGGGGAAACTGCACCAATTTTGTTTACTGTTGCCGCATTTTTCCTTCCGCGATTACCCTCAGGTATTTTTGATGCCACTATGGCATTGCCCTACCACCTTTTTGTAATATCTACTCAAGTCCCTGGAATGCCAATAAAAATTCAATATGGCACAGCCTTAGTCCTGCTCATTTTTGTCCTCGGTATGAATTTTGCGGCAACAATTGTGAGATCAAGAGCCAGAGCCAAACGAGAATGGTAATTTAATTTTAGAAATAAAAAACTTATGGAATTAACTGAAAAACATAAAATTTTTGTAGACAATGTCAGCTTGAGATATTCTGATGGTATTGAATCTCTCAATAATGTGACGATGCCTGTCATCGCAAATAAAATCAATGTGATGTTGGGTCCTTCGGGCGGCGGGAAATCCTCTTTACTGAGACTATTTAATCGATTAAATGACCTCGCGGACGTAGATTTCGTTGAAGGAAGGGTCCTTCTTGATGGTGTCGATGTGCTCAACCCAGAAACCAATGTGATCGAATTACGGCGTAAGGTCGGAATGGTTTTTTCTCGTGCCGTTGTGCTTCCAATGAGTATCAAAGAAAATCTCATATATGGTTTAGAATTGGCAGGAATAAAAGATCCTAAAAAACTTGAGGAGACGATTGAAACCAGTTTGATCCAATCTGCCCTTTGGGATGAAGTAAAAGATCGATTAGACGATTCTGCATTTGCGCTTTCTGGCGGGCAAAAACAAAGATTATGCCTAGCCAGAGTATTAGCAAATGAACCAGAAGTAATTTTATTAGATGAACCCACTTCAGGCCTTGACCCTATCTCTACTTTAAAAGTAGAGGAATCCCTCCAAACATTGAAGGAAACTTATACTATTGTGCTTGTCCCCCATTCGGTTAACCAAGCCGGTAGAACTGCCGACCATTGTGCATTTTTCTTACAGGGTGAGCTAGTAGAATATTCTTCCGGGAAAAAAATATTTACCAATCCCGAGGACCAGCGAACGGGGGATTATATTGAAGGAAGATTCGGATAAAAATCCGAAAATGAAAAACGCCCCCCTGCATACAATTTATCGCAAGGGGGCGTTTATTTTAAACTTTATGGATCTTTTATTGAGGTCCAGCCCCAATAATTTCTGCCGATAACCCATCTGAAAATTCCCCGATATTTTTCTTGAACAAATCAACTAGATTTTTTGCTGATGCATCAAATGCATTTTTATCATCCCAAGTTTCTCTTGGATTTAATATTTCATTTGGTACATTCGGGACATTTTCGGGGACAAATAAGCCAAAGTACTTATCTTGACTCAATTTACATTCGTCCAATTCCCCATTAAGAGCTGCAGTAATCATTGCCCTGGTGTAAGGCAAACTCATCCTCTCACCAACCCCATAGGGTCCCCCGGACCAGCCAGTGTTCACCAACCAAACCTGTGATTTATTTTCGGTAATTTTTTCCATTAGCAGGTCCCCATAAATTTTTGGATGCAGAGGTAAAAATGGAGCACCAAAACATGCTGAAAATGTGGCCAAAGGTTCTTTCCCCAGCCCCTTCTCGGTTCCACCTAATTTGGATGTGTACCCAGAAATGAAATAATATATCGCTTGCTCGGGTGTTAATTTTGAAATTGGGGGAAGCACGCCAAAGGCGTCGGCTGTTAGAAAGAAAACGTGATTTGGATGTCCAGCTTTCCCGGATGGGACACTGTTTGGCAAAAAACCAACCGGATAAGAAGAGCGGGCGTTTTCTGTAAGAGAACCATCATCAAAATCTACCCTCCTTGTGATTGGATCAAACACAACATTTTCCAATATCGTTCCAAATCTTTGAGATGCATCGTAAATTAGAGGCTCTAATTTTGGGTCTAATCGAATAGTCTTTGCATAACATCCCCCTTCGAAATTGAAGATTCCGTCCTTCCCCCATCCATGTTCATCATCACCGACTAATAGACGATCAGGATCTGAGGATAATGTCGTTTTCCCAGTGCCAGATAATCCAAAAAATAACGCTGTCTCCCCATCCATTGATACATTTGCAGAGCAATGCATAGGTAGGATATCTTTCTTAGGGAGCAAATAGTTCAAGACACTAAATATGGATTTTTTGATCTCCCCAGAAAAACATGTTCCACCGATCAATACTAGCCTTTTCTCAAAATTGATTACGATAAAGGTTTCAGAATTTGTGCCCTCTTCTGAGGGAATCGCATGAAAACCTGGTGCTTGAAGAACCGTAAAATCTGGCACGTGATCTGCTAATTCACTGTCCGGTTTTCGAATAAACATATTTCGGGCGAATAAACTATGGGCTGCCTCAGCAGTGATGATTCTTACATTCAATTTGTGATCTGCATGCGCCCCTGCTGTTGTGTCTTGCACAAACACATCTCTTCCTTGGAAATAAGCCGTCAGCCGCAAATATAATCGATCGAAATTTTCAGGTGAAATAGGTTTATTGATTTCTCCCCACCAGATATCGTCTCCTGTACTTTCCTCTTTAACTACAAATTTATCATTTACCGACCGTCCAGTATGCTGCCCAGAATTAACTACAATGCTGCCCTCATGTGTCAGCATTCCCTCCCTGCGAGAAATCACTCTTTCAATTAATGCTGGTGTTGGCAAAGTCCAATAGATCATATTCAGGTTTCGTAGTCCATTGTTCTCTAGACCATATTTACTGGGGGTTCCCATTTGATTAACCATTTATTTTCTCCATTGAAATCGAACTAAATAATATTCGTAAATTTCACTAATTATACACCTAACAAAAATAATATAAAATAAATTATTAATAATATTAAAAAAACAAACGTGTTAAAATTTTCATATTCTAATAATTATTAAATAAGGATTAAGGAAATGTATAATTTTATTCTTGGATTCCACAATTTGTTTCGTTGGGTTGCAGCAATCTTATTGGTTTATGCTCTTTTTAGAGTTTACAAAGGCGTGTTCGCGAAATCCTCCTGGAGTGAGGCGGACAAAAAAGCTGGATTATTTTTAACCATTGGATTAGATATTCAATTTTTACTTGGACTTCTTCTTTATTTTGTTTATAGTCCGATCACAAAAATCTTTTTCAATAATATGGGTGACGCGATGAACTCTACAGAATTGCGTTTTTATGGCATTGAACATATATTTTATATGCTCCTTACCATTGTTTTTGCCCATATCGGTTCAGCAATTGGGAAGAAGGATATTGCTGATTCAAAAAAATTCAAAAGAGTTGCCTTGTGGTTTAGTTTAGCTTTGGTCACAATTTTATTGGGCATGCCTTGGGCACGGCCTTTCTTACCCACTTTTTAGAAATATTAATCACCTGTGAGATCAGAAAGAACCACCCCATACCTAAAACTCCTTTTTGCAGTTTTTGCCTGGGGTGGTTCTTTTATTGCTACAAAAACTGCAGTTGTCCAAATCTCCCCTAATACCCTAATATGGATGAGGTTTGCAATAGGGTTAGTTATCATTGGTTTGATCGTAAAGCAAAGAAACGAATTTAAAATTATTCCCAAAAAGGACCTAGTTCAATTTGCCATCTTAGGCTTCATCGGGATAACATTTCATCAATATCTACAATCCACTGGTTTACTCACATCTGATGCAAGCACAACGGCTTGGATCGTGGCATTGACACCGATCTTCATCGCGATATTGGGATGGCTTGTCCTAAAAGAAAAACTTAAGTGGTTTGCGATATTTGGAATAATTTTTGCTGCCATTGGTGTAATTTTAGTAGTCACAAAAGGAAATATATCTCAAATAAGTTCAGCAGCAAGTTATACTGAAGGGGATTTTTTAATTCTACTTAGCGCGATAAATTGGGCAGTATTTTCAATCCTTGCGAGACGGTTATTAAAGAAATACGAGTCCTCCCTTGCTCTGTTTTATATTATGGGGTTTGGATGGTTTTTCACATCCATATCCTTTATTTATAACAAAGGGTTTTTGGAACTAACAAATCTTGACCAAAATGGCTGGACCAGTGTGCTCTTCTTAGGAATTGGAGCAACGGGGTTGGCTTATATTGCATGGTTCGATGGCTTGAAAGTGGTTCCCGCCGCTGTAGCTGGCTCATTCATTTATCTTGAACCACTATTTGCCGCTTTTTTGGCTAGCATTTTTTTGGATGAACGAATTACAAAATCTTCGATTTTAGGTGGGTTGTTAATCTTGTTTGGGGTTTGGATTGTTACATACCGTAAGAAAGATATAATAAAAACGCCAATAAATTAGAAAATAATTAAGGTTTGAATTATGACAGCAAAATACAATTTAGCAAAAGAAAACCTCACTTATTATCACCAAAAGGACGTGGGGATATTAAAAATTTCGGGAGAAGACAGAATTGATTTTCTTCACCGTCAATCTACCAATGACATTAACAAAGTAGATGGGAACAATATCATTACTAGTGTTTTGACAACACCAAATGCAAGAATAATCGATGTACTCACGATATTTCAACACAAAGAAAGTTTAATTTGCATTACCTTGCCATTCCGCGGTCAATCCACGTACGAATACTTGTCTGGAAAAATATTTTTCATGGATAAGGTTGAAATCAATAATTTTAGCGATGAATTTAAAATTATTGATATTGAAGGAATTACATCAACTAGCTCTCTGGCTAATGTATTCACCCAGATTCCCGATTTAGATAAATTCACCATTCTTGAAAAATATAATGGAGGATACATTGGGGGACAAAAGGGAATTATTAATGAACTTAGTTACCTCATCATGGTCAACAAAAATGGTTTTTCTGAACTAATTGAAGATCTTACCAATCAGTCAATTTATGAATTAGGCTCTAAGACAAGAGAAATATTTAGAATTGAGGCAAAAGTTCCTGGGTTTGAAAATGAACTGATTGGAGATTTTACACCCCTAGAAAATAAATTAAATTATGCGATTTCAAATAATAAAGGTTGTTACACCGGTCAAGAAATTATCGCAAGACAGGTAAATTACGACAAAATTACAAAAAATTTAGCACAGATCCAATTGGATCAAATTGTACCCATTGGTTCAAAAATTTCTGCAAATGGGAAGAATGCTGGTTTGATCACTTCAATCATCGATTCCCCGAAATTCGATGTTATCGCACTAGCGATATTAAAACGCCCATATTTTGAAATTGATACTGAATTACAAATAGCAGAAAACAATAATCACGTTTCTGGCAAGGTTGTAAATATTTCGAAACATTAGTAATAATATAATTTAAGCAAAAATTTCAATATTTATGGGGAAAAATGAAGTTTTTCAATACTGATATTAGAATAATTAAATAATTTACTTGACATTTTCAATTTAATCCCTATAATCTTTAGATATTAGCAGGTTGTTTTTACCTTTTATAAGGTTAGGATTAAAAATGTTTACTCAAAAACCATTATTCTTTAGGATCATCGGCACAAAACCCTTTGCGGTTTTAGATCAGGGAAATCTCTTAGTAAAAGAATTATCTAGTTTTATTCCTCAACTTGCTAAAAAACTCATAAAGAAATATATGCATGCCCCCACCAGACCATATCGGCAATTCTATATGGGTCATTGGGACGAAGATTGTTAGGAGTTTATCAATATGTATCCAGTAATCAATGAATGCCCAGTCTGTGATGGAGAATTAATCATTACAAACCTTGAGTGCAGAGAATGTGACACAAATATCAAAGGTCGATTTATTTCTGGACCTTTTGGTGAATTAACAAATGCTCAAATTGCTTTTGTTGAACTCTTCGTACAAAGTGAAGGAAAGATCAATCGCATGGAAGAAAAGATGGACCTCTCCTATCCGACGATCCGAAACCGTTTGAATGAAATTATTCGGGCTCTAGGTTATGAACCTGGGCAAGAAATTTACCAAGGTCTTACGGAAGATGAACACAAAAGCATTCTTGAAGATCTAGAACTTGGCAAAATTGACTATCAGGAAGCAATGAATTTACTAAAAGAAAGTGAGGAAAAATAATATGGAGCGATTCTTATTTGAAACATCAGAATTCCCAAAAATCGTAGCTGAAAATATTAATGGAAGTTTGAGAATTAAGGGATGGGACCGAAACACTTTCCGAATTGATACAGATTCTCCCAACTCAGCTAACGTGGATCAGGACGGGAATACATTTAACGTTAATTCAAAGTCTGGATGTTTGTTTAGGGTTCCTTTAGAAAGTGAGATCATCGTTGAAAATGTAAGCGGGGATCTGACTATTAAATCAATTGAAAATTCATTAAACCTCGAAAACATAAATGGCCAAGTAATCCTCAAGAGTGTTGGATCCACTACATTAGAAAAAGTAAAAGGGAATTTCTCTTCTAAGCATATTGAAGGTGATCTCAAAATTGAATCCGCAAATGGCAATGTGATGATCCGAGATGTGGAAGGGAAAATTATCCTTGAAGATGGAAAGGGGAACTTTAATTTCAGCGGCATTAGCGGGGACGTTGATATAAAAACAAAAGGGAATGCAAATGTTACCCTTGAACTCGATTTTGATGGCACATACAACATTGAAGCGGGTGGCAACATTGTCTGCCAAATTGAATCTACGATTAATGCAAACGTAAAATTTAGCAGCAAGGCAAATTCAATTCGAATTGATACAAGGGATCAAAACGAAATTTTTGCAAATAAAGAATTCGAAATAAATCCTGAAGATGGAGACTGCAAGATTCAATTGACTGCAGTTGGAAAGATCGAATATATCGAACTGGGAAAACACGATCATACTTCGAGCTCATTTGGTTTTGAACATTTAGATAACTTAAATAATGTTGGGGAAAACCTTAATTCTCTTGCTGACGGTATTACCCAACAGGTTTCTGAGAACTTGGGGAAATCGATAAATTCCATTACCGACCAGATCAGTTTGATTATGGACAATATTGGCAAGAATAAAACGGTCACAGAAAATGCACGCAAAACATTAAAAATAAAACAACGAGAATTGCGCGAATTGACCAAAGCACAACGGGATGTACTTAGGAAATCCAGAAAGGAGACTGGTTCGGACAAAAAAGGATCTAGGCATCGTAGGGATATTAGATTTCACGCATTTCACCAAGAGGAAAAAAATGTAGATCCAGTAAGTGACGAAGAAAGACAATTTATTTTACAAATGCTTCAAGACAAAAAGATTGATATTAATCAGGCTGAGGAACTGCTGGCAGCGCTAGAAGGAAAAGTACCAGAAATACTAGAATCTGCGAAGAGTGAAAGTACCGCTGAGGGGCAAGACAACCCTGAAGAAACAAATGATGAAAGCAAATAAACCCGCCAGGATATTGGAGATATAAATGTCAGATTTTATAAATATTCTCGAAAAAATCGAATCTGGAGAAATAACCGCCGACGAAGGCGCCAGACTTATGCTAGAAACAAAGAATATGGAGAATAGTCAATCCTCTGATTCTAAGGTTATTAAAGATATTGAAATATTGGATCTCATCGAAAAGGGAGAATTATCAATTGAAGAAGGGTTGGAAAAATTTAGCAACCTAGAAGGATCAACTATATCCAATAGTCCTATGGATATTTCCTCAGATGAGAAGGGAAAGAGCGAAAATCAATCCAGCCATCAGTCCATGCCAATCACCGATATTGAAATACGGAAATGGCAAAATTGGTGGACCATCCCAGTCTTTCTCGGCTTCTCATTTGCAACCCTTTCTGCATATTGGATGAATTCAATTTATGAAAATTCGGGTACTACTTTTTGGTTCTATTTTTCGTGGATCCCCCTATTCCTGGGCATTGCCATCATGGCATTTTCATGGCCAAGTCCGAACAGAACTTGGGTCCATATTAGGGTAAAACAAGCATATGGACAAAAACCTGAAAAGATTTCAATTAGTTTACCTATTCCACTAAAATTTGTTTCTTGGGCAATAAGAATAGCAAAAACATATGGTCCAGAAAAACAATTAGCCATGATCGATGAAGTGGCGATTGATGAATTATTATCGGGGTTTAGCAAATCTGCAAACAAAGGTACACCATTTTTTGTAGAAGTTGCTGAGGGTGATAATGGTGAAAGAGTAGAAATATACGTTGGATAGTATATATAGGAGAAGTAATTATGGCAACCACAGAAGAAAGAATGAAAATATTGCAAATGATCCAGGATGAAAAAGTTTCAGCCGAAGATGGCGCAAAATTATTAGCCGCCCTTTCTGAAAGTAAAAGTCGTAGGTCTCAAAACATTAACCGCAATACCGAAGGACGCTATATGCGAGTTCGTGTTACCGACATGTCCACCGGGAAAACCAAGGTGAGCGTTAATTTGCCTCTTTCATTGGTAGATGCCGGATTAAATATCGCTTCAAATTTCATTCCTGACATGAATGGCGACAGCATGGAAGGTGTTTCAGAAGCAATTCGAAACGGAATGACTGGATTAGTTGTAGACGTTGAAGACCTTGAGGATGGAGAACACATTCAAGTTTTCATTGAATGATCCTGGAGAAATTATGCCACAAGTAGTAATTGAAAATACCTCAACAATAAAATCTGAGCGGAAGGTGACCATTACCAGCACAATTGGGGAAATGAACCATTCCCCTTCCGATTCTGACCATATCAACATTAAAGTAATTAATCAATCTGGGTCAGTTCAACTCATTTTCGATTCCCCTCTTAAAACAATCGTAGAAACTGGCGATCATAATTCAAGGATAAATTTATTAGGATCGAATGCTGAAATTATATTAAATGATAATGGTGATAAGATCACTATTTCAAAAATATCAGGAAAAATAATTGCAAAAATCCGTGAGTTTGAGATCAATGATCAGGGAGTTGATCATTCCATCCAAAAACATTCAGCATCAGACCATATTAATATTCAATTCGACAAAACTGCAAGAAGTCAAACCTCGCCAATTGTTGTTCTAGTTCAAGCGAAATGGAACTTGTTTACAGAATGGTTGAGAAAATATCGAAATCTAATTACCCCAAAAGCAGACTTACATCATGGGGCTTCAAATATTTATCTTGATAGATTTAATTTCTAGATCTGAAAAATTGTTTTTCACAATATGAATATAAGATTCATTATCAAAAAAAATGCCCAATTTTGGGCTTTTTTTATACATCCAATCTATAACCAATTCCTCGAATTGTTGTGAGTAATTTTGGCTTTTTAGGGTCTTTTTCAATGGCCTCTCTTAGCCAACTAATGTGAACATCTAAAGTTCTCGTATCCCCCGTATAATTTGTACGCCAGACTTTTTTAAATAGATCATCTCGTTTCACAACTTCCCCCTGAAACTCCAATAACATTTTCAGTAGTCTCATCAATCTTGGCGTCAGAGATGTTTTCTTGCCGTAACAAGTCACTTGCTTTCGGTCACTATTTATCTTTATGGGTCCTGCAACAACTATTTTTTTCTCATCGGCGGGCAACATCGGCTCAATCCGGTTGACCAATTTTCTCGAAGTAAAGGGCAGGACTAAATTTGTATTTGCACAATTATCGTTTCGAATATTTTTTTCTGGATCAGAAATCATCATGATTGGCAAACCATTAGCCATTTCACGAATTGAATTACATATTCTTTTGCCACTGGTTCTCATCGATGCGGCATCAATTATCACCAAAGCAGGTTCCTCACTATCAATATAATCCAATGCCGCCTTTCCATTGGAAACAATATCCACAAAAAATCCTTTTTTGCGTAAAGAGGGAATAAAAATAGGATCGCTTGTCCAGCGACCTTCTACCCATAATATTTTTGCTTCATTTGTCTTCTTGGATTTTTTTGGCATTCTGATATTATTTACCTTGTTTATCTTAAAATATTGGTGAATTACCTTAAAATTTTCAAATCCCATAGTGGAAAGATTATACTAGAAAATTTTCCAATTTACAAACAAATTTATATTTATTCATTCATTGACCTTTCTTTTTTTTAAAATTCCCATATTTTTTTGTAATTAGTTGCATCAGTTCTGCAACCCATGCTAAAATAATAAGCTAGATAAAACCTTCAATTATTCAAATTACCATCCATAATTGGAATGGAGCAAAAAAAATGTCCGACATGATCGAAGTTGTAATTGACAGCATCCGAGTAGGGTTGATGTCTCAACAAAGAGTGGTGATTTTAAGGGAAAAAACTGACGAAAGATACCTAGCAATTTGGATTGATCCTTATATGGCGGAACAAATTACTTTCGCCCTTCAAGAAGTTGAAGTTGCACGCCCAATGTCTCATGATCTGATGAGAAACCTTTTACAATCCCTGGACGCAAGAGTTGTTAGAGTAGAAATAAACTCCCTCTCTGGTGAAGTTTTCTATGGAAACATCATCGTAGAACAAACCGGGGGGCATCAACTTAATATTGACTCCCGTCCTTCCGATGCTTTAGCGCTTGCAGTTCGAAGTAATGTCCCTATATACATTTCTAAAGATGTTTTAGATGAAGCAGGAATCACTCCAGAGGAAGACATTGCAGACGAAACAATTTCCATGGAGACGACATCTCAAGGAGACTTTGCAGATTCTAAACAAAGGGATGATGCTTCTAAAGTAGAGGAAGACCCAAGTCGGCTTTCAATATTTCAAGATTTCCTAGACGACATAGGCCCCCCTCCTCCTGAAGATGGGGATGAGAAAAAAGACGATTAAAATATCGGAATATATTAAATGAGTGACAATTTTTCATCTCAAACAGAAGACCAACCTACCACCCAGGTTGTTCCCCATAGCCGTGAAGCAGAGGAAGCGGTAATTGGCGCTATCCTAATTAATCCTGATGCCTATTACGATGTGGCTGAATTTTTAAATGGAGCTGATTTTTACATCCATCGCCATAGATGGATTTGGGAAACTTTCACTCGGCTACACGAACAAAGAACTCCTATCGATTTCCTCACCGTTTCTGAGGAACTAGATCAGTTAAGCCAACTTGCTGAAATTGGCGGTCCTGCCTATCTAACGACCCTTATTAACAATGTACCTACATCCCTCCATGCTGAAGCCTATGGCAGATTGGTTGAGCAAACCGCAACACGTAGGCGAATGATAGAAGCTGCAAATAAAATTGCCAAAATTGCTTATCAAGAAGACATCACCGTTGACACCGCTTTGGACCAGGCTGAAAAAGCAGTCTTTGGTGTTAGCGAGCACCGTCTTTCAACCGACCTTCAACCTATTCAAAAAGTTCTTAGTGATTACTTTGACCAGGTCAGTGATATGGCGGACCGTGGGGAAGACGTTTTAGGAGTGCCATCCGGTTTTACACATATTGACCGACTCTTAGGTGGTCTACAACCCTCAGATCTTTTGATCATTGCGGGTCGACCCGGGCAGGGCAAAACCAGTTTTATGCTTTCCCTCGCAAAAAATGCAGCCAGAACAAGTAAAAAACATATTGCAATATTCTCAATGGAAATGTCCAACGAACAGGTTGTACAACGTTTAATTTCACAAGAAACAGGGATTGATTCTCAAAGACTGCGGTTAGGAAAGTTAACTGAACATGAATGGGAATTGTTCACTGAGGCAGTGGATTCATTTAGTCGTACAAGGATCTTTCTAGATGATACCCCAGCAATTTCTCCAACCCAAATGCGTGCAAAATGTCGGCGCTTGCACCTCGAACACCGTTTAGATCTTGTCATCGTTGACTATTTGCAATTAATGCGCGGGGATCAGTATAACGATAATCGTGTGCAAGAAGTATCAAATATTTCTAGAAACTTAAAAGTCCTTGCCCGCGAACTCAATGTACCTGTCTTGGCAGCTGCACAGCTCTCCCGTGCGGTCGAGCAAAGAGCCGATAAAAAACCAATTCTTTCAGATCTTCGTGAATCTGGCTCACTTGAGCAGGACGCCGATATTGTGATGTTTATCTATCGAGAAGACAAGGACAATCCTGATAGTCCAATGAAGAATGTGACCGAAATCATCATATCTAAACATCGAAATGGACCCACCGGAAGTGCCAAGCTTGTGTTTAGAGAAGAACTTGCTCAATTTGTGGATGCAGAAATGCGATATACCGATGTATCCGAGATCTAAGAAAAGTATTCAAGATGAAAAAATTTGAAGGTTTTCCAGTTCATTTCAATTTCACCAGAGTACCTTCCCCCTTTGTTACTGAAATTCTCCCAGAAATAGAACATCTTGGGGAGCTAATAATTTCACTTTATTATTTTTGGCGAATCGAACAAATGGAAGGGGATTTTAGATACGTCAGAAAAAAAGATATTTTCCAAGATGAAAAACTAATTTCAAAAATAGGTATTGAGGAATTAGAAATTGGATTAAATAAAGCAGTGGATCGAGGTACTTTATTAATTTGCCAGATCGAAATTGATGGAGTAATAACTGACCTGATATTCGTGAATACCGAACGAGGGAAAAATGCTATAACGGCAATAGCAGATGGGCTTTGGACGCCAACCGGGGACCCTGAAGTGCCAATTTCGTTAGACATGGATAGACCAAATATTTTTCGGCTATACGAAGAAAATATTGGTCCCCTGACCCCACTTATTGGGGATGCACTAAAAGATGCAGAGAAAATTTTTCCGTCTGATTGGATCATGGAAGCTATCGGAAAATCTGTCGAAAATAATGCCAGAAGTTGGCGATATGTTTTAGCAATTCTAGAAAGATGGCAAGAAGAAGGTAAAAATGTCCAAACCCAAGAAAATCGAAGAAGTTCTGAAAAAGACCGCAAAAAATATACCGAATGGTAAGTTTGCAGATTCTCCAATTCCAATTAAATCTGTAGGCGACCCTGATTGCCCACATTGCAAAGGCTTAGGTTATTTGGGCATGGATCATCCCGTGGGTCACCCGAACTTTGGGGAAGTGGAAATTTGCTCCTGCCGCGCAGAAGAAATTTCAGAATTAAACCAAAATCGTCTTTATGCTTTAAGTAATTTAAAAGAATTAAGAGAATTAACTTTCGAAAATTTCAATCCGAGAGGAAGGGTTGGGCTCAGACCCGTTCAGGCTGAATCCCTAGAATTAGCTCATACCCATGCCAAACAATTTGCTGGCAACATGAACGGTTGGTTGGTCTTACAAGGCATTTATGGTTCGGGAAAAACTCATCTAGCCGCTGCCATTTCCAATTTTGTCGTAGACTTGGGAATTCAATCCATTTTCCTAACCGTTCCCGATCTTTTGGACACCTTAAGATTTACGTATGACAACCCAAATGAATCCTTTGAAAATAAGTTTGATGAAATTAGAAATACACCCCTCCTGATATTAGATGATTTTGGGACCCAAAATGCAACAGAATGGGCTCAGGAAAAATTATTCCAGATCATAAACTTTCGTTATATCAATAAATTACCTTTGGTTATTACAACCAATCTAGACATGAAAGATATTGAAGGGCGAATAAGATCAAGATTAGAAGATCCTGAACTAGTCACAAAGGTAAATATTCAGGCGCCAGACTATCGAAATCCCATGGATGACCGAGGGGATAATCGACTTTCTACATTACACCTCCATGGCGATCAAACCTTTGCAAATTTTCAATCTAGAAAAAATAAGGGGCTTCCTAAAGAACATTTAACCAATTTGCAGGAAGCTATAGATCAAGCCACAAAATATGCCGAATCTCCTAATGGATGGATTGTTTTCACTGGTACATATGGTTCTGGAAAAACCCATCTCGCCGCCGCGATTGCAAATTATCAATTAGACTTAGGTTTCTCACCCTCCTTTATTGTTGTACCAGACTTATTAGATCATTTAAGGGCCACGTTCAATCCCAAAAGTTCTGTTAGTTATGACAGATTATTCGATGACATAAAGAAAACTAAATTATTGATACTGGATGATCTAGGTACCCAATCTGCCACCCCTTGGGCGAAAGAAAAACTATATCAATTATTCAATCACCGTTATGCAGCTAAGCTCGCAACAGTGATAACAACATCAGATTATATTAAGGAAATTGATCCAAGAATAGAAAGCCGGATGCAAGATAATAGATTATGCAAGATTGTACCAATTACAGCCCCGGGGTTCACCGGGAAATAATTTAAAGGTTTTCTTCACTTCTCCTAAATTAATAGGTTAATTAACCCATGCTCCGTCTAACTGATATTCGTTTACCTCTCAACCATCCAGAAATTGCAATAAAAAACGCAATTCTGAAAAGAATTAATATCTCTGAAAAAGATTTGGTTCAGTTTAAAATATTCAAAAGAGGATATGACGCCCGCAAACACAATGATATTAGGTTGGTATATACAATTGACATAGAAGCAAAAAACGAAAAAGGGATTTTGTATAAGTTCCGAAAAAACAATCAAATAAAAATAAAACCAGATACCCAATATAAATTAGTTGCAAAAGCTGACCCAAATGTACAGGAAAGACCAATAATCATCGGCACCGGCCCATGCGGTATTTTTGCCGGTTTGGTTTTGGCTCAAATGGGATTTAATCCTATCCTTCTCGAAAGAGGGAAAAAGGTGAAGGAAAGGACTGAAGACACCTTTGGTTTTTGGCGGAAAGGAGAGTTAAATCCAGAATCTAATGTGCAATTTGGCGAGGGCGGTGCTGGCACATTTTCAGACGGAAAATTGCATACTCAAACCAAAGATAAGAATAACCGAGGCAGAAAAGTTCTTGAGGAATTTGTTGCCGCTGGCGCACCAAATGAAATTCTTTATATTAGCAAACCCCATATAGGTACTCTAAAATTAGTTAAGATCGTTAAAAATATGAGGAACAAGATCATTGATCTAGGTGGTGAGGTGCGCTTCCAATCTAGAGTCGATGATTTGATAATTAAGGATAGTCAGGTACTTGGAGTCGTATTAAGCAACGGAGAAGAAATTCTAAGTAAGCATGTCATCTTGGCCATTGGTCATAGTGCCAGGGATACCTTTGAAATGCTTCTTAAGAAAGATATCAATATTGAAGCAAAATCCTTTTCAATTGGTCTTCGCATCGAACACCCCCAGGGTCTTATTGATACTTGTCAATTTGGAGAAAATGCGGGTAACCCAATCCTCGGTGCCGCAGATTATAAATTGGTGCACCATGGCAGCAATGGCAGGTCTGTTTATACCTTTTGTATGTGCCCCGGGGGAACCGTACTTGCTTCTTCCTCAGAACCAAATTCGATCGTCACAAATGGCATGAGTCAATATTCAAGAAATGAGGGCAATGCGAACAGTGCTATTGTCGTGGAAGTATCTCCCAAAGATTTCCCCGGGAATCCTCTTGCAGGAATTGATTTTCAAAGAAAGTGGGAAAAAGCTGCCTTTATATTAGGCGGTGAGAATTATGATGCACCGGGGCAATTACTTGGAGATTTTATGGCAAACCGCCCTTCGAAAAATTTCGGAGATGTAATGCCTTCCTATAAACCGGGTGTAAAACTTGGGAGTTTAGATTCTTGCCTTCCCGACTATGTACTAACTTCAATCCGAGAAGCCCTCCCCTTCTTTAATAAAAAGATCAAAGGGTTTTTATTGGACGATGCAATTCTTACTGGCGTTGAAACCCGAACGTCATCTCCCATTCGAATCATAAGAGATAAAAGCCATCAAAGTATTTCCCTAAAGGGTCTTTATCCTTCAGGAGAAGGTGCGGGCTATGCAGGGGGAATATTATCTTCAGCCGTAGATGGAATAAAAGCCGCAGAAGCTGTTGCCTTTAATATACTAAACCTCGATATTTCCTAATAACCAAAATCCATTTCCTCATTTAATACTTATGATTTTATTGATATTTATTATCCAATTTGTTATAATTCAAATTATATTGATTAATTTCTAAAACTTTTAAGTTTAGGGAAATAAAAAAAATTATAAATCCAAATTTCCTATTTAAAAATTAGAAATTTAGTTACAACTTATTCTTGTTATAAAAAATACATTGGAGAAATTACTTTGAAATATCTATACGTTATTTTTACAAAATTGCCGAAAACTCTTCGTAACTCATTTAAAATATTTCCCCTCCTACTAATTTTCACTTTTCAAGTTTTCCTTTCTTCTTGTGTTTCCAATGATATCGAAACTCAGGAGAGCCTGATTATATACTCTGGTCGGAGTGAAAGCCTAGTGGGACCAATTATTGAAAGTTTTATTGAATCGACCGGCATTCAGGTGGATGTGCGCTATGGCGGCACGGCAGAGCTAGCAGCAACGCTATTGGAAGAAGGAGATTCTTCCCCCGCCGACCTCTTTTTTGCTCAAGACCCCGGCGGTTTGGGAGCTGTTGCTGAACAAGGGATGTTATCTGCCTTACCTGAGGATATGCTAAGTTTAGTCGATCCAAGGTTTATTGATCCCTCTGGCAATTGGGTGGGCATCTCTGGTAGGGCTAGAGTCATTGTGTACAACACCGATACTCTTTCACCGGAGGATTTACCCACCGATCTTCAGGGATTCACCGATCCAAAATGGAAAGGGAAAATTGGGCTCCCCCCCACGAATACATCCTTTCAAACAATGCTCACCGGAATGCGAGAAATTTGGGGCGAAGCCGAAACTAAACTTTGGCTGGAGGGTATTTTAGAAAATGATCCGGTTTATTATGAAAAGAATACCCCTACCGTTGCAGCCGTTGCCGCGGGAGAGGTAGAAGTCGGATTTGTAAATCATTATTACTTATATCGATTTTTAGCAGAAGAAGGGGAAAGTTTTTCCGCCCGTAATTACTTTTTGCCTTCAGGCGGTCCAGGTTCTTTGATTTTAGTATCAGCAATTGGTGTTATTGAAAGTTCTGATAATTTCGAAAATGCAGAAAAATTTATTCAATTTTTACTTTCAAATGAAGCCCAGCAATATTTTGCTAACGAGACCTTTGAATATCCATTAATCGAGGGTATTTCTATCCCGGCAAACCTCCCTCCAATTGAAAACTTAAATTCGGTCAATATTTCCCTGGGAGACCTAGTAGATCTTGATGGCACGATAAAAATGCTTCAAGAAGTGGAAATGTTACCCTAATTTGATGAAAACCAAACGACCGAGCTTAAAATCCGTTTTTGTTTTATGGATTCCCTCAATCTTGATTACTCTCGGAATTTTGCTTCCCTTGATATATCTGGTTATTCGGGCATATGATGCAAATATCGACGCGTGGTCTTTGTTATTAAAATCAAGCACAATTAAAACTTTGGGAAGAACTGTATGGCTGGCAGTTTGGGTTACCCTTTTCTCAATATTGGTAGCTTTGCCACTTGCTTGGCTAACCACCAGAAGTGATATTCCCTTTAAAAGAATGTGGGCAATTTTAACCCCCCTCCCCCTAGTCATTCCCAGTTATGTGGGCGCCTATTTACTAGTGTCCATGCTAGGACCAAGGGGAATGGTCCAACAATGGTTAGAAGGAAGCCTAGGCATTTCTAGATTACCAGAAATCTACGGTTTCCCCGGGGCTTTATATATTCTCACTGTGCTAAGTTTTCCCTTTATTTTACTGAGTATAAGATCCTCTTTACAGCGCGTAGACCCAAGCTTAGAAGAAGCTTCAAGAAGTTTAGGGAACAATGCCTGGCAAACCTTTTGGAAAGTAATTTTTCCTCAATTAAAACCTGCCATCCTAACCGGAAGCCTTTTGGTCGTCCTGTATGTACTACGAGATTTTGGCGCAGTTTCGATAATGAGATATAACACCTTTACCCGCGTGATTTATATCCAATACCAATCTTCATTTGACAGAAGTACGGCTGCGATCCTTTCTCTAGTACTTGTCAGCTTGACAATAATTATTCTAATAATTAAACAAGTTAGCCAAAACAGGGCAATTATCGAAAGAAGCGATTCTAAAAACACCCGTCCCCCCCCAATTATCCCCTTAGGAAAATGGCGATGGCCAGCGTTAATTTTTTGCTCCTCAATAGTTATCGTGACTCTCATTATTCCCGGTTCTAATTTGATTTACTGGGTCCTTCGCGGCGTTCAGGCTGGAGAAAAGATCGGCAATTTATGGGAAGCTACTCAAAATTCAATACTTGCTTCAGGTTTGGCAGCAGTCCTCATTTTAATCGCCGCAATTCCAATTGCAATTATTTCGGTCCGCTATCCAAACAAATTGAGTGGAATGATCGAGAGAACTACGTATTTATCCTTTGCCTTACCCGGCATTGTAGTAGCATTAGCCCTGGTCTTTTTCGGTTCAAATTACGTAAGCGCTCTTTATCAAAGTCTCCCTCTTCTTCTTTTTGCTTATCTCGTATTATTTCTTCCAGAGGCAGTAGGCTCCGTAAAAACTTCCTTACAACAAATTAACCCAAATTTAGAAGAAGCGGCAAGAAGCCTAGGCAGTCAACCATTTCGAGTATTTCAAAAGATCACATTCCCCCTTGTCAGGCCCGGGTTGGTGGCTGGTTTTGGCCTTGTATTCCTAACTACTATGAAAGAACTTTCCGCGACCCTGATCCTATCCCCCATCGGGTATAAAACATTAGCCATCGGAGTTTGGGACGCAGTTTCTGAAGCATTTTTTGCGAGGGCCGCAGCCCCTGCATTATTGATCATCTTAATCTCCTCAGTGCCATTAGCATTAATGACATTTAGAAAAGAAAGGAAATACTAAAAAGGTTTTTATGCAACAATATTCGGTCATCACAGAAAATTTAAATAAATCTTTCGATGTGGATTCTGTATTAAAAAATCTTGATCTGAAGATTATAAAGGGTGAGATCATGGCCATTGTAGGACCAAGTGGTTGTGGAAAAACAACAACTCTCAGATTAATCGCCGGATTTGAACAACCTGACAAAGGAAAAATTATCTTGGGAGATACCATTGTCGCCGATGAGAAAACCTTTCTTCCTCCTGAAAAAAGAGGGGTTGGCATGGTATTTCAAGATTTTGCCCTTTTCCCCCACTTAACCGTTGCGGAAAACATCTCTTTTGGTATTAAGTCTAAAGATAAAGAAAAAATAAGAGAAGAAGTAGACTCCCTACTGGAATTGGTAGCTCTAAATAATCTGGGAGATAGATTTCCCCATGAATTATCAGGTGGGCAACGTCAAAGAGTATCGTTGGCACGTGCTTTAGCACCCAAACCTGACCTAATATTAATGGACGAACCTTTTAGTAATATTGATGCCGATACACGGCTCATAATACGGGAAGAAGTAAGGAAAATACTCAAGAAATTAAAAACTACTGCAATTTTTGTGACCCATGATCAAGAAGAAGCTCTCTTTATGGGAGATCGACTCGCGGTTATGAATGAGGGAGAACTGGAACAAATAGGAACTCCAGAAAATGTATTTCAACAACCAAAATCTCGCTTTGTGGCTGAGTTTATGGGCAACACCGATTTTATTCCTGGGGTTATTTCCAAAAAAGGAATAAAAACCGAAATCGGAGAACTTGAACAAAGAATTAATCTACCGATCGGAACAAAAATTGATATAGCCGTCCGGTTTGACGATCTAAAATTAAAAAAATCAAAAAAACCAAACGCAATTGTTCTAGCTCGTCACTTTAAGGGGTCGATGAATATTTACCGATTACAACTTCCCTCAGGAAATATATTGCATGCCTATGCCAAACATACAAAAACTATCGAACTAGGTAAATTCGTAAAGGTTAAACTAGATCCCGGTCACGATCTCGCCTGTTTCATAGGCGAAAAAGCATTATAGAAAGAAATCTTGCATTTATTAATTCATATTATCAAAGCATATTCTCAATCATTCGCAGAATATTTCATTCCGATGTATAATTTGGAAAAGTGAGGTTTAAATGTCCAGAGAAACATTAGAACGCAAAGAAGAAGAATTATTAGATGAGATATTAATTCTTGGAAAAATGGTTGAAACCGCGATGTTAGATGCTGTCGAGGCTTTGCGTACCCGTGACATGGAAGCCTCCAAAAAGGTTTTGGAGCTTGACAAGGAAATCAATTTAAAAAGGTTTGATATTGAAAAAGAAACCTTGATCACGATTGCCACCCAACAACCCATGGCTACTGATTTGCGAATATTGGCCTCAGTCTTTGAAGTCAGTACTGAGCTTGAAAGAATGGGTGATTATGCAAAAGGTATCGCCAAGATTAATATTCGAATGGGTACTGAAGCTCTCTTAAAACCTCTTATTGATATTCCAAAAATGGCAAAAATTGCCCTTTCAATGCTCAATAAATCCTTAACCGCTTTTGTTGAAGGGGACGAAAAAGCTGCTAGAATAATTTACCTTGAAGATGATAAAGTAGACGCCCTTTACGAGAAGATCTACCGTGAATTGATCGGAATTGCAGCTAAAGATCCAGAATTGGTGGATAAGGCAAATAATCTTCTTTGGGCTTGCCATAATATTGAACGTTTAGCAGACCGGGTAACAAATATTTGCGAAAGAACAATTTTTGTAGTCACCGGCGAACTTGTCGAATTGGCAGATGCATTTTAAAAAATAATAATTTCTTCAAGTTATTATAAATTTGAATTTTCACCTGCTATCCCACTGAAAAGGAGGTGTTGCTAATGATTAGTTTCTGTACCAAAACAGGCACTGTGGCAACCCTTCTTCTCTCAGATAATTAGGGAAACCACAGTGCCGAATTGAGTGTCGCCCATGGCGGCACTCGTTTTTTATTAACAAAGAATACACATAAAATTATGGATAATTTCGATCTAGTAGTCATTGGTGGAGGAGCGGCCGGCTTTTTCGCAGCAGTCTCAGCTAAAACAAAGAATTCTAATCTCAATATTTTGATCATTGAGAAAAGCAATAAATTACTATCAAAAGTATTGGTTTCAGGTGGTGGAAGATGCAATTTAACCCACGCATGTTATGAGCCTGCAAAATTAGTCGAAAATTATCCCCGGGGCTCAAAGGAATTGCTAGGCCCCTTTTTTCAATTTCAACCTGCCGATACGATTGAATGGTTTGACGGCCATGGCGTTAAAACGAAGGTCGAAAAAGACGGGCGTGTTTTCCCTGCGTCGGATAAATCCTCAACAATCGCAAATTGTCTCATGGATCAGGCTACTAAACTCAATATCAGAGTCTACGAAAATTCTCATGCGAATTCCATAAATTATCAAAGCAAAAAATTCGAGATTCATTTATCCAATAATTCCGTAATTTCCGCCAACAAGGTTTTGATAGCTACCGGGGGAATATCAAAAAATGCTCATGAATTAATTGATAATTTTGGACATACCATTATCCCCCCCGTTCCATCATTATTTACTTTTAATATTCAAGATCCACGAATTGAAGGCCTTCTTGGCATATCGGTTCCTGAAGTAGAATTAAAGATTAGTTTCATTTCCACGAAAAATAAATCAAAGGAATTTATATCTAAGGGACCCTTACTGATTACTCATTGGGGGATTAGTGGCCCAGCAGTATTAAAACTTTCAGCCCTAGCCGCAAGATATTTGCATGAAGAAAACTACAAGTCCACGGTAAGTATCGATTGGATTCCCCAGATTCCTAAAACTGAAGTATTAAACTACCTATATGAAGAAAAGAAGATCCATCCCAAGAAGAAAGCCGAAAGCACCAATATCAATGGTTGGATGCCCTCCCGATTATGGAAAAGACTTATCCATGCAACAGGAATTCAGGCAGATCAAACTTGGGGAGAAATATCTAACACCAAATTACAAAAATTTTCAGAGCAACTGAAAAACGGGATATTTAATATATCAGGTAAGGGAATATTTAAAGAGGAGTTTGTAACCTGTGGTGGGGTGAAACTAAGTGAAGTGAATTTTAAAACTATGGAAAGCAAAATCCAGCCAGGATTATACTTTGCTGGAGAAATTTTAGATATTGATGGATTAACCGGGGGTTTCAATTTCCAATCTGCCTGGACGACCGCTTGGATTGCTGCTCAATCAATAGGAAATTAGCCAATCTGATTTCGACTATAATTATTCGAATAGAATAAAATAACAGAAAGGAAATTTATGAATTTAAAAATTAAGAAATGGGAAATTGCCGGAATTATATTTATTATTGGGTTTGGCACAACCCTACACTTTTGGTTTGAATGGACAAATTATTGGCGCCCGATGGCCTTAATTGCCGCTGTAAATGAGAGCACTTGGGAGCATTTTAAAATGGCCTTTTGGCCAAGCATATTTTTTGGAATAGTTGAATATTTCTGTCTAAAAATAAATGCAAATAAATTTCTGTTCGGTAAATTATTAGGATTAATCACGATGCCTATTGTTACCTTCGTATTGTTTTACAGCTATACGACGATTACCGGACATCATTACCTTTGGGTTGACGTGATTATTTTTATGCTATCGGTAATCGCCGGGCAATATGTCAGCTATAAAATATTGGTAAATGAAAAGACATATCCTTCCTCAACTGGCCAGTTAGCCATGGTGGGTATTGTCGTCATGATCGCTGCATTTTCATTATTAAGTTATTACCCGATGAAAAACTTCATTTTCGAACATCCAGACGGACATGGAGAATATGGCATTCTTGATCATTACGGTGATCACGATCACTAATATTCTCAATAATTAACAGAAACTATTTTAAAAATATAGTCATAGACAAAATATATTTGAGGATCTAACTTGGTATCGTTTAAGACTACAAAAATTAGTTCATGGTGGATGGCTATCCGCCCTCACACTCTTCCAGCTGCGATTTCCCCTGTTATTGTGGCTTGGAGTATCACCTATCAGCAAAAATCATTTTCTTTGCTGCCCGCACTCGCTGCTATGTTTTCTGCATTAATGATCCAGATCATTAGCAATTTAGTGAATGACGTAATGGATTTTAATAAAGGGGCGGATACAGAACAGCGGCAGGGTTTTAAACGAGTCACCCAATCAGGCTTATTATCCCAAAAGGAAGTTTGGGGCGGGGTTGTCCTCGCCATTATTCTTGCATTTTTGGCAGGGAGTTATTTAATTTGGCTTAGGGGATATTGGGTTTTATTGATAGGTGTTATTTCGATCCTTTCGTCTATCGCCTATACCGCTGGTCCATTCCCCTTAGCCTATAACGGATTTGGAGATCTATTTGTCTTAATATTCTTTGGATTTGTAAACCTTTGTGGATCTGTTTTCGTGATCATGTCCACAATCCCAAGTATAAGTTGGGTAATGGCCTTTAATATGGGGGCTTTGATCACAGCTATCTTAGTAGTCAATAATATTCGAGATATTGAGAGCGATCGGAAAGCAGGTCGGCGTAATATTCCGATCGTTTATGGATTGAAGGTGGCATTTTGGGAATACCGAGCTTTGATAATCCTTCCCTATATTTTGTTATTGTTCACAGCGATTTTTTCTCGACAATTTTTCCTATTAATGCCCTTTTTATCGTTTCCCTTTGCCATCCAACTTTTACGGGACTTGCCTAAAACCAAGGGGGCACAGTTAAACAAAATATTAGGCCAAACCGCCCAACTTGTTCTTCGTTATGGAGTCTTACTCGCGATAGGTTTTTTACTCAGCTAATTTGTTTCCCCAATGAATTGCCATTGTTTTAAACATTTTCTTCCAATACCCCACTTCCACAAATCCCGCTAATTCAATTTTTTCACTTAGTTTGTCCGCGTCCAAAAATTCCTGAGTTGAATCAGACAAATATTTATACGCAAACGAATCTCCCACGATCAAACGTCCCATAAGAGGAATAATCATATTGAGATAAATATTAATAAATGGGGCCAGCCAATTTCGTTCTGGGGGAGTGGTGTCCAACGAGGCCAACTTAGCCTTCTTTCGCCCCACTCTAAATTGTTCCACCAAAGTTTTCTCAATACTTGGAACATTTCGAAGTAAAAACCCACTTATAACTGCATCGAAGGACTCTTTTTTAAATGGCAATTTTTGAGCATCTGCGATACACCAGTGAATATCTGGGTCTTCGGTTTCGCTCGCCCCCAAGAAAACCATTTCAGGTGTAAAGTCAGCGGCAAATACTACAGAGTCCGGGTGCTGTCTTCGAACTTCTCGGGAGAGGTCCCCAGTCCCACATCCTATATCTAAAACCACCGGATTAGTATTAAGGGATATTTTTTTTACTAAAATCTTTCTCCACCGAATATCCTGCCCAAAGGTCATTACACGATTGAGTAAATCGTATCGAGGAGCGATTTTGCCAAACATTTCCTTTACATGCTTTTTATCTTTTGGGTTTTCGTTGCCTTTCATCTAAGATCCTTATCATCCACAAATTGCCAGGGGCAAAGTTTTCTTTGTAAAATATCTATCATCAGATATAAACCAAGTCCCATGACTGCCATCATCACCACTCCTGCAAACATATTCGGATAATTGAACATTGTGCTACCTTGAATATAAATATAATACCCAAGACCCACCTGGGTAGCAATCAATTCTGTGATGTATAACACTGCCACTGCTGTCCCCACAGATTGGCGTAAAGCTGTCAAAATTCCAGGGAGGCTCATTGGCAAAATCATTTATTCATATTTAACGCAAATATTATTTTTGTTTGAAGGCTATTTCCATTACCCATCGACAGCAAAATCGAATTGATCAGGGTAACAGAGGTCCACCTTTAACTCTTTTAATTCCAGACCATCTTCATTTGGATGCATAATAAAAGAAGAAATGCCCACTTCGATATCCATTCCCTTTAGCTCTTTGATCTTATGCACCTGGAATTCAAGATAATCTTGTTCTTCATTAATTTTAAATTTTGCCCCCTTAGACTGCCGAAGCTTCTTTTGAACAAGGGGGATATCCTCTCCAAAGACTTTTGCTGATTTCAAAAAATAATCATTTTTTGAAAAATAATTGATCTCGGGATACCCCTCCGTTTTATTCTGTTGGTAGATCTGTGCAGTTTGCTTATTTTCAAGGGAGCAGTAATGCACGCCTATGCTTAATCCCTCGTCAAGCGCAAACTCAACAAGTTTCAAACAATCCAATTCGCTCTGGCTGACTGGCAGCCCCCCCGCATACCAATAATTGTATAACACCCTAAAAGGATGTTTTTTTATTTTGAAGTTTCTTTCATTAAAAATTTCAGAATTGAAATAAGGGTAACAAAATTCCAAGAGATTGATAGAAAATATCTCCAATTGATTCAGTTCTCTTAATACATCCTTCATCCTCTCTAATTCGTAGGGAACAACCGGCATTTCTACCATCACGAAGGGGATGAATTTTTTTGCCAATTTTATGCGGTCTAATGTATGCTTGATCCCCTGCTCTTGGTCGTGTAATCGAACACTGAATCGAATTTCATCGAGACCGGCATCTTTCAATTCCTGAAGCAGTTCTTCATTGATATGATCTCCAGAAGTATATAACCTCGTATACCCATCTGGATACAATTTTTTCGCATGATTGAAAAATTCTACTGCCTCTTCTTTATACAACAAAGGTTCTCCCCCGGTTAGTGCAATGTGACGGAGTTCTGAGCCTCTATCTTTCGCATTATTTAATTCCGATATCAAATTTCGTTCGTTCTTGGGCTGTGAAAAATGGTCAAAACCATCTTGATTTGGATTAAAGCAATAAAAACACTTTCGGTGGCATCGCAAAGAAATGAAATAAGTCATACTTCCTTTTCCTGTTTGGCAGGCAATACAGGAAGGGGAAATAGAATTAGCACAAATACTATTAGACCTATTTCGGAGGATCGCTCCTTTTTGATCTGCCCGTTTTATGATCTCTTTACATTCTTCTTCAAAACTCTCTGAATCGATCTCAATGCCAGATTTTTTGACAAACGCCAAAAATTCATCATAATAATTTACAAAATCTGCGGCATATTTTCGAAATACTGGATTTTTAATTTCATCTAGCTTATCTGAATTAATATTTATAATCATCTATTTATTCTCGTTTTTTCAATTTTTTCCGTGGAAGGAATTTTACTTGAAAAATGATAATCCTGCCTAAATCCGATGATCCCCTTGCGAAACAAAAGCCCAAATTTCCACATGATAATATTAAGAATTTGAACATCCAGATTTTTCCTTCAAATGGAGGTTATGCGTTCAACTCGTATCTGGGCGAATAGCTTCAATAAACGATTTTTTCAATGCATTGATCCAAGCTGGACTATACTATATTGTAAGGTTCAGAAATGCTATTTTGGTTAAAATAATAGAATAGTAGAAAAGAAAATAGTTCGACCCGCAAATTGAAGAAGGATTTTAAATATACAAAATATGGAAGAATTGAACCAATGACTTTTTCTCATACGCCTCACAGCCAGACTCAGTCATCTCTAATACAAAAGATAAAAGATCTCGTTTTACGTTCAGCTGAACCTAATGTGAGAGTGTCCAGCAAAGACTACTACAAATTCCAGTTACTCACATATTTGTTGATGACCTTGATTCCTTTAGGTGGAATAGCATTCGGACTAACCTTGCTAGATCAGTTGCAAAACAATAATCCTGATAGCAAAATACTCCTATATTTAGTCCTGGTTGCAGTGCTTTTTCTTAGCTTAGCATACATTATAAGCCGGACGAAATACTATCACCTGACATCCTCAGTCGTTGTAGGAGTTATTGTAGGGGCTGTTCTAGCAACCTCATGGATACAGGGCAGCACCACTGACTTGCAGTATCTCGCTGTTGGCATCTTAGTCAGCAGTCTTTTTCAATCAACTGGCGGCACATTATCATGGTTGGGGGTAATTATGGCCGGGACGTTTTTGTTATCCTTTTCTATCCCGAATTTAAGTTCGTATGTATTGCTTGAAAATGTATTTTTTACGCTAACGATCGGTGCGATTGCCGTAGTTTACACATCGATCCAAAGACGCTATCTAAACCTAATTGAGGAAAGGTCCAATGTTTTGGCGGCAAGTGAGCAGGCCTTACGCGAGACGCGAGACCATCTTGAAATGCGCGTGGCAGAGCGCACCATCGAACTGGAAGAGGTCAATAGCAAGTTGCAAACCTCGGTTGGAACTCTAGAGAAACAAAATCTGCAAAAAGGATTATTAGCCGAATTAGGGGAACTGCTTCAGGCTTGTAAGAACACAGGAGAAGCTAACAAGGCTATTGAACAGATGATCCCGCAGCTCTTCCAAAATATCTCCGGTGTGCTTCTTTTACTTAATTCATCTCGCGACAACATGGAGAGCATCATCAGCTGGGGGAATCTAGATATAGAGCTGAACCAATTGAAATTTGATCCAGAACAATGCTGGGCGCTGCGGCGTGGTCGTCCACATCGGACGGAAGGGCTTTGTACGGGTACTTTGTGTAAAATTTTGCCTAAATCACACGGTTTTATATGTGTGCCCCTGGTGGCTCATGGCGAGATGATGGGTGTGCTTCATTTGAGAACTGAGGTAGCCGAAGATAACTCGCCCGAATATGAAATATTGAATGAGCCCTTAGCTATTACCACTGCCGAAAACATTTCCCTGGCGCTGGCTAACCTCAAATTAAGCGAGACATTGCGGCACCAATCCATCCGAGATCCACTCACGGATCTTTACAACAGACGTTTCATGGAGGAGACTCTGAGCCGCGAGATCCAACGGGCTGCACGCTCTAAGATGCCTTTAGGGGTTATCATGCTTGATATTGATCATTTCAAAAATTTCAACGATATGTTCGGTCACGATGCAGGGGATGCGGTATTGCGGGAACTTGGAGTATTTCTAAAAAGTCATACACGCGGTAGCGATATTGCCTGCCGGTACGGTGGAGAAGAGTTTATTTTGATCTTGCCTGAGACACAGTTGGAAGTCGTACATGAGCGTGCCGAAACGATACGTTCTCAAGTGAAAAACATATCTATACACCACCGGGGACAATCGTTGAAGTCAATATCCCTCTCACTAGGTGTTGGTGTTTTCCCCGAACATGAGACAAACACAGACTCTTTAATTCGTTGTGTGGACCAAGCCCTTTATCAAGCCAAAAAGACTGGCCGTGATAAAGTAGTCGTTGCTAAATGCGTTTGATTTTTACGGAAAAGGCAGCATAAGTTAGGTAAAATTCCTAAACGCTTAGTTTTAAACTCAATTGATGATTAATTTATTTTGGGCTAAATCGCTTATCTACTGATTTCAAAGCGCGGTCTAGGTATTCATTGAAAAAGTCGATCTCTACCAGCCAAACTTAGCCTATCTTTTTACCACAAGACGGCCCATCCGTAAAAACCGCCGAATATCTTGCATGCTATGCTCAAAACGAAGCAATTCCAAGAACCGCTCAACACCAATCTGCTGTCCTTCGGGATGGATTTCAGCTGTTATCCCCAAGTGTCGAAAGTAGAATTAATAATGATAGAGTTTCCGAAGCAAACTCTTAAACGCAAAACCTGCTAATAGCAGGTTTTCTGTAGTACCCCTAAGGTGACAAACTCCAAACCACACCCTTCCCTAACATCAGGGGGAAATATTTGCGTGTTTTGTTCAACCAATGCTGTAATTAACTAATCCGGTATAAATCCGTGCTGAGGTATTTCAACCCAGAGTCAATCATGAGTGTAACAACAGTCGCACCCTGACCAAGTTTTTCAGCTACTCTCAAGGCTGCCACGACATTCGCTCCGGAAGATGTACCTGCAAATAGAGCTTCCTCGCTAGCAAGACGTCTGGCCATTGCCTTGGCTTCCTCTGTAGTTACGCATAGGACCTCATCAACACTATTCGCATCCCATAGTGGAGGTGTAAACCCAATACCTATACCTTCGATATTGTGAGCTCCTGTTCCACCTCCAGATAGTATTGCGGACTCTGCTGGCTCAACAGCAAAGATCCTCGCAGATGGTTTTTTTTCTTTTAAGACTTTAGAGATGCCTCGGATCGAAGCAGCAGTACCTACACTTTGCACAAATGCATCCACCTGACCGTCAGTTTGCTTCCAGATCTCCTCCCCCAATGAATGATATCCGGCGATATGGTCATAATTATTAAGTTGATCAGTCCAGTATGTATTGGTTTCATTGCTCATCCTGCGAGCGACCTCGATCATCTCCTTGATTAGCTTCTCTGTCGTTCCCCCACCCTCACTTGGTACTAGCGTCAGTTCAGCCCCAAGGGCTTTCATGTGGTCGCGTTTTTCTATACTGAATGCATCAGAAGTCACGATTTTTAGTCTATAACCCTTAGCTGCACAAATAAGTCCAAGCGAAGTGCCTGTGCTTCCGCCAGTGTATTCGACCACTGTACCTCCAGGCGGCAGCCGTCCATCTTCTTCCGCTCGATAAATCATCGATTGCGCCATTCTGTCTTTCATACTACCTGTAGGATTTGACCACTCTAGTTTGACGAATATGTTGGCCGAATTAGGAGGAACTACTTTCCGCAGTTGAATAATGGGTGTATTCCCTATTGCATGAAGAATGTCGTTTGCCACCAACATTTGAAATCTCCTCTTGGTCAAGTTTGGTATATGCTAATAAAATTCCTAAACGCACCACTTGATGCTAAGCAACAGAATTACAAGATTTTCACCATTTTTTAAAAATTATACAGTAAATGCACCTGATAATATTACTGCTCTATTAGCAAACCGTCCAGTTTCCCTTTCTGATCAAAACTTATCATAGTAAAAAACCGCTCAATGATAATGAGCAGTTCCAGTTGTACCCTCACAGGTCACAAATCTAACTAATAAAGATAGAGTTTCCGAAGCAAACTCTTAAAAAACCTGTTTTTTGTAAGTTTTATGCTGTACCCTCATGGGTCGCAAATCTAACTAATAAAGACAGAGTTTCCGAAGCAAACTCTTAAAAAACCTGCTTTTTGCAAGTTTTATGCAGTACCCCCACAGGTCGCAAATCTAACTAATAAAGACAGAGTTTCCAAAGGAAACTCTTAAACAGAAAACCTGCTAATAGCAGGTTTTCTGTAGTACCCCCACGGGGAGTCGAACCCCGGTTTCAGCCTTGAGAGGGCTGCGTCCTAGGCCACTAGACGATGAGGGCAATCTACTTCTCTATCCTCTACTCTTGTCGATGGTCCGCGTACTGAGTTCTTTCAAGACAGTTTCAAGAAATGCGTTCTTGGTTGATCAAAAAAGTCATCAGTTAACCAAAAAACACAACGTTTCACATTATAAATCATCATCACATTAAATACCAGAATTTTATATTTTTACATAATTATTTCAAAGAACGCGTCAACCACCTCAGGGTCAAAATGTTTGCCAGATTGTTCCCTCAAATGATCTAAAACTTTCTCCTTTGGCCACGCATCACGGTAAGGACGATTTGACATTAATGCGTCCCAAACATCGATAATTGCAAAGATCCTAGCTGCTATAGGAATTTCTTTTCCACTCAGGCCTTCCGGATACCCTGACCCATCCCATTTTTCATGGTGGCGATGTGGAATATCCAATGCTGGTTTTAAGAATTCAATGGGGGCAAGAAGCTTGTAGGCCAAAACTGGATGTTCTTTCATTTGCTTCCATTCTTCATCATCCAGATCTCCTGGTTTATGCAAAATCTTATCGGGTATTGCCATTTTCCCAATATCATGCAGTAAAGCCCCCCGACGAATATGGTCAAGTTCTATGCCATCGATTCCCATTAATTGAGCTAATTTGACGGTCATGTCAGTTACACGTTCCGAATGACCCCGAATTTCATAATCACGCATTTCTAATGCACGCGACCAGCCTTCAATCGTTTTATCATAAGCCAACTTGAGTTCTTCATTGGATTTTTTAATCCCCGTAATTAAATAACTGTTCTCAATGGCTCTAGCGGCTTGGCTGGTGATTGTTTCTAAAAAGGCGAGCCATTCAGGATTAGGGCTTAGAAAGGATCTAGAATACACCTCAATCACTCCAAAAATATTTTCTTTAGTGATTATCGGTAACCCAATGAAAGAAACGAAATTTTCTTCACGGAGCATTTTCCTGAATCCGGTAAACCGCTTTTTGGGCGGGAAATTTTTTGATTGGATGGTTCTTTTTTCATTATAAACTGTTCCAGCAAAACTTTTTCCTAATTTCATATTTGTTTCTACTACCGCTGAAAGAGAATAAAAACCACCCCCTGCGGCAAATTTCAATTTGTTTTGCCCTTCATCCTTTAATAATATAACCACACCGTCTACATCCAATAGGGAAAGAACCTGGGCAACAAGGATTTCAAAAATATTTTGTAATTCAAGATTGCTGGTGGCGGCTAATTCAATAGTTTGTAATGTATCCATTTGCTCTTTATTTTTTTCTTGATCAGTGATGTCTTGCATAATACCTATCATGCGAGTCGGCATCTTATTTTTGAAACCAAGAAATTTCCCTTTTATGAATACCCATTTCAGCGTTTTATCCACACATATAATTCTGAGTTTTATTGAGAAATCGGAATGATGTTTAGTCGCTTGTTCTAATTGATAATCATAGTTTTCTATATCTTCAGGATGAACATGTGATCTGACTAATTCATAAGACCTCCCAACATTATCGGGGCTATACCCTAATATTCTACACATCTCAACTGACCAGAAAAACTTTCTTGTAACCCTATCCCACTCCCAGCTGCCCATTTTTGCCACAGTTTGTGCTTCCCTCAATCGGGATTGAGAACTAATTAATTCTTCTTGAAACTTCAATATTTCTTTTTCTTTATTTATTCTCTCGCTTACATCTTCATGGGTGATGACGATATTTGTTACTTTTCCATCTTCATCTTTTAGAGGATATATTCGGGTTGATAACCACCGGATTCGGCCTTTTCCTTGCGCTTCTGTTTCCCCCCTTGGGTCATATTCATATTCGGGAACAACCACCGATTCCCCTAAATAGGCTCTTTTGATATACTCAATCAGCCCAGATTTCACAACTTCCTGACTTTTGAGCACATTGAATTTTCCGACTGTATGGCTCGCTGGAAACCCCCATAAATCTTCATAAGCCTTATTCACACTCACTTGTACACCATCCAAATCATATACCTCATAAATAGAAGGAGAGTTATTAATGGTTAATTGGAATCTTTCCTCTGTTTTTAGAAGTGCTTCCTCTCTCAGTTTTCTTTCTGTAATATCTTGGATTGTGCCGTAAAGTTTATTAGACTTTCCATTAAGCGGTCCTGTTTTTCCGATTGTACGAATCCAAATATTTTTGCCCTTCGCAGTAATAAATGGCAGCTCTAGATCATAGGGAATATTATTTTCAAATGCATTTATTACAGCCTCAGAGATGATGGGGCGGGCCTCAGGAGCATAAAACTCAATCCCTTTTTCTAAAAGCGGAGGATCCTCATAAGGCAATTCATATATATCCAAAGTGCCATCCGTAAAATTAGTTTCTAAAGTATTGAGGTCTATTTCCCATCCCCCAAATTTAGCAAGCTGTTCGGCTTCGCGTAGAATTAAATTGGTCCTTTTGATTTCATCTTCAGCCTGTTTCTGTTCTGTGATGTCAATTACTGTTCCGAGAGACCTGACCGGTTTTCCAAGATCATCATAATACGTTTCACATTGTTCTTGAACGATTCGTACTTCTCCGTTAGGTCTGGTAATTCGGTGAACAATGTTGTAGGGTGTTTTATTCTTAACAGAGTCCCCAAAAGCTTTACTGACCCATACTCTATCTTCAGTGTGAATTGTCGCCAGAAAAGCATCGAGATTGGCTTCAAAGCTGCCGGGGTCTAAACCAAAAATATGAAATATCTGCTCAGACCAAATCAATTCATCTTTTAACAGATCCAATTCCCAATGACCTAAATTAGCAATTCTTTGGGCTTCTTTTAGCTTCTCATTATTTTCTCGGAGTGTTTCCTCAGCCTCTATTCGATCAGTAATATCAATAATTATGGCTGTTTTTAACAACTCCTCCCCATCAATATTCGAACTTAAATAAACTTCAGCACTAAATTTACTCCCATCTTTTCTACATCCAATAATTTCATGGGGATCAGTTAAACTACCTGAATGTTCATCCAGGTCTCTTCCCAACAATTCATCTGTTTGTAAGACCCGTTGTAAAGCTAATCCATAAAACTCTATCTTTGAATAGCCAAAGGTTTTTTCTGCTTGTTCATTTGTGAATGTAATATTCTTGTGCTGATCAAAGACAATCACACTGCTGGGGGCAGCATAGAATAAAGCCTGAAACCGCTCTTCACTCATCAAACGAGCTTGCTCTGATTGCCGAAACAATACAAAGATATCTACCATTGTGCCGGATAATATCAACAAATAACTAGCAATTTTCATTAGATGGGAAAGATTATACATAGGATCGAAAAGCTGCTTTGAAAATGGCATGAATAAACTATGGATAGCTGTACTGATGATTAAGGCCATCACCAATCTGTGTTCGAAAGCATCCACTTTCCACAGCCCTTTTCTAAGATATAAGATCAAGGCGGACAAGAAAAAAATACCGGGTAAAAATTCCCTTGGTCTGGGGATCAAACTATCAGGTTGAATTATTTTAGGTAAAGGAGCCAACGTGAAGAACAAGATAGTGGCTAATGTGGCGATAAAAATAAATCCAAAGACTAGCTTGTCTGTAACTTTCTTAACCACTGTCTCATTTAGCGGATGCCCACTAATTAATAAAAGACCGGATAAAAAAACCCGGGGCACAAACCAACTCCAAGTCGAAATGGAAGTGGGCACGGAATGAAAATTGGTGACAAAGTAACTGGATGTAAATAGTAGGTGATATCCTTCTAATATAAAGGTGCCTACAAACGCACTCCCAAGAAAGAGAAAAGAAGCATTCTTTTTACTGTAATAACGAATTAGGATTATTACCCCAATGAACAAAGCCGAGATCATCGATATAACTTCTATGACTGTATGAAACTCTGGGGTACTTTGCCAGTCAATTTCTCGAAAAGAAAAAGACAAAAGTATGAGAAACAAAAATATAGCTATGTATATTAATCCCCGCCGTTTCGTTTTTGAAAAATCTATTGTCATCGTATTGCTCCAGTATCACTAATCTAGAGGTAAGGAATTGTTTATTGGTGATCCTCAATAGAGGACGGCAATTAAATCTCCAGTATCAGTCTTGGTAAAACCACATATCTGAGATTTCTCTTTCCTAACTTTGGACAGTAGAATTGTATGAGTGTATTGATTTGATAAGGTCAATAATAGTTAAACCCTGTTTCCAGATATTTCTATCTCTTAAATCAGGATTCAAATTTTAAATATCCTAAGGAACTAGTTTTGCTTTTTAAAAAATTAAAATTCCTTAAATCTTTTTCAGCGATTTAATTGTTTATTTTACTCTGATATATCCATTTGGAAATTCCAGAAGATTCTTTAAACTTAATGGATACTATTAATATTATCCATATTATATAAATAAACAATAAAAATTATTTAAATTTCCCTTCAGCAGTTTTTTGTAAAGTTTACTTTCTTTTAATTTAGAATAGCCTGGAATTTGAGTAAAACATTGGTAATGAGCAGAAATTATTATGATTTAAGTCGCACAACCTTTCAGGCTGTTGAAAAAACATATTTCAAGACCAAAGATGAAGATAGAGATAGGTGGCTGTCATAAAAAGCAACAATATCCCCCGATTCGTTCATAACTATGTTCAGAGGCTTTAGGTATCATCATAATAAGAACGTTAACTAAAGAGATCTTGGAAACCAGAACAATTATTCTAAGAAACATAGTGACGAAACTTATTGGAAGCAATGATATTGATTTTATTATGTTCGAAAATAATTATTGTTTACCTGTAATATCAGTTAAACAAAGTCTTTAGGCTTAGACCCTAGCAAGGACCCCCAAAATTGCTGTCATCCTACTCAAGGGGAGTAATGAATAGTTCATTCGAAGTGAAGTGATGAAAAAATCTTTTGCTGTCCCAGGTACTTTTAAAACCATTAGTATCAGTTTGGTTATTTTTTACGGGCTGTATCTGACTAGCTTATACAATTACCTTCTTTTCCACAATATAGCTGAGCTGTCCAGCATAGTCATTGCCGTTGGTGTGTTTATACTTGCGTGGAACACCAGGCATTTGTTGGATAGTCATTATCTCCTAGTTCTGGGAATTAGCTTTCTTTTTACAGGGAGCTTAGATTTGGTCCACACAATGGCCTATAAAGGCATGAACATATTTCCAGGATATGATGCTAATTTACCAACCCAGCTTTGGATCGCTGCCCGATATCTACAAAGCATATCTTTTCTGATTGCTCCCATATTTCTTCGCCGAAAGTTAAAAATAAACCTCACATTTATTGGATACTCTGGAGTCTTTTTCTTCATTCTTGTATCAACTCTTTATTGGGAAAATTTCCCGGTATGTTTTGTCCAAGGGGTTGGATTAACCTCGTTCAAGGTAATTAGCGAGTACATCATATCCCTGATCCTTGTAGGCTCTATTGTCCTACTATATCTGAACCGCGATGAATTCGATACAGATATATTACGATTGCTGGTCTTATCTATCGTTATGGGAATTGGTACTGAATTGGCGTTCACCTTTTATATTGACGTATACGGCCTATCTAATCTGGTCGGACACTTCTTTAAAATTCTTTCTTTCTATTTAATTTATCAAGCCATAATTCAAACAGGCATTAAAAACCCCTTTGACTTACTTTTTAGAAATCTAAAGAAAAGTGAGGAGGCTTTACGTAAATCGCACAGCGAATTAGAGAGGCGAGTTCAAGAGCGGACAACTGAATTATCGGATGCTAATACAATGCTGCAAAACGAAAATATCCAGCGGAAAAAGGCAGAGGAAATGCTTCAGTATCAACTAAAGAATTTGGCCGCTTTGCGTGAAATTGATATGGCGATTACAGCTAGCCTTGATTTGAGAGTCACTTTAAAAGTCATCTTGAATCAAGTTACTTCGAGATTGAAAGTAGATGCGGCGAGCATTTTATTATTAAACCAACATACCCAGGTTCTCGAATTCTCTGAAGGGAGGGGCTTTCGAACTGAAGTTATCGAACAAACCTCTCTTCGGATTGGAGAAGGAGAAGCTGGCCGCAGCCTCCTTAAGCGAAAGAACATTGATATCCTTAGGTTGGATGAAACGATGCCTCCTTTTGCCCGAACATCATTGCTGAAGGAGGAAGGCTTCATTAGTTATCATTGCGTTCCACTAATCGCAAAAGGCAAGGGGATTGGAGTGCTTGAAGTTTATCATCGCTCACCTCTTGATCGTAATAAGGAGTGGAAAGATTTCCGAGATGCGTTGGCGGGACAAACAGCAATTGCGATAGAAAATGCCGGTCTTTTTAATGATCTACAGGAATCTAACGTTGAATTGAGGTTGGCTTATGACAGAACCCTCGAGGGTTGGGTGCGGGCCTTGGCTTACAAAGATGAGGAAACCGAAGAACATTCCCATCGGGTCACTGACATGACTTTACGTTTGGCAAAAAGGATGGGAGTTAGTGATGATTTCCTTGTTCATGTGAATCGCGGAGCTTTACTTCATGATATCGGAAAAATGGGAATTTCAGAGAGTATCTTGCTAAAACCCGGGAAATTAACTGCCGAGGAACGAAAGATCATTGAAAAACACCCTGTGTATGCCTATGAATGGCTTTCCCCAATTGAATATTTGGGGCCAGCCTTGGAAATCCCATACTGCCACCATGAAAAGTGGGACGGCACGGGATACCCCAGGGGTCTTAAGGGAGAAGCAATTCCACTGTCAGCTCGAATATTCTCGGTAATTGATGTGTGGGATGCACTGAGTTCTGACCGTCCTTATCGTAAAGCCTGGGCAAAGAAAAAAGTGCTTGACTATATCAAAGAACAAAGTGAGAAATATTTTGATCCAAAGGTAGTAGGGGAATTTCTTAGTTTGCTTTCCCAGGCAGATGAATGATAGATGAACTGAATGCGAAATATATTCAGCGATTTGTTCCTTTTGGTCTCATAATATACAATAATCCACCTGTTTAGAACATTGTAATTACAAAAACTTACTAATAAACATTGTGTTTGATGGAATACAAAAAAGACCGATTTCGTGGGCCGTGTGTTGTTCAACTAAAAATGCAAATCTGTTTTTAGTGAACATATTCCTATCTTGGACAGAATGAATTCACTCAATTTGGGGGGCTATAAACTACGTTGAACCGATCTGTGATCGAAAGAAAATTGCTCAAATCAACTCTTGCTTTATTAGAACACCTGTGCTACAATAGCCTTGTCGGGGAATAATTTCATGGGTGGTTTTATAGATATATTATTGAGCACTGAAGGATACCATCCAAAAATATTTCATTTATTTTAGGCTACAAAGGCGGAATTTCAAGCCTCTCATATTTGAGGAAAACCAATGGCATTTCAAACTAGTCCAGCAATTACAAAGATTCTAGTCATTTTTATTGCAATATTAAGCAATGTTATAATTTTTAAAAAGTTACACACCCCAAATACTCATCAATGGAGAATATGGATGTTTGATAGTAAAAAACTCGACGAGATCAAAACTAACAAAAATAAGTGGGAAGAAACAACGCTAAAAGAGAATCTATCCCGTTTCCCCGAACGAAAAGAAAAATTTATCACCACCTCCTCAGAAGAAATTAATCGGCTGTACACCCCAGCAGATATCCCAAACCTTGACTACACGCAAGACCTCGGTCTCCCCGGTGAGTACCCCTATACCCGTGGTGTGCACCCCACCCTGCACCGCGGCAAACTCTGGACAATGAGAATGTTCGCCGGGTTTGGCATGGCAGAGGAAACAAATCAGCGGTTTAAATACCTATTAGAACAAGGTCAAACCGGTCTATCGATCGCCTTCGACCTCCCCACACTCATGGGCTACGATTCAGATGCACCTGAAGCCCTGGGGGAATTCGGTAAATGCGGGGTCGCGATTTCCTCACTCAAAGACATGGAAGTCCTCCTCTCCGATATTCCATTAGACAAAGTATCCACCAGCATGACCATCAATTCTCCTGCGTCTATCATCTGGGCAATGTACATCGTTGCAGCCGAAAAACAAGGCATCCGCCCTGATCAATTACGGGGTACCACCCAAAATGACATTCTCAAAGAATTCATTGCCCAAAAAGAATATATTTTCCCCCCAGAACCTTCCATGCGTCTGGTCACCGACACCATCGAATTTGGTACCCATAATTTACCCCAATGGAACACCATCAGCATTTCTGGATACCATATCCGCGAAGCCGGATCCACCGCTGCCCAAGAATTAGCCTTCACCCTCATTGATGGTCTAGAATATGTGCGCTGGGCAGTAGATCGTGGTCTAGATATCGATGATTTTGCGCCCCGACTTTCATTCTTTTTCAATGCCCATAACGACTTTTTCGAAGAGATCGCCAAATATCGGGCAGCCCGAAGAATTTGGGCACGAGAAATGAAGGAAACATTTGGGGCCAAAAATCCCCGCTCCTGGCTAATGCGTACCCACTCCCAAACAGCCGGGGCATCTCTTACCGCTCAACAGCCCGAAAACAATGTCGTCAGAGTAGCTATCCAAGCCCTGGCCGCGGTTTTAGGGGGCACACAATCATTACATACCAATAGCCTCGATGAAGCCCTGGCATTGCCATCTGAAGATGCTGTGACGATTGCGCTCAGAACCCAACAGATCATCGCCGAAGAATCTGGCGTCACAAATACGATCGATCCTTTGGGTGGTTCATATTTTATTGAATCTTTAACCAACCAGATCGAAGAACAGGCCCTGGCATATTTTAGAAGAATAGAAGAAATTGGCGGGGTTTTACCGGCGATTGAAAAAGGCTTCTTCCAAGGTGAAATCGCTGATGCGGCTTACAGATATCAAATAGAAATTGACAAAGAAGACCGTTATATTGTAGGTTTAAATAAATATGTGCACGCAGACGAAAAAATCAAGATCCCGATCCTCAAAATGGATCCGGAAGGATTTAAAAAACAGGTGGAACGTCTTGAAAAAGTTCGATCTGAAAGAGATAATGCAGCTGTTGGACAAAAACTAGATCAATTGAGAATTGCCTGCCAAGGCACTGAGAACACAATGCCTTATATTATGGACGCTGTTAGGGCATACGCCACCCTGGGTGAAATTACCGACATCATGAGAGAAGTCTTTAGCACCTATGAAGAAAGAACAATTATTTAATTTTATCCATTAAGATAAAGATGGAGATGGAATTATGAGAATTGGAATATTAACCGGTGGGGGAGATGTACCTGGATTAAACCCTTGTATTAAGGCTTTGGTATACCGCGCCATCGATGAAGGGCATGAGGTCATCGGTTTCAAACGAGGATGGTGGGGACCACTCAATTACAATTCGGATGACCCTGAAAGTCTTGAAAAATGTACGATCAAATTAGACAAAATAAATACAAGAACAATTGACCGATCTGGGGGAACATTTTTACATACGAGTCGGACAAATCCAGGAAAAGTAAAAGAGGATGCAATTCCCCCACACCTTAACTCTTCAGATTTCGAGAACAGTGGAGAAGGATTATTCGATACGACCAGCCAAGTATTAAAAAACCTTGAAGCCTTAGAAATAGATGTCCTTATCCCAATTGGCGGGGATGATACCTTAGGGTATGGAGCTCGAATCTACGAAGAAAACTTTCCAATAGTTTCAATTCCAAAAACAATGGATAATGACGTTTATGGTACAGATTATTGCCTGGGGTTTTCCACGGCTGTCACGCGGAGTGTTCAATTTATTCATCAACTAAGAACTTCAATTGGATCTCATGAACGTCTTGCTGTAATTGAATTGTTTGGCAGATATTCGGGGCAAACCGCGCTCATCTCGGCTTACCTCGCCGGGGTAGACCGTTGTATCATTTCTGAAGTCCCCTTCGATGTAAACAAATTAGCTAATTTTATGATCGAAGATCGGGCATCCAACCCAAGCAATTACGCCATTTGTGTGATTTCCGAAGGGGCGCAATTCATTGATGGGGAAGTCGTTCAAACAGGCCAGGAAGATGCCTTTGGACATAAAAAGCTGGGGGGCATCGGGGTTATGACTGGGGAAAGACTGAAAGAAATAACCGGGGCGAATATCATTAATCAAAGAATTGCCTATCTAATGAGAAGTGGCGCTCCAGACTCTCTGGATCTAATGGCAGCCAATACCTTTGCAAATATGGCAATGGATCTAATCTTAAGGGGAAATTTTGGAAATATGATTGCTTTGCAAGATGGTTTATATACCTATGTGCCAGCTGATATTGTGAGAAATGGTGCTCGCCAGGTTGACATTGACGAACTTTATGATGTGGAAACCTACCGACCAAAAATCCGCAAGGCCCGTGGAAAACCAATGTTCCTTTATTAAACACCAAACGCCCAATTAATAGTCAATTGGGCGTTTTTTTTATTCTTTACTAAAATGCAAGCATTCGCGCCATTTCATAATATTCTAAATTGACTGTTCGGTTCTTTGAGACAACTTTCTCTAATGGCACTAACTCGATCTTGCTGCCCCTCAAACCGACCATCTCGCCAGATATCCCTTCAGCAAGGGATTCAACAGCCTTTACCCCTAGCCGAGTAGCCAAAAGACGATCAAAGGCAGTGGGTCTCCCCCCTCTCTGAATATGCCCCAAAATAGTGACTCTGGTTCTAAAGCCCACATCCATTTCATCTAATTTCATTTTTAGATCTTGGGCACCTATCTCAGCACCTTCTGCGATCACAATAATTGAATGATTTTTTCCTCGAGTATATGCAGCTTCAATCACACCAGCGGCTTCCTCCACAGATGTATCCACTTCTGGAAGCAAAATCATTTCCGCCCCACCAATGATTCCTGCCATTGCAGCTAAATACCCACATCCTCTTCCCATTACCTCAACCAAAAAGGCACGATTATGGGAAGACGCGGTATCGCGCAAATTATCAATTGCCACAAGAATAGTGTTTAGGGCAGTATCCACCCCAATTGACATATTCGTTCCCCAAATATCATTGTCAATTGAAGCTGGAACGCCAATCACTTTTACATTTTTATTTGCCAATGCATGCGCACCATGTAAAGAACCATCCCCCCCTATGACAATCAATCCTTCAATCTCTTTCTCATTCATTTGGCGAATTGCTTCCCGTTGCCCCTTGTCAGTACGAAAATAATCACTCCGCGCGGTTTGTAAAATTGTGCCCCCCCGTTGCAAAATGCCGCCCACACTCCGCGGGGTTAATTCACGCATATCCCCGCGAATCAATCCTTCATAACCCTCGCTAATTCCCGCTACTTCCACCCCATAATGGCTGGCAGTTCTAACTACTGCCCGTATGCAAGGGTTCATTCCTGGGGAATCTCCACCAGAAGTCAATAAACCGATTTTTTTAACTTTACTTTTTTCCAATTTTCACTTCCATAAAACACTCTATCCGACTCTCTGCGTGTTATAAATTTAATCCATAAAGCTCTAATCAAAAATGATACAACGAAATAAACACAATAACAAGGTTATTTTGAAATATACCTTCTCGCCACTTTGGTTTTATTTACATAATTACGATTTATTGACAATCTCGGTATCAACGAGATACAATACAGATAATATTTAGGTATGCCTAATTAAGAAAAATTTATGAAAAATCAAACTTCACAATCTATAGAAGATTATTTAAAAGCTATCTATGAACTTTCCATAAAGGATGGCCGGGTAGCTACTACTCACCTGGCAAAACACCTTGGCATCTCCCCAGCCTCTGTCACCGGGATGATAAAAAAATTATCCCAAATGGAACCCCCCTATTTAAATTATCAGAAACACCAAGGAGTTTTCCTTACCGAAGCTGGAGAAAGAATCGCCTTGGAAACGTTGAGACATCATCGATTATTAGAAGTATTTCTCCACGAAATTTTAGGTTTTCCATGGGATGAAGTTCACGAAGAAGCGGATAAACTTGAACATGTAATTTCAGAAAAATTTGAAGAGCGGATGGCTTTTGTCCTGGGGAATCCCGAGCATGACCCGCATGGAGATCCCATTCCGAATAAAGAGTTAAACGTACCCAAAGCGACAATGATATGCCTAAGTGACCTAAGGCCTCACCAAAAAGCTATTATTAAGCGGGTAAGAGACAAAGACCCAAAGTTACTCAGGTTTCTAAGTGATCTCGGCTTAATCCCAAATGCAGAAATCGAAATCAATGATTATTCTGAATTTGATGGGAACATACACTTAGCTGTAAAAAATTCATCAAAAAATGTAGTCCTCGGGCCGAGAATTACAGATCAAATTCATGTTTCAATCCTAAATTGATTGAATATTTTTCTTATTTTTCTCTATAATTCTCTATTCCTTTTCAATGATATACTCACTGTTTAGCCAAGAAAATAATATCAAAATTATTATTTCGGGATGTTTTAAACGGAAATTTCTTCTTTCGAAAATAAATAATAGGTATCAATAATGACCACTAGATTTAGAAATTATATTTTTGTAATATTACTTATTGTAATTCTGTCTATTTCTGCTTGCGGGGGTGGAAATTCTCCAGGTCAAGAACTGGAAAGTCAAAATAATTCAATTTTCGAGAGTGAAATAAATGTAGTAAGCGCTACCGGCAAGGTTGTACCAGAAACCTGGGTAACGATCAGTTCACCATCTGCTGGAATTGTTGTTGACCTGCCGATCGCTGAAAATCAAATTGTTAATGAGGGAGAAACACTTCTTAAACTAAGTGGATCAGAGCAAATTTCTGCCTTGGTCAGCGGCGCAAAATTAGAACTTCTCCAAGCTGAACAAGTTTTATCAGATTTTCTAGAAATTGCTCCAATAGTTACCGCCCAGGCGCAACAAAAATTGGCGGACTCAAAAAATATTTTAAATACTGCAGAACTTACTCTTGACTATTTGATAAATGGTGCAAAACAATCCACGATTGATCAAGCGGAAGCCAATAAGATCCTTCGTCAAGATCAGCTAGAAAAAGCCCAAGAAAACTTTGAGAAGTATGAAGATAGGCCAAAAGATGATCTGGTAAGAGCAAATTTACAGTCACTTTTAGGTCAGGCTCAAGCAGATTATGACAATGCCTTAAGGTATTACAATAATTTAATCTCAAACTCAAATGCTATTGAACTAGCTCAAGGTGAGGCAGATTTAGCGCTCGCCCAAGCTGGTGTGAATCTGGCTCAAATTGAATACAATAAGGTCGCAAATGGCCCCGATAAAGATACCCTTATTCTTTTAGAGGCAAGAATTGAAAATGCAAAGGCTCAGTTAAATGCTGCTCAAACCGCTCTAGAAGATCTCTCCTTAACCGCCCCATTTTCAGGTACTGTGAGCCACCTATATATCCATCAAAATGAATGGGTTAACCCAAGCCAACCCATTTTGGTCATTGGGGATCTCGTCAATCTTCAGATTGAGACGACCGATCTAAATGAAATTGATGTGTCCTTCATTGAAATCGGTCAAAAGGCTACGGTAATATTTGACGCCTTAAAAGATGTTGAGGTATCGGCTATGGTGGTCGATATCTCCTCTAAGGCCTCTTTAGGAACAGGGGTGAATTACAAAGTAACACTCGCATTAGATGAAATCCCAACCGGTCTTTTTTGGGACATGACAGCATTCATCGATATTAATATTAATTAATCTTCCAAAAAGGCATTATGAAAATTACAACTATCTTTTTCGATCTCGATGGCACCTTATATCCTCACAATAATGGCGTGTGGGGCGCCATTGCAGAAAATATGGATCGATATATCGTTGATAATTTTGGTATTAATGAAGATAAAGTTGCTAAGCTAAAACAAGATTATTTTATCGAGTATGGCACAACATTACGAGGATTACAAAAGAATTTCGAAGTAGATACGTTAGATTATTTAGCTCATGTCCATGATATTCCATTAGAAAAATATTTAAAACCTAATTCTAAACTAAATGATATTTTGACACAATTGCCTCAAAAAAAATGGATTTTAACGAATTCTGATTACCCACATAGTGAGAGAGTTCTAAATCAGTTGGGTATTAAACAGCACTTTGAGGGGATTATCGATGTATGGACCACAAAATTTTTACCCAAACCTGACCCCTTTGCGTTCAACAAGGCTTTAGAAATAGCAGGCCACTTGAATTCGTCTGATTGTTTATTTGTAGATGATATTCCAAAAAATATTGAAGGAGCAAAAACACTTGGGTTTAAAACTGTTTTGGTAAGCGACATTAAAACAGAGGTAAGCCCAGACTTTCAGATTTCTCAAATTCATGATCTTTTGATCGAAATTCCAGAATTAGCGACTAATAATTAGGAAAGGTAATGGAAAATTCAAGTTCAACTATATGGATAATTGGAATTATTTTAGGATTGGTAATTTTCTTTAATTTTGCAGCAATTTTTATGGCAAAAAATAACCAGGAAAAACTTAATAAAAGATTTGATAATTATGGCAAAGTATTCAATGGTATTAGGAATCCTTATAAAAAAGAAGAGAAAGATTTTGAAAAATTGGCGAGTCTAGTTAACAAAATAAGGGAAGAAAATGAAGATGAAAAATAACAGCCTTCTCATTTCTAGTCCCCCTCATTGGAGATTTAATGGATAACAACAGCGCACCTCGAAACCGAAGCTTACTGTACATCATTCTTGGAATTTCAATTACACTCGTAATTTGTGTGGGCGTATTTGCCTTTGCAGGATTTGGATTGTCTCAATGGTTTGATAAATCGAGTATTGATCTCAATAACCTAGCAGAAATTATTGAAAACCCAGTAGATATTCTACAGGAAAATTCCTCACAAGAATCTGCAGAGTTAGATCTCGAAAATATATTTATTCCATTCTGGGAAAGTTATGAGCATCTTCATCACTTTTTTATTGATCAACCGATTAACGATAGCATGTTATCTGATGGAGCCATTGAAGGTGTTCTAGCCTATCTGGATGAGGAAAATATCGACATTGATTTAATTATTGTTCCAGAAGATGCCCCTAGTCCAGGATCTTTATCAAAACAGGCAAAAACGCCCAAGGATGCTAAGGATGCATTTTTATCTTTTTGGGAAGTTTGGCAAAAATTATTATACGCGGATATAGAAGATAATTTATCTTACGACTTCGTAATGCAATATGCCTTAAGTTATATGGCATTAGCCTTAGACGATCCATACACCTCTTATTTAGACCCGGTTCAATATCATATGAACCAGGAAGTTTTAGACCCTGCTGGTTATGAGGGAATTGGTGCCTGGGTCGATACCACAACCGAATATATTACGATTATCAGCCCAATGGATGACTCTCCTGCTGAAAAGGCAGGGCTTCGTCCGGATGATAAGATCATTGCGATTGACGGGGAAGACATGACCGGTGTGGATGGAAGTTTAGCCCTAAGAAAAGTATTGGGCCCAGCGGGTTCGATCGTCACTTTGAGAATCCTCAGGGCTGACCTAGATCCATTTGATGTTGAGATTAAAAGAGCTAATATTCAAACTCCTGCGATTCGCAGCGAAATACTTGAAAATGATATTGCTTACTTAAGAATTTTTTCCTTTTCTGTCAATAGTCCTGAAGAGGTTCGGGCTACTTTAGAAGATTTGCTTGCAAATGATCCTAAAGGATTAATTTTGGATGTTCGATTTAATCCTGGTGGTTATGTCAATCAAGTCATCCAAATTACATCCGAATTTTTGACCTCCGGGAATGTATTGTTTGAGCAATATGGGGATGGAGCGAAAGATACATTTGAAGTGCTTCCAGGAGGGATTGCTCAAGATATCCCCATGGTTTTATTGGTAAACGAAGGGTCTGCCTCAGCCTCAGAAATTTTAGCTGGCGCCTTGCAAGATCAAAATCGAGCGATACTTGTCGGAGAAACCACTTTTGGGAAAGGCTCAGTTTTGGTCAACGTGCCGTTGTCCAATGAACAGGGGTCCATAAGCATTACCGTAGCAGATTGGCTTTCCCCAAATGGCCGACATATTCAAGATGTCGGTATCGATCCTGATTATTTTGTTGAATTTACTCAAGAAGATGCAGATGCTGGGATTGATCCCCAACTAGACAAAGCAATTGAGTTACTTAGTACACCTTAATATTATTGACTAATATATGGAGATAAACATGTTTTTCAGTTTTAATTATTGGCTTTTTATGCTTCCAGCAATGATCCTTATGTTTGCGACCCAATGGTATGTAAATTCTACCTATAAAAAATGGAACAAAGTGAAGAATTATCGCGGTGTCTCAGGGATGGAAGCTGTCCAGCAGATGATTCGATCTGCAGGCCTTTACGATATTTCGGTAGAAGAAGTTGGGGGGAAATTATCTGATCATTATGATCCCAGAAAGAAGGTCCTAAGACTTTCTTCTGGTGTTTCCCAAGGAAACTCAGTTGCTTCTTTGGCTATTGCTGCTCACGAATTAGGGCATGCACAACAAGATCAGGAAGAATACTTACCCTTAAAATTACGAGCAGCAATGGTGCCGATGGTCAATATTGGGTCTTACCTCGGTTGGATTTTAATTTTTGCAGGACTATTATTGAATTTCCTAAATTTATCTTATTTGGGATTGCTAATTTTTGCGGGTGGTGCGGCATTCGCTTTACTCACATTGCCCGTTGAATTAAATGCGTCATCTCGTGCAAGAAAAATCCTCACAGATTCTGGATTAGCGGTCGATGACGAAGAACTTCGGGGCGTGGGAAGTGTGCTCAATGCCGCCGCCCTAACTTATGTAGCTGGATTAATTACCGCAATTCTTCAATTACTATATTATGCGTCCCTAATTTCAGGTAGACGACGATAAAAAGGGAGTGGACTCATGACAATATTATCATTGACAGAATATCAACAATTTGCAGCTAGAACTGCTGGGGCTGGAAAAAGTGGGGACGAACGTTTGATCATTGCAGCCTTAGGGTTGGCGGGTGAAGCTGGAGAATTTGCAAACCTCATCAAAAAGAAAACGGCTCACGGCCATGATATTAAAAATGAAGAAATAGCTGAGGAACTAGGAGATGTACTCTGGTATTTAGCAGAAGCGGCCACCTCATGCGGATTAGATTTGTCAGAGATAGCCCAAAACAACGTGGAAAAATTAAAATCTCGCTACCCAGATGGCTTTTCTCAAGAGCGTAGTATAAATAGGGAAAAATAATAGCCATTAAATATAATTACATTGAAATTTTTGGGGGATTATTCTGCGTGAATCTTTTCAACCAAGCGCAACGTATCAAGCAACTGTTCGGGGGCAATTTTCTTTTCCAAAATAAATTTTATTCCAATTCTAGAAAGAGCCAGTTCTGTTGCAGCATCCACAACTGCTGCCAACACAATGATGATCATGGAGGGCAATAATTCTTGGAGAGCAGCCAAACTATCGATGCAAAGATTCCCATTGACATATGGATCAATTAATAAGATTTCGGGTTTACACAATAGAACATGACTCTTAGCCTTGTCGAGGGTAACAGCTTTACAAAGCTCAAAATCAGTTTCCTGAACTAATAAATTTTCTATTTGTTGAAGAACACCTTGGTGATCATCGACAATTAATACATGTGTTTTTCGCATATATTGTTTGACTTCTAAAAATTATTTTATGAGTATATCTTTTAAAAAGTATAGCTACTCCCCATGAAATTTCTATAGAGGCAGATGTCCTTAGTGAGAGGGGACAAACATCCTGATAAATAAATATTATTTTATTGGAATATTGAGATAAACTTCTGTTCCCCCACCCTCGAACTGACCCACACTAATTTCCCCATTTAATATTGAAGCCCGTTCAGACATATTTTTCAAACCATTTCCACTTGAATTTCTCAAAGCATCTTCGTGTATCGAGACGCCATTATCTCTAATCCGCATTTCAAATCTGCCATTATTATTTTCGAGGGAGATATCGAGGCTGGAAGCCCGAGCATGCTTTTGAACATTGGTTAATGCTTCCTGAGCAATTTGCAAGATTTCGATAGTTTGCTCCGAGGATAATTTTTCTGGATCGATTTCATCAATATCCACATCAACGTTCATGAAGGTATTTGCTCGCAAAGCCCTAGCTAACTCTTCAATTCCCTGAACTACATTTCTACCTTGAAAATGCTGGGGTCGAAGATCTAAAATATAATTTCTAATATCGCTAATTGCATTATTTAATGAAATGATAGACTGCGTAATTTTTTCCTTGGAACTTTCAGGCTCAGAAACTAAACGCCTTTTCACATCCTCCAATATTAATCCGACCGCATAGATCGATTGGATGGTGCCATCATGCAGGTCCATGCCAAATCTTTCACGTTCCTCGAGCACCGCTAAGTCTTGAATTTGGCGGTATAACCTCGCATTTTCAATGGCGATAGCCGCTTGAGTTGCAAACATTTCCAATACTTGCTGATCTTCCTGAGTATAGGGGATTACTTTAGGGTTTTTTGAATAGGCATCGTCCAGTTTTTCAGAAAGATACAGATCCCCGATCACTTTCCCTTTTATCCTCACTGGCACACCTACCAGGTTATCCATTTTAGGGTGAGCTTCTGGAAATCCAGAATGTTTTTCGTGGGAAACAATATCGTCTACTAAAAGAGGTTTCCCTTCTTGCATTAAAACCTTAAACAATCCTTTTCCATGGGGAGGTTCTCCGATGGTGTTTTTTTCATCTAAGGAAATACCAGAGGTGATAAATTGTTCAAAATATGTCCCATCTTCATTCAAAACACCCAGGGCACAATATCGAGAATTAATTAATCCTCGGCTAATATCTACGACTTTTTGCAATACTAGACTGAGATCCAATTCGGTGGTTAGGGCCAATGAGGCTGAATTTAAAGCTTCTAATTGTTTTGCTCTTCTTCTGATTTCCTCTTCACGGTTATCAATAAATCCGAAAACCCAGGTTGAGAATACTCCTGCACCGAGAGAAATCACGAGTAAAGCTGATAATATCCCCCAAAATGAAAAATAACCTTTAAAAAAATAGTCAATTGTTGATAGAAGAGCGACAAAAAAACCAACGGGCAAAACAATGGTCAACCATCTCAATAGACGTTTATTCATTCAAATTCCAATTAATAATCATTTAATGCTATAATCCAATTCGGACAAATTATAGCGTCTTAATCCTATCAGGTCAAACAAAACATAAAAAATGCTAAAAATACTACTAGTTGATGATCACGAAGTCGTAAGGTTAGGCTTGAATGCATTACTTTCAAATTATCCCGGATTTGAAGTTGTAGCGGAAGCAGCTAACGCTGACGAGGCCTTAGAAAAAGCTGAAGAATACAAGCCAGATGTCATCATTATGGATGTGCGGTTACCTGGAAAAAACGGAATTGAGGCAACTAAAAATATTTTAAAGGTACTCCCCGATACCAAGGTGATCATGCTCACTTCGTTTGCTGAAGATGAACTTTTATTCGATGCAATTAACGCGGGTGCATATGGGTATGTATTGAAGCAAATTGGCAGTGATGATCTAATTAGGTCTTTAGAAGCAATTGGACGGGGTGAAGCTTTGATTGACCCCGCTATGACCCAAAAGGTCTTTAAACGTGTGCGTGAGGCCTCTAGAAGGGCAACGGATGAGGCTTTTTCATCCTTAAGCGATCAAGAAATACGAATTCTTGCCCTTATCTCAAAAGGACATACAAATAAAGAAATAGCCGCCCAGATTTTCTTAAGTGAAAAAACTGTAAGAAACTATGTGAGTTCAATTCTTTCAAAACTCAATCTTAGGACTAGGTCTGAAGCTGCGGCTTATGCGGTCACGCACGATATTGCCGATCACTTACCCCCGACTATTCAAAAAAGTTAATTTCTAAAAAGACTACCTTCGGTAGTCTTTTTTCATTAATCTTCAAAAGTTTCAAGAATTACCTTAAAAATATCAGAAACAGTAATAATTCCCACAAGTTCTCCATCATCTACAACTGGCACCCCCCCGATCTTCCTGACCAACATTAATTCAGCCAACTTTCGAATAGTATCCCCAGAAGAAACTGTGACTGGTTCATTTGTCATCACATCAGAAACCTTCAAACCAGATAATAAAAAATCTGTCTCATATTTTCCAAGGGAACTTACATCCGAGGGTCCGGCTTCGCGAATATCTCCATCGGTAACAATTCCTATCAATTTTCCATCTTCTACAACAGGAAGACGCCGGATATCAGATTCCTTCATTAAAATTTCTGCCATCGATAAATGCATGCTTGGGTTGGCTGAATATGGGTTTGGTGTCATCCAGTCTTTTACAAATACATTTTTCCTACCCATCCTACAACTCCTAAAAAAAACACTTCAAAAAATATATACAAATTAGTACACAATGATGTTTTGCTTATATATATCACAATCAGACAAGCTGAACAAATAAAAAGACCTTATGAAATTCATCTCATAAGGTCTTTTACTAAATATTCTTATATATTAATGAAGAATTTGTTCCTCGTCGATACCGGTTAAACCATCCCAGAGTGCTTTGCTCATCTCTTCACATGCCATAATGGCTTTTTCTTGGTCTTCTTTGGATAAACTTTCCATAAGATTGATCAATTTTTCGGCCTCATGGTGGTTATGAGTATGTTCAATAAAATATTCATCTGCTTCACTAGATAAGTCATAGAATTTCCTTAACCCATCTAGTTTTGAAGTAGCAGTTTCTGGTTGTTGAACTTCAAATGCATACAATGCGCCAATGGCCGTCTCGGGAGAATTAAATAATTTATTTGTAGAATCGATAAGACTTTGGATTTCATTGATTTTCGATACCCCGATCTTGGTACCTAATGAATTTGCAAATTTTTCCCAAAGTTCAATGTGTTCTTCTTCTTCCTCTACCGTATGATGGTCATTTAATGTTTTCCAGCCCATTGGCATTAAACTTATAAATGCACCATATTCTTCTGCATATCTCTTTAACTTCTCAACAGGCATTTTACCCTCACTCCATTTTTCATAAAAGGGATGTGACAAAATGCGATATTGGTCAACCTTTTGGTCTAATTTTTCTTGAATTGACATGTCATCCTCCAACAGTTTTAGTTTTTGATGGGTTAATATTACCAAATTTGTCCGAATTATCAATGGAATCAAGTCTTTGTTAAATAAAAAAAGCTCAATTCTTTGAGCTATTGGTAATATTTTTTTATTAAATTAATTAAAAATCTCGGTCGACGATATACCTAGCTAAATCCTCTAATGCTTTACGCTCTTCGCTCATCGGTAATTCGTTGAGAGAAGCTAAGCCTCGACTTACATATTTTTTAGCTTGACTTAGGGATTTTTCAACTGCCCCACTTTCCCTGATCGAACTGACCAAACGAGTCATTAGCGCATCATCCCCGTTTCCACCATTCAGCGCTCGCATAAAATCTTCATCATTGGGGTTTTCTTCAATATATATTAAGGCTGGCAAAGTCACTAGTCCCTGCCGTAAATCTGAGGCAACAGGTTTTCCCACATTTGCTTGAGCGCCGGTGAAATCTAAAATATCATCCACGATCTGGAAAGCCATACCAATTTCATAACCAAAGGTTTTCATAATTGATGATAATTCATCTTTGCCTTCACTCAGGTATATTGGGGCTACCGTTGCTAATTCAAACATTGAAGCAGTCTTGGCATATATCCTTTCAAAATAATCATCCCGGCTTACCAAACCACGGCTTTTGAACATCTGAGTAATTTCACCATTCACAATATCCGAAAGGGTTTGAGCAAATAAATTCATTACTTCGATCGAGTCGGTTTCAGCCGCTAACTTTGCTGCCCGTGCAAAAATAAAGTCACCCGTTAAGATGGTTGCCGCTGGGGACCATTTTGAATTAAGCGTAGGATTACCTCTTCGCAATAAAGCCCCATCGATCATGTCATCATGCACCAGAGTTGCAGTATGGAGCATTTCAACGGCTGCAGCTAAGGTGATCGTTCTTTGTAAATCTGACCCTAGCATTTCGCCAGCTAATAAACATAATATCGGGCGGACTCTTTTTCCGCCGGAAGCCAATAAGTGTTCAACTGCGGATTTTAGGTCGGGATGATGTCCCACAGATTGATCGCGCATTCTTTCTTCCACTTGCGGAAGATATTGTTGGACTGGGGTTTTAAAATTGATCGTTGTCAAAGAATTAATTCCAATTAAATAGTTTTTCAGCATTCTCGGCTGTTTTATTGGCAACTTCCTCGATAGAAAGCTCCCTAATTTCTGATATTTTGTTCGCAATAAAACTTACATAGCTGGGTTCGTTTCGTTGACCTCGAAAACGCTGCGGTGTAAGATACGGCGAATCTGTTTCAATTAATAATTTTTCAATGTCACATCTTGCAACAACTTCTCTAAGAATTTTAGCATTTTTATAAGTTACTGGGCCAGAAATGCTTAGAAAAAAGTTTATTTCATTCGCCTGTTTTGCATCCTCAACATTTCCAGAAAAGGAGTGAAGTACTCCTGGTCTCGAAACCAGGTCGGATTCAGATTCGGTCAGTTTTGCAAACCATCGCTTTAGCATGGCCAATGTATCCTCTGTAGCTTCTCGATTATGGATTACAACGGGTAGATCCATTTCCATCGCAAGCTCCAACTGCTGAAAGAAAATCTTGGCTTGTTTTTCTTTGGGAGTTTTGTCCCAATAGTAATCAAGACCAATTTCTCCAATCGCAACCACTTTAGGATGCGAAGCCATTTCTTCTACTTCTTTTAAAGTTCTGTTTGTCCATCCCATCCCACTGTTGGGTTGCACCCCTACTGCTACAAAAATTTGAGGATACTTATCTGCCAATTCCAACGCCGATCGACTTGTTTCAATATCAATCCCAGGAATTAAAAACCTTTCAACCCCAACATCAAATCCTCTTAAAATTACTTCCTCACGATCCTTATCAAATTGATCTAGGTTTAGATGACAATGCGTATCAGTTAACCGCATTGATCTATTTTAAACCTGCTATGCGCAATCCATCTTCAAGGATAGCTTGAACCAAATCCCCATGGGTCGTTTCACAATATACTCGTAATTTTGGCTCCGTACCAGAGAATCTGATCAGCAGCCATCCACCATCTTCCAAATAATATTGGAAGCCATCGGTATCATTCAAACTTGTTACCTTCAGTCCACCAATTGTTTCTGGTTTCGCATTTTTCACTGTGTTTCTAATTTCTTCGCGATCGCCACTAAATAGGGTGTCAATGCGATCATAATAATGTTCGCCAACCTTGCTGAATAATACATCTAATAATTCGGTTGGTTTCATTTTCATTTTGACCATCATATCTAAGAAATACAGACCACCCAAAATACCATCTCTCTCTGGCACGTTCCCCCTAAAAGCATAACCACCAGATTCTTCCCCACCAATTAAGGCATCGGTTTCGATCATTTTTGGTGCCACATATTTGAAGCCAACACCGGTTTCGTGTACTGGTACATCGTAAATCTCACCAAGTTTATTAAGCATTTTCGTGGTCGAAAGAGTTTTAACAATCGGTCCTCGCTCTCCACGTACCTCGAGCATATAATATGCGAGCAACCCAAAAACTCGTAATTGATTTACAAAGTTACCTTTTTCATCCCCAATGCCCACACGGTCTGCGTCGCCATCCAAGATCAAGACTACATCACCTTGATTAGCTTTCGAAAATTTCAACCCCGCATCCACGTTTGGGGGAATCGGCTCTGGTCTCAACATTTCAGGAAATGATGGGTTTCGTTCATTATGAATTTCTAATACTTTCGTTCTTCCACCCTTCAACAATCTCGTAAACCAGCCTGCGCCATTACCCCACATTGAATCGACCACCACCATTAAACCAGCTTCTTTAATGGGACCTAGATCAATTAATTTTTTTATGTGTTTTATATAGTCGATAGAGGCATCAAATTTTTCGATCAATCTCTGAAGATCAGCATCCTCATATGAAAGAAACTTTATGTCTTCAACAAGATCTGGTATAGCGGCTTCAATTTCCTTCAACCCATCCGGATCGACCGCTCCCCCCATTTCATCGCGAACTTTGAAACCATTATCCTGAGGTGGATTATGGGAAGCTGTAATATTAATCGCCCCTATTGCCCGCTTAGCTACAACTGCGTATGAGATCACCGGGGTCGGCGTAGCTGTCTCTGTTAGGAATACTTTGAATCCATTTCCTGCAAGCACCTCAGCAACCGAGGTCGCAAATTTTTCACCTAAAAAGCGCTTGTCATATCCAACTACGATTGCTCTCCCCTTATTTCCTTTATTCAAATGATAGGTCGCAAAACCTTGCGCACATCGTTTTAAATTTTCAAATGTATATTCTCTGGCGATCATTCCTCGCCATCCATCCGTACCAAAAATTATTTTATAAACCATTAAAACTCCAAAAAATCAGATAAATATCTGTGATATTTAGAACGAAATTTATTATATCAGGAATTGATAATTTATTCGAAAAAAATATTTCATTCAGGGGTCAAATCTATAAAAACAGTTATAATCGGTGTGATGATGTCTAAAAACCCTAAAACATACCTAGATTATGCTGCAACCACCCCATTGGATCCCAGAGTTTTTGACGTAATGGGGCCCTTCTTTACCTCGAAATATGGCAATCCATCCTCAGTTCACACCTTTGGGCAACAAGCGGAAGCAGCCGTTGAAACCGCCAGAGAATCTCTTGCTGAATTTCTAAATTGTTCTCCAATGGAGGTCGTTTTTACCTCTTGCGGATCAGAAAGTGATAATTTAGCTTTACGCGGTGCGGCTTTTGCCGCCCGACAAATTCGAAAAGCTAATCATATCCTGATTAGTCTAGTGGAGCATCACGCTATATCTCACACAGCCGAACAGTTATCAAATGTTTTTGGTTTTGATTTGGAGTATTTACCCGTAAATGAATATGGTCAAGTAACGGGAGAGTCCGTAAAAGAAAGACTTAGAGAAGATACTGCAGTCGTTTCAATAATGTTTGCCAATAATGAAATTGGGTCAATTAATCCTATTCGCGAAATTGGAGAAATTTGCCGAGGAAAAAACATTCCCTTTCATACGGATGCAGTCCAAGCCGCGGCTCATCTGGCTATTGACACCAGCACATTGAATGTCGATTTGTTGTCTCTCGGTGCCCATAAACTTTATGGTCCAAAAGGGATTGGTGCGCTATATATTCGCCAGGGGACGCCTATTTTGACAACTCAAACTGGGGGTGGGCAAGAAAATAATTTTCGGGCTGGGACTTCCAATGTTGCATTTATTGTCGGGCAGGCTGAAGCATTTCGTCTATCCAAAGAAGAGCAACTAAATAATCATGCACATCTTATTCCTCTTCGAGATAGGCTGATCAAGGAAGTTCTCCAAATTATTCCCGACGTTAAATTAACTGGTCATCCAACAGATCGCCTTCCAAATCATGCCAGTTTTGTATTTAAAAATGTGGGTGGCAATGAACTATTGATGATGCTTGATAACGCAGGATTCGCCTGCTCATCAGGATCTGCATGTAAAACAGGAAACCCTGAACCCTCGGAAGTATTAAATGCGATTGGATTATCAAGAGATTGGGGTCTGGGTTCCCTCCGTGTGACTCTAGGTAAATACACAAAAGATGAAGACATATCCCGATTTATAGAGATTCTCCCTCAATTGATCTCTGATAACCGAAAAATGAGGGGCTTTTAATCGTGAGTACAAAGGGAAAAAAAGTAGTTATTGCCATGAGCGGCGGTGTAGATAGCTCGGTTGCTGCGGCGATGCTGGTTGAACAGGGTTACGAAGTCGTGGGCATGATGCTGAGACTTTGGAGTGATCCAGGCTCAGAAGTTTACAACCGCTGTTGTACACCTGCTTCTATGTCCATGGCGCGTAGAATTGCAGCTCAACTTGAAATTCCGTTTTATGCCGTCGATGCAAAAAATGTATTTAAAGATCAGGTGGTTGATTACTTTATCGAGGGTTATTCCCAGGGTGTCACGCCAAATCCTTGTTTAATGTGCAACCGACATATTCGTTGGGAATTTTTATTAAATAAGGCATTATCTCTAGATGCTGAATATATGGCCACAGGACATTATGCAAGAGTAATTCATGAAGAAGGGCAACCGGTTCAGTTGTTAAAGGGAATTGATGAAAGCAAAGATCAATCTTATGTCCTGAGTGTATTGAATCAAAGTCAATTATCCCGAGCTTTATTTCCACTCGGCGAATTCACCAAAACTGAAATTCGAGAAATGGCAGAAAGTTATAAATTACCCGTTGCAAAAACTAAAGATAGTCAAGACCTTTGTTTTTTGGGGGGAAGTAATTATGCATCTTTCTTGGAAAAATATGCACCTAATACCTCCACCCCAGGGCAAATAATTCAAAAAGATGGGAACCAACTCGGAGAACATAATGGCCTTGCTTTTTACACGATTGGACAAAGAAAAGGTTTAGGATTATCCTCTCCTGTTCCCCTTTATGTGATCGAGAAAGATATTCAAAATAACCAGATCATTGTCGGTCCGATGGAAGAATTAGGCCGATCAGAACTCTCAGCGGGAGCAGTAAACTGGGTAACGGGTGATGTTCCGGATTCTCCTTTTGCAGGCGAAATCAAGATCAGGTATCAGGCGAGTAATTCTACAGGCGTGGTTACTCCGATAGATAGCGATAAGTTTAATATTGCCTTTGACCAACCTCTTCGCGATATTACCCCTGGGCAAGCTGCTGTCGTATATCAGGGGGAGGAAGTGATCGCAAATGGAATCATTGAAGGTGAAAATGAATTGGCAAGGGATATTATTCCCGTTGAACTAGTGAGTAAATAAAAATGACAATTCCAGGTATCTTATTTGGGTTTTTAATATCAAGTTTTTATGGGTTAATTTTTCACTTTTGGCGCGGGGGAAATGGTGGTCGCTTATTTTTATATTTGATCTTTTCTTGGATTGGGTTTTGGATCGGTCATACATTAGGTAATTCCTTCGGATGGACCTTCTATTCTTTTGGAGTTCTTAGGGTGGGCATGGCCACTATTGGGAGTATTGTTTCTCTAGCCCTTGGCTATTATCTGAGTCTTATTGATACAGGGGAAATTAGTTCATGACCATTAAACTTCAACAAAATTCATCAAAATTAAAAATTGGTGACCTTGTTCATCTCGTTGGAGAAAAAAACCGCGGATATGTAATTTCTTTGACTCCGGGAAAAGAGATGCAATCCCATTTAGGAATCATCTGCCATGATGATCTGGTAGGACTCACCTGGGGAGAACGAGTTCAAACCCATCTGGGCAGTGTATTCATGATTCTCCAACCTGCTCTGGACGATCTATTAAGAGATATCAAACGTCAAACTCAGATCATGTACCCTAAAGATATTGCGTACATCCTAGTGACAATGGGGATAGGTGCTGGAAGCGTGATATTAGAATGCGGCACAGGTTCGGGGGCTTTCACCACTGCTCTTGCTTTTACAGTTGGCAAAGAGGGCAAGATATATTCGTATGAAAACAGAGAACAAAATCAAAATACTGCAAAAAAAAATCTTGAACTTTTTGGTCTATCAGAACAGGTTGAATTCAAGGTTGGGGATGCAATCGATGGTTTTCAGGAAAGAAATATTCCAGCGATATTTTTAGACTTGCCGGATGCCCACAAATATATCCCCCAGGTCAGGGAGTCCTTAATTCCTGGTGGATTTTTTGGTTGTCTTCTACCCACCACTAATCAAGTATCAGAAATGATTACTGCCTTGAAAAAACAAAATTTTGCATTTATTGAAGTTTCTGAAATCTTACACCGTTATTACAAACCAAGTGCAACAAGATTAAGACCGGCAGATAAAATGGTTGGGCATACTGGATTTCTAGTTTTTGCAAGACGAATTACGCATTATCATGAAAACAATAAGGATTTCGATTTTTAAGCTATTAATCAAACATTATGGTCGATATTGAAAATTTAACCCCGAGCAATATTAGCAAGAATTTAAACGCCAATTTAAATGGATCCTCAGCGATTGTAGATTTTCCCAAAGAACTACTAGAGGGGAGTCCTAGAAAGGCATCTGTTTTAATTCCCCTCCAACACAAAGAGGATGGATGGCATGTACTCTTCATTCGGCGGACTTCCATTCCGGGAGATTTTCACAGTGGACAGGTTGCTTTTCCTGGAGGATCCGAAGACCCAGAGGATAAAAACCCCATCGATACCGCTCTCAGGGAAACATGTGAAGAAATTGGGATTGAACAGGAAAATATTGAGGTATTGGGAGAAATGAATAAATTTCTTACGATCTCAAATTTTTTGGTTACGCCAATCGTTGGCATCATCCCCTGGCCAGCTAAATTTATTCCTTCGGAAGATGAAGTAGATCGGATTTTCACCATTCCCCTATCATGGTTATTTGATAAAAATAATCAAGAAAAAAAAGATCGAAAATTGCCAAATGGCATTAAGTTATCGGTTACATATTTTGAGGAATATGATGGGGAAGTCCTCTGGGGAGCTAGTGCAAAAATCTTAGAAGTATTCATGGAAGTTATCAATATCTTTTGAGAACACATTTCCTTTATCAGATTATAAAATTATTGTACAAATCCGTATTTTGCAGAAAAATTATATCCAGTGGAATCCTTCTATACAAAAAAAGCTCTGTTGAAAAATCAACAGAGCTTTTTATATTTAGATAATGTATTTTGGGAAGATTATTCTTCTTCTTCTCCCTTCCCTTTCTCAATCACTTCTGGTTCAGCATCCCCATCCAATTCTTCTTCACCTTCAAGGAGTTCTTCCTCTTCCTCTTCCTCAATGATGACAGGTGCTGTAGCCACAACCAACATATCATTGGTTTCAACCAGACATTCGACACCCTCGGGCATCACAAGATCAGAGACATTAATGCTATCCCCAATTTTCCCAAGAATTGAAACATCTAATTCGATACTATCTATTAAATTTGAAGGCAACGCTTCAATTTCAATTTCAGTTAAACCTGTCATTAAGACAGCCTCAAATTCCTCAATTGCAGGAGCCACACCAACCATTACCAAAGAAACCATGGTACGAACTGTTTCTTTGAGGTTTAGAGCAAGAAAGTCAAGATGCAAATATTGTCCGCGGATTACATCACGTTGTACATCACGTAAAAGGACTGCTATTTCTTCTCCATCAAGATCGAGAAAAATCATCGTTGAAGATCCAACCCCCCGCATAATCTTAGTGGTCTCACTTAAACTCATTGTGATTGGAATGGGTGTGTCCACATTTCCATAAATTACCGCAGGGAGTTTTCCCTCTGCTCGAAGATATTTTACTTTTTTCCCCACTACATCCCTTTTTGATATATTTAAAACAATTTTATCCATAATTATCTTCCCTTGGAACGTCTCTCACCATTATTTTATGGTTACCCTCGTTCCTCTAGATTTTTTCCGGGTTTTCCCAGACGACACGCTATTTTACTCGTCTAAACCAAATTTGCCAAGGATTTGACTGCCCCTATATCTCTATTTACAAAAATCCATTGACATTTTTATAGTTTTTTCAAAATTCCTTATTTAGGCATACATCTTGCAATGTAAAAGGTACACGTACTCTTTTGAGGATTGGAGAAAATATGAATACATTACAAAGACCAGATATTTTTTTACTAATGATCACCGCTTTTTTCTTTTTAGGCATCACTACCTTTGTGATGGGAATTTTTGTCTTGGTTGGAAGGGCAATAATGAGTAAAGATATTCGAACCCTCACCAAGCAAACTGCCCATATCGCCCAAAAAGGGATTAGTGGAAATATGTCAGGACTTGTTGGAAACGCATCAGCAATCATTGAAGCGTTAATTCAAATGGTAAGGACAACTGCAGGAATTGGAATTTTCCTTTCATTGGTCGGTTTAATAATGATGGGCGCCTCCTATTGGTTACTACTCCAAGTTAGCTAATCAAAAAGAGGAACTATGAATAACAATCTAATTATTAAGTTAAAGAATTGCCTGCCAGAAGCGTCCCTGCCTACAGTTATTAGCTCCCTGAGACAAGATAAATTAATTTGGAAAAAACTGCAAGACGAAGAATTTTCCAAAACTGCGATCAATAAATTAGGCGAGGCCCCCCTCTATTGGACACCGATAAATATTTGTCTGCTCGATACTGTCTATGCGCAATTCATTTTCGAGAAAAATTCTCCCCTTCAAATCAGCGAAGAAGGACAAGTCTCCGCAAATGAGGCTTTTGAAAATTTCTCAAAAGATTATGACGGCATTCAAATTCTCACACTTGAAAAAGCGGCCTTCTTTGCAGTTGCTCTAAAAAACAAACACAATAAATCTGGAAATTGGGAATTTTTAAATGAGCAAATAAATTTTGCACAAACTTCCATGTGGCTGCCAGTATTTGCATGTCTTTTTGGACTTTCAGAAAATCCCGAAAGTTTGCTCGATTATCTCCTCACCCAAAATAAAGAAGATATGTATGTTGATCTTGGTTTACATGGTCTATTATCCAATCAATTCGAATTGGACGACCAAGTAAATTTAATAGATCAAATCCTTTTGAATATCCCTCTCTCTACTCAGGTAAACATCCTTCAAATAATCGCCAAAAGATATTCTTTATTATCGAAATCAATTGCAATGAAATTACTCGATCAGATTGAGAATGACGGTGAATCCCAATTTGTAGCGAATGAAAAAATTGAAGATTTAATTAATATTTCGGAAATATACAAAATTAGTGGCGACACCTCAAAATCGATCCCCCTATTAGATGCAGCCTGGAATCTCACAAGGAAATATCAGATCAACTTGGCGACTGAACTGGCGAATGCTTCAGTGGTTAATAATGATATTTCTACAGCTAGAACAGCTATGAAAAGGGCTGCAGAACTAAATCCAAAATTTGAAAAGTCACAAGCTGAATTTGCATTAGGTCAATATCAATCAGGAAAATTAGATCCAAAACATTTTAAACATACAAATGAAATTGAAGAAAATAGCGAAACTTTGGAATCTGAATCACTATTAGTTCAGGCAACTTTGGCAAATCTGTCAGGTGATGCGATAATTGCCACAAAAATGGCAAAGTCTTCATTTGAAAACCTTGAAGGCGACGAAAATACCAATGATCTAATTGCCTTAGCAAAATTATTAATTCAATTAGAGTTGTACCCAGAAACAATGAAGGTAGCAGAAAGAGGGTTAGTTCAAGATCCAAATAATTTAGAACTACTTTCTATACACAGCAAATCCCTTCTAGCATCTGGCGATTTACCAAATGCCGTCGAAACTGCACAATTAACTGTTGCGTTAGGTCCAAAATCTTTAGATAATCGGCGCCATTTAGGAAAAACTCTGGCAACAAATGAAGATTGGGAGCAAGCGATTCCAGAATTCCAATCCTTGATCAATAATTCTGAAGATTTTGTTATAGAAGACCATAAGTCTTTAGCTCATAGTGCCTTGATGGCTGGGGATCCGAACAAAGCAATTGAAACAAGTGAGTTAATTCTTGAAAATGATATTTCTAACGGTTCTGCCCATTCAATAATTGGGGAATCCTATCTCAATTTGGGTCAGATCAAACCTGCAATGGATAACTTGGAAAAAGCAATCTCCCTCTCCCCTGAAATTCCCGATCCATGGTTAGCAATATCAAAATATTATCTTGATAAAGGGGATTCTAAAACAGCTATCGAAAAATTAATTGCTGGAAATCAAGCAATTTCAGAAAATGCGAATTTAAGATTTGCATTAGGAAGGAGCTTCCTGCAACAAGACCAGCCAACAAAGGCACTCACAGAAATACAACATGCGGCATCTTTAATTTCGGACGAAAATCCAATTCTTGCTCAAGAGATTTATCTCAGCTTAGGAAAAACTCTAATTGACCTAGGCTATCAAGATGAAGCAAAGAAAAGGTTAGAGGTAGTAAACGAGAAATATCCAGATAATATTCTTATTGCACATCTTTTTGCGAAATCATTAATAAGTTCAGACGAGATTCCCGAAGCAATTGAAATTCTTGGTAAAGCTATACAATCACCTGAAGCAAATTTAGAGATATTTACTGATTACGGAGAAGCCCACCTCAAATTGGGTGAAGATCCAAAAGAAGCCATTCGTGCATTTGAAAAAGTTTTAACAGCCGACCCAGAAAACGCAAAATCCTTGGCACAGTTGGCCGAAGCCATTTCTTTAGATGGGGATTCTAGTAAATCACTAGCTATCTACAAGCAGGCTCTGGAAAAAGGATTGGGATCTGATCCTGAATGGAATCTACGAATAAAGATCGGTATGGCAAAGTCAGCTTTGGAATCAAAAAAACCAGAGGTTGCAGTCGCTGCATTAGAAGACTTAATTGAAAATAATCCAGATGATATTCGAGTAATGAAAATTCTGACGGATGCATATTTAGCGTCTAATCTGAAGGACAGTTCCTTAAAGACATTAAAATCAATCCATAAACTTAGTAAAAATTTACCCACAACTTTGATGTGGGTAGCAGATAAAGCCCTTGTACTAGACCAAGCTGAGATCGCAACAGAAGCCTTAACCTCTGCTGCAAAGATTGCTCCCGAAAAATCTAATATCCTCGTTAAATTAGGGTATCAACATCTTCAAAACGAGAATATTGATTTGGCAAAGGAAACTTTTTCCAAAATATTAGAAATAACAAGCCCAGATACTAAAGATCTTAGGCTCACGGCAAAGGCATTGTATGGTTTGGAGGATCTGTCTGAAAGCGTTCCTTTCCTTGAAAAAGCAATTGAGCTTGAAAGCGAAGATCAATCTGAAATCTTGTCTGAATTAACTCGAACGTATATCCAATTGGAAGATTTTGAAAAATCTTTAGAAGTTATTGAAAGACATATATCGCTCTCCGCCACCGAGCCCAACTTGCTAAAAACCCGTTCGGAAATCTTGATGAAATTGGGAAGACCGATGGCAGCTTTGTCTTCAATTCACGATGCAATTAAACTTGAACCCACAAATTCAAATTTACATTTGGAGGCTTCAAAATTATTCAGAGCAAACCAAGATCTTTCCGCTGCGATCCACCATTCTGAAAAGGCATATGAATTATCTCCAGATGATGAAGATATTCGATTTCATGCAGCTCAAATAAAATTTGCCACATTAGATCGACCAGGTTTAAAAACCCTTTTATTTGAAACAGATAATAAAAAGGTGGGCGAATCTTGGCGAATGATGCAAATTCAATACCTTATTCAAGATGAGGAATTTTCAAAAGCGATTGAGTTATTTGAACAAATCGAATTTCTATCCCCCGAACATCCTCAATATTTAGCGGTGAAAGCACAAATCCTTCACCATCAAGGGAATGATCTGGATGCTAGGTCTTCACTTCAAAAAGCAATCGATATTGTGGACAATGAGCCCAGCACTTCCATTGAAGATGCTTATAGCAATAGTTATTTTTCAATTGTGGAGGCTGCTATATCTCTTTGGGAATGGGAAATTGCCTTAGAACTCTCTAACAAATTATTTGATAAGCTGCCCAGTGAACCTATAGTCTCTTGGATTTATATGAAAGCCCTTTCCCTAAGAGCAGAATTTCAGCACCTTTGTGAAGCTGCCTCTGTGATCAAGCACTCCCCTGGTCCAATCGCTACGAATGAGCAATCATCTTCCACCTTTGAAGAAATCGCGGAATCTGCTGTAAGAACTGCTTGCACGGAATTTGGCGGGAAGGAAGCATTGCGATGGCAGGCTCGCGGTCGACTGGCATTTGGCAACATTGAAGCAGACCTGGAAGCCCTGTCCAATTCCCCGGGTGATGTGGCTGCTCAGGTTGCAGCATTGAGACATTCCAATGAAATTGATCAGGCCTTAAAAATTGCCCAAACCCAAAAAGATGATCCTTCAATTTTAATCCAGGTGGCAATTGCCCTTTCGGAAGATGAGAAATTGATGGAATCTCAGGGAGCGGCTTATAAAGCAGCCGAGAAACAAGCTAACAATCCGTTCAACCATGCAATATTAGCCATTTTGGCTGAAGAAAGTGAAGAGTATTCCCTCGCCCTTGAAAGCATTCGAAGGTCTCTGAATATTTGGGGAGACGAACCAGATTGGCATATTCTTGCAGGAATATTACAATCTCGGCTTGGTTATCGAACTGCCACCATTGCTCATTTTGAAAAAGCTACTCAACTCCGCCCCAATTATGCACCCTATATTCTTGAATTAGGGAAGGCTCATTTATCTGATCAAAGGTCAGAGTCTGCCGTGAAGGTTTTAGAAAACGCGATCCAACTCAATCCAGAGAATTCAGAAATTTGGAGTTGTCTCGCTACAGCTTACCAACAATCGGGAGATTTTGATCAAGCTTCATATTGCGTAGAAAAATTAATTGAACTTAACCCCGATCAGGTATCTCCCTATTTAGTGGGTGCTCAAATCAACCTTTCTGCCGAAAATATTGATAATGCGGAAGAAATGATTTCAAAAGCCTTGGAGATCGAACCTGATCTTACCGAAGCCCTTCAACTTCAAGCGCAAACCTTCAGTTTAGGCAACCAACCAGAAAAGGCAATTTCAATTCTGGACAAGGCAATATCGAAAACCATTGAACCCCTCCCCCTTCTCATTGAACGTGCCAAATTAATTCCATTACTACATGGTGAGAAAGAAGGACTAAGTACCCTTAAATCAATTGCTCAAGAGTATCCAGAAGAACCCACAATATTAATGGCCCTGACCGATGCATTTATTCAAGCTGGTAAATATGAGGATGCGATAAAAGCTGCACAATATGCCCTCAAAGTAAACTTCGGGAAATTGTCGCAGAAGGATATTGCACAACTTCAGTACCAACTGGGTGTCCTCCTCCGGCAAAGTGGTCAATACGATTTATCGATCCACTATCTGAATGAAACCATTCAACTTTCTCCAGGATTTTTGAATGCTTACTTAGAGATAGCAGAGGTTTACCACCAACGCCGCCAACACCAGGAAGCCCTTGATTATTTGCAGCAAGCGATATCTATATCCCCCAATGATCCCAGGCCCTTTGCGATTGCCGGCAATTTATTAAGAGAAGCAAAAGATTACCAAGGTGCCAAAGAAATGTTAGATCGAGCGGCTGAAATCGCCCCCAAAGACATTGATATCCAACGCAAGTTAGGTGCCGTCACAGCTCTAACCCTCGTTCACCCCACACAAGGAAAAGAGGATTAAGATGGAAATAAATCGAAATGCTGAAATAGCAGCTGGAAATAATGTTTTCCGTCATGAAATTATTCTAATTCTACAAAATGCGATCAGCATAAAAGAATATCGCTTTGCAAGGAATTTGGCATCTCATTGGCTAAAAAAATATCCTGGGGACCTACAGGTCGATTTATTGCATGCGCAAGCGTTACTACAAGATGGTCGGGAGGATTTGGGCATTCCAATCCTCAAACGTGTATCCAATACGGATCCCGAGTTTCTCCCGGCCCAACGCTTGCTCGCCCTTGCCGGGAACAAAACGCAATACTCCACATCAAAGGCCGTATGGGGAAATATAAAAGGATTAGGGGGTAAAGGCATTGGCGGGAAAGATATCCCTAGTTGGAGTCAATCGATTGCTAAGGCTCGTAAAGCCATCCAGAACAAAGAAGAGGAGTTGGCAGAGGATTTGATCAACCAAGCCCTTTCAGAGGATCCTGACAGCCCCCTTCCCGCAATTATGCATCTCAATCAGGTTAGTAAAACTTATGACTGGCAGACGCTGAAGGTGTTATCAGAAAAATACCATAATAGATGGGCGGACTGTTTACAAATTAGTCTTTATCTGGCGGACAGCTTGATGAATTTAGGACAGGAGGAGAAAGCGGTAGACCTCTTGCACCTAACGGCAACCCTAGATATTGCAGCCCAAGTTCCTCAAAGACTTTGGGGCAAAGAATTTCCTTATAAAAATATGTGGCAGAGTAATTTTCATATCACTTTGCCAATCCCTTTTCCCGCAAATGTAATTGCAGCACTTGGTTGGAATCAGTTAGCTGTTGGGGAGCCGATAATCAATAGTAAAGAAATCCCTAGCGCTAAAGAACCTTTAGAAGCGAAGGATTTAGCAGGCAATCTTGATGCGGTAAAAGACGAATTTGCCAGGATCGCTTTAAAATTAAGAAAACCTGAGTTGGGAAGAGATGAAGCGCGTTTTCCAATTTTTGTCGTGCTCACCACTCGTGAGGGATTAGAAAAACAATATGGTGCAAAAAATTTACCTTTGATTGATCAAGCGATGAAAAGTGTTGTTCGCTCTAGTGACAAATTGCATCGATGGGATTCTCAACTCATTTATGTGGATGATGAAGATACTGTTAAAAGATATGGCATTCCACCTGCATCTGCAAACGAACCTTGGTCCATTAAGAATTTCTTGTCCGATCTTGACGAATCTTATAGAAAAACCGGTGAAATGATCGGTGCCCTTTTGATCGTTGGAGGGCCAAAGGTTGTTCCATTCCATCGACTTCCTAACCCGATCGATGATATCGATGCCGAAGTCTTATCTGATAACCCGTATGCAACAGCTGATGAAAATTACTTCATTCCCACTTGGCCAATCGGTAGACTACCCGGTAGCAATACAAACGACCCCAGACCATTAATTAAGCAATTAAATGAGATTGTTAAACGTCGAAACGTATCCTACAAAAAGACGCCATTTTTTGAACGTTTATTGGACAAGATATTTGGTAAAAAGAGAAAGACAGATAGTTTTGGGTATTCCGCCCAGATCTGGCGAAGAGCCTCAAATTCCGTGTTTAGACCGATTGGGAAACCTGAGCGAATTAAAATTTCCCCCCCCACATTGGCCGTTGAATTTGACAAAAAACCTCTAAAGCCAGTTCAATTAGCTTATTACAATTTGCATGGTTTAGAAGATGCACCTGAATGGTATGGGCAGCGCGACCCAGTCGAAACAAAATCAGGGGAAGACTATCCAGTTGCTTTACGACCGCAAGACATTGTCAATAGCGGGAGAGCCCCTCAGATCGTATTTTCGGAAGCATGCTATGGCGCTAACATTATTTCAAAATCTGTTGAAGATGCAATATCTTTAAAATTCTTAGATTCTGGCACGCAAACGGTTGTTGGGTCGACATGCACCTCCTATGGTTCTGTCACCACTCCATTGATCGCCGCAGATCTACTTGGAAAATTATTTTGGAATTACCTACAGGCGGGCTATCCGACAGGATTATCACTGCAACGAGCGAAGATCGAGTTAGCCAAACAAATGCATAAAAGACAGGGTTACCTAGATGGAGAGGACCAGAAGACCTTAATTTCTTTCGTGCTTTATGGGGACCCACTTGCACAGCCTCAGCTCGATGGACCAAACCCTAAATCTGGCCTCCGTCCAGATATTGCTAACCCCCATGTCAACATTGTTTGCGCAAAAAGCAGTGTTGTAGAAGAATCTGTTCAAACGCTCCCTCCCGCAATGATGAAACAAGTAAAATCCGTTGTTCGGGAATATCTACCCGGAATGGCTGGCGCTGATTATCAAATTTCCCAAGAACACAATGAATCAGAATGTGAAGGGCATAATTGTCCAACAAAACATTTGGGGTCCAAAAATATCCCCGGCACATATCCAAACCGTAGTGTAATCACGTTAAAGAAGTCAATTACTACTAACAAGAACAATCACTCTCAAATTGCCCGGATCACAATGAACAAAGAGGGAGAAATTGTAAAGCTGGCAGTTTCTAGATAATACCCATAAAGATTTCCAACCGAGGTTTTAGAATAATTTTTATCTAAAACCTCGGTTTTTCTTTTTGAAAATGTTTCTAAAACTAAAATAGAAATTCATTTCAGAATATGCTAGAATCAACCTATGGGCATCAAAATATTAGCCAAGAATCGAAAAGCTAGCCATAATTATTTTCTCCTCGACAAATTTGAAGCAGGTTTGGTTTTACGCGGTAGCGAGATCAAATCTATTCGTGCCGGTCAAATAAGTCTTAAGGAAGCCTATATAAAAACCGATGGATACGAGGCATGGTTAATGAATGCACACATTGCTCCCTATGATCCCGCAAGTAGCCAAAATCATGCGCCTACCAGAGAACGAAAACTTCTATTGAACCGTAAAGAAATTGACCAACTTTGGGATAGTGTACGGCTAAAGGGATTGACCATCGTACCGTTAAGCGTATACCTAAAAAATGGACGCGCAAAAATTGAAATCGCCTTAGCAAAGGGGAAACGCAATTACGATAAAAGACAAGTATTAGCCAAAAAAGATGCTCAAAGGGAAATGGAACGAGCCATCAATAAACGCGAATAATAAATGCAAAATACTTCGATTGCGACAATTAACGATTTACCGCTCCCAGAAAAACGAGAAATTTATCATCGTTTAATTCCCCCTGAAATGTTAGAAAAATTCAACCTCAACCCCTTTTTAGTCGATACGGATGGCAACGATCTCTTAGTTTTAGATGCCGAGAAAGATAGTAGTGACACAGAAATTTCCGTATATCACCAGAAAAATTTTAAAGATCCTGTTCTATATGGTCATATGACAGATACGATAAATGGCCAAATTCATATCCTTCTCTACATTATGAACGATCCTCATTCCCCTAGATTCGATGTTGATCGAATGCCTGACGGGTCAAGCACTGGGTTTGGTATATTGCAGAGAAACCTTATGGCAGAAACTGATGCACTTAATGCTGGTTTGTTGCCCGGCCAGGTGAGACAAGGGATGCATTTACTATCCAAAGCCATAGATTCATTTGAAAAATTTGTGCAAAGCTTGGGACATTCCCATTACTTTGCTGAACCCCTTTATTATCATAATGCGATCATTTTTGAACGATATGGCTTTAAATATCAATCTGGAAAAAGATTGATGGAAGAGATCAACCTTGGGTTTGGTCCCAAGGGAAATCTCTCCGCACAATTAGACGGATCCATTTTTAGAGCAAAAAATTCACCAGAAAGTATTCGACTACGATCCTGGGCCATTCATGATGGTATCCTAGGAAAAGCCTTTAGCAATGTGACTATGTATAAGGCAATCAAAGATCCCGCGGGGTTAAACACCGCCCCCGGAATCAGTTGGTAGGAGAAAGCATGTTGGAAAATAATATCCTTGCGACCGTGATCACATTAGCCGCAGCCTTACTTTGGTTGAGAGTAAATGATTTCGCGGCTCATAAAGGCTGGATGAATAGTCAATTAAGTAGAAAGATTATCCATATGGGTACAGGTCCCATCTTCGTACTTTGTTGGTTATTATTCGATTCCTCCCCAAATTCTCGTTATTTTTCTGCCCTTGTTCCTTTATTAATATCCGTGCAATTTACATTGGTTGGCCTAGGGATCATGAAGGACGATGCCGCAGTCCAAGCCATGTCTAGAACAGGAGATCCAAAAGAGATCCTGCGCGGTCCCTTGTATTACGGCCTCATTTTTGTTGTCATCACAGTTCTATATTGGTTAGATAGTCCGATAGGCATTGTTGCCCTCATGCTTCTTTGCGGTGGCGATGGGCTTGCAGATATTCTGGGACGTCGATGGGGAAAGGCAAAACTCCCCTGGTCTAAAGATAAATCTTGGGTCGGTTCATTGGGTATGCTTACTGGAGGATTATTATTTGCAATTGGAATTGTATATATATTTAATTCTGCAAATATTTTTTCAGGGAAACTTTCTGACTATTTTCTTCCAATAGTAATTATTAGCCTGGTAGCGACAATTATTGAATCCATTCCTGTAAGAGATATTGATAATATTACAATTACAACTTCCGCCCTTATTCTAGGTCATTATTTATTCTAACTAAATCGGAAAACGAACACTTATGATAAAAATTGATGGAAATCATTTAACAATTGAAGAAGTCATTTCTGTATCCCTACATTATGAGGAAGTTGAATTAACCCGCGAAGCTCGAAAACAGATCATCACCTCCCATGAACATGTTGCAGAGATCGTTAATGCGGGCAAGCCAGTATATGGCATAAATACCGGATTTGGGATATTTTCAAATAAAAATATTTCCATCGAAGATATCGCAAAACTAAATCGCAATCTCATATTAAGTCATGCGGTGGCAACAGGGCCTGATCTACCCAAAGAAGTCGTGCGAGCGGCGATGCTAATTCGTGCCAATACTCTTGCCTCCGGTTATTCAGGCATTCAAATTGATTTGGTCGAGAATCTGATTGAAATGCTGAATAAAGATTTGATTCCCTGCGTGCCCTCCCAAGGCTCAATGGGTTCCTCAGGCGACCTTGCCCCCCTTTCTCATCTCGCTCTTGTGCTAACAACCGATGATAGGGACAAGGATTCGGATTCTGGCTTGGCGGTTTATCAGGGCAAGAAAATGACCGGAAAGGCAGCTATGAAAGCTGCAGGTATTGATCGATTGATCCTCGGACCCAAAGAAAGTTTGGCGATCACAAATGGCGCCACTTTTTCTGCAGCCCTGGCAGCCTTATCGATCCACCATTCCAGAAATCTCCTCGAAGCAGCTGAGCTTGCATTGGCAATGAGCCTTGAGGCTCTATTAGGTGTATCAACTGCTTTCGATGAGCGCATTCACCAGGTGCGAAAACAATCTGGTCAAATAGAAGTTGCCAAAAGAGTACGAAATCTTACCAAAGGAAGTACTTTATTAAATGCCGGAGGTCGAGTTCAGGACGCCTATTCTTTAAGATGTGCCCCACAGGTGCAGGGCCCGGCAAGAGATACACTAAATTTTGTAGAAAATATAATTAGCAATGAAATTAATGCCGTAACAGATAACCCTCTCATTTTTGGACCAGATGAGGCGCTTTCCGGGGGAAATTTCCATGGGGAACCTGTCGGAATGGTGATGGATTTTCTAAAAATTGCAATATCAGAGGTCGCTGCAATTTCAGAAAGAAGGATCTTCCAGCTTACGGACAGTAATATGAATGCGGGGCTCCCCCCGATGCTGGTCCATAATGAAGATGCTGCAGGATTAAATTCAGGATTGATGATGCCCCAATATACGGCTGCCTCCTTAGTGTTAGAAAATCAACATTTGGCTGGGCCAGACTCTGTAAATTCCCTACCTACCTCAGGGGGGAAAGAAGATCATAATGCGAATTCAATGACTGCTGCCAGAAACGCCTACCAAGTAGTTAAGAATGCTACCCATGTCATTGGTGTCGAATTATATTCAGCCTCCAGAGCCTTAGACATTCGGAAAAACCAAATCTCCGATGCAAAAATCGGAGATGGCGTTTATTTAGCTTTCAAACAAATAAGGGAGCAAATTCCATATCAAGCGGGGGATGCCTGGTGGGCGCCGGAAATTGAAGAGGTCAAAAATATGATCTGGGATGGCAAGTTTAAGTTATAATAAGTTTCTAATACAGTAAAATTTGACTAATTTGAATAAATTTGATAATATTCATACAAATTAGCACATCACAACGTATAAAGGAAGTTCACATGGACTTAATCAATATTGAGAGCGAAGAAACACAAACTGAAGCAATAACCATCACTGAGGCTGCAGCAATTGCAGTACAAGAGATGTTAGATAAAAAAGATTTAAAAGACCACGCTCTGCGAGTTTTTATATCTGGTGGTGGGTGTTCTGGATATCAATATGGTATGGCTCTAGAATCCGAAGCTCGACCAAGTGACTTCATTTTGGAGCAATATGGCGTAAAAGTCTTTGTAGATGACGTATCTATGGGCTATATGAAAGGCGCTAAAGTAGATTATGTGGATGATGTGATGGGTAGTGGCTTCAAGATTGATAACCCCAAAGCTACATCCACATGTGGCTGCGGACACTCCTTCCAAACAGAAGGGAGTGCAGAGGAAGGTGGCGGAAGCTGCCAATAAAGTAAAAGATACTAAACAAAAAGCTTTCGGTAAATACCGAAAGCTTTTTTTATTTCATTATTTTGTAAAAACTATTTACTTTTTGATATTCAAGGCATCCCAACCTGCATATCTTGCTGAAGACCCTAGTTCTTCCTCAATTCGCAATAATTGGTTATATTTTGCCACCCGGTCAGATCTCGCTGGTGCACCAGTCTTAATCTGACCCATATTCAAAGCCACTGAAAGGTCCGCAATCGTATTATCCTCAGTTTCTCCAGAACGATGTGAAGTCACTGCCCGCCAACCAGCTCGTTGGCATAATTCGACCGCTTCAATCGTCTCAGTTAAGGAACCGATCTGATTCACTTTGCAAAGTAATGAATTGCAAGATTTCTCATTGATAGCTCTACGGACTCGGTCGGGGTTCGTGACCAAGAGATCATCCCCAACGATCTGTACTTTATCGCCAATTTCACTAGTCATGATTGCCCACCCTTCCCAATCATCTTCAGCAAGACCATCTTCAATGGAAACGATTGGATATTGTTCCACCCAGTCTTTCCAAAACTCAACCATTTCATTGCTATTTAACTTTTTGCCTTCCGTGCGCAAATTATAGGTTTTACTTTCTGCATCATAAAACTCGGAAGCTGCGGGATCTAACGCAATGCTTACTTCTTCACCAGCCTTATAACCTGCTTTTTCGATCGCTTCCAAAATCACTTCTACCGCTTCTGCATTTGCCTTCAATGCCGGTGCGTAACCACCCTCATCCCCTACCAATGTTGTGTACCCTCTTTCTTTAAGAACTGCTTTAAGGGCATGATATATTTCCACTCCCCACCGTAAACCCTCAGAAAATGACTCAGCTGCAAGAGGCATCACCATAAATTCCTGTGCATCAGTGGATTGCCATCCGGTGTGCGCACCACCATTGAGAATATTCATCATCGGGGTGGGCAATAAATGGGCATGCACGCCACCAATATATCGATACAATGGCAGTTCCATAGAATCTGCCGCAGCTTTAGCAAGGGCTAAGCTGGTACCTAATATCGCATTTGCGCCAAGATTAGACTTATTCGTAGTGCCGTCTAATGCCAGCATTGCCATATCAATATCCCGCTGAAGTGTGGCGTCTTTCCCAACAAGAAGTTCTGCAATCGGGCCATTTACATTATCAACAGCTTTGTTTACAGACTTTCCTAAATATATATTCTTATCACCATCACGCAATTCTAAGGCTTCGTGTACGCCTGTCGAGGCACCAGATGGAACAATTGCTCGCCCTTTACTGCCATCCACCAAAATAACATCGACCTCAACGGTAGGGTTTCCCCGAGAATCCAATATTTGTCTTCCAATTACTTTTTCAATCGCTGTGTACATTTTTTTCCTTAAACCTTTCTATAGTTTTTTATCTTCTTTCCATTCAATCCCAGCTTTTTCACAAGTTGCCCTAATAAATTCCAAGAACAAGGGATGTGCTTGTGTGGGAGAGGAAAGAAACTCCGGATGAAATTGTGTCGCAACCATATACGGATGGTCAACCATTTCAGCTATTTCCACTAGTTTACCATCAGGTGAAATTCCCGAGAAGCGCATTCCAGCTTCCTCATAGATCTCTCGGTAAGCATTGTTAAACTCAAAGCGATGTCGATGGCGTTCATCAACTACTTCTTTTTTATAGGCATTCGCAGCTATGCTACCCTCAGTCATTACGCATGGATAAACCCCCAATCGCATCGTTGCCCCCTTATCAGTGATATCTCTCTGCTCCAACATTAGATCGATTACCGGGTGGGAGGTTGAATGGTCAAACTCAGTTGAATTGACCGATTCGTCGTTCAATATCTTCCTCCCAAATTCAACGACCATCAGTTGCATCCCTAGGCATAATCCCAAATAGGGCACTTTATTTTCTCTTGCATATTTAGCGGCCATGATCTTCCCCTCAATACCCCGGCTACCAAATCCCCCAGGAACCAATACCGCATCGGCCGCCTTCACTTTTTGCCATAATTCTTCTTTGGTCTTTCCCTTTTCCAATTCTGCGGAGTGGATCCACTCTATCTCTACCCCCACACCAAGGTGAATTCCTGCATGTTTTAATGCTTCGCGCACGCTCAAATAGGCATCGTGGAGTTCCACATATTTCCCCACTAGCGCTACCTTCACAGTTTCTTTTTCTCTGCGTGCAATTTCTACAATTCTGCTCCACTTCTTCAGTTCAGGTTTTTTACGGGGTTTCAAATTTAATTTTTCTAATAAATATTCAGCAATTCCGGCTTCTTCCAGTACAAGTGGCACATCATACATCACATCTGAGGTCACTAAGGGGATGACAGCTTCTTCATCCACATCACAAAACAATGCGATTTTGTCACGAAGTTCAGAATCTACCGGATGATCGGCTCGGGTGACGATAATTTGTGGGGATATGCCGATGGAGCGGAGTTCACGAACCGAATGTTGGGTGGGCTTGGTTTTCAACTCTCCAGTTGCCCCAATATATGGAAGCCAGGTCAAATGGATATATGCACTATTTTCAGGACCTGCATCCTTTCTCATTTGCCTCAAAGCTTCCAAAAATGGAAGAGATTCAATATCCCCTATCGTCCCCCCCACTTCTACAAACACGATTTCTGCTCCTGTTGTTTTCGCGACCATTCCAATTCTTTTTTTGATTTCATTAGTGATATGCGGAATTACCTGAATTGTGCCCCCCAGGTAATCACCTCTTCGTTCTTTGGCAATGACATCCGCGTAAACCTGCCCGGTCGTCACATTACAAACCTTCGTTAAATTTATATCTAAGAACCTTTCATAATGACCTAAGTCCAGATCTGTCTCTGAACCATCATCGAGGACAAACACTTCCCCATGTTGGTAGGGGCTCATTGTGCCCGGGTCCACGTTGATATAAGGATCGAGTTTTTGAACAGAAACCTTGTACCCTCGCTCTATCAATAATCGTCCAAGGGCAGCGGCTGTGACACCTTTTCCCACGGAGCTAAGTACACCACCAGTTACGAACACATATTTAGTTTCCATTAGGACCCGTCCTTTGGGGCAGATATTCCGGATAAATTCTTAAATAAAAAAAGGGTGGGCAAGATAATGTGCCCACCCTCTGGAGAAAATTTTTCTGTGATAATTTCTTTGATATCATCCAACCAATTTTTCAAGATCCTCTGTTGCTCTTCTCATTTCAAGAAAGATCAACCCAAGTTTTGCTTCTTTGCGAGCTAATGCAGTTAATACAGCTTCGGTCCCGATTGCTGTTAATAGTACAAATCCTTCTTCGCCACGGATATAAACTTCATTTAAATCTCCACGCCCTAATTCAGAGGCAATTCGCTCGCCTAAGCTCAACATTGCTGCTGACATAGCGGCAACCCGGTCTTCCTCAACATTTGTAGGAAGGGCGGATGCCATTGCAAGGCCATCCACTGATATGACTGCAGAAGCAATAATGTCTGAAGCAGCGGCTTGCATGTCTCTTAGACGAATTACCATCTTGTCAGAAATTGATTCAGACATCTTTATTCCCTTTTTTCTCTCAATTGTTAATAAAAACAGTTTACCATATCTAGGTAACATTTGCAAAAATACGATTGCATATGAATATTAACCTACCTTTTTGCTAAATATCTCTCAATTTTATGACAATTTCATAACCCTTTTGAATTAGTTAAATAGTCTTTAGAGGAACCTTTTATTGACCCAGTATATGCTTCATGTTAAACTCGATGATTGCTATGAATCAATTAATATTATGGTCAAGCTTCCTATTTATTTTTCTTAGCCAGAATTTTTCAGGTTCTGCGCTTCAGCAAGCAGAATATGAAATTAAGTTGATCTCACCGATCCCAGGATCAGCAGTTCAGGGACTGGTCGAAATTGTTGGCACTACCAAAACCGATGCTTTTGAAGATTTTGATATCAGCTTTTCCTTAATCACTGACCCTTCTGAAACATGGTTTCCAATAATTCATAGTCAAAAGATCATTGATGAGGATACCCTTGCAGAATGGGATACTTCCTCCCTGACAGATGGTTCATATGCAATTAGATTAATCGTAAATCTAACTGATCAGGAACCGATTATCATTATTCATGAGGATATTAGAGTACGGAATTATTCCCCAATTGAAACATCCACACCCGAACCCACCCAAGCAGATTCCCCGGATCAACCTCCGACTGCAACCGTTACTTCAATTCCTCCCACGGCCACAAATATTCCAGAGAATCCGGCACAGATCGACAAACCCGAAATAAATTCTGCGCTCACCTGGGGGATCACAATAACAATTTTGTCATTGCTTCTCCTCGGATTATATACTTCATTAAAACAGCGGTAAAACCATGGAAAAATTATTTTCAAAATTTCGAAAAAACAATAATGAAGAACAAAATGAACTATTTTTAATTATTGGCTTAGGGAATCCAGGGCCGGATTATAAAAATAATCGGCATAATGTGGGCTTTATGGCCGTATCGGAAATAGCAAAAAAATTAGATGTTGAATTTTCTCGGGTACAAAACAAATCCTTAGTAACCAAGGCAAATCACGCTGGGAAGAGAATTATCCTTGCAAAACCCCAAACTTTTATGAATTTATCTGGGCATGCAGTAAGTTCTCTGCGTCGGTTTTATAAAATCCCTACTGCAAATTTACTAATCCTATTTGATGATGTCGACCTGCCATTTGAAACCCTTCGATTAAGAGCTGAGGGTGGATCCTCTGGTCAAAAGGGGATGAAATCCATCATCCAATCTTTGGGTACCCAAGATTTTCCTAGATTACGAATTGGTATTGACCGACCGCCAGGGAAAATGAGAACACCAGATTATGTGCTGCAGAATTTCTCTAAATCTCAATCAGAAAACCTGCCTTGGGTGATCAATAGAGCTGCTGAGGCTTCATTATTATTTGTTGCAGAGGGGATAAATTCTGCTATGTCAAAATTCAACCAAATCGAAAAATGAACAAGATTGCAAATCGAATTCACGATCTCCCTGGATTTGATAGCTTTATCAGGCAGGTCCCAGAACCCGGTGAAATTCGTAGTTTAGGTTTAAATAGAGCCGCCCGGCTACCCGTTTTATCTGCAATCACCAAAAAGCTTGAACGTCCAATACTTTTACTGACTACCAAAACAGATCATGCCCTTACCTTGGCAGACGAACTAGCCCTTTGGTTGCCAGATAATGTTCGCTTATTTTTTCCTGAACCTACCGCCCTATTTTATGAAAATGCGGCTTGGGGAGATAACACAAGAAGGGAGCGAATCTTAAGCTTAACCACCCTAGCCTCCTCTCTGATTCCTGGATCCAATAAATCCGAATCTCCCCCCATTATCGTTTCTCCCGCCCGATCTATCATGGCAAGAATTATGCCTCGTCAGAAATTCTTAAAATCAACTTGTACGCTCAAAGTGGGTCAAAATTCAAACCCGATCGAACTTTCCCGCACATGGGTTGCAGCAGGGTACCAACCAACATCCACAGTAGTTATCCCCGGGCAATTTGCTCGCCGGGGGGGAATATTAGATATCTGGCCTCCCGCCGATGACTTCCCCAGTCGGTTAGATTTTTTTGGAGATCAGATTGATGGCATCAGAAATTTTGATCCTGCCACCCAAAGAACAACAACCACCCAAACAAAAATATTGGTGCCACCAGCTAGGGAATTCCTGATCGATCCAGAATTGCCTACACCTGAGGACGAGCAGGAATGGACAGAATTTCATATTCCGCTGCTTCATAAATTACCCGCGAGTGTTATTGATTATTTACCCAAAAATTCCCTAATTTTTGTGGATGATATGCAAGCATTTCGAGAAACATTGAACGAACACGAGGAACAGGCGGTTAAACTCAGAAAAGATTATTTAGCAGATAACGCAATCAAATCTGATCACCCCCTTCCTTATCTCACTCAAGCAGAAATTGAGGATTCTATTTCTCGATTTGAAATAATTGAGTTAGGACCGGCAGGGTTTCCCGAAGCAAATGAACTAGCCCACTCTTTTTCGCCTAATCAAAGATTTGGCGGGAGATTAGATACTTTCGTGGACCACCTGAAAAAAATGAATCATCGCGGGGATGAAATTGTCATTGTTTCGCGACAAGCTGCTCGTTTAAAAGAACTCTGGGAGCAAAATCTAAGGGATATTGATGAGGATTCCCCCTCCTTTATTCAGGGCAGTCTTACAGAAGGCTGGACAATGACCGCAATCAATAAACCTAGTCTTCACCTGCTCACAGATGGAGAAATTTTCGGTTGGAAACGCCCCCAACCTCGCCAGCGACCGCGTGTTGTAGCCCAAGCCCCCGAAGCCAAATATATAGAATTTCAGATCAATGATCTTGTTGTTCATGTTGACCATGGCATCGGCCGATTTAATGGATTAGTTCAACGAGAAATTGAGGGAACTGAACAAGAATATATCTGTGTGGAATATTCTGGTGGAGACCAACTTTACATTCCCGTTCATCAGGCGGATCGACTTTCAAAATATATTGGCGCCAGAGGACACCGCCCCAACATTTCACGCCTGAGCGGCACCGATTGGCAGGGAACCAAATCAAAGGTTCGCCGTGCTGTTCAAGCGATTGCCGAGGATCTTTTAGAACTTTACGCCAGTCGTCAAATAGCCAAGGGTTACTCATTTGCTGAGGATAATTCCTGGCAAAAAGAACTTGAGGCCAGCTTCCCCTATATCGAAACCGATGACCAATTAAAGGTCCTAACCGAAGTAAAACAAGATATGGAGAAGGACCGTCCGATGGATCGATTGATCTGCGGGGACGTGGGATATGGGAAAACCGAGGTCGCCCTCCGGGCAGCTTTCAAAGCAGTCAATGATGGCAAACAAGTCGCCATGCTCGTACCCACCACAATTTTGGCGCAGCAACATTTTCGCACATTTAAACAACGTTTGGCTGCCTTTCCAGCCAAAGTCGAAATGCTTTCACGATTTCGGACCCCAAAACAACAACGAGAAATTCTCTTAGATCTAGCAAAAGGCGGCGTGGACATCATCATTGGGACCCACCGTTTAGTACAGGAGGATGTTCAATTTAAAGATCTTGGATTGGTGATTATTGATGAAGAACAACGATTTGGTGTCACTCATAAAGAGCATCTAAAAAAGCTAAGAACTGAGGTTGATGTGCTCACGATGACCGCCACACCGATCCCCAGGACGCTTTATATGGCCTTAACCGGGGTGAGGGATATCTCAACCATCAACACTCCTCCAGAGGAAAGACTACCGATCGTCACCCACGTGGGACCCTTTGCGCCAAAAGTCGTTCGCCAGGCAATAACCCGAGAATTGGAACGAGGCGGACAGATATTTTTCGTTCATAACCGGGTTCATTCCATTCAAGGAATTCACAATCAGATTTCCAAGTTGGTTCCCGAGGCTCGTCTAGCCATAGCCCACGGGCAAATGAACGAAAAAGAATTGGCTACACGCATGAGAGAGTTTACCAATGGAGAAGTCGATGTGCTTATTTCAACCTCGATCATCGAATCTGGTCTAGATATCCCCAACGCCAATACATTAATTGTGGACAGGGCAGATACATTCGGCCTTGCTCAACTTTACCAATTACGTGGACGGGTCGGTCGGGGCGCTCAGCGTGCCTATGCTTACTTTTTCAAGCACCCCACCAAAGCTACTTCAGAAGATGGGCGCTTGAGATTAGAAACACTTGCAGAAAACACCCAATTAGGGGCCGGTTTTTCGATCGCCATGCGAGACCTTGAAATCAGAGGAGCTGGTGATTTTCTTGGTACCCGACAACATGGGTTTATCGCTGCCGTAGGTTTGAATTTATACACTCGTCTGCTTTCGCAAGCAGTCTCAGAGATCAAAGATTCTGGAAAAATTTCCGCAGATCTGATCAATACATCCTTAATTTCTCACCACCCCTTTATTAATATTGATCTTCCTTTTGCCACTAATATCCCCACCGAATATGTGCCAGAAAAAGAAATGCGTTTAAGGCTTTATCGACGCCTAGCGGACATTCATAAACTTGAGGAAATTGACTCAATAAAAGAGGAATTTATAGATCGCTTCGGAAAAATTCCAGAAGAATTAGAAAATCTCTTATTCCAAATCATAGTGAAGATTCTCGCAGAAAAAGTCGGGTTATCGGGAATTAATGGAGAAAACAAGCAAATCGTCTTTCGTTTCCCATTTTTACCCAAAGGGACCTCCTATAGCTATCCCCAATTGGATAACAACATCATCACCGGGAAAAACACGGTGCGGTTTTCCATGAACCGCGATACTTCCTGGCAACAACAGCTCATTGAAATCTTAGAAAAACTTGTGGAACATTATTCCTCAAACCCAAAAATCAGGAACTAGTCCTCCTCCCCACCGATATTTCCTTTCTTGCAAAAGATAAACAATCTTACATTTTCTCACATGATAAAATTTAAGAAAATATGATAATCCCAGAAAATATTCAAGAAATATTATCCACACTTCCCACCAAACCGGGCTGCTATCTAATGAAAGATAAAGATGGCAAAATTATTTATGTGGGAAAGGCAATTAATCTCCGGGCGCGGGTTCGTTCTTATTTTCATGCCAGTGGACAGAAAAATCACAAAGGGGAAAAGTTTACCAAACAGATTCAGGATATTGAATGGATAGTAGTCGGTTCAGAATTAGAAGCATTATTGCTCGAAATGAATTTGATCAAAAAACATCGGCCCAAATACAATATTCGGCTGAAGGATGATAAAAGATACCCCTATATCAAAGTGCATTGGAAAGATGACTTCCCTAAAGTTACCGTAACCCGCCAAATGGTAAAAGATGGATCGCGTTATTTCGGTCCCTATCTCAGCGTCTGGGCCGTCCATAAAACCTTGGATGTGCTCAGGAGAATATTTCCCTATTTAACATGTGACCGAACGATTACTGGAGGAGATGACCGAGCTTGCCTTTACTATGACATCAAACTTTGCAATGCCCCCTGCACAGGAAAAGTGGGGAAAACCGATTATCGGCAAATGATTCAGGATCTATGTGATTTTTTAAATGGCCATTCCGACCCCATAGTCGCCAGATTAAAAATTGACATGAAAGAAGCCTCCGAAAACCTTCGCTTTGAAAAAGCGGGGGTTATTCGCGATCAACTTTTGGCAATAGAAAATGTGGTTGAAAAACAAAGGGTCTTCACCAATCAAGATGTGAATTCAGATGTGATCGCCATCGCACGTAACGAACGCGAAGCCTGTATTCAAATTTTCTTTATTCGCAACGGAAAAATGATCGGTCGGGAATACTTCATGATGGAAGGGGTTTCAGACAATAATGATCAGGTCATCTTAACAGAGTTTATTAAACAGTTTTATGACCAGGCCGCAAACTTGCCTGGTGAAGTACTATTGCCCCAAGAAATTGAGGAAGCTAAGATCATCAAACAATGGCTCACCCAAAAAAGAGGGGATCAAAAAATAGAAATCAAGATTCCCCAACGGGGAAAGAAAAAAGATCTTATAAAAATGGCCACTGAGAATGCCAATGAAACCCTTAATGCCCTACAAACCCAATGGGAAACAAATAAACATCGCCAAACGAAGTCACTGGCAGAGCTCCAAACCGCTCTGGAGTTGGAAAACCCGCCTAATCGAATCGAATGCTATGACATATCTAACACCCAGGGCACGGCAATCACCGCCAGCATGGTGGTATTTGAACAAGGAATTCCAAATAAGAAACTCTATCGAAGGTTCAATATCCGAACTGTGCATGGCAAAGGTGATGATTTTGCAAGCATGGAAGAGGCACTTAAAAGAAGGTTTAAGCGTTGGCTATCTGCGCAGGAAGAACCCGATACTCCCGGCAAGAAAAAAGATTTATCCTTCTCAAGATTGCCTGACCTCCTCATTGTAGATGGTGGAAAGGGGCAGCTCAGTAGCGCTGTCAAGGCAATTGAAGAATTTGGTCTTGTCGGTAAATTCCCGATTACAGGATTAGCAAAACAAAACGAAGAATTATTTGTCCATGGCAAATCCAAAGGGCTTATTCTCAACAAAAAATCTGAGGGGCTGTACCTATTGCAGCGCATCCGCGATGAAGCCCACCGTTTTGCTATTACTGCTCATCGAAAAAGACGAACAAAATTAGGCTTGGCTTCTCGTCTAGACTTAATTCCTGGCATCGGTCCCTCAAAACGTAAAGCCTTATTAAAACATTTTGGGTCAATTGACAAGATCAAGTCTGCATCCGTTGATGAATTGGCAGATTTAAACGAAATTAACGTAAATCTGGCGAACAATATTAAATCCCATTTAGATTAGTATTGTGGCCCCATTTTTACTAAATATGTATTAATGACTAAATAAATAGCTCTTTACGTAATTGCCAAGAACGAATATACTATCGTTAGAAATTTACAAAAGGAAGAAAAAAATGGCACAAACAAAGAAAAAGGGACCCGCTCCCAAGACCCCTGGCGTTGTAAAACGCAAAAAGTTGTCTTTTAGTCAGATCATGTTCTATACATTGGGTATTATCGTAGTTATCTCAATGCTTTTGACCACTGTTCGTTTCTAATACCTAAGTAAATCCTTACAAAAAAATATGCACCTAGATTACCTGATTATGGTGAGCTAGGTGACTATTTTTATTAGTTTCAATCCCCATCCCCCTTTTTAATCAAATACATAAGAATTTAATTTGGAAACCAGATTGGATAAAATTATGAAAATTAACAAACCAAAAGTCTTTTTGTGGCTCGTCTTAATTCTCGGATTTCTTTTTGATTTTCTATTCGTCAAAAAAACATTGGGAATCTCCTTTTTCATTTTTGTCATGCTGGTGGTGATTTCTGGTCTTTATTTGGCAAAAATCGAAAATAAGAAACCAAATAAAACTACCCTCTACCTCCTCATTCCCATTTTCTATTTTTCCATTATGAGCTTTGTACGGGCTGAGCCAATGACCACCTTTTTAAATTATGCCCTCACAATTGTCCTATTGGGAATTTTTGCAAATAGTTTCTTGGGTGGAAAATGGTTTTCTTACGGAATTATTGACTATTTTTTAGGGGCGGTAAATTTAGGATTTAGTGCCATAACCCGCCAATCAGCTCTAATCAACACTTTGTCAAGTAAAGATAAAGCTGAGGGTGAGCAACCGACGAAACGCCGAAAGATATGGTCTTATGTTCGCGGACTGGCCCTGGCAATTCCAATCGTATACTTTTTTTCAAGTTTATTGACCTCCGCAGATCCGGTTTTTGCCCAGGAATTTGAAGAATTCTTTAAAATATTTAAAATTGAAAATTTAGGGGAATATATATCTCGATCCATCTTGATATTAATCATCGCTTATTTAATCGCAGGCATATTTATGCATGCCTTTTACAAAAATCACGATGAAAAACTGAACAAAAACAAAATTCCATCCTTCCTCGGATTTACCGAAACTTCGATTATTCTAGGAAGTGTAAACATTCTTTTCCTTAGCTTCGTAATTGTCCAATTTCAATATTTCTTCGGGGGAAAGGCCAATGTGGTCCTTGAAGGATACACCTACGCCGAATATGCCCAACGCGGTTTTGCTGAATTAGTAGCGGTAGCAGTTTTTAGTTTATTATTATTTATAGGGCTTTCTAGCATTAGCAAAAAACAAGAAAAAAACAAACAAAATATATTTTCTGGGATGGGAATTGCACTATTTCTCCTTATTGGTGTAATTCTAGTTTCAGCATTACAAAGAATGCTCATATATGAGGAAGCCTACGGTTTTACCAGACTTCGAACCTATACCCATGTGTTTATCATCTGGTTAGCCATTCTCCTTGCTGGAATAGTGATCTTAGAAATAATTAAAATGCAAAAATACTTCACCTTATTCATGATGGTCGCCGCTATTGGATTTGCTGCTTCATTGAATTTGTTAAATGTCGATGCATTTATTACAAATATGAATTTTTCTAGGTTTGAAAGTGGGGAGGAACTGGATATTGGTCATTTAGCTTCTTTATCAGAAGATATGCTCCCAACAATATTTACCCTATATTCAGATCAGGAAGATTTCAATGAAGAAATCGGCGGGGTGATTAGTTGTCATGCAGAGAGAAACCAGTATTACAACTATTCTGAAAAATATTATTCTAAATATGATTGGCGATCTTTCCAATTTGCACGGTATTGGGCCGAAAACAATTGGAACCAACAATTAAATAAAGAGGATTCATCTGCCTTCGAAAACAACATTGTTTTTGACGAGGACGAGTATTACCCTTACGTATTTGTGAACAATGAAAAAGTTTCTTGCTGGGAATATGCTTTTTATGATTAGGATTCTAAATTTAATTGAGATTTTTAATTAGTAAGACCTAAAATAAATTATTCATCTAGGAATTGGAGACCTAGATGAATAATTCAATGATCACTTTTAGAGAAAATATTCTTCAAAATATTCTCAATATAGATTTGGAAAGGGTTTTAAATCCCTTAGACAAAATTTCGGAGGGAGGGAGGGAGCGAGCGTACAAGACTTACTCCACGATCTTACCTCAATAGTAAGTGCGCTTAAATCTGATGGTATAAGTCAAGACGGCAGACAAGTAAATTATGATCAGATTCAAATGAATCCCAACTATATTCGTTACACAGATGAAATCCTCCCTCAGCTAAACAAAATAGACCTAGATTCCTTTAAAACAAAAGAAGATAAATTGGCCTTTTGGATAAATATTTATAACGCTTTAGTACTTCATTCCGTCATAAATTTCAAAATTACTAAAAGCGTAAAAGAAAAAGGATATTCAGGCATGACCCGCTTTTTTAGCGAGGCAGCCTATACCATCGGAGGATATCGTTTTAGTCTAGAAGAAATCGAACATGGCATACTTCGAGCCAATCGGGGAAATCCATATGTTCCCTGCAATCAATTCATCTCAACAGATCCTAGATTGAAATATTCTTTAAACCAAGTGGACCCTCGCATACATTTTGCCCTAAATTGTGCAAGCACATCCTGTCCGCCGATAAATTTCTATACTGTCGATAAAATCAACGATCAACTAGATTTGGCAACCAGAAATTTTGTGGATATGGAAACCCAATTACAAGATAAGCAATTAAAAATATCATCCATATTTAAATGGTATAAGCAAGATTTCGGAGGACAAAAAAGTTTAATTGATTTTTTAATCCGTTACCTTCCGGAAAGTGCCAAACGCAAATATTTGCAAGAATTTGGAATAAACTCAACCATTAAATATTCCCCCTATGATTGGAGTCTAAATAAAATTTAGGCCGGGTTAAGTGAAGTGCATAATGATTTTCTTACCCAGATAAATTTTTATGTGTTTTTTACTCTCAAAATTAACCAAAATATATAAATTACTATAATTACTATTGGGTTATAATACTTTAAAGATTGGAGTAATTCTTGAAAAGTATGGATAAAAACGCCCCCTCAAGTGATTTGAAAGCATATCTTGTGTTAAACAACCAGATATTTCATTTGCACGAAAACGTAACCAAAATTGGGCGGAAACTTGATAACCATTTTGTAATTCAAGACCCATTAATCTCCAGAAATCATGCGGAAATAGTTTTCAGGGATGATAATTTTTTCATAGTCGACCTCGATTCAACGGGTGGCACGTTCCTAAATAATAAAAAGATTAGTGAAAGCAAATTATTTTCCGGCGATATAATTTTATTGGCCAATGTACCCGTTTTATTTGTGATAGATAAGAAGATGGTCTATTCACAAGGAGATGTAGATACTGGCACGTTATCCGAATAATCAAAGATATAGATTGAGCAATTTATGGAAATATTGCTAAATATTAAAAATAGTTTTTCCAGGAGGCAATTCAATTGATCCAAAGAACAAATTCTGAATGGATTGATTCATTAAAAGACCCCATTGATGACGAGGCACTAATAGATCTTAGAGCAACTTTATTACGTGGACTTCGGGCATCTCTCTCAAATAGAATTAATATGGACTTAGACTCATTAACCGAAGATTTCGCTCAAGATGCATTGTTGAAAATTCTAAAAAGTTTGGATTCTTTTCGTGGGGAGAGTAAATTTACAACCTGGGCTCAAAAAATAGCCATCAATGTGGCCTTTACAGAGCTGCGAAGGCGTCGTTGGAAAGACATCTCATTACAAGATATTGTCGAGACGCCAGACGGAGATGAGTTCACGCCAGCTATCCTCACCGACCCAGGCAAAACCCCTGAAATGGAAACAACTCAAAATGACATATTGTCTATTGTCTACAATTTAATTGAAACTGAGTTGACTGATCGCCAAAAGACCGCCCTGCTGGCTGTGATGCAAGGTGGGATGCCCTTAGAGGAAGTTGCGCGCAGATTAGATACAAACAGAAATGCATTATACAAATTGATTTTTGACGCAAGACAAAGATTGCAAAAAAAACTTGTGGAACAAACTGGAATGTCCACCCAAGATGTAATGTCTGTGTTTGAAAAGAAGTAAGACCAATAATGTTAATTACATCTAAACTTTTGACGAGGTAATACTATGAAAATCAAAGAAAAAACATTACTAGAAGTGGTCAATTCCTTAGGCATGACCAAGGAAGTTGAAATAGGTTGTGAAGACTGCTTTAAAAAAGTCGACCAATTTGTGGAAATGCTGCGTGAGGGTGGAGAACCAGATAAGATCATGCCACTGGTGCAAGAGCATCTTAATGTTTGCGCATGTTGTAAAGAAGAACTAGAAGCATTGATTAGTGCACTCGAGGCTGAAGACCCAAAATAAACCAAAATGATTATAAAAGAACCTCTTGATCATAAAGAGGTTCTTTTTAATTTAATACTTCGTGAAAAAAGAATGGTCGAGTATAATATGGCTTATGCAAAATCAACCCGAAGAACACGAGAAAATCAATTCTGAAAACGATGAAATCCAGGATGATTCTCCAGAAATAAAGGATTTGGTCCGTGAAAGTCAGGAAAGCAATACCGGACTAAAAATTGGCACAATGAATTTAAGTAAATTCATTCTTTATGGTGTCTTAAGTTTTATTGTCATCGTTCTATTGGCTAGCCTGAGCGGCTACTGGAAAGGAATAACCGACCGAGTTAATTATCAAGACCAATTGGTTTCCACTGAAGCGTCAGATCAATTAGTCCGAGCGATCATGGATATGGATTCGGGAAACTATTCCCAGGCAGTAACAAGATTAGAATACATTATTGGGCTCGATCCCAATTTTCCTGGTGCAGCAGATTTTTTAGCTCAATCTCTTGTGATTCTAGCTAATCCAAGTCCAACTCCCACGGTAACCCCCACCCCAACAATCACACCCACACCTACACAGGACCTTGGCAATATTGAGAGTTTATTCAACCATGCTGTTTCCCTCGGTCAAGCTGAAAATTGGGATGAACTGTTGAGCACCTTAGACCAAATTCGTTATATAGATATTGGTTATAAGACCAACGAAGTGAACACATTATATTTCAATGCGCTAAGAAACCGTGGAGTAAATAAAATTTTACAAGATGGCCTCTTAGAATCAGGAATATTTGACTTAAATAACGCTGAAAATTATGGGGTATTAGACGTCCAGGCAACAAATCTACGGCAATGGTCTGAATGGTATATCACCGGAGCAAGCTTTTGGGCGGTAGACTGGGTTCAAACAATTACCTATTTTCAATATATCGTCCCCCATGCCCCCAATCTCATGGATAGCACATTTTTCTTTGCGAAGGATAGGCTTGCAACTGCAGAAGTAATTTACCCCACAGAAGCCGTTTTACGAGCAAGCAATTATCTCGAACAAGAATTGTATTGTGAAGCACACGAAATATTTGATTATGTAATAACTTTTTACGGCCCCTTGTCAGAGGAATATGAAGACCCCTCATTCATTGCCAACAACCGTTGTGAAGATTTACTGGGCACGCAACAAGCACCCTAATCAATATGATTACTCCTAATTGGGTTCTTTCAGTTTCATTTTGGTTGCATATGATTGCAACCGTTACTTGGATTGGTGGTTTAGCCATCCTATCCCTGATCATCTATCCAATAGCCAAAAAAACCTTGGACAATGATGCATTCAACAACCTAATTTATAAAATAAACAAAAAACTAAACCCCTTAGGCTGGTTCGGACTATCTGTATTGACAGTCACAGGTCTAATTCAAATGAGTGCAAATCCGAATTATGAGGGCTTTTTAAGCATAAAAAATATTTGGTCAGGGGCCATGCTGGCAAAACATAGCGCATTTATATTGATTATTGCAATCAGCGCTTACCAAACTTGGACCTTATCTCCAGAATTAGAAAGGGTAGCCATTCGAAGGCAAAAAGGCTTAGAATCTCCCAATTCCAAAAAATTGCAATTGAAAGAAAAAAATATAATCCTGATAAATTTATCTTTAGGTATCCTCGTATTACTTCTAACTGCAATCGCCCGCATCTCGTAAGCCCAGAAAATATTTTCAAAAAGACATTAACGAATAAATGTTACAATTTTTCAATAACTAATAGAAATATTTACGTGGAGTATCCATGTCGCGAATAGCAAAATCCACATTGATAATTGCCTTCTTTTTTGGGATTGATAAAATATTGGGATTTTATCGCGCACTCAAAATCAATCAACATTTTGGATTAAGTTACGAACTAGATGTGTTCAACGTCGCCAATAATATTCCCGACCTTTTATCTGCACTAATTTCTGGGGGAGCATTGGGCGTCGCCTTGATTCCAGTATTATCCGAATATATTAAACAAAAGGGGAAACCATCCGCCTGGGAACTATTTTCGAGAATATTGAATTTTGCCTTCATCACCACCGGCCTTATTGCCATTCTTATTTCAATATTTGCACCCTGGCTAGTAGACAAAATAATTGCCCCCGGTTTTCCATATGAACAAAAATTACTGACAGTCGAATTATTAAGATTTGACCTACTAGCAATACTTATTTTTTCAATAAGTGGGTTAGTCATGGCAGGTCTTCAGGCAAATCAACATTTCCTTTTCCCTGCAATGGCCCCTGGGTTTTATAACCTAGGGCAAATTTTTGGGATTCTTGTTTTAGCTCCATCAGAAGGCCTAAAAATTGGATCCATAACCTTTCCTGCTTATGGGCTGGGAATTCGGGGGCTTGTTTATGGGGTCATTTTGGGTGCATTTCTTCATTTGACAATCCAAGTTCCCGGCCTAATCATTCACAAATTTAAGTGGACCCCTAAGGTCGACCTCAAAAATCCTGGCGTTAAAAAAGTCCTTGCCCTTCTTGGGCCAAGGGTTATCACCATGCTTTTTATTCAGATGTTTTTTATTGTGCGAGATAATTTGGCCTCTGGTTTAGGAGAAGGCTCAGTTTCTGCATTAAATCTGGGCTGGTTCATTATGCAGGTTCCTGAAACCTTATTGGGAACAGCTGTAGCCATTGCATTCCTCCCTACAATATCTGAGATTTTCATTCAAGGGGATAAAAATGAATTCATGGAGATGGTCAACAAAGCAATTCGCGCCCTGATCGGAATAACGATTCCTGTCGCATTTTTAATGGCTGTAGGACTAAAACCATTAATAATAGCTGCATTTCCATCATTTACTCAAGAGGGAGTTGCACTCGTTCTAATCGCATCAAGAATTTATTTATTAGGGTTAACCAGTCACGCCCTTCTAGAAATTACTTCAAGATCCTTTTACGCCCAGCAGGATGCGAAAACTCCCCTAATTGCCGCAGCGATCAATGCATTTTTATATTTTGGGCTGGCAGTTTTCCTTTCCCGAAGTTTAGAAATTGCGGGAATTGCTTGGGCAAATACGATTGCTTTCACTACAGAAACCTTGCTTTTACTCTATCTGCTGAATCGTCGATACCCCGGTTTAGCCAGAGTTAAAAACACATTCTTAAAAATAGTACTATCGAGTGGTCTTGGTGCTTTAATATTTGATCTAATTCTTCAATTAGATCAGCTTTCCACATATTCCCCCTTGGTACAGGCAGCGATATCTACTGGATTAATGGGTCTAGTTTTTATCTTATTAATCCCTGTAATCTGGCCAGAATTAAGACCCTTAGTGAAATCGGCCCAGAAATAAAATTAGTTTATTCTGTTACTACAGTTCGTGTAGAGATCCTCTCACAATTTGTAGCAGAATTTAAACAAATTTGGATCTCTCCTGCATAATCTCCCACCTCAACTGCCTCAGCAAAAATCCTTATTTCGATGATCTCATCTTGCAAGATCATTTCTTTATATGTAAAGATTTGAATAGGCACTTCCAAAATTTCAAACTCATCTTGATAAATAAAAGTTGGATCACTATCAAGGATCTCCACGCCAGATAAATAATCTAGCGCAAAACTAATCGCTATTAGGTTTTGCGGTTCCAATTGAGTATTTTCAATGCTAATCACGATCTCAAATTGCTCCCCCACCTTTACCTCTGCAGGCACATCAAGGCTAAATTCGGCCCCTTCAGGGGCTTGTAAACTTGTCCACGCAAATCCACCCAATCCCGCCAATACTGTCACAATGCAACATAATATAATTAATGAACACCCAGCAATGCTTCCTATAACCACCAAGAGATTTCGATTTGGGGATGAATTTTCCATAAATTTCCTTTCTTTCTATTCTAAATATTATTTGCCAATCGGATCAACAATACCTTCAGTGAGATACTCAATTAGTTCGGATACCAAGACAAGCCTAGATGGGCTTATATCATTTACATTACCCACCAGTATATCAGGAGCGCCATTCCCAGAAAAATCCCCCAATATAGCTTTGGGCAGGACTTCTTCAATTACAGGATTCCAATCCCACCTTACAGTGGCGATCCAATATCCGTCTCCAACATCATCTGCTTCCCCATTGCCGATCATTTTAATGCCCATTTGAGAAAGATAGTTCTTCAGTTCCGGATTATTTACACCGGGAGCTAGATAGATCGTATTTACAGCTTTTTGCAATAAAAGATCGGCTGCGATTTTCAATTCCACAAATTCAGATCCATCATTTACTTGGGTATATAAGGGGTATGCTTCATAGGGAGGAAAGATAGGGGAACATAGACCACAGAAATATTTCACCCCATTTATGAAGCCGACCTGATTTGTATTATTGCTCGTTAACCCAATCATCCCTATTCGCCACTCTTCGGTTTGCATTGCCGCAATATATCCCGCAATAAACCCCTCGATTGCCAACCCGTTTTCGTTTATGCCAATATGAACTTGCTGAGCATTATCAATATTCCCACCAGTAGATCCAATTCTAATGACTTTTATATCGGATGAAATCTCGTCTAAACCTGTCAAGTTTTCCATCTCGGACAAGATCACTAATGCAAACAAATTTTCTGGAAGATTTAGATTATTAATATCAGTTCTGAATTCAAGCACCATTGAGTTTTGATCTGAAATATTTTGCAGTGTAGTATCAATAATTCCTTTTAAGCTTTCCTCAGAATCAGGATCTGAATAAAATAGAATAACCGGTGTTTGATCTGGTATCGGCGTATTGGTTGGCTGTATCACTATCGGTGTAATTGTGGATGGAACCGGTAAATCGGTAGGCAGATTTCCATTTGCCGAAGTACACCCTGGTATCAGCATCATTAATAAAACCAACAAGCATTTTGGAAATATTTTCATACAACTGGAATCCTCAATAATAATTTTCACCTATTTAGACCTTGCTATTCTACTATTTCAATTATAATAATGTAAGCAAGAGAAAAACTCAGAATTTCGATCTTTCATCTTAAATGATAATAAAAATATGAATATAAACGAACCCACAAATCCATTTGACCAAAAACAGTCTAAATCACGTCGACGAAGAGCAAACCGTCAAGTTATTGCTGCCTTATCACAAGATGAGCGCGCAAATTATATTGATGAAGTAGCAAATCGTGCTGCTCCTACTTTTGATTTTTTCTTATTTTCATTACTGTCTGGAGCAATTATTGGATTTGGCTATATTCTTGATTCCCCCTATATCCTTCTCTTAGGCGCATTAACCGCCCCTGTAATGGCTCCGCTCATCGGGATTTCATTAGGAACCGTATTAGGCTCTGCAAAACATTTCACTCGAAGCCTGGGTGGAATGACAATCAGTTTGTTTTTGGTTCTCCTCGCCGGTGCACTTGCCGGTTTTGCAGCAAGAGTTTGGTTACCTCTAGATCTCCTTCAGGTATATCTCCAAGCACAACTGACTTGGCCTCCCTTTATAGTCCTAACCATCGGGGCTGCTTTTACTGCAGCTACACTAGTAAAGACAAAACACAACCCTGCCGTTCCCAGCATCGCCCTCGCTTATAGTTTATTTTTGCCTCTAACTGCCGCTGGTTTTGGCTTAGGAAGTGGCATCCAACATCTCTGGCCTGATGGTTTAGTTCTTTTTGCAATTCACCTATCCTATGCTGTTCTTGTGGGAGCGGTCACTCTAGGAATTATGGGGTTTAGACCCTACACACTTTTTGGCTATTCTATTGGCGGCACAATATTGTTGATTGCAATCGTATTGGTCATTGCCTTTGGTGGATTTGGTGCAGTAGTCAGTGGCAACATTGCTTTGCCTACTGGAACCCCAACGATAACCCCCTCGGTTACCTCTACTTTACCGCCTACAAATACCCCAATTCCGCCTACAGAAACCTTCACCCCCACATCTACACCTACAAAAACATTGGTCCCGAGCATCACACCCACACCATCTGCTACTCCTGTTGAGGCAAGGTTAGATGTGAGTGGTGGGGCTTTTATTCGGGAAGAACCAAATGGACAATCTAATGTGGTGTCTGGCGTATTAGATGGAGGGATTGTGATCGTTTTAGGTGAAGTAAGTATTGATGCAATTAACAATCGATGGATAAAAATTTATAATTTAGAGGATGGCGTGGAAGGCTGGATTCTTGAGTATTTATTAGTCACAGCCACCCCCAGTATTTCCCCCACTGAAACTATTCAGCCTACAATCACTCCATCTGTTAGCCCATAGTCCGAAAATTATTATTGAAATTATTCCCGCTGTTCACTCGACTATCTAAGCATATTCTGGTAAAATTTGTCGGCTCGGGTGTTGTACCCTTCACCCAGCAAATTCAGATTGAAAGGGCTTGAAAATGAAAGTTTTATTGCTTGATGATGTATATAATTTAGGTCGTGCGGGGGATGTAAAAAAGGTAGCCAATGGCTTCGGTCGAAATTTCCTTCTTCCACAAGGTTTAGCAGTTTTAGCAACTCCCGGTGCTCTCAAAGAAGTTGAGCGAATTACTGCGGAAGCTAACAGTCGCCGAACCATTTTGAATGAAGAAATGGCTGGAGTCGGCGAAAAGATGGTTGGATTACAACTCCAATTTCCTGCTCGAGCTGGTGAAACCGGAAAGCTTTACGGTTCTGTAACCACACAGATGCTAGCCGCAGATATTTCTGAAAAGATCGGTGTAGAAATTAGTAAAAGACAGATCGATTCAGAACCCCTCAGATTGTTGGGAATGCATAATATTAAAGTGCGTTTAACCATGGATTTAATTCCTGAAATATCAGTTGTGGTTTATCGTGATGGCGAGCTACCAGAAAACTATATGGTCGATGCCCATGTATTAGCTGCAGGTATGGAAGAATTTGATGAGGAAGAATTACTCGATGATGATATTGAAGTCGAGAATGCAGAGGAAGAAACTCCTGCTGAAGAGACTCTTGCTGAGGATGCTCCTGCTGAAGATGTTCCCGTAGTTGAAGAAGAAATTGTTGAGGAAGAAGTCGTCGAATCGGAAGAAGAGACCGACGAAGAAACTGAATAATTTTATCGTAACTTTATCTAATCATATTTTTTGCCCGCAATTTAAAATAATTGCGGGCAAATTTTGTATAATAGACAAAACCCTTTAGTGATGTTTTTTTGAGTATGGATATCCTCGAGTATGAATAAAATTGTTGGCAAAAAGCTGAAAGAATCCAGAATAAGCCAATCTCTTTCAATTGAAGAGATTTCTGAAAAGACCTTTATTCGAAAGCATTTCCTCATAGCTTTAGAAGAGGGAAATTTTTCTTCGCTACCCTCTGCTGCCCAAGTACGTGGATATCTCCGATCTTATGCGGATTATCTAGGCCTAGATTCTGATGAAATCCTTGACTCATTGAAACAGAAACCTGAACCCCCATCCCCAATTAGCCTAGACGAAAATTTGGAAACTCAGGAAAAAACAAATATCTTGGATAAGACCAAGAAAATGGAAGAGATATTTCGTGAAATTGGAGGGGGAATAAAAAAAAGGCGAGAACTTTTAGGCTTAACTCTTGAGGAAATAGAAATACATACCCATATTCAAATCAATTATTTACAAATGGTGGAGTCAGGATCTTTTAGTAGCTTTCCGTCCCCCACTCAAGCCCGAGGTATGCTCGGAAATTATGCAAATTTTTTGGATATGGACAAACATGCCGTCATGCTCAGATTCGCAGACGCACTTCAAGCAACGCTGGACGTTGAAATTAAAAGTGAAAAATTTGAGGAGATAGCTAAACCATCCTCAGAGAAAAGAAAAATAACCCTTCCTCTTTGGCTTCGCAATATCCTATCTGCAGACACATTCGTTTTCGGAATATTAGGTATCGCCACAATTATTTTTTCGATCTGGGGAATTGGAAGAGTGATTGATATTCAAGCAAACACAGTCATCCCCCCCACTGCCCCAGCCTTATCAAAATTACTCTTACCATCCGAAACCCCTGAAATAATTCCTACAAGTTCCGAGCCAGTGGTTGGTAATATAGCTCCAATTAATACCGTTGCTCCAGAAGATGATGAAACAATTGATCCCACCCTTCAACCCTTTCAGGGAGAAAATATAGAGCTTAATGTAATTGTCCGAGAACGCACCTTCTTAAGAGTTACTGTCGACGGGAAAATTGAATTTGATGGGCGGGTGATTCCAGGTTCAAATCTCCCCTATACTGCAAACCAGAAAATTGAGCTATTAACCGGGAACGGTGCTGCCTTACAAATATTCTTTAATGGCACCGATCTCGGACCGCTAGGCATTCCCGGGGAAGTTGTAAATGTGGTCTATAGCAGACAAGGGATCATCTTGCCCACGCCTACCATTACACCAACTTTGAATCCAGATCTAATCACTCCTGAACTCACACCCACGCCAACTTTTACGCCAACGCCAAATTTGGGTGAAAATTAATAAATTTCGGACTTCTCCACACTGGATACTACATGACAAAAGATAAAAATTTTCATTTGATCTCATTAGGATGCGCAAAAAATACAGTTGATTCAGAATCAATTGCACAAATCCTAGGAAATAACGGTTATATATCTACTCTCGAGGCAACCGACGCTTCTGTAATAATTGTAAACACTTGCGGATTCATTGGCCCAGCCAAAGAGGAATCCTATCAAGTTTTACAAGAATTAGCGGAGGGGAAATCTCCCGATCAATTGCTCATCGCCGCAGGGTGCCTCACACAGCGTTACGGGGCTGAGGTTGTAGATCGAGTGCCTGGCATCGATGGCGTTCTGGGCACCAGACGCTGGATGGATATTATGTCTTTGGTAACCAAATTACGAGAAGGAACTCACCCAGAAACACTTTATCATCTTCCAACCGAAGCAATCACGGTTGGCAAAGACGAAGGAAATATCCTTAGAGTTTCAACTACAGGGCCAAGTGCATATATTAAAATTGCGGACGGCTGCAGAAGACCTTGTGCATTTTGCGCAATACCTGAAATAAAGGGTACCCTGGTCAGCCGACCTATCGAAGCCATATTGAATGAGGCAAGAGTTTTGAGGGATCAAGGTGTTCGAGAAATAATCCTCATTGCACAAGACAGCACTGATTACGGGAACGACCTCGGTTTGAAAAATGGCTTAGCGCACCTTTTAAAAGAATTAACCAAATCAGTCCCCGATGTGGATTGGCTACGTATTCTCTACGCTTACCCGGGTTATGTTACCGATAAATTGATCGATATCATGGCCTCAGAAACTCAAATTTTGCCCTACCTAGATATGCCCCTTCAACATGCCGACCCACTCACCCTGCGAAGGATGAAAAGACCTGCAAACATGGATTGGGTTTATAAAACCTTGGAAAAAATGAAAACTGCCATGCCAAATCTTGCTTTGCGCACTACATTTATTGTTGGCTATCCTGGTGAAACAGAAGCAGAGTTCCAACAATTAATGAATTTTGTAAAAGAAATTCGTTTTGATAGAGTGGGAGCATTCACATTTTCATTTGAACCGGGGACAACCAGTGAACCCCTTGGTGACCCAGTTCCAGAGGAAGTAAAGCAAGAAAGACAAAAAAGGTTGATGACCTTGCAGCAGGGTATCTCGCTAGAAAATAATCAATCCTTAATTGAACAAACATTAGATGTTCTAATCGAAGGCCATGGAGAAATTGATGACTCTGACGAGATGATTTCAATTGGTCGTTCGTATCGAGATGCACCAGAAATTGACGGCATGGTATTTGTAGAGGGGCAACCCCCTGTGGGTGAGATCGTTCCTGTAAAAATAAATGGCGCAATGACCTATGACCTAACCGGGCACATAGAAACCAGCAACCAAACTATCTTTTTTTCAGAAGAATAAAAAAATTTAGTTTTCACTCAGGTATATAGAATCTCCCACCCGAATTTCCCCAATTTGTTCGGTTGATCCATAAACCCCTGCTTTACTATCTCTATATTTTGTAACTTCTTTTAATACCGCTGCAGATTTTTCTTGGGTATCAGGATCAATATTGACCATGACACAACGCACATTATCTTTAAGCAGGCGAATTTTCGAAACTTTTTCCCTATTCCCAAAAAACAGTCCGCGCCCCAACCAATCAGATTCAGAACTAAATTCGTTATTCGTGATTTCAATATACAAATTAGGTCGAAACCTTCTGGGATCCAATGCCAAGCCAACACTTTCCCCTATCGACCTTGTTGTCGAATCACTAATCAATGAGATCGCCAAGGAGTCAAAACACCCTGTCGATAATTTTAATATCTGAACATCCTTTCCAAAAAGCTTAAAGAAATTACGCTTAAGTTCATTACTACTCAGCTGTAAAGATTTTCCGTCGGGTGTTATAACTTGAACTTCTACGTTTTTCACATAGTGGTCATTTTCATATTTTGCTTCATAGCCAATCAATTCCGGCACCAATCGCCCCGTCAACCATGGTCGACCACTCCTAACATCCTTCGGGCTGGTCAAGGCATATTCGCGGTCCCCTTCCACCCCGTACCAACCAAGATGAGCCTTATCCAGAGAATTTCCCCGCATTCCCTTCACCGGATATCGGAATATTTTCAACACCTTGCCAACTTCGATTAAATTCTTGCTCATTATTTATCCAAAGAACCAAAATATTATATTGTTTATGGAGCTGGAAGGACAAACCAAGGATTAATAAATCCGCCCCATAATCGAACCTCAAAATGAAGGTGAGGACCTGTAGAATTCCCAGAACTGCCCCCACCCCCCACAGATTGACCCTTAGCCACGCTGGCATTACAACCAATACTTACATAGGCCATATGGGCGTATAGTGTGGCATAACCATTTCCATGGTCGATCATCACTGTATTGCCATAACCCCCATTAGCCCACCCGGCAAACACAACCACCCCACTGTCCGCAGCTAAGATCGATAACCCCTCTCCAGTAGCAATGTCTAGAGCCAAATGTCCAGACCAAAAATCATTTCCTACTAATGTATGAATAGAAGAGGGCCAAGCAAAACTACCAGTACCATAAGCCCCATCAAATGGCCCAACACATCCCCCAGGGCCATAAGCGGTGCTTGAGACACCCGCAGATCCTCTAGCTACAATGGGAATCACCCATTGCTTGAATTCACGTTGACCATCCACCACCATGATCCAATTACCCGGATCAACTGATGGATTCACAATATCTAAATTATTTCCAAACCAATTGACGATCTTCTCTGGTGCTGTTTCAAAATTGCTTGCAACAGTATCAAATGTATCCCCCTCCTGCCATTGATAATATACTCCATTCACTGGGGGAACACTAAGTACCATTCCAGGGACGATCTCATCCGGGTTATCATTTAAAACCGAGAAATTAGCCCATAATAAGGTTTCGGGAGAAATATTATTTTCTTCGGCGATCCCAAATAATGAGTCACCCTGCAGAACCGTATAAGATTCAACTACCCCTTTTTGACGTACAGGTATGTCCGTATCATAGATCGCTCTACGCAAAATATTTTCAGTTTTACTTGTGGGGAATGCAAACTGCGGGAGATCAACATCTACTGGATCGACGCCAGTAACAATTGCAGTAGTCTCGGAGTTTATATTACTTGAAGGGGGAAAAACCTTAGCAATGAGTAAATATATAACTACCAAGCTTAAACCAATAGCAAGAACCCAAAGTATAAATCTAAAGACCCCAAAATTCTTGATTTTATTAATTACAGATATATTTGAAATATCTTCAGGAGGGCTATTAATTGTATTATTCACTGGGTGAATATAACCTATTTAGTCAATGTCTCCAAGAAATCTTGGTTATTATCTGCTCTTTTCAGCTCATTCATGATCGCCTCAGTTGCCTGCACCAAGGACATTCCAGCGCCCTTAGGCGGATCTGTGATCATTTGACCAAACATTCTTCGCATTAACCAAACTCGTTGGGTAATATCCGGACCAAGCAATAATTCTTCTCGTCGAGTGGAAGATCTTTCAATATCCAAGGCAGGGAATACTCTTCTTTCTTGCAATTTTCTTGAAAGATGCAATTCCATATTTCCTGTACCCTTAAATTCCTCATAAACCACATCATCCATTCTTGATCCGGTATCTACCAAACAAGTAGCGATGATCGTCAAAGATCCACCATCTTCAATATTGCGAGCAGCACCAAAAAATCTTTTTGGTGGGTATAACGCGGATGGGTCAATACCACCAGACAATGTGCGCCCAGAAGGTTGGACAACTAAGTTATAAGCTCTGGCCAATCGCGTGATCGAATCCATCATGATCACCACATCTCGTCCAATTTCTACCAATCGCTTTGCACGTTCCAATACGATCTCAGCGGCACGCACATGTGCGGTTACTGGCTCATCAAATGTTGAAGATATCACTTCTGCATCCACTGAACGATCCATATCTGTAACTTCTTCAGGTCGCTCACCGATCAGTGCCACCATTAAATGAACATCTTGGTACTTAGTGGAGATCGAATTAGCAATTTCTTTAAGAATTGTAGTTTTACCAGATTTCGGAGGGGAAACGATCAGCCCACGTTGACCACGGCCAATTGGGGTGATTAAATTGATCATTCTCGTGGATAAAATATTTTTGTCGGTTTCAAGGTCAAAACGCAACTCGGGGAAAATCGGAACCAAACTTTCAAACTTCGGACGTCTTCGGGCTTCTTCGGGGTCTAAACCATTGACAGTTTCAACCTTCAGCAAACCGAAATGTCGTTCACTCTCTCTGGGGGGCCTCACTTGACCAATGATCAAATCCCCATTCCTGAGGCCATATCTACGAATTTGAGTTTGAGATACATAAATATCGTCAGGTCCAGCTTGATAATGATTTGTTCGTAAGAATCCTACCCCCTCATTCATTACCTCCAATATTCCTCCCCTTACCTCGAGGCCATCTTTCTCAGCTTCTGCCTGCCGAATCTTCATGATCAAATCTTCTTTTTTAAGCCGATTTGACCGTGGAATTTCTAGGGCTTTTCCTTGCTGGCGCAATTCAACCAACGATACTTTTTCCATCTCTAAAATGTTCATTCGTTTCTCTCTTGTTTTTTTGTGGGTTTTATGTGGATTTTTTTTATTGATAAAATAAATAGCTTATATGATTTTGGCTATTCGCCATGGATGCAGACGAAATAGTCTTTTGGTTTCAATTCTTATTTTTGTGGTAAATGTTTCACAAGGTGGGAATCTATTAAAGGGATTATAGCCTAAAAAAAAGGGTTGGGCAAGCATATTTCAGTCAATTAATCTAAATATTTTGCTAGTTCCTTTTGTGCCATTGCCATTACAGCATAGGTCTTAGCATCCCTAATTTCCCCCATCTCCATTTTCGTATAAAACTCTTTAACTGTACATTTTTCTACTTCAATATACTCGTCCACATCTCCCGGTAATTTACCAGGTTTCAATCCAGTGGCGAGGAATACATACATATATTCACTTGAATATCCGGGGGCAAGATAAAATTCTCCGAGTAATTCAATATTATTCGCTGCCATACCAATTTCTTCCTGGAGTTCACGTCCCGCGCAATAGGCTGGCTCTTCTCCTTTTTCTAAGGTACCGGCAGGCAATTCCAATAAAATTTCTCCTGTAGGGTGCCGATATTGAAGAATATAAAATATATTTCCTTCCTCATCAATAGGTAAAATTGTGACTGCCCCCCCATGCTGAATATAATCGAATCTTGCGATCCTATCATCGGGATATTTTATTCGATCCTGAACGATATTAAACACCTTGCCCTCATATTTTGTTTCCCGATCTAAAATTTCAAATTCCATATTATTACCTATTTTTTGTGGATAGCTAATATAAAAAGCGAAGGTGAAATCACCTTCGCTTCTCAATTAGTAATTTATTGTTTTTTCTCCGATTAAGGAATGATAATCGTTGAACCGGTTACCAAAGTATCCGTCACATCCATAAGGTTTGCTGCTGCAATAGACTCTGGATAAAGGTCACCAAAGAAACAGGCGATTGAGCTAAAGGTTTCGCCAGATTGAACGGTATAGCTTTCTACTGGATGAACTCTCAATTGTCGATTTCCTTCGAACGGGCTTGCATCCACAGGAATGATTAACTCATATCCAGGGTAAAAAACCTGACCTGAGGTCACGCCATTCACCGTCAAGAGAGTTTCAGCCTTAATATCAAATCGGCGTGCTAGACAGAATGGAAATTCACCTTCCTGAATCGTATGTGTGTTTGGTACGATTTCAACAGGAGTTGGCACAGGTGTAGCGGTAGCTGGAACTTCTGTAGGAGCAATGGTCACAACAACGGCGGGGTCACCCCCAACTGCAGTCATTTCATCTTCCAAACTTGCCCCACCCCCAAGACCTTCAGCCGCCATCGCTGTTTGGGTGGCTGCAGATCGAATGATTGAATCAACTTGGGAATCAGCGTCCACTTCTCCGTTATTTTCTGTCGAAGCGGGTCTGACACAAGAAATCATGGCAGTCATTAGGAGAATCGCAATCACTATTGATCCGATTTTTTTCATATCTTTCATCTTCAACCTTCCTCTTGCTTGGCCTTTAAATAAAGATTTGTCAGCCTTAATTAGATTAAGTTGATACTAGCATATCCTTGAATCAGGCGCAAGCAAATATCCTCTAGAATTTACCTTATAGTTGCAATAATAATGCCATATCAATCCTCTTGGGCAGAAACCCAATTTCGACCCTCATCTTTTCCAATTTTGCTGCGAACCGCTGTTTCCATATCAATGTCAAATTGATTAGCAAGCGCTAATAATAGAACCATCACATCTGCCAATTCATCCTCAAGATCCTCAACCGCAAATTTCTCATAATTCTTCGACCATACGCGTTTTAATTCCCCCGCCACCTCCCCCACTTCTTCCGCTAACATCATAAAAATATGGTCGGGCTCCATCGTAAACCCCCGTTTTTCTCTCATTTGCTTCACCTGTCTCTGAATTTCCTTTAATTCCATTTTGTTTCCTCCGTTACCCGCTATTTTAACACTCCCATTTTGAACTTTTCGCATTGATTACAATTAATTTGTGGAGAAATTTATTATAAACTCTAAAAGATTGCTCATCTCAATAATATTAGCAAGGAATGGAATTTTATGTATGTCTTCAATATTAGACCAGGGAGCAAATGTCCCTACTGCCGAGATCAATATCGATAGGATCAATAATCTATAAAACAGAATTTTCTTGCTATCATCAAATATGGGGTAAAGGAAGATAAACAGCATCGGCAAAAAGGGAACGAACCACCTGATGCTATAACTATTCCCTGAGTAATTGGTTGACGATAATAAATAAAAAAGTGTAACAATAAGGGTTCCAGCCCCAATGACTATCCCTTCCCGCCAAAAAGGTTTCCGCTGCTTTATTTCTTTAATTAAATTTGGAATTGCAAGAAACAGGAGCGGGTTGTAAAGAATAAATCCATTAGTTCCGAGCAAACTATGGAAAGAATAATTGATTAAAAACCAACCTTTATTTATCCCACGTCCAGTCAACTCTTCAAATTTCTTTCCCACCCAGGGTGTCTCAGGGTATATGAAAGCATCAATGTTCGCCGTTAAGGGCAAAAAACTTTCCGATACTTGGTAAAAAATTATAAAAGTGGGAAGAATTGTGAAAAATGAAGGAACTATGTAAAAAAAGGAAAATTTCCTTAATTCAGGAATTGTTAGGATATATATATAAAACCCTAAATAGAATATTATCATTGGCAGATCCACCGCACCTGCCATGGAGAAAAACATCCCACTTAGAATAATCAATTTTATAGTTGGACCTTCTCTAGAATTAAGGAGGTATTTTAATCCGATAATTAAAAATGAAGCAGCTAGTAAATGGTTATTGAAGGTGGTAGCCCAAGGAAAAAATAGTGAAGCAAATGCCAAGCTGAAAACCATCCAGTAACGATGGTTTTGATTAATTTTAATCCTTTCAAGAATTTCATAAAAAGCGAGAAGTCCAAAAAAGTAGAAAAGTTTTACAGTAAAGAGGGTAATCAGATAATAGGCAAGATTAAAATCAGCGGTAAGTTTGATCCCCAACCAATAAAGGGGGGCATAAATTATTGCACCAAGAAAAGATGCGAAAAATGGTTTGTCTGAATAGAAATGCCCATTAATATAAACTTTATCTCCAGTTTCAATGAAACTAGTATCGTCAATTATTAAAGATTTATGCTCTACCATTGACTGAACCGTTGCCATTCGACTAGATTCATTCCAACTAATCACTTTAGGTTGAATAATTAATGCCGAGAATACAAGTGCAATAATAAGAGTTTTTTTTGTTAAGAAGGATTCAATTTTTTTATAAATATGCATGTCTTATTATTGATTAGTTATTCCTTTGATAAATTTCATAGGATTCTGTATCAAATACTTTAACATATTCTCCGTTCGTTACCATTGGACCGTAAAGATTCCATCGACGACCCAGTGGGCCAATTACAATGTAGTCATGATCTATCCCAGATAATTCATAATCGATTAGAATATCCTCAAAAAGGAACGCCCTTTTATTTAACTCAATTTGAATATTATCTGGAGGGAAATGACTTATATTATTAGCTAAAAACAGGATTTCAGCATCATAAGTTTCAATGATATTTTCTGGAACCGTATTGGAATTTAGATATCCAATTATTTCTTCAAAATCACGATGAATTATTTCTTGCTCTTTTATCGAATTGACTGCAAATTCAAAACTATTCTGAATTAGAAATGAAAAATAGAACAATATTGGTATGGATAATAATATTTTAAAACTAGTTTTTTTATCCAAATTTTTAATCGTCCCAATGCCTTTGCAAATCAAATTTCCAAGGAAAATGGATGACAAGAAAATGACCGGAGAATAATATCTCGGCCAACCATTTGATAATAAGGCAAACCATATTAACCAACTACTCACAATCCCAAATAATGAAATTCGAATATATTCCTTTTCCCCGAGTTTTTCACTATTTACCACAGCTTGATATATAAATTTAGATTCCCATAATATCGAAATTACAGATAGCAAACAGAATAATAAAAGGTAAGAAATTGTTTGCCTTCGAACAGCAAATTCACCCACAAACGCAACTGTCCTAATTAAATCTGTCAATGCGCCATGTGTCGCCAACCCCCTCTCTAGATATATTTCAAACCCACTTATGCTTAGGGAGAAAATTATTGCACCAATTAATGAAATAGCAAATAATCTCAATACCTTCCAGTTTTTTCTAATTGCTGCGATTATCATAGGCCCAACTAGGCCTATAGTAAGAAAGGGGGAAATGAGTCCCTTTGCATTATATGCAAATCCCCAAAAAGCAATCACACCAATTAAATATTTTGGATTTCTAAAACTTTTGCTAAGAAAATAATACCCAACCAGAAAATAAAATATCAATGGGGCCTCGGCAATTGCCTGGCGTCCATACAAAAGGAGTTGATAATTTGGAAACGTAAAAATAATCAGGGAAAGTATGGCAAAATAAGCGACATATTTACCGAATAATGATTGAGCCATCTTTAGTAAAAAGAAAATTGCCCCAGCCGTAAGAATAGTAAATGGAAGCCTTGCCTGCCAAATTCCCACTCCTAATAATTTAAAACTCAGGGCGACCCAGGCCGTAGATGTGAAAGGCTGCGCCATCCCTGCTGCCGAGATAAACTCGTCGACTAAAAGTCTTCCATAAACCCCATTCTGAACCCAATTCTTTGCAACCATCAAGGACCAAGCTTCATCAAACCAAAGGCTGGGAAATTTATCCAACCCAATAAGTAATAAAAACCAAATAGCAATACTAATTAAGAAAAAATTTAGATTCTCCTTTTTAATGATCCTTTGCCTAAAATCCATATATCCTCGAAAATTTTTCAATTAAAGTCTTTAAAATAGGCCTCAATAATCTAAATCTTGGAGCATAATCAATAGTCATGAGTTGTCCGCCTCGCAAGTATCAACCAGTTCCCCCTCCCCCATTTTCTCTCCCATTTGCCAATATCCCCAAATTATTTGCTCCCCCTGTATTGCCCTTTCATCCCCAGCAACAACAGTCATGGTTGAATCGTACCACCCTACATTTATTGGGTAACAACCCTCAAGATGAGGGAAATTAATATAGACAAATTCTTCCTTATCATCCCCTTCTACCCACTCTGAGACCGGGTCAATAATCCAGGGACCTAAATGCATTGCCCTGCCATACGGGTATCCCACAATTTTTGTTACTGCATACCAACTAGGTATTTCCAAATCCAAAGATCTTTCCCAAATATATCTAATTTTTAAATTCCACTCATTATGATCATAATTTGAGTCTATCTCAGCCTCTTTTAGCACTAAGCCATTATCCATTGAAAAGGAGTTTCCCTCCGATGGTTTTGAATCTTGGGTCTCTATCCAAAGTTTTTCCTCCCCATGATTTTTTGAAAATATAAATATCCCATCCCTTGCTGCTTGCAAATAAAAACCCGAATTGGCATTAGTAAGCCACTCCAATACGTCTTTTTCGACATCAAGTAATGCTATAGATTCCCTCTCGAAAAAAGCATCCACAACAAAGTATTCAGAATGGTTCCCCGCAGATTCTAAGTCAACATGTTCATCCAATTCTTTTTGCATTAAGAAAGTTTGATAGATTTCTGGTCTAAAAGCTAGAAAAGGGGACAAATGTGGTGATGCTGTGATTACTGAATCCTCTGAAACTATCCCGTTTACCCATGGAATCACATTCACGGACCGCAATGTATCATATGGGGAAAAAGGATTTTTTATGCTTACGATAGGTCCAGATAATTTTATAAAAAGTAAATTAAAAATCAATATACTAAAAATGACTAGGTATCCAACACGTTTCTTAATTAACTGATCAAATTCCATTTTCTGATATTCAATGCCAATCAAATAAACGAGAAAGGGTACAGCTAAAGCGTAATGATGAAACCAATATTGGTATCCTTGAAAAAAGAATACCGGAATTACGATTCCTAATGCAGGCAAAAACCAAATGGACCCCTTTCGAAAGAACAATATCAACGGGGAAAAAATTATGATTAAAGTGATAAGTCTGTTTTGATCGAAAAATTTTTCATCTATCACATCGATCCGCAAAGTGTAATATTCTTGAATTACTCCCATTGGGTCAACGGAAAAAAGATTCTTTATAACAAAAATTGCAAATATTCCCCAAACTACTGCCATCAATCCTGTAAAAAGGCCTTGTTTCTTGAAGCCCTTAATAATTAAAATGATGCCCAATAATCCAACGGGAACCACTATATATACTTTGCAAAGTAACGCCAATCCAATTAACAAATAATATTGTTTCCAAGCCGAAACTGAATAGGCATACAGGGCCCAGGCCAATATCGGCATTGCAATTGTGTCTCCATGAAAATCAAACAAGACTGCGCTTTGGGCAACTGGGTACCATAAATATATTATCGCTAACCATAGCCCAAATTTGCTATTTTTTAAATTTCTCCCTATTAGGTAAAATGCAATGCCACCAGTGGCGTATAGAAATGATTGTGCAACCAGTAAGATTAAAGGGTTTTTATCAATTAAAAAAAGAGGTGAAAATAAAAAGTAAATTATTTCAACATGTTCATTCAATCGACTAATATTTGTGAATAGGATGCTGTTTGAGGTTTCAAGCATCCCCCCGGAGAGGACACTGTTGATGGCTTGGGTAACAACCCCAAGGTCAAACCATAATGCATTTAGCCCTAAAGCTCTCTGCAAACTTAACCAAGTCATTTCCCCGAACGCCAATAAAGATATGGCAATAATCGCCCAGTTTTCCCAGGTCCACTCTATTCTAATATTTTTTAATCTACTGATCTGTGTTCTGTCACTTTCCATAAATACATTTTACACCACTGATTAACAGGATCTTCCATATAACAGAAATCATATGATTTCAAAATAATATTAATCTTTTACTTACCAATGATGATGGCTTTAGCCCAATGCGCGCTATTATGGGTTACAGGGGGCCAATACTTCCTTATCAAAATTCCCAGCCTGAGATAAATTCCATATTTCAAAACTTTTATCTTCAATTAATTCAATATTTGCATCAAACAAATAATTGAAAATTATTCGAAATACGTTCGCTGGTGTGATTTGATCATAAAACTCATCAATGGGTTCACCCTGCAGATAAATCGCCATGAGGACCGAAAGCCTGTCATAAATTGAGGAGGCTTCCGCCAATCTTGCTCCATGATCTGCCATCAGGATAATTATGGGAGGCACCTCAGAATTATCGATGATCTCCCCTAAAATATCCGGAAGTACATTGTCGATGAACTCAACAGTATCTCGATACCCAATACGAGGTGATGGTTCAGATGTCCTAAAGGAGCCATCTGGCATGAATACATAAGGGCTGTGGTTGACAAGTAAATGAACATATACAAATAATTGTTCATCCTGATCCGCAAGACTTGGAAGTGTTTCTAGCGCATACTTAGATTCACGATAATAGGTGAGGGAGATGTTATCCTTAAAGCCTCTTACCCAAGAATCGGGGAATATTCCCCCTGTAGTAATTAATATCCGTAGTATTGATGTATTAACGACCATTTCTTCAAATTCATTGATACTCCCCAAAAGGCCGTCCTCTTTTGAAAACTTGATATCATCCAAAATATCAAAATGTTCAATAAAGTTATTCTGGAAAGTAGCAAGTGAATAATCATTATTACTTAATATTTGATACGTAGCCGTTCTGTTCAACGGAGGAAATACCACATCTTCAAAGTCATCATAGTCATTATAAATATTATGTATATAATCCATTTCAAATAACGAGGTCATTGAAAAACTTGTAAAAGGGTAATTAGATTGAGCGCACTTTGCCACCCTAAAACCTAATTCTTCGAGATTATCAATAAAATCCGAATTATCATAATCGTAAACTTTTTGAAGAACATCAGATCTTGTATAACTATCTAAGACGATTAAATAAATATCAGGAAGATTTGAATTTTCAACCTCGAAGGTGTTAGAAACAAAGAGTTCCCCCTTTTCTTCTGAAGTTACGTCAGCTCGATATTCCTCATATTCTATGAACCCAATAGAAACCAGTAAATATAAAACAATCACCATTCCACCAGTAAAAAAAGCCAAACTTAATTCCTTAGCATTTTTTACTTTTAATATTACATATGCCCCCACTATGATAAGAAAAATAACATACGCCCCTATTAAATATCTATGTCGTACAGCTTGGCCTAACTGATTTTCGAGGAATAGATAAACGTTTCCATATGTAATTAAAATAAATATTAATATCCCGGAAAGAATCCCCGATTTCCTCGGGTCCTTAAATATTAAATAGAAGAGCAAGTAAAAACTATAAACAACTATGATTGAAATTAGTAACGAACGAAGAATTGAAGAAAATTTAATAAATTCGTAATTTTCAAGTGCGAGAGATAATACTGGAAAAATTGCAAAAAATAAGGGAATTAAATTTTCATGCCAGGCTGCTTTTTTCACAATCACCTCTTTTAATACTCAATAATTATTTTTAATCCTAAAAAGATAAATCATTATAAGACGATTGACAATAATTTTGAATTTCTTGATTTGGTTAAACAATCATCCTGGTAAGCCCCTAGAGGTTAATAATGCGCTTTATAAATTACACCACTATCTGAAAAAACTTATACCCGTAATTTTTTTTTTAGAAATAGCTGCTCTTAATATGATCTGCCAACTTTAGTGCCAATGCCACTATTGTCATAGTTGGGTTTGCCTGCCCAGAAGTGGGAAAAACTGAACTACTCGAAATATACAAATTAGAAATGCTATGGACCTTACAATTCTCATCAACAACTCCCAATTTAGGATCAATATTCATTCTGGTGGTACCCATATGATGCTTCCCGGAAATTAATCGATTAGGATAACCTCCATTTTCAAACTCAATTGGAAATAATTTAAATGGCAACCCCATCTTGTCAAAACTCTGCTTCAATTTGGTGTGATATATGTTCATATTCTCAAAGTCTTGAGAAGTTAATTGCCAATCAATAATAATATTTGGTTGCCCAATTTCATTTTTGCGTGAAGATAAGGTTATTCGACTTTCAGGATTTGGAACCTGTTCAAATTGCGAATGAATTCCTACCCAATCATTGTTTTTCCTATACGATGTCATTATTTGGGTCAAGTATTGGATAAATCCGCCGAAATTCTTCAAGATAATGAAAATATTCTTAATTAAGTATTTGATATCTGGGTATTTATGATGTCTAAAAATATCAAAAACATTTTGAATAGCTATTCCAACAGTTGAAACGTATTCGTCTTGAATTTTATTCCATGAACGATGTATAAAAAATCCAGCAGCATTTGTTAATCTATTTTCCCGTAATATATTTTCTTTTACACTAAAAGCCAATACCTGCGGTAGAAATTCTGCTTGCTTTCCAAAAGTTTAAATATTCTTCTTCCCGAAAGCCAATTTATTTGTCGGATCCAAAAATGCGCCACTCCAGAAATGTGCATGGTCCATGTAATATCTACCCAGAAGATCATTTTGATTACCTACCCCATTTTTCTGAACCTGATTAGAAGAGAGGAGCAGTCTTGTAATTTCGAGTGCCCCCGCAGCTAATATAAAAACAGTTGCTGTAACAAAATAACTTTTCCCCTGAACCGTTTTACAAGTAAGTGAGTTTACTTCTCTTCCTGAAGAATCTAGATTTATTTCCGTTACGTTCGATTTCAATAAAACCTTAATATTTTCGGATCTTTCCAAAGCTGGCCCATGTGTTGAAGAAAAATTAGTGGACGGACTAATTAAAAATGGCTTTGAAGATAAATCGGTTTTATTTGATAACTCGTCAAACCAACTATCAGATTCTTCAGAGAAAAATGAAAAACTATAATCATCCAGCCCAAATAATTTTTGGCTTCTTTCATAATATGGATCGAGTACTTTTTTATTAAATGGCCATCCGCTATTTAGAACCCAATCCTTTTTTTCAAAATCTATTTCATCCAAAGGTCTACATCGGCCCGCCCAACTTACAGTTGTACCGCCAAATTGGCGGCGTCTGCTAAACATGATCGAACTGGAAGGAATCCCAATGCTCTTGCTTGAACTTAAATGCTGATTTCTATGTTTAAATTTGTTCTCGCCACTTTCGATTATCAATACATTGAAATTCTGATCACAGAACTCCAAAGCCAAAGAAATTCCAGCAGCGCCACCCCCTACAATACATACATCAGTATTGATGGTTTCGTTTTGATTAATTTCTGAGGGTTCTAAATAAGATTTATTTTTATTCATTGGAAATTATTTTTCCATCCATAAAATTGGGGGTTTCTTGGTCCAATAAGTTAATGATAGTTGGTGCAAAATCAATAATTTGAATACCTTTTATTTCTGAACCGGGCTTGAATCCTTTACCAACCCCTATAAAAAATCCCTGATTCCTATGGTTGCCACTTCTTCCATCTGGATTTTTACCAGGTGTCGGCCATTCAATTTCACCATAAATATCAGATCGTATAGTCTTATGTTGAGAAGCAGGAGCATTATTCCAATTTATAATCAAATCCGGTAAGCGATCTTCGTACTCCCCTTTTAACCCAAGTTCCTCACGTTCTAAAATCTCAGCTACTAGAAATTCTCCTGTCACTCCATCCTTAAATGTGGATAAACCCAATTTTATTTTTTTGATCCAGTTTTCATATTCTTCTCCCGCCGACACAATTCCATGCTTTTCCCTACCCAGTAAATTTATTTGAATTGCCGCATAGTAATCTCCAGTGATTACAAATACTGGGGTACTTTGCCAATTTTTATTATTTGTCAATAGATACAATGAAATCCATCTCCTAATAAATAAAGGTACTCGATTCTTTATCTTATCTCTTAAATCAGGCCGACTTATTTTTCGAATTAAATTGACGATAAAAGAGTAATTTTCCAGTTTTTGTTCTTTTTCGATATCAGGAAAAACTATTCTATTTATCATCTCAGGCAAAACAGCAGATCGATCCTGGTTGGAACCCATACCATGTAACGAACAAATAATAATATTTGCCTCTTCAGAAACCTTAGACAGAACTTCTCCAATCAATTTGTCCCCAGCTTGATAGATCTCTAATAATGATTCCCCTTGATTACCTTGCTCATTATTGAACGATTTAGATAAATCAGCAGGCTTTCCCCACAATCTATGTCCCCCTCGATGTGGCCCGGAGACAACCAACATAAATAAATCCCATTCTTCGTTTTCAATTAGGTATGTACTTAAAATCTTTATTTTTTTATTATGTGCCAAAGTCAAATTTTTTATTTTGAGCAATTCATTTTTGGATAAATTTGCTGAAATGTCTTCGATATTGTCACTTTTACCGAGAATATTATCCAATTTTTTCTTAATTGTTTTTGGAAAATAATTTATTTGTTCTAATCTATCATATGGTTCGAGGCTACTTATCTCAATGCCATTAAGATTTTTGTCTTTTGGAGTAAAAGGAATACCGACCGTAATGGTTTTTAATTCCTGATCATTAAATTCATACCAAAATGGGGACATTCTGGTATTTTTTGTGGAAATTTCCTCATATTTCATTTTCTCCGAAATCCATTTGAAATAATGATAACCACCATGACCACCTTGATTTGTGCCATTATAAAAACTTAACCAAGGTAATTCAATGAATTTTTGATCTTCCTCATTAACTCGCCCATATACCCCCAGTTCCTTAAGTTTCTTTAGCTCTGGTAATTTTCCTTCTTCCATCCATTTTTCGATCAATGTCGGTTCAGCGGCATCCAACGCAATCATAATTGTTTTATTTTTTGTCATATGTTTCTTTACATCCCTTTCTAAAACCTAAAGCCCAACAAAAAAGTCCATATAGTACGGATGGTAAAAGCAATAATTTTTGAAATCCATCGATCATATTATATTTAAAGGTTGTTGAATAAATATTATTAAGTCTTTTTAAAATCACTAAAGGCAAAAATATGTAAAATCTTCCAAAATTTTGCTGCCAACCCGTAATCTCTAATTTATCTTTCCCACGAAAAAATCCATGAATGAACTGATGATCATAATAGCTTTTAAATGTTTCGCGTCCTCTGTGAAAAATTTTTATATTCGGATCAAATATCGAACCTGCAGGCCATCTTTGATAGATCCTTTGAGACAGTTCCCAATCTTCCGGAAACCTGACATCTGCGAATCCATTCATTTCGATAAAAACATCCTTTTTTATATTCATATTTGCTCCTGCCAGGCCATTGGCTACCTGAGCGGGTCGAAATTTTGAGAACATATAAAAATGAATAAAATTATCACCTGAAGCAAGAATATTATTTGGGTTGCTTGTTTCTATAACACCACCCGCCATAACAATATCATTCTCAAATGCATCCTCAATACTCTTCAACCAATTTTTTGCAGGAATACAATCTGCATCTATAAAACATAATATATTTCCATTGGCAGATTTTGCGCCAATATTTCGAGCAGTCCCAGCAAACATGGCAGTATTCGAATTTATTATTGTAATTGATGGAAAATCTAACCTCAAATCATCGATATTATTATTAATCCCACTGTTTACAACGATAATTTCATATTTTGATCTCTCATAATTATTTTCATAAATTCCTCTTAAGCAGAATTTAATTACATCTAAATGACCTCTGCAGGGAATAATTATTGATATTTTTTTAACCATACGTAATTCACCTGCAATTTAAATAGGATAGAATTTCATTCTAAATTAATTTTTATTATTAATCTTCATCAAATTATTTACAATCTGAACTATTTTTCCGATTGGAAAAGGCTTTCCAGTAATGGATCTAGGGTTCCTCGTTTCCTTATCAAAAACATTAATTCCCTAAAGGGAATCCGGAAAACTCTCCAGATTTTCGGGAACACTAAAATTAAGCTTTCCTTTAACAAAGACACCATCTCAATATATTTCTTATCTCGAAAATTTATTATTGCTTGAATAACCAATAAATCAGATTTTCTTCGATCAGCTTCTTTTTTATATTCTGGATATACTTCTTTAATTAATTCAACACCCTTAAATTGACTATTTAACTTTACATTCCAATTTAACGTAATATTTGAAGAATGCCGGCGATATTTTGCTAACACATCATCAATATAACAAAATTCTCCATTGCCATTGTTTATTAAGTTTATAAAAAATAACCAATCAGCTCCTCCGGCTAGCGTCTCAAGGAATCCTCCTTCTGGGATGAATTTTTTCCTAAACATTGTGGATAGCGCGCATATATAATTTCCCCTTTCAATTAACTTTTGAATATTACCATCCCCAAAACCAAAACGGTCTTTCCAATTGAATATCTTTTGATTGGTGGCATCGTAGAAAACTTCAATATCATGGTAACTCAAAGCACAATTTGGATGAGACTCCATAAATTCAACTTGTTTATTGATTTTTCCTGGTAAAAAATAATCGTCGCCATCCAAAAAAGCTATATACTTCCCATTTGAATATGAAAAACTCAGATTTCGGTTTCTCCCCGATCCAATTGTCTTTTCATTTATATGTACTTCTAGTCGATCGGGATATTTATTTTCCAAATCTAATAAGATATTTTTAGAATTATCAGATGACCCATCATCACAAGCCACAACCTGCAAATTATCATAATCTTGCATCACAGCAGACAAAACTGCCTGTTTAATATATTTTTCTTGATTAAAAGAGGTTATAGGAATAGATACTTTAGGAAGAGTCATAAAGGTTATTTGAAAAAAAATAGTCCCTTTGAAAAAATATAATGAAAATGTATAGGGCGTATATTATTCAGCAATCTAATTATTATACTTCAGAGAATTATCTCAAGTATTATTTTTTGTATCAATTAAGAAAAAAACCTCCTGGCTAGCACCAGGAGGTTTAATATTTTACCTAAAAATTTAAGCCATTACAGGTCTAAACTTATATCCATACACCAGCATACCCCGCTCATCCGTTGCTGACCGAAGCTTTCGAGTCACCATTTCCACTGGCATTCCGATCTCTAGATTACTTTCATCAAGATCCGTGAGCTGAGCGGTCACCAAAGGTCCTTCTTCGAGCTTCACCATCGCCACTGTATAAGGAGCGTTCTCATCAAATCCTGCAGGAGCCTCAAATACCTTTGTGTAGGAGTAAACCTCTCCCTTCCCACTAAAGGAATAGAGTGTTTTTGCTTCTTCGCCACAATCTGGGCAAATATCACGTGGAGGGAAAACTTTTGAATCGCAATGATCGCAAACTTCTCCAACCAATGCATACCGTTGTTTTTTCAATCGCCAATGACGTGGAATATCCATAAAAAACTCCTTTATATCTGCTGTAAGTGTAGCTAATCCAATCTATCAAAAACTATCAGGCTTTTTTTTAGCCTAATTTCGATAGAATATGAGTGACTGAAGTAGACGATGGACCACCAAAAGCCTGGATCATCGCCGTTTTTGCATCTTTCACCTGGTTTTCTCCAGCTTGATTTCGCAATTGAAGGGTCGCTTCCACTGCCTGATATACACCCGTAGCTCCCCCCGGATTCCCTCTCGCTTTAAGTCCACCGAAGGTTGATATCGGTAATTTTCCTTCCAAGCTCAAATCCCCATTTGAAGCCCACTCCCAGCCTTTTCCTTTTTCAGATAGTCCAGCCGCCTCTAGGGCAAGTGCCCCGTAGATCGAGAAGGCATCATATAACTCAAAAAGGTCCACATCACTTGGGATTATTCCTGCCTGTGAACAAGCTCGCTCTACCGATAAACGAGCCGCATTAAATACTATTGGATCGGGTCGGTCATGCAGGGCGAGTGTATCTGTTACTGCAGAAGAACCATTGATCTGAATCAAAGGATGGACGAATTTTTTCGGCAATAATTCTGGGCGGGTCAAAATTACCGCCGCAGAACCATCCGCATTAGGTGCCACATCAAACATATTCATTGGGTCACTCACCATGCCTGCCCTTTGGTAACTTGCCAACTTAATCGCCCGCTGAAACATCGCATTCTTATTCGTCGCGCCATTCGCATGCGCAATTATCGGAAATCCTGAAAAGGCAAATTCAGGCACATCGAATTCATGTAAATATCGTTTCATCAATAATGCGGCTTGTGAGGTTAGGGTCAATCCATGTTCTGCCTCATAATCCGCATCCATTGTGGTTGCAGCTGCCGCGGTCACATTAGAAACAGTCTGGTCGGTCATTTTTTCCACCCCTAAAACCATCGCCACGTCCACCGTCCCCGATGCAACTGCTATATACCCCATTCTTAACGCCATCCCACCAGATGCCCCAGCCGCTTCAATCGTGGAGGCTTCAATCCCCTGCAATCCCGCAAAATCAGCTACCAACGTAGCCAAATGGGATTGATGAGAAAGAGCCGGAGCAAGCATATTCGAAACGTATAAAGCTTGTGGGGTGAGACCACCCGCATCCAATCGGGCGGCTTCCAATGCATAATAGGCCAACTCACGTAAAGATATATCCCATTGTTCCCCAACAGATGTTTGTCCAATACCTGCGATTACAACTTCATTCATTACTTTCTCCCAACCAATTTATTTCATGGTGAGCTTGCCACGCATTCTTGCATAAGTGGCATAATCGATTTCTTTTCGACGGCTAATATAACTTCTTGTCGAAGGTGCATTTTTTCTTCGATCATCAATCTGATCTGTGACCTTCAAGATCATCGCATCCGATCCAGCCCCCGATCCATAAGAAACCATCAATATCCGATCCCCAGGTTTTGCCTCATCCAAAATCGCAGTTAACCCAATGATCGCCGCACCAGAATATGTGTTTCCAATCTCAGAAACGAGAAGACCTGTTTTAATTTGTTCAGGGGTAAAGCCTAGTTGTTTCCCTACAGTTTGTGGAAACTTCGCATTCGGTTGATGAAAAACTACATAGGCATAATCTTCAGCCTTCGTCTCAGAGGTTTCCAACATATACTTAGCAGCTTCGGTCACATGTTTAAAATAAGCCGGTTCCCCAGTAAAACGATGTCCATGTTCGGGGTATTTTTGATAAGCTCTTCGCCAAAAGTCAGGGGTATCCGTCACAAAAGAATAGGTACATTCAATTTCTGCTAATGCCTCATCGGCTGGACCAATCACGAATGCCGCTCCCCCAGCCGCCGCGGTATATTCTAGCGGGTCTCCGGGGCGACCTTGGGCGGTATCCATCCCGATCGCAATTGCATATTTTGCCATCTTTGAGCCCACTAACCCCATCGCCGCAACCATCGCCTCTGTCCCCGCTTTACAGGCAAATTCCCAATCGGCAGCTTGTGTATTGGGCACTGCACCAATCGCTTCTGCCACGATCGTAGAGGTTGGTTTCACTGCATAAGGATGAGATTCAGACCCAACCCAAACAGCTCGTACCTCAGAGACATCGATCCTTGCTCGGTTCATCGCATTTCTAGCCGCTTCGATTGACATCGTCACCACGTCTTCATCAATTCCAGGGACGGATTTTTCCACAACCGGTAATCCCCCTACGCCATCCGTCCACACTTTAGATACCTCCGTGGCAGGCAGACGATACTTCGGTACATAAGCGCCATACCCAATAATGCCAACCGGGTTTTCGGGTTGCAACAGTTTGCTATTTTCCGTCATTTTCACTCCATTTGGCTAAGATCTCTTCCGCATGATCGATGCGGACTTGTTTATCTTTAACCAATTGTTTTGCCAATTTTTCGATCATCTCTGCTTCCGCCCCCGCGGCAATCGCCACTTGGCGGGCATGCAGCCCCATATGTCCTCGTTGAATACCTTCAGTTGCCAATGCGCGTAGCGCTGCTAAATTCTGAGCCAATCCCACAGATACAATAATTTCAGCTAACTCACTTGCGGTCTGAATATTCAATATTTTTAATGCAGCTCTTGCCGCCGGATGTACTTTGGTCGCTCCCCCCACAATGCCCACCGCCATCGGTAGCTCGATCGCCCCGATCAAATTTCCTTCTTCATCCTTCCCCCAAGTACTCAATGAAGTGTATTTTCCATCTTTCACTGCAAATGCATGCGCCCCAGCTTCCACTGCTCGCCAATCATTTCCGGTGGCAACCACCACTGCATCGATTCCATTCATAATCCCCTTATTATGTGTCGCTGCCCGATAAGGGTCCACCGATGCAAATGCCCACGCCTCAATGATACCGTCTCGAACTTGGTTTCCAGAAAATTCTCCAAAAGCCAAACTCTTCACCGGGATTTTGCATGCCGCTCGAGCCAATCTGCGGTCCGCCAAATTACTCAAGATTCGCAAATGAACTCGCCCTCCAGTTATTTCCTCGATCATTGGGGAGAGTTTTTCGCATGCCGTATTGATCGCATTTGCCCCCATCGCATCCCGCACATCATAAATGAGATGAATCACCAAAAAAGAACCGATTGGAGAGGTATTGAATATTCTCACTTCCAAATCGCGAGGTCCCCCACCTAATTTTTTTAAGATCGGGTCAATGTCCTCGGCAGCTGCCAGCAGCTCTTCTTTTTTAGCTATAATCGCACTTTTTACGAGTTCTGGGTTATTGATATCCAATAATTGCATCTGCCCGATCATTTCAGGCGCATCTGTGGTTGCAATAAATCCCCCACCTCCTCTAGCCAACTTCGCCATAAAAGATGCCCCTGCAATAATCGATGGTTCTTCTACCACCATCGGAATCAATACATCCCGTCCATTCACCACAAAATTCAGCGCGATCCCCATTGGTAGTTGATAAGTGCCCACTACATTTTCGATCATATGGTTTGCCTGATCGAGGCTCAAAGCATTTTCGCCAGAGATTGCTTTCAAATCTTCCGCTGAAATATACTCTTCTTCACCTAGCAAATCCATGCGTTCGGGGATGCTTAGATTATAAAATCCTGGTTTACGAGAGTTCGTCAAAATCAGAGTCCTTAAATTTATTTCTTCTATTTCCATTAAACTATAGCGATAAAAGCCTTTCAAAAGCTATCAAACAAACAAAAATGAAAAAGGGGCAAATTTACTCTTTAATCCTCTCTATTGGTAAAATAATCTTAATATGGTTGATATTCAAAGTCGGCAAAATGCCAAAATAAAAGAAATAAGATCTCTCCGTCAAAGAAAGCAGCGGAAGGCAAAGAAATTATTTATCGTTGAAGGCATCCGTCATATTGGCGAAGCCCTCGACGCCAATGCCAATATTGAATATGTATTGGCTGCCCCAGAGCTATTAAAAAGTGACTATGCCAATTCTCTTTTAGCCAAAATAGAAGAAAAGGGAATTTCTCTCTTCACCACCACCCCCGAAATTCTAGTATCCCTTTCAGAAAAAGAAAACCCTCAAGGCTTGCTCGCCGTTGCAAATCAACTTATTTATTCCTTAGAAGATTTCTCCTCTGATCAGCATCCCTGGCTCGTCGCCCTCATTAGCCCACAGGATCCCGGCAATATCGGCACAATCCTGAGAACGATTGATGCCGTCGGCGCAGATGGATTAATCCTAATAGATAATAGTGTCGATATTTTCCACCCCAGTGCAGTGAGAGCGAGCATGGGTGCTCTTTTCTGGAAGCCAGTAATAAGCGCAAGTATTGAAGAATTTACTTCATGGTCCTCTCAAAACAAATATGTAATTTACGGTACTTCGGCCAAGGGGAAAACACTATTCAATCAAGTGGTTTACCGGTCCCCAGCCATCCTCCTTTTTGGCAGCGAACGCGAAGGTTTATCAGACGATCAAATAAATTTCTGCGACCATTTATTAAAACTCCCTATGGCAGGTTCTGCTAGTTCCCTGAATCTTTCCGTTTCCTCAGGGGTCTTCTTATATGAAATGCACGCTCAATTTAATCCAGAGTAAGGTCAGATCCTTTCCCCTAAATTGCTAAAAATATTTGTTTCTCCTAGCTCCTTAGATTTCCTCAGTTTCATCACAAAAACTAGGGATTTTTGTTTTTTCCTTAAGAAAAACTAATTACTGGAAATATTCTCTCTACAAAATCTGCATTATAATGTTGACATATTTGATATTAATTGTGCTATTTAGCAGGAGTTTTAAATGGATTCAATAAAATCTCCAGACGACCGCCCCATCACCGAAGAAGCAAATTTCCTAAAACTCAAAAACGTTGACCATGTGCACTTTTGGGTGGGGAACGCCAAACATGCCATGTTTTATTGGTGGAAAGGTTTTGGTTTTAAGCCCGTTGCCTATTCTGGTTTAGAGACTGGCAATCGCCAATTTGCCTCCTATCTCCTTGAATCGGGTAATGCGCGCCTCGTCTTATCAGCACCCTATAGCCCCTCCTCAGAAATATCCGGTCATCATCTTGCCCATGGGGATGGCATCAAAGCCATTGCCTTCGAGGTCGACGATGTAGAACAAGCTTACCAAGCCACTACCTCCCGCGGGGCTCGCTCCGAATGGACGCCCAAAGAGGAAAAAGATGACGACGGGACATATATAACTGCCGCCATCCAAACCTATGGAGAAGTGATCCATATTTTTGTAGAAAGAAAGGCATATAAAGGTATTTTTGCACCCACCTACCAACCTATTGATTACCCCCATCAAGACGCCGGCATTCGAGCCATTGATCATATTGTCGGCAACGTGCAATTAGGGAAAATGAATTATTGGGTAAATTGGTATCACCAAGTCATGGGCTTCCGCCAATTAATGCATTTTGATGATAAAGACATCAGTACCGAATATTCTGCTCTCATGTCTAAGGTAATGGAAAATGGCTCCGGAAGAATAAAATTCCCGATCAATGAACCTGCGGAAGGTAAAAGGATCAGCCAAATCGAAGAATATTTAGAATACTACCGTGGCCCCGGCTCACAGCATATCGCCATGATCACCGGAAATATTCTTGAAACAATGGAAAAATTACATGCAAATGGCATTGAGTTTCTTCGAGTCCCCAATGAATATTATGATCTCCTCCCTGACCGCGTGGGAGAAATTGAAGAAAATTTAGAACTGATTAAAAAGCTTGGCATTCTTGTCGATAAAGATGACGAAGGATATCTCTTACAAGTCTTCACCAAACCCATTCAAGACCGCCCTACTTCTTTCATTGAAGTTATCCAACGCAAAGGCAGTCGTGGTTTTGGAAAAGGCAACTTTAAAGCCTTATTCGAATCCCTTGAGTACGAACAGGAACGCAGGGGAAATCTCTAATATCTGATGAAATATTTTAGTTTTTCAATTCCCCAATTTACTTCCCCCCATCTCGGCGTATTATCCGCAGAAAATACCATTGTCGATCTAACCGTCAAAGGTCTCGCAAATAATATGCTGTCTTTTCTTCAAGCCGGGGAAAATAGCTGGTCAAAAACTGAGCAAATCCTAAATCAAACCGGTCCAAAATATGCACTCAAAGAAGTTCGCATTCATCCACCCTTATTGCGTCCAAATACCTTAAGGGATTTTTACGCCTTTGAAGACCATGTCGCCACTGCCAACAAAAATCGCAATCGCAAGGTCCCAGAACAATGGTATCAATTGCCCGTATTTTATTTCTCAAATCCCCATTCCGTATTCGGTCATGAGGAAGAAGTCCCCATGCCCAAATACACCAAAGCACTAGATTTTGAATTAGAGATTGCCGCAATAATTGGAAAATCTGGTCGAGATATCCCCTCAGAAAAAGCCATGGATCATATTTTTGGTTTCACCATATTTAATGATTGGTCTGCTCGTGATATTCAAAAACAAGAAATGGCCGTAGGTCTCGGTCCCGCCAAAGGAAAAGATTTTGCATCTTCCTTCGGTCCATATATTCTCACCATAGATGAAATCATTGACCGCTCCGATGGCCGACCCGGTGTCTACGACCTTGCCATGAAAGCCCGCATCAATGGAGAAGAAGTGTCCTCCGGAAATTGGAAATCCCTCTATTATTCATTTGGACAAATGATTGAAAGAGCCTCAGAAGAAGTCACCCTCATGCCTGGAGATATTATCGGTTCAGGCACTGTGGGGACCGGTTGCTTGTTAGAACTCACCAAAGGTCAGGGTCCCTGGTTATCCAAAGGGGATATCATCGAGTTAGAGATCGAAAGATTTGGTGTACTCAGGAACACTATAACTTAATCATATAAACTAAAAATTATCCTAATTCCTAGGAGAATGAAATGCCCTTTTATCATAAGCTCGGAAATATTCCCCATAAAAGACATACCCAATTCAAAAAAGAAGATGGTGCACTTTATCGAGAAGAAGTGATGGGCCTAGACGGTTTTTCAGGTATTCAGTCTATTCTCTATCATCATTTCCTCCCTCCCCGCGTACTTAAAACTGAAGACTTTGGATCCACCAAACCTGAATACGCAGAATTCGGAGCTATTCGCCACCGCGCATTAAAAACCGGAGAGTTGCCAACCGGCGGTGACCCCGTTTCTGCTAAAGTACCCATGATGGGCAATGACGATGTCGTATTAAGTCTATCTGTCCCAGATCAAAGCATGGACTATTATTACCGCAATGCCCAAGCCTATGAATGTTATTTTGTCCACGAAGGTAAGGGCACCCTAAATTCACAATTCGGTTCCTTAGATTTCGTTTCTGGGGACTATATCGTCATCCCCTTTGGCACCACCTGGAAAATGGACCTTGATGGTCCTGCAAGGTTTTTCGTCATTGAAACCCCTAGCCAAATCGAAGCACCCAAAAGATACCGCAATAACTACGGTCAAATGCTCGAACATGCCCCCTATTGCGAGCGAGATATTCGACTTCCGGAAAATTTGGAAACCAACACCTCACGTGGTGAATTTGAAGTCAGGGTTAAAGTAAGAGACAACCTCTCCCGTCACATCCTCGATTACCACCCCCTTGACGTCGTCGGTTGGGATGGATTTTTATACCCCTGGATCTTTAGCATCCACGATTTTGAACCCATCACGGGCCGCCTTCACATGCCTCCCCCTATCCACCAAACATTTGCCGCTCGCAATTTCGTGGTCTGTTCTTTTGTACCCAGATTATTCGATTACCACCCCGAAGGCATTCCCGCACCCTACAATCATTCCAACGTCAACTCAGATGAAATGATCTATTATTGCGATGGCAACTTCATGTCCCGCAAGGGCATTGATTGGGCCGACATCACCCTCCACCCCTTTGGCTTACCCCATGGCCCCCAACCCGGAGCTACCGAAGCCTCCATCGGCAAAGAAAGCACCAACGAGCTGGCTGTGATGGTAGACACTTTTCACCCAATGAATTTAACCAAACAAGCGCTAGAGATTGAAAAGAAAGACTATCAAGCCTCATGGCTGGAAGGAGACGGGAATTAGATGGAATTCACTGCCTCTGAAACAGCGCAAAAAGATTTTTGGAAATTAATCACCGGATCGATCGTCCCCCGCCCAATTGCCTGGGTCTCCACCATAAATGAAGAAGGGAAGCCAAATCTAGCACCCTTTTCTTTCTTCAACGCCGTATGTGCCAAACCCCCCACTTTATTATTTACCTCCAATCTGCGCGGCACCGACGGAAATCAAAAAGATACCCTCAATAATATTAAGACGAATAACGAATTCGTAGTAAATATCGTCTCAAAAAAACTTCTCGAAGCAATGAACCAGTCTGCTACCGAATATCCATCTTCGGTCAATGAATTTCAAATTGCAGGAGTCACCCCTGGGGCATCCAAAATTGTCAATCCCCCTCGTGTAGCCGAAAGCCCCGTCAGTATCGAATGCAAACTTTCTCAAATTGTCAAAATCGGAGATGGCGGTGTCGGATCAGGAAGCATTGTCATCGGGGAAATTCTCCATGTCTCTATCGCCGATGAAGTCCTTCTCCCCAATCACAAAATAAATATCACCGCCCTAGACCCGGTCAGCCGCCTATCTGGTCCGAACTATGGGGTGATTGGCGAAATAATTGAATTAAATAGATTCCCTCCAAAATTATAAGGGCGAATGGTGATTTTCCATTCTCCAAGGAAACGGGTTAACCGTTTCCACTTATGTTTTATAATCCCTTTAGTACTCAATCATAATAAAAAGTAAAAGGAAAATAAATTGACTGAAAATAACTTGCCCCGTTGGGATTTAAGCAATGTGTATCCAGGTTTAGACTCCCCCGAACTTATCGATGCCAACAAAGAAATGATCTCCATGGTCGAAGAAATGGACGATTATATTCTTGAAACAAAAATTGACCCCACAATCCCACCCCCCACCGATCCAAAATTAGCAGCCAGCATCATCTCAGGTTTCATTGAAAAGGCAAATACTCTTAATCGATTCGTGATCACTATCAATGCCTATATTTCTTCCTTCATCACCACCGACTCTTATGATAATGAAGCTTCCAAGGCATTGTCTGAGCTTCAACAAGTGGTCATCCGCATTCAGCAGCAGCAAGATGTCTTATTTACGGGTTGGCTGGGAAAAATGAATGATATCCTACCTGAAATTATCGAAAGTGATCCCTCCCTCAAGGAACATTCTTTTTTCTTAGAAGAAACCGTACTCCAATCGAAATACCTAATGAGTTCCGAAGAAGAAGAATTAGCCTCAGAACTTTCCCTCTCTGGTGCCACCGCCTGGGCAAAATTACACGGCACCATCACCTCCCAATTAAAATGGAAAGTCGAGCAAGAAGATGGCACAACCCCCGAACTCCCCCTCACTCAAATTCTCAATTTCCGTGACCATGAAAATGAGCTCATGCGCAAACGCGGTTATGAAGCCGAAGGGGAAGCATGGAAATCGGTTGAAAATCAACTCGCTGCCTGCATGAATGGTGTCAAAGGCCAGGTATTGGTCCTAGACAAACGCCGTGGAAGAAAAGACCCCCTCGAAAGATCATTAGATCAAGCTCGCATTGACAAAGAAACCTTAGAAGCAATGATGTCCGCCATGAAAGATAGCTTCCCCATGTTCCGCAGATATTTCAAGGCTAAAGCTCAAAAATTAGGCAAAGAAAAATTGCCCTGGTGGGATATTTTCGCCCCGATGGGAAAACTCGAGCGTTCTTTTAGTTACCCTGAAGCGCAAGAGTACGTCCTCGAAAATTTCGAGAAGTTTTCCCCCGAATTATCCGCCTACGCAAAAAGAGCCTTCGATAATAATTGGATCGATGTCGCCCCCCGCGACGGCAAACGAGCTGGCGCATTTTGTATGGGTGTACCCGGCGTCAACGAATCCCGCATCCTCCTCAATTTTGATGGCAACCTCAACTGGGTCTTCACCCTTGCCCACGAATTGGGTCATGGCTTTCACAACGACTGCCAAACAGACCGCACCATGCTTCAACGTGACAACCCCATGACTTTAGCCGAAACTGCCTCCATCATGTGCGAGACCATCGTCACCAATGCCGCCATCAATGAAGCCAAATCCCCTCAAGAAGAATTAGCCATTCTAGAAACCAAATTGAACGGCGAGTCACAAGTCGTCGTCGATATTTACTCCAGATTTCTTTTCGAAACCGAAGTCTTCAAACGCCGAGACAAAGCCGAACTTTCCGCACAAGAACTCAATGAGATCATGCTCGAAGCCCAAAAAGAAACCTATGGCGACGGCATGGATCTCGACAACCTTCAGCAATACATGTGGACATGGAAACCACATTACTATTCTGCTGGTCGATCCTTCTACAATTATCCTTATACTTTTGGCCTCCTTTTTGGTTCTGGGTTATATGCCATCTACAAAGAACGTGGGGATGCCTTCATTCCTCAATATAAAGACCTCCTCAGCAGCACCGGCATGGGCACCGCCGCAGACCTCGCCGCAAGGTTTGATATCGACCTACGCAGTCCCGGCTTTTGGAAAGGCAGTCTCGACGACATTGAACAATACGTAGAGAGATACGAACAACTATAAAACAATTCATTACCATTTATAACAATTGGGATCATCGTTATTTCGCAATTTCTCAATAATACCGACCCCTGTATTGAATTAATATTATCAATTTCGTAAGGAGGCCTAATTAATCTTATAATGCTGTTGCTTAAAGCCTTATAATTGGTTAGACTATAATTAGATTTTTCTTTTTCGCGACATATTTTTATATGTCTATAATTGTTTAAATAGTATTCTTGATATTTGGAAAACATGAAGATTTTCAGGAAAACACCCACAAATAAACCAAAAAAGACCCTCGGGCAGAGCTTTGTTGAGTTTGCGCTCATGTTACCCGTCTTATTATTATTGGTATTCGGATTGATAGAAGTGGGTCGATTAATGTTTATTTGACCTGCCCCCAATAGTTGTACCAGTGCTTATGTTACACCAGCAGACTGAAGTTGTGAAGTGTGCGAGATGAAGGTTGCCGGTGTTGGGGGTTTGTAACCCAGTGAACTATGGGGTCTGATC
>Ga0209042_1000031_pt1 | contig 197285 bp, 203 predicted proteins | sample SaaInlV_200m_DNA_6_FD_184649 | JGI IMG/M metagenome (GOLD analysis project Ga0209042, IMG submission 184649) | Marine microbial communities from expanding oxygen minimum zones in the Saanich Inlet - SI037_S2LV_200m_DNA (SPAdes) (version 2) | ecosystem: Environmental > Aquatic > Marine >... | reverse complement strand
AACTAAACCAGCACCATAAACATAACGAGTTAAACCTTCAGAAGAAACTCTTTCAGAATCTTTTTCAACACTAACTCTAGGAACTTCAACATTACTAAACAATTCACTAGAAGAAAAACCTATAGGCATACTAACCATAAGCAATACTAAAACCAAAGATACAACCCTCTTTTTCATATGTTAAGAATCGATACACTCATATAAATACTTTTCTATTAATTTTTATTAGCGTCACCAATATTAATAAGTAAGATCATTTAAAGTAATAAATGCATCCATTCCCCTCATCTTAAAACTATCAACATTATTTAACATAAACTCAGAAACAAATCTCTGACCAGGGAGTAAGTTTTCTGATGATTTTTCAAAAGAAGTCCCATCTCTTGAAGGTAAAACCCATATAGGATAAACATTTGGAGGAAGACGATTCATACCCATATTCAAAAGCTCTCTGAGAGTAAAATAATCACTAGTCTCCCAAACAGGTTTCTGAGTTTTATCAGATTTATCCAAAGAAAAGACTTTAGTATTTCCATCCTTATACCACTCTTTACGAGCATAATCAATTGCTTCATTTAGCAAATCTTGATGAGATTTTGTTTTCCCAAAAGGAATAGTAAATTTAATTGTAGTACCAACTATCTCAGTTCCCTGGATAGGGCCATACTCTGTGATTATATACATTTCAGGAAAATCAGGGAAAGGAAAACTAAACCCTCTACAATCTAAGTCAATATGTTCTTGCTCTGACTCCAACTCCTCCAAAGAACTAGGAAAATCTGGAAGATTATGGTGACTACTATCATACTCTTTAAAATTATAATGGCTCCTTTGGCGCCTTGTATTATGACATCCTTCAATACAACTTATTGTATCTTCTTCTTCTTCTTCAGGATACATACCATTAGGATCAACTAAATTCATAGGGTTATTTTTAACATACTGGTATGCTGGCTCAGATCGAATAACATCAACTCCGCTAAATCTTCCCAAATCAGAATCATAATATCTGGCACCAAAATAATACAACTCAGACTCATCCAATTCTTTATTAGTTGCAAAAGCATATCTAACTCCAGAATTAGAAATTACTTGTCCGAATGGCAAAGACTTGAATTCTTTCTTAACACTACCTTCCCCATCACTAATTAAACGGGCACTCCTCATCCTATCAGAATTATAATAATTAATCGAAGAATCCTTAACAGATGCAACCAAACCATTACCATAAACATAACGAGTCGAACCGCCTTTCAGATTATCAGATTCTGAATTATCAAGATCATTAACACGAGGGATTTTTACATCACTAAAAAATGTACCTGAAGAACTTCCAAATGACATACCAATTATAAGAAATATAAATAATCCAATAGCCATCATCCCCTTCATACAGCTCAAAACTATTGAAAGTCATATAAATACTTTTCTATAAAAAAACTAAGAATGCGCCGGCCGGGGCTCGAACCCGGATCACCGGCTTGGAAGGCCGGGATCATAGCCATTAGACCACCAGCGCATAGAAACTCAACAAAGGATTTCAATTTAAAAATCTTTTCTTTTTGAAAACTACAGCATAATAGCCGCCAACTAAAATAAGAACAAAACTAAAATTAATCCAATCAAAGAATGGAACATTTTCTGATAAAATCTGACAATCTACCTGAGTCACATCCCTCGATATTTCCCATCCCGCATCAACACGATTAAAACTTAAATTCCCTGTAATAGTAATCATATCCTTTTCACCAAAACCATCACCAAGAGGGAGAGTATCTATACAATCACCATAAAATACTAACACTTCTGTTCCTGGAGGACTTACTAAATGAGAATCATAAATACACTCTCCACAATCTCCAGCTCCAGGAATATCATAGGAACAACCTATCAAAGGCTCGCCTCCAGAAATATCTGAACAAGTATGAGGATCACTCGAAGGATCAAAATTAAATGGATTTAGAAACTCACATTCCTCTTCAACGCCAGCACCATTAAGTGCATCAATAACTCCATCTCCACAAATAGCAACAGGAGGTTCGAGAGCACCAACAAATCTAAATGAACCACTAACACTTCCACCACTAATTGTACTACCTAAACTATCTTGTAACTCAGCTCCTTCCAAAACATCAATCAATTTTTCAAAACAATCTGCATGAATCGAAGGAGAAACCCAAGTAGAACTAAAAGTACTATCTTCAGAATCAATCTCTACATATCCATTAATACCCCTCATTTTACCACCTGCAAGATTTATTGTACAATTACCAGTACTATCCTCTCCCCTTAAAACAATATTTCTAGCAGAACTACAATCTCCACTAATTACTCCATCTATCTGAACAAAATTTCCCTCATTAACATCTCCAGAAGAACTGATCTGAACACTTGTAAGTTCGCAAGAACCTTCGACAGGAAGACCACAACAAACTTTTGTAGAGAAAGCATCAGCACCACTACACCCACTAACATGAGCATTAGTCAATAACCCGTTAGTTCCAGGATCAGTTGAAAGTTTATAACTACAACACATTGGAGCTTGAACAGGCATTCCAGCCCACTCTTGAACATAACTAAAAAGTACTGGAGCATCTAATCCAGAACCAGTACATCGAAGATAAGTCATAGGATTAAAACCATCATACCATGCAGCAGATACACACTCATCAGCAACAACTCTAGAATTACCAGACTCTGATTTCAATCTACAATAATCTGGAAGATAATCTCCATAATAATCTCTAACTTCAACATAATCATAATTTCCAGCAGCAGGAATATTACCCTCTCCAAGACAGTCACTCTCATCAACAACAACTCTTTCAAAACTGCCATCAACACTAGCTTTCAAAAAAATAGGTACGTGCCAAGGACCTAATTCATAATACTCATTAGTCGGCAACTTTTGAGGATCTGATTCAGTCCAATCTTCATCAGGATTACTCCATCCTGCAGGAGGTTCTCCCACTACAACATCTTGATAGTCTAACCACTCACTCTCGTCCTTAGATATAGAAACAATACAATGTTGGTCAGCACTACAACTAGTTTTATAATTACAAATATAATCAGGATTAGAACCTAAACATACAGGATTACTATAATATCCCATACTATTACTCTCAACATGAGAGTTTGAACTCTTATTTAATAACAGCACTCTAGAAAAGTCACTACAACTAGTAGTGTAACTTAAATCAGCTCCAGGACAACACACTCTAAAATATCCAGAGATTGAATTACTCTGTGCAGCATGAGCATTTAATAATGAAGAGACAGAAAAAATAGCTGTATCTGCTCCACAACTAGAAGCAATATAACAATCAGCACTAAGATCAGCACTAGTAAAACTAGAAAGAACTACAAATATCATACCAACCAAAACTAATTTTAAATTTGCCACCTCAAAACTAATCTAAGAACAGATTTATTTAAAGCTTTCTAATTATTTAGCAAGAGCAGAATCAAGTTGTTCCTTAACCCAACCTTTTTTCTCAAGAGCGTTTCTTATTTCAGCATCAGGATATCCTTGCCTTCTCACCATAGAAACATAATTTTTCAACTTCAAAATATCTACAGAATCGCCACCAGATTTTTTATTAGGAATCCTAATGTTCCTGAATCTCTCAACATTTAAATAGATTAATCCGCCAGCAAAAACTAAACCTAGTAAGACATATATCCAAACCGGAGCGCCAGAAGTACAATCTTCAGAACAGCTAACAGAATCTTCATAACCTCGAGTACATAAATTATCACCACACCATTTGAAACTACAATTACTAGAATTACAACTCTCATTCCAAACCACTGGAGGAGTATAATAATCTAATTGAGAAAACACCACACTATTAATAGCACTTAATACCGAGACATCCTCAATCGCATAACTAATAGTTATTGTAGAGCCGGCCATATCTCCATAAAGTATAGAACCATTTCCACCAAATCCATGACTCAAACTAATAATTTTAGAAGCATCGTACAATCTCAAATCCTCAACCAGAACCTTATTACTTCCACCACGAACACTAACACTTTTTGTAATAATTGCTAAATTAGAACTGCCCTCAAGAAACTCAATATCAAGAATCTTTGAACTCATGTTAATCTCAACATTTTGCTGATTAAAGTCATACAAATCATTGAAATAATAATTGATCTCATCAGAAGGAACGGAAACTGCACCGTAATCAAAAATATCACTAACACTATTTAACTTAAGATTATCCACATTAAACATATCTCCCATAACAAGAGATTTAGGAGTTCCCTGTTTTAGCTCATGTAAATCTGTAATCATCTCGCCATATCTCTGAGCTTTCAAAACGGCACTAAGATTAGAATATCTAATTGAACTAAAATTACTAAGTAAATTATTAAACGAAACATTTGAAGCCTCTAAAACACTAGGATAGTCAAGCAAATAATAACTCTCATTCAAATCTCCACTCAAACCAGAAAGAGAACTGATCGCATATTCAATCTCACTAACAGCTAAAGGCAACTCAATCTCAAGATGATCCTCTGCAGAAACAACACTAATGCTCTTAACAACACTACCCATCTGACCGGCGCTATCAGTAACATTCAAAACAACCTCATAATTTCCAACACTAGTATATGTGTGAGAAACCATAGCACCTTTAGCAGAGCTATCATCACCAAAATCCCAACTATAATCCATTATTGTTAAATTACTAGATTCTGAATCTTGACCAGAAAATTCGACAGCAAGATTTACAGGAACATAACTAATAGAATCAATTACAGCGACAGGCAAAGCACTCACATTAAAACGACTTATAGCTTCCTCTCCTGAAAATTCAATCAACAACCTACAGTCATCATCAACTCTAGACGGAGTGACCAAAGAGCTAAACTTATCCAGAGGGATTGCCAACCCACTCAAATTAAATTCATTCATTGTTTCACTCACATCATAAAAATAATGATCCTCAGTAGAACCATAAGCTAAATTTAGAGAATTTAAATTAACAGAACCTTCACTTTCTAAATACAATCTAATCGGAACTAAGCACCAACTCTCACCAGCACAATCAGAGTTCCTATAACTACTAACAGCACTTTTCAAAACACTGTCATTGACAACTTTCAAAGCACCCAACTCATCACTATGTCTAGCACTCTGTAAACTTATAAAATAATAATCATATCCAGAAGTTCCAGGATATCTAGGTAATCTGAAATTATCATTATCTGCACTAACTCTAACCTCAAGATTCATCGGATTCATCAAAGCATTCACGCTAACATCGCAGGAAACACTTTCCCAACTAGAACCAATATAATCATTAATAATGCACTCCTGACTACCCACTCTGACAACCAACTCACCAGCACCTTCAGGCTCCATCTTCTTAACTATAAGATTAACTCTGAGATCCAACTCACCAAGCAAACCAGAATGTTCTACTTCAATAAACTCTCTAGCGAAATTCTTAGGATTAAATTCAGAAACCCCATCTTCAATATCAAAAGAAGAACACTCTTCATTGGGATAAAATGGAGAAGACCATCCTACAAAATCTCCGACATACTGCCAATCAATACCATCGTCACCAACATCAACTTTTAAAGGTCCGCCAGAGCCGGAAACACTAAATCTAAAATCACTAACCATTCCACTAGTCGCCATATACAAACCGATTAAATATTCGCTAGAATCAAAACTCACACTCGTACTTCCACTTCCTTTTTCATAACTGTACTTTGGTTCGTTTGTCAAACTCGAATTAACTAAGAGTTCATACAGGCCAATGTTCTTCTCACTATAACTTCCGCAAGAAGAAATATCTGCAGAAAACTCTTCATCGCCAGCAACTAAAGAATCACTTGAAAAATAAAGATTGCCTAAAAAATTAGTGTCAAGGCCGTAATTAAATTTACTTAAATTAATCTCTAAACTATCGCCCGCACTAACAAAACTAATACAGAATAAAAATACTACCAAAACTGAAATTATTTTTAGCATTGCACCTCTAAAGAACTATTTAAATTTATGATATATAAACCTTATCTTTTATACAAGTCAAAACTGCCAAACAAAAAACCTTTTAAATCCAACTGAAAACAAAAGATAGATGACAAAAACTAGAATTGAGAACTTTTACAATAATAATTATAAGAAGTTACTAATCGTTCCGTTAATACTTCTAATATTTGCAATATCAACTCTAACAATTCAACAAACTACAACAGGTTCTTTTGTTAATAGAGATGTAACACTACAGGGTGGAATCTCTGCAACAATCTACTCTACACAAGAGATAGACAAAGAATCTTTAGAACTAGCACTAATAGGTAGTTTTCCAAACTCTGACATATCACTAAGAGAGTTAGCAAGTTTCACAGACAAAGAAAGGACAGGAATAATAATTGAAGCAACAGAACTAACAAATGAAGAACTAAAACCTTTCTTGGAAGAAACACTGAACATAGAACTAACAAGAGATATATACTCCATTCAAGAAATCGGTTCAGCTTTAGGTGAATCATTCTATAGAGAGATGTTGATGGCAATCGCTTTTGCATTTTTATTAATGGCATCAGTAGTATTCATAATTTTCAGAAAATTAATTCCTTCTCTAGCTGTAGTACTATCTGCAATTTTAGATCTAGGAGTTACACTAGCAATTGTAAGTCTTTTAGGTTTGAAACTTTCATCTGCAGGAATCGCAGCATTCCTAATGGTTATCGGTTACTCAATCGATACAGACATCCTACTAACAACAAGAGTTCTAAAAAGAAAACTTGGAACATCATTCGAAAGAACATACGGAGCTTTCAAAACAGGAATCACAATGACTCTAACAACACTAACAGCTTTGACTACAGCATTCCTAATAACAAACTCTCCGGTACTAAAACAAATGTTCGGAATAATAATTATAGCATTGATGGTAGACATAATAGCAACATGGTGTATGAACGCACCAATACTAACTTGGTACACAAACAAAAATGGCAATAAGTAAAATATTCAAAAAAACTAGAGTACTAATTCTACTCTTCTTTGTAATAATCAGTATTGTAGCAATCAATCCTCAATTTAATGCACACGGAGTGATAATAAAAGGCATACAAGAAGATAGCCAGGCATCCTTCGCAGGATTTGTACCACCAACTTCAGATACATCACCAACAAACTACGAAAGAGTATTAGAAATAAATGATGCGACAATTAAAAATCTAGCAGATTACACAAACAAAATATCTCAAATTCAAATAGATGAAACAATTAAAATAACCACAGACAGATCAGAGTACACTCTATTAAAAACAGAATCAATCGGATTAATAGTTCAAGAAGTTCCAACATCAAACATAAGAAAGGGATTAGAACTTCAAGGTGGAACGAGAGTAATTCTAAAACCGGAACTAGAAGTTACAGATCAAGAGAGAGATGAACTAATCCAAGTTATGACTTACAGACTAAACACTTACGGTCTTTCAGATGTTAAAATAAAGAAAAGTGATGACCTTCTAGGAAATAAATACATACTAGTAGAACTAGCAGGTGCAACAGAACAAGAAGTTAAAGAACTAATAGCATCACAGGGAGTTTTCGAAGCAAGAATAGCAAACGAAACTGTATTTGGTGGAGGTTCAGAAGACATAACTTTTGTATGTAGGAATGATGGAACCTGTGCAGGAATAAGAGACTGTTCACCAAACTCAGAAGGAACATCATGTAAATTCGAATTTCAAATTCAACTAACTCAAAAAGCTGCAGAAAATTTTGCAACAGCAACAGGAAATCTAGAAATAAACAATTCAGAATCTGGAGGACAATATCTTTCAGAACCAATAGAACTATACCTAGACGATCAACTTGTTGACTCACTAAATATAGCTTCAGACCTAAAAGGAGTTGCAGCAACAAAGATAGTAATCTCAGGTCCAGGATTCGGAGAGACAGAACAAGAAGCAATCATGAACTCCCTGGATAGCATGAACAAGCTTCAAACAATACTAATAACAGGATCATTCCCATTCAAACTAGAGATAGTAAAACTAGATACAATATCTCCAGCACTAGGAAATGAATTTGTTAATAACGCACTACTTGCAGGACTATTTGCAATCCTTGCAGTAACAGCAGTAATATTTATCAGATTTAAAAAATTAAAAATTTCAATACCGGTATTTGTGACACTAATCTCAGAACTAATTATCATCTTAGGTTTTGCAGCAGTATCAAAACAAAATCTAGATCTAGCAGCAATAGCAGGTATTATTGCAGCAATAGGTACAGGAGTAGATGATCAAATAGTTATTATTGACGAAGTTATCTCTAAACACACAGAATATTTCTATAAATGGAAAGAAAGAGTCAAAAGAGCTTTCTTTATTATTATGGCAGCATACATAACAACACTAGTTGCAATGCTTCCACTATTCCGAGCAGGAGCAGGCCTAATAAGAGGTTTCGCTTTGATCATTATTGTAGGAATAACAATAGGTGTATTCTTAACAAGACCAGCATTCGCAGCAATGATGGAAGTTTTGAATGAAGAATAAAAAGCCTTATATATTTCTAGAATAAATTTAACCTTATGGAACAAACAAATTTACTCTTATACATTATGCTAGGAATTTTAGTTGGTGTACTTTATGCACTTAATAAAATACTACTTAATCAAAAATTAATTCTTAAGAGAAAGAAATAAGAAAACGCAGGGACTGGGATTTGAACCCAGACACCTATAAAGGTCCGGTTCTCTCTACATTTTTCATTTTAATTAAACTATTTGAAAAAGTTTATTCGAGACCGGTGCAATACCAGATTATGCGATCCCTGCACTAAAAGAAAAATATTAGTTAGGTTTATATATATTTCCAATCAAAATATAATCATGGGAGAATTGAAACAGAGAGTGTTAAAAAATGTGGGATATAATCTAACGAATACACTAATCCTAAAATTTGGAGCATTCTTATTTACAATAATAGTAGCAAGACTACTTCAACCAGAACTTTTTGGACTTTATTCCCTGGCCCTAACAATAGGAATAATAGCAATTGGTTTAGCTGATGCAGGAGTTAATGCGACCCTAATATATTTTGTCTCATCCGCATTAGGAAAAAACCAAAAAAGTATGGCAAGAGGTTATTTTTCATTTCTATTAAAATTTAAGATTTTACTAAGTGTAATAATTGCAATATCCATATTTTCATTATCAAAAATTATATCAGAATCCATATTCCACAAACCTGAATTAACCCCATTACTAAAGATCATAGCAGTGTATATAATTTTTCAATCATTATTCGAATTTTTTAAAGCTTCTTTTTATGCAATTCAAAAACTAAAATATATAACTATCACTCAATCGATATTTCAAACACTGAAATTAATGATAGTTTCAATACTATTAATCCTAGGATATTCTGTATTTGGTGCAATAACAGGATTACTAATCTCAACAATAATAGCAACAATTATACTATTCATATTTTTCTATAAAAAATGCCATTTCTTTATGGAAGAAGGAATAAAAAAAATAAACAAAAAAAGAGTTTTAAAATATTTTTCATATCTATTGATAATCTCACTTTCAGGTATATTTTTTGGATATGTGGACATAGTTATGATTGGTGCACTTCTCCCATCTATAGAAGTAGGATTCTATAAAGCCGCACAAGCTATTGTTTTTTCTGTAGCAGCATTATTGAGTGTTACTGGAGTTTTGTTACCAGTATTTACACAATTAGATGAAGAAAAATTAAAAACAATGTTTCAAAAAACATTCCATTATTCTGCAATGGTATCCATACCTGCAGCATTTGGACTTATATTCATATCAAAACAATTTATAGAGATAATTTATGGAATAGAATATCTTCCAGCAGCAATTGTACTGATCCCCCTATCACTATTAGTGATTGTACAAGCAACAGGATCATTTTTTTCGAATATATTTGCAGCAAAAGAAAAACTAAAATGGCCAGCAATAATCATGATTATAGCAACTATACTTAATATAACTCTAAACTATTCTATGATCTTAGCTTATGGGATTCTTGGTGCAGCAATAGCAACAGTAATCTCAAGTTATTTTAATGCGATCTCGTTAGGAATATTAGCTAGAAAAAAGATTGGAATAAAAATTCAGTTCAATTCAATTTTAAAACCAATGGTTGCCACAACAGTTATGGTAGGATTTTTAATATGGTTTAATGGATATTTTGGGTTAATATTTCCACTATCGATAATAGAAATAATACTAGCAACAATAATATACTTTATAACTCTATTTTTAATAAAAGGGATTAAACTAAAACAATAATAACTGCAATTATTGCTAAAAATAATTCAAATGAAATAAAGCTCCAAACAACATCTTTTTCATAAGCACTTCCCTTAAATTTATTTAACAATTTTATAATGATATGACTAACTTTGTAACTCTTTTTTCTAGGAGTTACTAATCTATCACTTTCATTAGGTTTACCAAAAGCTTCAACTAAACCAGATCTATCAACAACAAGCCCCTTAATCTGTAAGAAAGCATCAATAAAATATGGGAAAAATAAAAACACTGCAACCTTCTCCATATCTCCGAGGATTGCAAAAATTGCTATTAGCGCCCCAACAGAATGAGTAAATGAATCTCCAGGAAATATTTTCGCAGGATACCAATTAAAAATCAAAAAGGCAAATAAAATAACACAAATTAATGCCCCAATAAAAGCCAACCAAAGATTATCGGTTATAGCTGCAACAACACTCAAAGTACCAAGAATTATAAGGCCTAGACTCACTTCAAGTCCATTATATCCTGCAAGCATATTAAACCCATTTGCTGCACCAATGATTGCAATAGGGATTATTACCAGAGGATATAAAAGGCCAAATTCAACAGGTCCAAAAAACGGAATACTTGCAATAGAATGTCCTGCATCAACAACCATCAGAGGAATAGCTACTGGAAAAGTGAATATAACTTTCTGCCATATCCTTAATCCAATTTTCCATCCAAGGATATCATCAATAAAACCGAGTAAACATGCAAGTAACACAGAAGTCAGGATAGCAAAACTTTCAATAACATGTTCAGTATTTTTTAAATAAAATACCTTAACAAAAATGTAAAGTAATAGAGCAAAAGATATTCCAAAAACCACTGGCAATCCTCCACTTTCTGCAACAACTGGCCGATTGAATTTATTCATATCTCTACCAACAAATTTCATCTGCCTAGCACTCTTAATCCACCAAAATATCAAAATATAAGTAAAAAAGAAACAGATCAAACCAAGACCAATTAAACTTAAAATATTTTCCATTTTCAGTAATATCCTTTTTGAGGTAGTTTAACAATATTAGGATAATCAATACTTAAATACTCTTCCTTAAACTCAATACCTTCGGGATATTTGATCTCCCAAATTTTCATAGGGCCTATTAATCTGCCATTATATAATGCAAGAGGCATACTATCAGAATCATCATAAACTAATTCAAAGTTATCGGTCTGTTTATCAAATAAAAATAAATCAGTCCAAAGTGCAGACATCCCTCTTTCAGATAAATAAAGTCCTGCACCAAGAGCATTTTGTTTATTTCCACCTATAGCAGGGATAACTTTGAAACAACCGCCAATGCCATCTCCTTCAAATCTAGCAAACTGGCCGTTTAAATTAATACAATTCAATGGAATAATTGCCTGTTTTCCTTTATAATAAACTACTGCAGAAGGTTTCTTAATACTCATGCTCTCATTATCTGAATCTATAGGGACGATAAATCCAATTATAGCTGCATCTCTCCTAGGATAAACATTTCCATTATAAACCAAATCTTCATCTAGAGCATATGCCCCAGTATATACATAATTAGTTCCATTTCTAGTCTTTTGAGTTTGAGAAGTACTCATAACAAAAGTATTAATCCAACTATAACGATCATAATTTTCATCAGAACCAATACTAGAATATGCAGGATATTTGCCAACCTCATCACTGATAATTAAAAGATGTGTCGCATTATGAACTTTCAAAAATTCGAGAGCTTCATTTTCATTTTTGGCAGTTAATACGTGCCTTCCAAGGAGATAATTCCAATAACCAAGAGCATTGCCTCCGTCTAAAATAGTAGCCCTATTGGCACCAGTTTGAACCCAATACCCATAATCCCACCAATGTGCAAAGACTGCATCTTCTTCAGTATTTTCCCTAACCCATTCCATACCATACTGCCATTGAGCATTATAACTAGGACCTGTGTATTTAGCAGTATTATGACTAGTCTGGGCAAAACTTAACAAACTTCCACTAACCGGGAGAACCAAAAGTAAAATGATTCCTAAAACCATTGAGTATTTATACAATTCACTTTTTATTTTCATAGATTTATCGAATATATCACAAACAAAATAAGCTCCGAGTAAGGAGATTATTGGACTAAAAATAAAAAGATTCCTGACAGCACCCCTAGCAGACACAAGCATAATTAAAAACCAAGAAAAAACAAAAATATGCCTTTTATCAATTTTTGAGATATTATGAACAAGTGTTTTATCTTTATTATAAATCTTCAAATAAAGGAAAATTAGTAATCCAGCAAAATACATCAAAGAGCCAATATATAATAAATTAGATAAGAAACTATCTCCATTCAATATAGAGTTTGAAGAATATTTACTAAAGATAAATGGGATTATGAAAATTATATAAGCAAAAGTTAACTGGATTCTTTTTGTCTTAATTGATTTTAACATATTATAAAATAATAAAATAGAACCAAGGATAAACATCCAAAAGAATAATAATCCAAAATTAGAAATCCACTGAACAACATAAGGTGAATTATTTTCTGCAACAGTTAAAGCATGCCTACTTCCACCAATAGGATCCAACATTGTTCTAAGAATCTCACTCAACTGATTAAGGATTGCAGAGGGACTAAAAACTATCGAAGATGAAATAAAAAGCAAAATGATAGTAGAAATGAATGTAATAATCACCGAAGGAACTTTTTCAGAAATATCTCCGCTAAATCTCTTTAATTTTGTTTTAAACAACAATAAATCTACAAACATTAAAAGGACTGCAAAAACTGCTAACCCTATAGTAAATGAATTTAACAATCCAAAAAACCCACCATATCTAATAGTGAATAAACTTAAAATAAACAAAGAAACAAACAACCATACAGAATAAGAAAGAATATCTTTTTTCTTAACTTTTCCAAAAAACCATTCAATAAGTCCAAATAATCCAAATATGGCCATTATGAATACATATCCCCCCCAAGTTAACCCCATTAATCCTGTTGATAATCCTGCCAATGAACTAAATAAAATAACAAAACTAATCTTTTTAGTCTGCCAAGAAACAACAAAGAAATAAAATGCTAAAAACATAAAAAACACTGCAAGAGATTCCTTATCAGAAAAACCTGCCATAGTTCTATACAAAAAAGTTGGAATGAAAGAAAGAAATGCTGTGGCCAATACTGCAACTTTCAAATCAAACAATCTTCTAATTAAAAGGAAAAATACAAACATAGATAATGCGAAAAAGATTACAGGATAAATAACATGAACAAACTCAAAACTAATTGAATCCGAGAACAAATGAATAATTTTATAGATGATTACATTAACTTTAGACACTAAGATAAGTTCCCCTGCAGTTTCATAACCCACAGGAACATATCTCAAAACATCTTTAATCATTAAATTGCCATGTTCAAGAATTTGTAGACCATATCTTAAAAATACAAATGGATCCAATGCTAAAGGAAGATATTTTCCAGTAGTAATATCCTTAAGTAAGGGGAGATTTGCTAACCTAATATATGAACCAAAAAATATCGCAAAAATTAATAAAAGATAATAAACATAATTAATTTTCAATTTTAGATATCTGATTAAATCTTTTTTTCTCTTTGATGCAATCAAGTTTATATCTTGTCCTAAATTATCTTCCATCTCAAAAGGATATAATCTATAACTTATAAGATTTACTAAAATTAAAGTGAAATAAACAGATTTAAAAGGGAATAATATAACCAAAATTTATGGATATTGTAATATTTTGTGGTGGAAGAGGAACCAGGTTAAGTGAAAAAACAAAAGAAGTTCCAAAACCTTTAGTAGAAATTGGAAATTTTCCAATTATATGGCACATCATGAAAATCTTTGAACATTATGGTCACAATAGATTTTTACTAGGGCTAGGATATAAGGGAGATATGATAAAAAAATGGTTTTTGGACTATAGATTGAGAAGATCATTCGAGTTAAACTTTAAAAAAATCAAATTACCACAAAGCTTGGAAGATTGGAAAATACTATTTAAAAATACAGGATTTAGTTCCGGAACTGCTACTAGACTAAAATTACTTAAAAAAGATATAAAATCTAAAAGGTTTATAATCACATATGGGGATGGCCTTGCAAACATCAATATTAAAGAATTAATAAAATTTCATGAAATCCAAGTTAAAAAACACGGAGTAATAGCAACAATGAGTACTTTTCAACCAAACTCGCAGTATGGATTAGTCAAACCAAGTAAAAATGGATTAGTCGAAAGTTTTGAAGAAAAATCGAAAATTGATGAATGGATTAACATAGGATTCATAGTTTGTGAAAAAGAAATTTTTAAATACATACCAAACAAAATATCTGCTATGCTTGTTAAAGATGTATTCCCAATATTAGCAAATGAAAAGAAACTTGCAATGTATAGGCACAATGGAGAGTTTTATTCAATGGATACATACAAAGACTATCAAGATTTAAATAAAATGTGGAAAGAAGGTATAGCTAAATGGAAAGTTTGGAAAAATTAAATTTTTGGAAAAATAAAACAGTACTTATTACAGGCCATACGGGTTTTAAAGGGACATGGCTAACTATCTGGTTGAATAAACTTGGAGCAAAAGTTATTGGATACTCTCTAGAAGAATATCCAAATGATGAATTTTTTAATTCGACAAATATTCATAAAAAAATAACTGATTGTAGAGGAAATATTTGTAATTTTAACAATTTGAAATCAGTTTTCGATAAATACTCTCCAGAAATTGTTTTACATTTGGCAGCACAGCCAATAGTAAGAAAATCTTATGATGAACCCTTAGAAACCATTAATACGAATATCATGGGGACTACAAATGTATTAGAATGTATTAGATTATCAAATTCTGTCAAAGCTTCTGTGATAATCTCGTCAGATAAATGTTATGAAAATAAAGAATGGATTTGGGGGTATAGGGAATCAGACGAATTGGGAGGCCATGACCCATATAGTTGTACAAAGGGATGTATTGAACTTCTTGTTAGATCATATAGAAACTCATTTTTTAAAAAACAATCAAAATTTGTTGCAACTGCAAGAGCAGGAAATGTTATTGGTGGTGGAGACATGTCTGAAGATAGATTGATACCAGATTGTATCAAATCTTTAAAAACTAACAAAAAAATAATCATAAGAAATCCTCAATCTACTAGACCTTGGCAACACGTACTAGAACCACTTAATGGATATATGTTATTAGCAGAAAAACTATTTATTGAAGAAAAATATGATAGTGCGTGGAATTTTGGACCAAATATAGAATCAATAAAACCTGTTAAAACTATAGCAAAAATATTAATTGATAGATGGGGAGAGGGAGAATTAGAACTTCAATCTTTGAAAAGTTCAAAACACGAATCCAAATCTTTGAGTTTAGATATTTCAAAAGCAAGTTTCCTATTAAATTGGAAACCTAGATTAAATTTTAAAGAAACTATCCCCTTAGTAGTAGAATGGTATAAAAAATTCGATGGAAACAACTCTTACGAGTTATGTTATAAACAAATTGAAGAATATGAAAAAAAATAAAATTTTAGTTACTGGTGCGACAGGATTTGTTGGTTCAAATCTTGTTAGAAGATTAGTTGAAGACAATAATAATGAAATTTATATTACCCTAAGAGAGTCTTCAAATATTTGGAGAATTAAAGATATTTTTTCAGATCTAAAAAGTGTATATTGCGATATCTCAATCGATAAACAAGTTAAAGAAACTATAAATAAGATTAAACCTGATATAGTTTATCATTGTGCAACATATGGTGGATTTCCAATCGAAAAAGATTTTGATAAAATAATACAAACTAACATTATCTCAACAATAAATTTAATAAATAACTGTGATTACAAAGAACTTAAGGCATTTATTAATCTAAGTAGTTCTTCAGAATATGGAATTAAAAATAAACCAATGTTAGAAGATTCAGAATTAAATCCCTCTAATTCATATGGTTTATCAAAAGTTGTTTCAACTTCATATGCTAGTAAATATGGCAAAATAAATAATATGCCAATAATAACATTTAGATTATTTTCCCCGTTTGGATATTATGAATCCAGATCAAGACTGTTTCCAACATTATTTTTATCAGTTATTAATAACCAATCTCCGAGATTAGCCTCTCCAGAATCTTCAAGAGATTTTATTTTTATTAAAGATGTGGTAGATCTTTTGATACATTCGACAAGATTTGCTAAAAAATATGCTGGAGAAATATTTAATATTGGTACTGGCAATCAATATTCTGTAAAGGAAATTGCAGATATGATAATAAAATCAAGTGGAAAAAATATTGAACCAAACTATGCCTCAGTTAATAAAAGAGAATATGATAATAATTATTGGATTGCTGATATGAAAAAAACATTTGAATCATTTAATTGGGAACCGAAATATTCAATCAAAGAATCAATAAATTTGATGCTTAAATGGTTCGAAGATAACAAAGGAGATTATGAAGATGGATCTTGAAATCCTCGAGAACAAAGCAAGGAAATTAAGAAGAGATATTCTCAAGGTAGTAGCTTCTGCAAAATCTTCTCATGTAGGTAGCATGCTTTCCATAATAGAAATTTTAACATATCTTTTCTATGAAAAAATGGAGTTTAATAGATCAAATTATAAAAATAAGGATAGAGATAAATTTATACTAAGTAAGGGTCATGCTTCACTTGCTTTGTATTCGATTCTTGCAGATAAAGATATAATCGATAAATCTCAACTTGAAACTTATTGTAAAAATGGTGGAAAACTCATTGGACATCTAGACCATAGTGTTGAAGGAGTTGAAATTTCTACAGGTTCACTAGGGCATGGACTCCCCATTGCAACAGGAATTGCATTAGCCAATAAATTGGATAAATTGAATAATAAAACTTATTGTTTAATAGGTGACGGAGAATGTAACGAAGGTTCGATCTGGGAATCATTTATATTCATAGCAAATAATGATCTAAAAAACTTAGTTGTTTTCATAGATGCTAATAAATTGCAAGGTTATGATTTTTGTGATAAAATCCTACCAGAAAATAGATTAATTAATCTATTAAAAAGTTTAGATTTAAATTTCTATGAAATTGATGGTCACAATTTTTCAGATTTACAAAAAACTTTTGAAAAGATTTCTAGTTCAGACAATAACAAAGCTTCCATAATTCTTGCACACACTACTAAGGGAAAGGGAGTCTCTTTTATGGAGAATAAACTCGAATGGCATTATAAAAGTCCAAATGTAGAAGAATTGAAAAATGCGTTGGAGGAACTAAGATGAGGAATACCTTCATAAAAGAATTAGAAAAACAGGCAGAAACAAATGAAGATATAGTAGTACTTGTTGGAGATTTAGGATTTTCTGTTTTTGATAATTTTAGAAAGAAATTTCCAGATAGATTTTTTAATATGGGGATAGCAGAACAAAATATGATGTCTGTTGCTGCAGGATTAGCCTTAAATGGGAAAAAAGTTTTTGTATATTCCATAATCCCATTTGTCACAGCTAGATGTATTGAACAAATAAAGAATGATATTTGTTATCCAAATCTAAATGTAGTGATAGTAGGGGTAGGTTCAGGAGTTTCATATGGCTCTGCAGGATTTAGCCACCATGCTATTGAAGATATTGCACTTATGAAAAGTTTATCAAATATGACAGTTTTAACTCCATCAGATCCTTACGAAGTTAGAAAATTAGTTTCTGAATGTTGTAAATATGTCACACCAACATATCTAAGACTTGGTAAAAATAATGAAACTACTTTTAATGATGAAAACCAAGAAATAATTATCGGGAAATCACATTATATCAAAGAAGGAAAAGATATTGCTATAATCATAAATGGGAACATAATAGAAGAAGCAATGATAGCCCGAAAACTATTAGAATCTGAACAGATTAATCCAGCTATAATATCTGTGCCTACTTTAAAACCACTTGATAAACTCTTTTTTAATGATATATTTAAAAAATATAAATTTATTTTTATAATAGAAGAACATAATAAAACTGGAGGACTGGGAGATAGTTTATTTGCTTTGAATAAAGAGAATAAATATGAAAATTCAATCGAGCATATAGCAATAAACGATTCATTTATCAAAACTGTAGGCGATAATAAATACATACGTAAATCATTAGGATTAGATGCAAACTCTATATTTAATAAAATAAAAAAGAAATTTGAGGAACATGATGAGAACTAAAGAAGAAATTAAAAAAGAAATTAATAGGAATCTTAAAGAATATTATGAATCATATTTAGGTAATGAACGAAAAAATATACCGGTTTCTGGTAAAAAATATGATGAAAAAGAATTAATTTCTGTAGTAGATGCACTCTTAGATGGAGTGTGGACAGAAGGAAAAGTAACTTCAGAGTTTGAAGATAAATTTGGAAAATTTCTTGGAATCAAATATGTTGCAATTGTTAATTCTGGGTCTTCTGCAAATCTTTTAGCATTAAAATCATTAACATCATCAAGATTGGGAGACCGTAAATTATCCAAGGGAGACGAAATTATAACTGTAGCAGCAGGATTCCCTACAACCATCAACCCAATAATTGAATGTGGATGCATTCCAGTTTTCTGTGATGTGGATATAGAGACATATAATATTGATATTGAACAATTAAAGGATGCAATCTCGCCAAAAACAAAGGCTATCATGCTCGCACACACATTAGGAAATCCATTTAATATTAACGAAGTTAGGAGAATTTGTAAAGACCATAATCTCTGGTTAATTGAAGATGCTTGTGATGCATTGGGTTCTAGATACAACAAAGGTTTAGTCGGAACTTTTGGAGATCTAGCAACATTTAGTTTTTACCCTGCACACCATATAACTATGGCAGAAGGTGGAGCAGTAGTAACGAATAATCTATTATTGATGAAAATAGTTAAATCGATTAGAGATTGGGGTAGAGATTGTTGGTGTAAACCTGGAGTGGATAATACTTGTAAATCACGATATAGTTGGAAACTCGGAGATCTACCGCAAGGATATGATCACAAATACATCTATTCAGAACTAGGATATAATCTGAAAAACACAGACCTTAATGTGGCTATAGGACTAGCACAACTAGATAAATTAAATGATTTTATTGAGAAAAGAAAAGAAAATTTTAAAATGCTCTATAAAGGTTTAGAAAAATTCGAAGAATATTTTTATTTACCTAAACAAACTACAAATTCTGAACCTTCTTGGTTTGGATTTTTATTAACTATAAAGGACCATGAAAAATTTAAAAGAGAAGATATACTAAAACACTTAAATTCAGAAGGGATAGATACCAGATTATTATTTGGAGGAAACATAATTAAACAACCTTATTTTATAAAAAATAATCCGAAATTTAGAATTGTTCAAAATTTAAATAATACTGAAAAAATAATGAATGATACATTCTGGGTAGGAATCTGCCCACTAATAAATGAAGAAGATATAAATAAGATTATATTATCTATAGGATCTTTTATAAGCCAAATAATCTAGTTAATTCAATAGAATGAATAATAAAGAAATAATAGAGAATATCATAATAAAAAAGGACAAAAAATTAGTTATATTCGATTTTGATGGAGTAATAGGAAAATTGAATATAGATTGGATTAAAAGTAGAAAAACTGCAAAAGAACTTTTAAAAAAAAACTACAACTTTATGATTGAAGAAGATTTAAGATTGGATCAAATAGAATATTTAGTAAATGAAAAATTTGGAGAGGACATACTAAAAGATATTCTGAAAATAAGGGAACAATTCGAAGAACAGGGTATACATAATTCTGATATCAATAAAGATGTAGTCCAATTAATAACTGACCTTAATAAAATTGGTACAACATTAACTGTATGTAGCAACAACTTAAGTATTACAATAGAAACATTCCTCAGATTATTCAAATTAGAAAAGTTTTTTAAATGTATAGTTGGTGTAGATAATGCTATTGCACCAAAACCTTCAATAAAAGGCTGTGAACAGATATTGCATAAATATCCGATAGATAAAAAACAAATATTATTTATTGGAGACCAAAGAGATATAGATGAAGAAGTTGCTAAGAAAATGAACATAGATTATATTAATAGAGATAGATTCAATGATTTTAATTATTAAAAATGGAAAAAAATAAATTCGAAAACGTGAAGGTTCTTGACTGTTCGATCAGAGACGGCGGGCATTTAAATAAATGGAAATTCAGTAAAGAATTTGTAAAATCATATTATAATTCAGTAAAAGATTCAGGTATTGAATTTATCGAGATAGGATATAGGACAAGTCCAAATTTAATGAAAGAATGTGGAATCTGGAGATTTACTCCAGAATCTTTAATTAAAGAAATCTTAGATGATGATAACAAAATAAAACTAGCCATAATGGTTGATATTGGGAAAATAAATGAAGAAGATTTTTCAGAGAAAAAAAACAGTAAAATAGATCTTATAAGGATAGCATTTTACAAAACTCAAATAGATGAAGCAATTGATTTATCAAAAAAATTAAACCAGAAAGGGTACCTAACAACATTTAACATGATGGGGATATCACATTATACAAAAGAAGAATTAGATATAGCAATAGAAAAAATGAAAACTTCTCCAGTAGATGTAGTTTATATCGCAGATAGTTTTGGTTCTCTTTTAACAGAAGATGTTAAAGATTTAATAAATAAATTAAAAGAAACAAATAAAGAAATAGGATTCCACCCCCATAATAATCTTCAAATGTCGTTCCCAAACACCCTTGCAGCAATAGAATCAGGGGCAACTTACATCGATGGCACTGTTAATGGCATGGGAAGAGGTGCAGGAAACCTCCCATTAGAAATGATACTGCCATTTTTAAATAAATTTAAAAAAATTAAATATAATCCAATTCCAATATTCGAATTTATAGAAACAGATTTAATTGAAACAAAGAATAAATTAAACTGGGGATATCATATGCCTTATTTATTAACAGGTTTTAAATCATGTCATCCAAATTACTCATTAACTTTGAAAAAAAGAGGATATTCAATAGGTCAAATTGATTCTATATTGAATCTTGTTGACAGTGAAAAATCCGTAGGATTTGATTTAGATATATTAGAATCTGCAATAAAAAAATATGAAAGTTCCAACCTTGAGAAATTAGGAGAGGAAGGTAGAATCCCTGTAATTGCAATATTACCCTGTAGAGCAGGATCACAAAGAGTTAAACAAAAAAACATAAGAAAATTTGGAGGACAATCTCTTTTAAGAATTAAATTAAATCAACTACTTAGGGTTCCTGAGCTAGATAAAATTATTGTGACAACTGATGACCCTGTAGTAATGGAGATATGTCAAAAAATAGATAGTCCAAAAATATTCATAAATCAAGAAATAAGGCCAAAAGAAAGTTACAAAAATACTGATGAATTAATTAAATATGTTGCGGGAATATCTAAAGAAAATGAACACATACTCTGGACCCACGTAACATCGCCATTTATCGATGAACAAACTTATAGCAAGGCAATAAATACTTATCTGAAAAACTTAAAAGACTACGATAGTTTGATATCAGTTCAAAAATTAAACTCATTTATTTGGAATAAACAAAGAGAACCAATAAATTATGATAGAAACGATTCAAAATGGCCAAGAACTCAAAACATCGAACCACTATATGAAATAAATTCTGGAATATTCCTGATTAATTCATCACTGATGAAACAACTAAATGACAGAATTGGAGAAAATCCATACTATTTTGAATGCAATAGTATAGAAAACCTAGATATAGATTGGCCAGAAGATTTTAAACTAGCAGAAACTTTATGGGAAGCATTATCAGAAAAATATCCGAAAGGATTTAAAAATAGATTAGATGGATTTTCAGATATGTGATCCTTTTGTTTTATTCTTGATAATTTTTTTATATATTTCAGAGACACTATCATTAGAGGGTTGGAAAAAACAGTTTTTATAATCTTTTTTGTGTAGTCTTAATACTTTAGAGTAAGTTATAGGATCAAATAAGGATTCAAAAGAATCTTTTAACTCCACAAAATTCACAAAATTATTTGAAAAAACCAGCATATCTTTCATATCGTCCCCATTATATCTGAAGATAGGCAAAGCATATGCAAGAGCTTCAATCAAGATAGTACTATTATACATAATAATAAAATCAGATTTTCTCAATAACTCTTCTTTTGTGCAACTATTGTTAAAAATATAAAAAAGATTTTTGCCATCAAGAAGTTTGGCAAGCTCTGATTCATTATTATCAGGATGTGCATTAAATTGAAATTTAATATGCGGATATTCTCGAGAAAACTTATCCATAATATCAATAATATTCAAATTACTTTTTTTAAAATTAGGATGACTCAAAAAAATTGTACAAACTTTTGGATCAAATCTTTTGATAGGCTTTTTAATAATTCCTTCATATAATGGATTCCCACAAATAATAAGTTTATTTTTTTCCAAATGTTTTTTTAAAGTGTCATAACTAGATTTTCCCCACAAAAGAAAATAATCTGAGATCATATTTTCATAAGTGATAGTTTCATAGTCAAATCTTTTGAATTTGGGTATGATATAATTTTGAAAAGTGAATGTACTTTTATTTATTGCATTGACAAGTTGTGTTAAAATAGTTTCATCATTATTTCTATAACTACTATATGCTACATAAGATCTAGGAACATACTCGTCAACTATCCCTGAAAGATAATCTATTTTTTTAAATTGAAAATAAATCTGAGTTATAAAATAAATGTGATCCAATCTAGATCCTACTATTAATCTATGTTTTTTAAAATGTTGATGAATCCCATATATTTTAAAAAAATTTGGAAAAGATATGGAAAACCGATTTAATATGCTCAAGATATCTCTCCTCCCATTTTGAAAGGAGTCCAAGATTATTAAGTCTGTTTTATTAAACTTGGATAAACAAGATTTCCAAAGATTGTGGTGATCTTTTCTATCTATCAAGAAAGAAACTAAAATTTTATTTTTTTTATCGCCAATAACATTAAATTTCTCTTTAAAAAAAACAAACTTAAATATTCTTAAAATTTGAAATAGAGTTGTACCCATAGTTTTGTTATGAATAAAAAAATATGCAGAAGGGGCCATACTTGGCCATAATTCTAAATTTTTATAATTTAAATCCAATAAAACTTGTTTTATTTTATTTAATTTAGGAATACTATCGGAGTACTTTATAGATTTCATAAGTCATAAGGTATTTATTAGATATTTATTACTTTCTATTTTTTTATAAGAAATTCGAAAATATGATTTTGCCTAGTCCTATATGCCGAAGGATACCCATTAAATGAAACTGGAGAGAATAATGAAAAATTCTTCAAACTTCTTGGTTTGATAGGGTTTTTGTCAACTATATCACTCCAATTAAGAATTAATAACCCCTTTTTTTTTAAAACTTTTGAACAATTTTCTAAGGTTTTCTCAGCACCTTGCACATCATTTAAACCATATCCAAAAATACCAAGTAATAAAATCGTATCAAAAGATTCTTTAGGAAAGAATTTGTCAACATCTGAAATATCTCCAACTATATGATGTTTGGCACCAAATCTAGCAACAGAAGGATTAATATCTAATGTATATAAATCATTTGTCTTCAACAGTTTTGGATAGTTTTCAGTATAGTATTCTACTCCTACTAATAAAACTTTTTTATTTTTTATTTTAGGGAATATCTTCTTTTCGATAATATATCTTACTTCTAATCTCCACTTCAATACTATTCCCCGAATAAATCTCCTAATTGGATTTTTAAAATTTAATACCATCTTATGATTGAATCATATATGAAATAAAGTTTAAATAAGTTTCTTTTTACAAAAAATATAAGTATATCATAATTTAAATTCTGAGATTTTGGCAGATTCATAATTAGATAAAGACTTGATTAATTTTTCAAACAATCTAAAATTATCTATATATGCCATAGTTGCAGGATGTAATAACAATACACTAGGAATCCCATTTTTTTCATTATTATGTACTCTATCTAGTACTATCCCTAACCACTCTTCAGGATTTATTCTACCTTTTGTACATCCTGCAAAGGGGCTTCTGTTCTCAGTATTTAATATTGGACCAAATGCAATAGTACTCTGATCCACAGGTATATTTATAGGTATATGAATAATCCCTTTTTCACAAAAAGGTTTTGTACATCCTAACAAATCAGAAACATATTTCACACCATTTTCTTGTAAAATCTCAAAAGTTTTATCACTAGATCCAAAAGCATGGGTCCTCCAAGAACTCATCTTTAATCCGAATTTTTCAAAAGATATCCTAGTTTTCTTTATATCATTTTTTTGATAAAAACTAGGACCATAAACACAATTAAAGAATTTCCTGTTGATATAACTTTTAAATATATTAAATTTATTATTTCCAAAGTTATCATAAGTATGTCCGCCAAATTCAACATCAAAATCTAATAATTTTCTGATATCTTTTTCTTCATCATCTAAACAAATACCATTTACAAAAAGGGTACTTGAAAGTCCATATTTTTTCAAAATTTCTAAATATCTTATTGAAGTTTTTGCATTCGAACCATAACCTTCATGTTCCCAACTAAGCAAATTTTTTGAATGAACATCGCCAGTTATATAAATCATTTTAAATATTTCATACCTCTCAACTTATATATTTTATCCCTTCTTCTAATGAAACCTTGGGCACCCAGGATAATAATTTTTTTGCTTTCGAAATATCTGCATAAATATCACTTTCAACCATAGATAAATCACTAAAATTAACTTTTTTATCTGTAATTTTTTTAACTAATTCTTTTACACAATAGCTAGTACCTGTTCCAATGTTTATAATATTGAACTTGTTTAAATCCAAACTTTTATCTATAGCATCAACTAAATCATCAATATAAATATAATCTCGTTTTTGATAAGGATTCCCCAGATTAATTTCAGATTCACCTAATTGAGACAGAATATCAGGAATTAAAAATCCTTCAGTTTGATTTGGCCCATAAGGGTTGAATATTCTTAAAATGGTATTATTGACAGAAAAATTATCATAATAAAATTTACACAGCTCCTCGCCCAATTTTTTTGTTATAGCATAATATGATGAAGGATTTAGATTTGATGTTTCAGTTATAGGAGATTCAATATTCCCATATACTGCAGAAGATGACGCAAAAATCAGATTAGCACCACTATTCTTACAAAACTCTAACACATTGAAAGTGCCATTCACATTCACATCAAACATCTCAAAAAGATTATCAGATCTAGTTATGGCAGCCAAATGAATTACATAATCAACATCCAAACCTTTGAAACTTTCTGGATTAGTAATATCTCGATTAAATTTTTTATCAAATAAAGTCAAATCATATTTATTTTCAAATTTCTCTATCAATCTGCTTCCAACAAATCCCTCAGAACCAGTAATCAATATTTTTTTCACCATCATTCCTCAAATTGTTTCAACTCTTCATTTTGAACTTTTTTATAATCTTCAATACGTCCTATATCTATCCATTTTCCATCATAAGAAAACTTCAAAACATTACCACCTAATTTGATAACCTTTTCAATCAGATCTGGCATATCATATTTTTGATCTTTTGGGATATATTTTAAAACAGAACTATTTAAAATGTAAATTCCTGTACTTATTTCAGAACTTAAAGAAGGTTTTTCTCTCCAACCAATAACTTTATTTTCCTCAGTTTTAACCATACCATAATCCAAAGGGATATCTATATTTTTTGTTACAACTGTTATATCTGAAGAATTTTTTTTGTGATATTCTATTAACTTTTTGATATCAAGATCGGTTAAAACATCCCCATTCATAACAATAAAATCTCCCTTTAGATTATCTTCTATTAACTTTAATGGACCTACAGTACCAAGCGAATTTTCTTCTTTAGAGTATTTTATATCTACTCCAAGATCAGAACCATCTGAAAAGAATATTTCTAAAAGAGAAGACTTATAATTTGTTGCCAAAATGATTTCATTTATCCCCTGATTTTTTAATTTAGTTAATATAATTTCTAAAATAGGTTTACCATTAATTGGTAAAAGAGGTTTTGGAAAAACATATGTGTATGGTCTTAATCTCTTCCCTTTTCCACCAACTAAAATAACTGCTTTCATAATTATAAATTATCCCTCTCTGAATCATATCTATTCAAATTTTCACGAACATAAGATATAACTTCAGTTATCCCCTCATTAAGTGAAACAGAAGGTTTCCATCCTATCATATTTCTAGCCTTTTCATTATTACATAACAAAATATCGACTTCACTTTTTTCAGGCCTTATTTTTTCTTCTATTTCTTCGATAATAAGTTTTTTATCTAACATTATTCCAACTTTCTCAACTAATTCCTGAATGGAAATAGTTTTTCCATTTCCAATATTTATAATTTCTCCAACACTTTTTTCAGATTCTGCAATTTTAATAAATGCCAAAACTGTATCTCTAACAAATGTCAAATCTCTTTGAGGAGTTAATGAACCAAGTTTTAATTTATCTTTAGTTAATGCCTGATAAATTATTGCAGGTAAAACTGCCCTCATAGATTGCCTAGGCCCATAGGTATTAAATGGCCTAATTATTGCAACTGGTAAATCAAATGATTTGAAGAAACTTTCTGCCAATTTATCTGCAGAAATCTTTGATGCAGAATATGGAGACTGTGCTTGAAGTGGATGGTTTTCATCCATCGGAGTATATATAGCAGTACCATAAGTTTCAGAAGTTGAAGTAATAATTATTTTTTTTGTATTAAAATTCTTAGCAGCATTCAAAATGTTTAAAGTGCCAGTTATATTAGTTTCAACAAAATCTCTTGGATCAAGATAAGAATATGGTATCGAAATGAGTGCACCCAAGTGGAAGATTACATCAACATCCTTGACAGCCCTCAAGACACTATCATAATTTTTCAAGTCTCCCCTAACAATCTCAATTTTTTTTAATAAATCTGTAGATAAATGTGATAACTCCCCAAGATTACCATCAGACGTGTACCTAACAAACACCCTAACATCATAACCTAAATTAACTAACTCTTCAGTTAGATGACTACCAATAAATCCACTTGCACCAGTGATTAATAATTTTTTTCCTTCCAAATCCATGAAACCATTAATAATTCTTATTATTTAAAGATAACTAATCTTAGATTTTTGAAAAAGTATATAAATTAATCATTTAATATACATATATGAAAAAAAGAATTTGTTTTGTTACAACTTATTATGATTTTTCAAGAGCGAGAATGTTAAGATCTTATGAGAAAATCCTACCAAAAGATGTAGAAATTTACTTAATCTGTCAAAAAGATGAAAAAATAAAGTTTAAAACAACAAGAGTAAAGAAATTTGAATATTCTTCTAAAAAACCATTAGTAATGTTCGAGTTAAATAAATTTTGTAAAAAAAATAAAATAGATATTTTAACCAATTTATCAGGTGGACCAGCAATGGCACTAACTGTGGGGATTGGAACAATATTTAATAAAACAAAAAACATATTTTACGACCATGGAAATCCGAAAAAAAAGACTTTACTATCCCTATTGTTCTTTCAATTCATTTTAGATAAAATATTAGTTTGTTCTCCCGATTTCTTAGATAAAACTAAGAAATATTTATTCTTAAAAAAAAATAGGATTTTTCATCTTTCAATACCTACCAATATTGATTTTTTCAAACAAATAGACAAAAAAAAGATAAGAACAGAATTAAATATGAAATTAACAGAGGATATAATAATCTCTGTTGGAAGAATAGAATATCAAAAAGGATCAGATTTTCTTTTAAAAATAATGAAAAATAATCCAAAAAAGAAATTTATCCTCGTTAGTAATGATATAGCAACCGAATTTAAAGAAAAATTAAAAGAATTGAAAAATTATATTATTTTTTCAAATATTTCAACAAAAGAATTAATTAAATATTACAATGTTGCAGATATATGTATCCTCCTGAGTAGGAGTGAAGGATTATCATATGTACCTCGGGAATCGATGTCATGTGGAACTCCGTGTATAGTTTCAGAGATAGAATCATTAAGATTGATGGAACCTGCAATAAAAGTACCTTTTGAAACAGATACTATCCAAAACAAGTTGGATGAATTTTTTAATTTATCAGAAAAAGAAAAAGAAACTTTATCAAAAAAAAGTAGAAAATTTATTATTGAAAAATTTTCAGAAGAAACATTAAGAAAAAACCATATAAAATATTTATTAAGCTAACACTATTTTTTAACTTTGAGATCTACTATTATTATTCCAATAAGACCACCAATAAAAATAGGCAATTTTTCTCTAATAAATTTCGGAAAAATCCTTCCAACAACAGTAGGTTTTAGTTCCAATAATTCAATTTCAAATTTTTTCTTTTTTTCCAATCTGACTGTTTCATTTACAAAATGTTTAAAAGTTTCATCAGAGAAATAATGTAAATGTTCCATATCATTATATGACCCTTTATTATTGTAATAACTTGTTATAACTCTGATTATAGCACCCTCCTTACAAATCCTATGAAGTTCATGTAAAACTAAATCTGGTTTCTCTAAATGTTCTATAATCATCCTCATATAGATATAATCATATGTGTTTGATTTAATTGGATATGGAATTTTATTAAAACTGAAACTATTGGTTAATCTCTCATCAGTTTGAATATCTATATTGTCCCATCCTTTCTTTATATCCAATCCACAACCAAAATTTAATTTTTTCATGAGATGTAAGAAATACCGTTACCTTTTTAAAAATAGGAGTATATTATACATTAAATAATGAAATCCAAAAAAAAAATATTGATCCTAGTCCCATTCTCAGCAGGAATATGTGGAGTTTGGCAAAGAGCCAAAATTGAAGCAATAGAATTTAAAAAAAGAGGCCATGATGTAAAAATATTTTCTAGTAATGCTACAAAGGGTAGTAAGGAGAAAGCAAATAAAAAAGAATTATATCAGGGAATTGAAATAAAGAGATTCCCTTACATAAAATTAGGTGGAGAAAGTTACTTTAATTGGAATTTTGAAAAAGATGCTACTCAATTCAATCCAGATATAATAATAGCCCATAACTATAGGCAGATTCACACAGAAAAAGCATTAAAAATTGCTAAAAAAATAAAAGCAAAATGTTATCTTGTCACACATGCACCATTTATCAAGAATAGACCACTAATCCCTAGAATAGTTGTCGCAATTAAAGACCTAATAAATCCATTGAATAAATTCGACAAAGTTATTACTATAAGTAAATGGGAAATACCTACATTATTAAGATTAGGGTGTAAACGAGAAAATATAGCCCATATACCTAATGCAATACCTTCAAGATTTTTTTCACAAAAAAAAGAAAAAGAACAAAAAAAAATATTATATCTTGGAAGAATCCACTCAAGAAAGGATATAGAGATCCTTATGAAAAGTTTCAATAATTCAAATTTAAGAAACACATATGAACTAGAAATAGTCGGGCCTAGAGAAGGAAAATATTATGAAACATTAATTAATCTAAAAAATAGACTTAAATTAAAGGCCAATTTTTCAGGGCCGATATTTGATTTAAAGAAAAAAATAGAAAAGTATGATAGTGCAGAAATATTTGTTCTGCCCTCAAAATTTGAACCATTTGGTATAGTATTTTTAGAAGCTATGGCAAGAAGTAAAGTAATCGTAGCAACAAATACTCAAGGAGCAAATGAATTGATTGAAAGAAATAAAAGTGGAATAATCTTTCAAATTGGTAATGAGGAGCAATTAAGAAATATTTTTAATAATCTATCCACAGATAACTCTAGCAAATTTAAAAAAATTCTGAAGAATGGAGCAAAAGAAAGAGCTAAACAATTCGAGATATCAAAAATAGTTGACAAATGGGAAAACTTATTTTTTTGAATTCTCTGCCTTAGCTAAACTAATTACTGTGGAAGAACTCAAATGATAGAACAATTTTACTAAATTAACATAAATCTTACGTCTGGAATATTGGAATAATCCTATCTTACCCTTCTCATGTTTACTTTCATGTTTCGATACATCAAAATCAAATTTATAATTTTGAACATTGAGAAAATCAGTAAGTTTTTCTAATTCAGAATTTTTTCCACTATTTAATCCCTCTAGAGACAAAACATAAACCTTTGAAAAATATCTCTTGTAGATTCCAATATAGTGATCAAAATTACTATACTCCTTATAATCAGAGTATATTTCATTCCATTTTGACATAGTACTCCAAACAGACTTATTGAAATCTTCTTTATTTCTAGTAATAAAAATTATTTTTATATCTCCAAGTTCTTTTTTTACTCTCTCAGCACTCGAAATATCCAAGGCAGACAATATTGAAAAATCCATCACTACACCTTTATTAGTTTTAAAAAAATCATAATACCACTTTTTAGATTTAAAATATCTAGGATTTATTATTTCTGGATTTCCTAAGAAAAAATGATCTTTATTGAAATAATTTATTTCTTTTATTTTTGGAATGTAAATCTCAGGATGTTGGGTTAAAAGATGGTATAAAAAAGTTGAACCCGATCTAGGAAATCCTGCAACTAAAACATTTGGTTTTTTATATTCATTTGAATCCAATCTAATCATTATTAAATGTCAAATCATTTATAAAATAGTCGTATAATGAATCTTATAAATCACTCTGCAGAAGCATGATTCATCTTTATATCCTTAAATCCACTTCCAGTTTCTTCAGTTATTTGATTTTTTATAGAAACTCTTTGTTGATTGATATTTCTAATTTCTATTGCCCTTCTTCCAACCTCTTCTAATCCTAATTCATTCTCTTTTCCCTTCCTTATATCTGATTCTAAATCCCATATCTTCCTATTTGTCTCATATAATCTTGAAAACCATTCATCTTTAATTTTAATGCCCTTTTTTTCAAATTCTTTTATTGCAATTTCATACTCCTTATACTCCTCTTCTAGGTGAGATTCTCCAATTCTTTCTATTTTCAATTTTACTATAGTCATCCTATCTATTATTTCTGATAAATGCATTTCCATTTTAGTATTAATTGCTATCCAAATATTTAAATATCTTTGTGTAGTTTAATTATCATGTTAAGTATAATAATAACTTCTTTCAAAGAACCAAATACTATTGGAAAGGCTATAGACTCATTTTTACAACAAAAAACTAATATTGACTATGAATTAATTGTTTCTGCTCCAGACAAAGAGACTCAAGAGATTGTTGAGATTTATGCTAAAAAATACAACCAAGTTAGATTGTTCAAGGATCCCGGAAAAGGGAAAAGTTATGCACTTAATTTATTATTGCCTAAGGTAAGAGGAGATATAATTATTTTGAGTGATGGTGATGTTTATATTGGAGAAAATAGCATAGTTCCAATATTAAATGAGTTTAAAGATGAAAATGTTGGATGTGTTACTGGAAAACCTGTTTCCTCAGATTCTCGTAAAAACAAATTTGGATATTGGTCACATTTATTATGTCATGCTGCACACAGATTAAGACTGAAAAAAGCAAGAAAAAATGAATTTATCGAATGTTCCGGATATTTGTGGGCATTCAAAAATGGGATCATTGATAAATTTCCAAAAGGTGCTGCAGAAGATACAATCATCCCAGTACTATTCTATCTCAAAGGATTTAAAGTTAAATATGCCACTCAATCTAAAGTATATGTTAAATTTCCAACAAATTTTGAAGATTTTTTAGAACAAAAAAATAGAACTGCAAAAGGGCATGAAAGCCTATACAAGTATGTAGATATAACTAAAGTACCTAGAATGAAAACATTTAGAAATGAATTTATTGGAGGATTTGAATTATTTAAATTTCCAAAAAATATCAAAGAATTTTGGTGGACATTTTTACTATTTCCACTTAGACTATATACTTGGACATCAGTATTCTATCAAACCAAAGTAAAAAAAGAAGAATATAAAGATGGTTGGAAACGTATTGAAAGCACGAAATGATTGAGACAAAAACCTTAATAAATTTTATTGATAAATCTTTTTTTAAGTTTAGGTGATAAAATAATTAACATTAAACCGAGCATAACATAGTTAGCCAAGATTATAAGGGAATAAACAGAAAGTACAAGAGTTAAATCCACATTCAATTTTGCATAAAGTAATAATACGAAAAACTCCCTAACCCCTACACCATTTGAAGTTATTGGGACAATTGATGTGAGTATTCCTATTGAAGTTATGAAAAATATGAAAAAGAAGTTAATAGATTGATTAAAAAAGAAATTGAAAAACAAATAAAAAATACTCGCATTCAATAAAAGTTTGAAAATTGTAATAAACATATTCAAGGATATATGTCTTTTTTTAGTTTTTAGATAATTAAAAAAAGTACTATGAAATCCCTTGAAGAAAATAGAATATTTTCTTAAAATAAACTTTCTAATAAACTTTCTAATCCGCCAAGAAGAAAGAACAACGAAAAAAAGTGCAATTAATAAAATAAGGATAATTAAAAGTAAAAGAGAATTGAGTACTCCAAAAAAAATCAAAAATCCAATAACTGAAAATATCCCAAGAATGCTTAATGTTATCAATTTGTCTAATAGGAAAACAGTAGTAGTTTTTTTTGGTGAAACTTTATCTCTTAAAAAATAAACTAAAGAAGACTCACCAAGTTTTCCTGGAACTAGAAAAGACAATATCCAACTATAAATATATGAAGAAAATAAAACTCTGAACTTGAGGCTGTTAACAAGTGGACGCAATAAAACTTTTAGATTAATTGCTGCAATTAACATGTCTAAAAAAACAAATAAAAAAAGGATAATCAAAAACGATATTGGGACAGTCAATAGGACCTCATAAACCTCTGAAAATCCAATTTTATAAAACAATAATGCTACGATTATGAATCCTATTAATACCCTTAGCGATTTAAACATTCCATTTTTCATGATTTAACTATATAAGAACAATTTTTAAACCTTCTTAATAATAAATATAACTAGATACAATAAATTTAAAAGTAAACATTAAAACAAGATTATATAAAAAATGAAATACGACCTAGCATTAATTATCCCATTTTATAATGAAGAAGATTGTGCAAGAGAAGTCATAGAAGACTTAGTCCGAGTATTAGAATCAAATTCCACTAATTATGAACTTATCCTTGTAGATAATGGATCTAGTGATAAAACTTTAAAAATTTTACAAGATTTATCAAATGAAAAATTAAAGGTTTTAAAATTAGATCCAAATAGAGGTTTTGGAGGAGGGATACTCGAGGGATTGAAAATCTCAAATGCAAACTATTTAGGATTTACTTGTGGAGATGGCGAGGTATCGCCAGAAGATACATATAAGGTTTATAACCAATTAATAGCCGGAAATTCGGAAATCTGTAAGGCAATAAGAGCTTCAAGAACAGATAATTTTCTAAAAATAATATATTCCAAATCTTATAATACTCTTGTGAAATTGTTTTTCAATCTTAAGATAAGAGATATTAATGGATATCCCTTAATAATGAAAAAAACAGCATATGAATCTTTAAGTCTGAAAGAAAAAGATTGGCTATTTAATCTAGAAATTTTATATCAAGCCAAAAAACAAAACCTAAAAGTTGACGAAATAATAATAAAACACAGAAAAAGAGCTAGTGGAAAAAGTAGTGATTTCTCATTTTCTAACCTCTTAAGGCCAATTCAACCTGTTTTATTAATGTATTATTTTTTAAAATATAGATTAAAAAATTAATCATATACAAATCCATAGATATTTATCAGCAAAGAATCTGAATTAGTAATCTGTGTAACTAATTCAACCATTTCACTATGGACCTCTGGAAAATTATAGGCATATTCTGGAGATTTTTGGAAATTTGAAATCATAAAAAATTTAGGTTTTAACTTATTTATTTGATATACAAATTCTTGATCATCATCCCTACCGTTCATAGAATAAGGTTCTCCTAGAGTATGATACATCCCCATCTGATCAAATTTATCTTCAGGAAATTTATAAGTTTCTCTCTCAGAATAATATGCAACCTGAGGATGACTGCTTGTATAAATTATATCGCGTTCATTTGAATGTTCCTTCATCCATAAAGCAGCTTCTTTTACTGGAAGATATGAATCTTTTTTTGAAATAATCGAATTATTTGTAAGTGTGAGATGTTGATAGGATCCAAGAACAAAAAGAACCAAAATTAGAGAAATAGCTACATGTTTGTTATACTTTTTTAAAAAATTATAAAATATCAACGTACCAATTGCAACAATATAAAATACTGCAGGAAGAGAATAAATAAAATATCTTGGTTCAACTCCCCATGCAGTAGAGAAATAAGCATAAGGAACAAAGAATAACAAAACAACAACAAAATGCCTCCTAAGTTTTTTTATTCGTCTTATATTACCATATCCAAAAATAAGATCTGAAAATATAGTAAGAACTCCAATTATAAAGAACAACATAAATGCATGAAAATTCCCAAAAATTGGACTAAATAAATAATGTGCAGGCAGCAATTTTAGATAATCTATGAAAAGAAATGAATGTTCGAAATACTGAGAAGGTTCAAGTATGCCTATTCCTCCGAATCTGAAGTAATACCATATAAAATAAGGTAGCATAACTAGAACAGAGATTACAACAGATATCCATAAATCTTTATTTTTTATAAATTTTAATCCCTCTTTCAACAAAACATAACACAAAAAAACGACAGCAATAATTGCAGTTGGGAACCTCATCAAAATACTCAATCCTACTGCTACTCCCATCAACCACAGATTATATTTAGATTTCTTTTGAACATATCCTCTCCAAAACAAATAGAATGAGAGTAACCATAAGGTTAAACTTGGTAGTTCTGTCATCAACCTAGCAGTATAAAATAAATACAAATAAGAAATAGATGATAAAAATGCAGCAATCAGGCCAATTTTTTTATTATATAATTGTATACCAATTAAATAAGTTAATAAAATAGTTACCATTGAAGTGAACAGTTCAAAAACTCTTAGAGAAAATTCTCCAAGACCTATCTTAAAAAATATTGAAGCAATAAATGGGAACAAAACGGGACGAACAAAATGAATTTCGAATGGAATACTGTGAGACCAATGTTTAGCCATAGATAAATATTCTGCCTCATCCCACCAAATAGCAGAATTCATATTGAAATATTTTAATCGTATAATGAAAGCAAACAAAAAAATCATAAAAAATAGGATATTGTATTTATTACTAACTATTTTCTTTAATTTTGAAACAAATACCATATAAAAATACAAAATAACAAATTTATAAATCTAACTAAAATAATACTGGTGTAATAAACACCTCAATCAATGCGGCTACAACTAAAATAAGTACAGCTATCAAACTCAAATTAACTGAATCCATCATGATCCTATTAAAATTATTAGTTTCTAAGTCCCTATTTATCATAGCAACAGAAATTATACCTCCTGCAAGACCACCAACAAAATATGCTGCAATCTCAGGGATTCCATGCAAACTATATCTTAACAAACCTAAAGAAAATGCTTGAATATAATTACCTGCACCAGCAGGACTGGCCATAACAACTCCTGTACCCAGATTAAGTTTAACAAAGTCCCCTATAGCAGTAGCAATAACTGAAGCGTTCCAAGTTAATATGAAAATCGCGCCAGCACCGTAAAAGAATGCAAATAATAGACAGAATAAAAGCACCTTAAAATTATTTAAAAATATCTGCATAAATATAGCAATAGGATTAACAACATCTCCAACCACATCAGAATTTATAGTTTTTATAGTCTCAGATTGTGTAGCAAATAAATTTTGAGCAGCTTCAGCAGGTAAAACTAAATACCAAAAAGAATACGCAACAACAAATCCAAAAAATAAGAATAACATGAACCTAATAACTTTGGCATGCCTTTTCAAAAGTTTTAATTCATCTTTAATTCTGACATCCAGAGCTTCTTCCATCTTCATAGTCTTATACATCAGAGGAACAGTAGCTATAACAGTAAGAAATACCATAACTAAACTAGAGTGATTTCTAAAAATTATTGCCGAAAGAAATACTGCAATAGTTGCATAAACAAATCCTACAAAAAACATATACCAGGGCTTCTCAACTGCCTTAAACGGATTAATTAAAGATTCTAGAGTCATAGATATAGTTCTGCCAACTTAATTTAAATAGTTTTTGTTATTTCTTTCCAAAAACTTTATATAAACAAAAAACAAAAAACACATATGACGTTCGAACAAATCTACAAAGACATAAAAACCTTGAAAATTCAAGGAGCAACAAACGTTGCAAAATTTGGACTTAAGGCATTGAAACTAAAATTTGATGCACCTTCTATTAAAAAAATTCAAAGTGCTAGACCTACAGAACCCTGTTTAATTAATGCAATTAAGTTCGCAAAAGAAACAGATGTAGATACAGCGTTCGCATATCTAAGCAACATGCAAAAAAGAACAGTTTTAGTTGGAGCAATCATAATAAAAAATAAACAAAACGTTTTCACACACTGCCATTCATCAACAATAGTAGACTCATTAAAATCTGCTAAGGATCACAAGAAAAAATTCAAAGTATACAACACAGAAACAAGGCCCCTACTACAAGGGAGAAAAACAGCAAAAGAATTAGCAAGAGCAAAAATCAAAGTTGAACACTATGTAGATTCAGCAGCAGACGAAGCAATAAAAAATTCAGACATTGTCCTATTAGGGGCAGATTTTATAACAAAAGATGGAGATGTGTACAATAAGATTGGAAGCTATTCAATATCAGAATTAGCAAAAAAACATAAAAAACCACTATATATAATTACAAACTCTTGGAAATATTCTAACAAATCTCTAAAGATTGAAAAAAGGGATCCTAAAGAAGTCTGGGACACAAACTCAGAAAACATAAAAATAAACAATCCAGCTTTTGAAAAGATACCTAGACAAAATATCTCGAAAATTGTATGTGAACTAGGTGCACTAAAGCCAAGAAAATTTCTACGAAAAGTTCATAAAACGTATCCTTGGATAAAATGATAATATGCTTTGATTTAGACGGGACATTAATTGATACAGAAGACTGGATAATTAATTCTTTAAAGGAAGCATACAAAAACAATAATAAGAAAATCCCAACAAAAAAACAAATTCTAGCTAACTGGGGAAATATTTCAACAGTTATAATTAGAAAATCTTCACAAGAAAAACTAACCAAAAAAGAAGTAGAAAATATAAGGGTCGAATTTTACAGAATAAGAGATCAATCAATTAGCAAGGTAAAACCATTTAAAAATACAAAAAGAGTTCTAAACCAACTAAGTAAAAAATACAAAATAGCACTAGTCTCAAATAATAATCATAAAGAACTATTAAAACTTCTAAAAGCTACGAAAATAGACAAAAAGATATTCAAAACAATTATTGGAGATGACGAAGTAAAGAGGGCAAAACCATTTCCAGATGAAATTTACACAGCAGAGAAAAGACTAGGCAAAAAGGTTAAATTCATGATTGGAGACAGTATACAAGACATAAAAACTGCTAAAGCTGCAAAAGTAAAATCAATAGTGATTAAAACCGGACCTAAAGAAACTTGGAAAAACTTAAAAAAAGCAGATTTCATAATTAAAGATATAAAAGAAATTCCTAAACTTATAAAAGAGGCCAAACAATGATTTACGGAAACTGTGAATTTGTAAATAAAAAATACAAACCAAAAAAAACCGATCTAATTGTAATGTACAGAGTAGAACCAATAAAAGGAGTCTCTCTAGAAAGAATCTGCGAACTACTAGCAGGAGAATCATCAATAGGCACCTGGACAAAGATTTCTACAATGAATCCAAAAATAGCCAAAAGCTTGAAACCTAGTGCATTCTACATAAATAAGAAAAAGAACTTAGTAAAAATAGCATATCCTGAGAAACTATTCGAAAAAAAGAATATGTCGGGCATACTCTCTTCAATTGCAGGAAACATATATGGGATGAAAGAAGCAAAAAAACTGCGATTAGAGGACATAACCTTCCCAAAAAGCATAATAAAATCATTTCCAGGACCAAAGTATGGAATCAAGGGTGTTAGGAAAATTTCAAAGGTTAAGAAGAGACCTTTGATAGGAACAATAGTAAAGCCAAAAATCGGGTTAACCGAAAAACAACATGCAAAGGTAGCTTATGAATCCTGGATAGGAGGATTAGATGTAGTAAAGGATGATGAAAATCTAACTTCGATGGAATTTAATAATTTCTACAAAAGAATAAATCTAACTTTCAAAGCTAGAGATAAGGCAGAAAAGAAGACTGGAGAGAAAAAGATCTATTTACCAAACATAACTGCAGAGTATGAAGAGATGAAAAAGCGTGCAGAACATGTAAAAAAGAAAGGTGGAGAATTTGTTATGATAGATATCTTAACAGTAGGTTGGAGCGCACTAGCATCTATGAGAAAGGTTACAAATAAACTGAAATTAGCAATTCACGCACATAGAGCAATGCACGGAGCACTAACAAGAGATCCAAAACACGGAATATCGATGTTAACACTAGCAAAAATTTCTAGATTGATGGGAGTAGATCAACTCCACATAGGAACTGCAGGAATAGGTAAAATGCACGGCTCAGCATCAGAAGAACTATCAATAGAAGAAGAGATAGAAGAACAAAAGATTAAAGCAAATCCTAAAACTAATAGATTAGAACAAAACTGGTATGGTATGAAACCAGTATTAGCAGTAGCTTCTGGAGGAGTTTCGCCCTTACAAATTTCAGAAATAGTAAAAACCATGGGAACTGATATTGTAATTCAAGCAGGAGGTGGAGTTCACGGCCACCCTAATGGAACAGAATCAGGAGCAAGAGCGATGCGCCAAGCTATTGAAGCAACTATGAAAAAAATTCCACTAAAAAAATACTCAAAAACACACAAAGAATTAGAACAAGCTTTTGACAAATGGAAAAACTAGATCTCTGCTTTCTCAACAATTAATTTTCCAGTACATTCATTCTCAAGCAAATTCTTAGACTCAATTATCCTTAATCCATTCTTGAACAAAGGGCAATCAACAACTAAACTTTCATACTCTCCACCCTCTCCACCAATATGAATATTTAATTTCTTTATATCTTCCAAAAATTTAGCATCAATCACTCTACCTAACCAACTCTCATTAAAACCATCTGCAGCGATACCAACAATAATCACTTTAAATTTATCTCTAATTAAACTATTAATATATTCTTCAGAATCAATATGCCATAATGGAGAAACACTCTTGATACCTAAATCCTCACAAATCTTTTCAATCCTATCTTTTTGATAACTACTTGCTAAAGCTCCACTAAAAATTCCTTCAATACCATACTTTTCCTTAGCTTCAATAATAGCATTCTTTAGATCTTCCAGTTCCTCTTCCTTGACCCCTTCAGTCTTTCTATATAGGATAGGGACACCCATCAACTCAGCTTGCAACTTAACTAACTCTATATTAGGCACATGAAACATCCAACTCTCATCACTCTTAGATTCGAGACTAATCAAACAACTAATTTCATGTTCTTGCTTTGCTAAATAACTAGCATAAACAGAATCCTTCCCTCCACTAAATAAAACTGCTACTTTCATAGCATGACTAACTAAATTTTCTTTATAAATATTCTCATATCAATTTTTTAAACTCTTTATAGAAATCTTTTATAGATAATTTCGGAGAAGCAACATAAGTTATGAATCTCAAAATCACAAGCAGCATCATTATTGCAAAGAATAAATATATCAAATAAATTAAAGGACGATCTAATAAAATAAATGATATTGAAGAAGCTATAGCTGGCGGATGAGAAGCATCAAATAAAAATAAAGAAAATCCTACTAAGAATATTAACAAAAACAAATTAATTGATGTGTGTAATGTTACAATTGTATTCAAAAGATATACTAATGAAGAAATGACTATTGCAATAAAATAAGCTGTTATTATAGTTTTCAACTTAAACAGATGATGAGATCTTGTATTTGTCAGAATAATTGCAGACGCTCCGACACTAGCAAACAAAATAATATTAGATATAGTTAAATTATAAAGAAATGATAAAACTGCCACAACTACTGCCGCAATTAAAGAAGGAATGAAATGATTATGCCATAAAATCCTCTTCCTTTTCATCCACTTTTTGAAATCCATACACTACAATATAAAAACACCCATTAAAAAAGATTTCTAAAAAATTATTTTATCTCATCATTAGTTTTAACTAAAATTTTACCTTTGGTAGCTTTAACAACAACCTCTTCACTATCTTTAAATCCACTAATCTTAGTCACACTGTCTGGTAATCTTATCTTTCCAAATTTTACTTCCAAGTTAGTTATAAGTTCACTATGACCTTTTGAAGAAACTGGTTTTTTCTCAATACTTTTCAAAATATCACTATACTTTGCCCTAGAATCAACTTTCTTAAAATTCTTAGTCTGATCATATAGAAATCTGGCCATCTTCCCAGCAACATTAACTCCACTAATATTAGTTATTCCTTGTAAACCTGGACTAACATTCACTTCAAGAACATTCATATTAACACCTTCCAACATATCAACGCCAGCAATATCTGCACCGATAGCTTTTGCAGCCTTAACAGCAAGACGTTCAGAACCACCACTCAACTCAATCTTAAGTCCTGTTCCTCCAGTATGGATATTTGCTCTAACCTCTCCACGAGTAGCCTTCCGTTTCATAGTTGCAACAACTTTATCTCCAATAACCAAAGCACGGATATCTGTAGCACCAGTATCAATAAATTCTTGAATTATATATGCCTGTTTGAATACTTCCATAGTATCAAGAACACTTGACGCAGAAGCAAAACTCTCAGCAACCATTACACCCTTCCCGTGTGTACCACTAGGTATTTTAATTATAACAGGATAATGTATTTTTTTCAGTATTTTTTTTGCAGAATCAATAGTCGCAGCAAGATAAGACTTAGGCATTGAAATTCTTGCCTTTTGCAGCTCAAGAGTTGTGAGATATTTATTATGACCTGTAACAAAAGATGAAGAAGATAGAGGCATGTAACAATCACCATTCAAAGACTCTGTAATGCTCTGTAAAACTAATGCATACTTAGAGCTACCCTTACAATAAACACAATCATAATCATCAATTTTATCACCATTATGAAGCACCTTGACACCATCAGAACTAGCTTCTGTTTCAATCTGCCTAATATCTAATAAATCTACTTGATCAAAGTAATTTTCACATTCCTCAGCAAGCATTTTAGTACTAATGCTTTTCAAACTAATTATCGCTAATTTCATTTTTTAATGGATCTATCAAAAATCCTTGTTTAAGAATCTCTTGTCCAATTAAAACAGGATATTTAAGATTTTCTCTGTTAGTAATTGTAAATGACCCCTCTACTTTTTTTCCAGCTATAAGAACATTCGCCTTAACAACAGGTCTAAGCTGTACGCCGTGAGAACTTTTTATTCTAACAGACTTTATTACAGGACCAAGTTTTAACTTAGAAGCTAATTTTATATGGATAGAACTCCTAGAAGCACCACTATCTATCTTAGCCATAACCTCTTCTTCGTTTAGTCTAATCTTCTCAATTAAACCTAAAACAATCTTGTTTTCCATATAAACTTGAATAACTCGGAGTGTTTTAAACCTTTCGAATTAAACAAAATATTTATAAACATAAATGTTCAGATTCAATTAAAGTGGATATGAAATTAACAGATTATAAAAAATATTTAGTTATAGCAATAATTTCAATGTTACTATTCTTATCTTACAAAATAGTTTCATCATTTGTATCTTCACTAATAGTTGCAGTAATTCTAGCGATAATTTTCAATCCACTTTACAAGAGAATACGCAAACTAGTTAAGAAAAAAGTAATAGCTTCCGGAATAACAATTTTCCTTATATTCTTAATCTTAATCATACCTTTATTATTCCTAACAGGACCAATAATCAGAGAAACAACCACTATTCAGAATACATTCAATCAACTAGATTTCACTTCACTCTCTCAAAAAATACAGGATATAACTCACACTGGAGTAAACCTTAATACATACGCAAAAAGTTATTCTGCGAAACTATCGGGATTCTTTATTAATGCAACATCGAATATTTTCTTAACAGTAATGAGTGGAATACTCTCCATATTCATAGTAGGTTTTACAATGTTCTTTATCTTCATGAACAGCCCAGCAATACTAAGAAAAATTAGAGAACTGATCCCATTAAACAGGGAAAAGAAAAACAGACTATTCAAAGATATTCAAAATACAACTAATGGGATTATTTTCGGATTAGTTATTTCAGGAATGCTCCAAGGTATTGCAGGAGCAATAGGTTTCTTTATACTAGGAATACCAAACGCAATATTCTGGGGAATCATAATGACTATCTTAGCTATTTTACCAGCAATAGGAGCAACAGCAATCTGGGTTCCAACATCTATATATCTCCTTGCTACAGATAGCATGGTTAGAGGAGTGCTACTATTCTTATATGGACTTTTCATAATCAGTTCAATAGAAAACATACTAAAACCAAAATTAATAGGAAGAAAGGCAAATATCCATCCAATAGTAATACTACTTGGATTACTTGGAGGGCTGAAAGTCTTTGGATTTGCAGGACTTCTGATAGGACCTTTAATTCTATCATTACTAGTAGTATTTTATAGAACAATTGAAGATAAAAATGAAACTTAAAGTAAAAGATGTGAATCTCTCAACAGGTGGACCGTTGATTGTAATTCTGAATTATAAAGATGCAAAAAAATTAGACATTCATAGTGGAGACAGAGTTCTATTAAAAAAAGGGAGAAAAGAGATTATAGCTGCACTGAATGTATCTGAGATTTCAAGAAGTATAAAGCACAAAGAGATAGGATTATTAGAAGAGGTAATGGAAGTACTAAAAATCAAAAAGGGCGAGGAATTGGAACTAAAGCCTACCCACACACCAGCTTCAATAGAGTTTATTAGAAAAAAACTAGATGGTGAAAAACTTTCTAAAAAAGAAATTAAAATTATAGTAAAAGATATGACTGAAAACGATCTAACCGATGTAGAACTAGCATATTTTGTTTCGGCTTGCTACAAAAACAGACTATCTCATGATGAAGTCGAAAATCTAACTAAAGCAGTTTTAGAAAATGGAGAAAAAATAAAATTAGGAAAAAAGATTATCGCAGATAAACACTGTTTGGGAGGAATACCAAATAATAGAACAACTATGTTAATCACTCCAATACTTGCAGCCGCAGGACTAACTATTGCTAAAAGTTCATCAAGATCAATAACCAGTGCAGCAGGTACTGCAGACACTATGGAAGTTCTTTCCAAAATTGCATTTACTCCAGAAAAAATAAAAAAGATAGTAAAAAAAGCCAACGGATGTATAATATGGGGTGGAGCAATGGAACTGGCAGGAGCAGATGATAAACTAATAAAAGTCAGATACCCATTAAGACTAGATCCTGAGGGTTTAATGATATCTTCAATACTTGCAAAAAAAGCAAGTGTGGGATCAACACATGTTTTAATAGACATCCCAATAGGAGAAACAGCAAAAATAAATTCTAAGAAAAAAGCTAAAAGTCTAAAAAGAAAATTCATCCATTTAGGAAAAAGATTGGGAATGAATATCAAGGTTATAATCACAGATGGTTCACAACCAATAGGAAACGGAATAGGTCCAAACCTTGAAGCCAGAGATGTGTTATATATCTTAAGAAGAGATAAAAAAGCTCCAAAAGATCTAGAGAAAAAATCAATAATGATGGCTGACAAAATCTTCAAATTAACAAAAACTAAAGCATCTGCAAAAATAATTTTAGAATCAGGACTAGCCTATACAAAGATGAAAGAAATTATAAGATTACAAAATGGTAAGTCTTCAATAAAACCAGAAGATATAGAACTAGCAAAGTACTCATATAATGTTAAATCCACTCGAAGAGGAAAAGTATCATTCATAGACAATAAAAAAATAACAAAGGTAGCAAGAATAGCAGGAGCGCCAGAAGATAAGAGAGCTGGAGTTTACCTTTACAAACATCTGAAAACCAAAGTTAAGAAAAATGAAATTCTTTATACTATTTATTCAGATTCTGAAGATAAATTGAAATATGCTAAAGCAATTTCTAAAGACTCTGTGAAAATTAGTTGAAAAGTAGTTTCAATACACACAATAATCATCAACTATAATCATCCCTGGTTCTGGGCAACAATATTCAGACCCTTTAACTTCATACCATCCGTCAGAACATTCAGATTCCTCTTCTTCAAAAAAATTTGGGAAATTACAATCTCCTGGGACAGTACCATTAGAATAAGTATACATTAAACAAGAAATATATTCTTCATCAATCTTAGTTATTTTACATTTTCTTGAAGAATCGGCAGAATAGGGAAACATGATACTATTAGTTTTAGGATTATGAGAGATATCAAAAAGATGGAGTATCTCATGAACTTCGAGAACAGGATATCCTGTTGAACAGATAGCGCCTTGGCCATAAAACTCTATTTTCCCCTTAAGTATCAAATTTTTTGAAAGATCTAATTCAGACTTAGTTGCAACCCCGAGGGCATATTCTCCCGAACGGTCATAAACTGAAGGTTTGAAATATATTGAAATATCTGGATCTTCAATAACTTCTCTAAACCAAATTATTTCAGAAGTTTCATCTTCAACTTTTTTAAAAGCAGACCTTGTCAAATTAACCTGCCTACTATAATTACTTTCAAAATCATAATTCTCAAATTTATAAGTAATAGGCATGTGACTCCAGTGCAAAATTTGAGCATTTGAAAAATTATCAGTTTCTTCGAACTCGCCATCCGAAGAAAAATTATCATAAGAATCATTCATGACATCAATAGGAATATCATCACCAGATATAAAACCAATAATAACTGAACTAAATAAAATAAAACAAATAATGGACCCTAAAACAATTCCAACAATAGCCATACTTTTTCCACCAATTTTTTTATTTTTATTTATCTTATTTAATGCGATTATTCCAAAAATTATTGCTAAGATTGCACCAATTATAGTAATGCCAAATATTCCTAAAACTAATGATGCTATTGCAAATCCAGTAGTACGAGATTTAGACATGAGAAAAAAATGAACTTTCAGATATATAAAACTAACTAAAAATATAAAACGCCGCAACTGGGATTTGAACCCAGATGCCCTTGCGGGCCCGGCTTTCAAGGCCGGTGCAATACCAGGTTATGCGATCGCGGCATAATAAAAAATAAAAGAAGTTCCACCTTTTTAAAATCTTCTGATTTATAATACTCCAAGCAAATGATAAACTAATGCAGTTGCAGCCTTCATACTTCCATCACTATCAGAATATTCTAAAATAACACAATCATTCTCAACATACAAAGAGTTTTCATTACCATATCTTAACGAAATCACTCCGATATCAGCACTTGAATCTTCGCAAGTTACTATCTCAATCTCTCCACTATACCCCTCATACTCTTCACTAATAGCAATATTTGCATGAAGATTATGTACCGGACGAATATCTTTATTGATCAATCTAGTAATTGTTACAGGAGTTATAGCAGCCCTACCTTTCAAAATCAAACTATCTTCAGGATTCTGAATAACATAAATAAAGTCTTTATCAAAAATATAATCACTAACTTCATTATTGTATCCAATACTCTCAAGCTCTTCAGGGCCAAACTCAAAAGGGATATTATCTATATTTCCTTTAATATCTTTTAATTTAATCAAATGAAATGTGACTGCAGGATTTCTATCATCAACTCTAAATGCAAAACTACCAGCAGGACCTTCCCAATCATAAGATTCAGGTAATCCTGAAGTATATATTCCCCCAATTAAAGCAACTAATGAAACTATCAAAATTATAATGAAAATATCTATTGTCTTTCCAGTTTTCTCATCCATTTTACATAACTCCTAAAATATCATAACAAATCCTATTAACAGATTTGATAAAATCTCCAGAAACATAAGTACACTTATCTACTTTATAAATTTTTTCTTCACCATTAATAAATCCAATTACATTATCACTTTCACAACTGACAACAGGTATATCTGGACAATTCTCTTCACCTAAACAAGCGATCTGAGAAAACTCTCCCCTATATGCTAAAAAGTTTCTTAATTTACTTATAGCATAATTCATATCATCATTTAATTCAGAAGGAGTGTATGCAATATATAGATTTGTTAAATCAATATGGCCTGAATCATAATCCATATCTTCAAGATCACTAGGTAAATAATCAAAAAGATATTGTTTACCTTCAATATAAGTTACCCATCCAGTATTAACTTTGGTAAATGTATAATCTCCATAATGTTCACTATCATAGCTCTCTCCACCCATAAAACCTATAGTACTACTAATCATAATAGCTACAACAAATAGAGGTAAGAATAATTTTCGTTTTTTCATAAGATTTTGGAGTAATACTTAGAATAAAAAGCTTTCTATAAGTTTAAAATAAAAAGAAAAAAAAGAAAAAAAATAGGTGTAGAATTACTCTACACTTATTGCGTCAACAGTTAGACCAGTTCCAGAAACTGAAACTAATTCTTTACCAGACAATGCAAATGCACTAGGATTAGCTGCAACTACTGCTGCTCTCTTAGTATCATCAACACTCCATCCAGCTACAACCATAGCTACGTTGTCACCATTCTCAAACATCTTTAGGTAACCAACATTCTCAGAGTAACCTGAATCCAATCCACATGAACCTGCACCTACACCTTCAAAAGAAGCTGTTAAGCTGTTTACACAAGGTCCACCTACAAGGATTAAGTTGTAATCTGCTGCAGTTGTTACTTGGCTGTCGTCTAAGATAGCTGCACTTGTTGATTCAGTTGTTGCTGCACTTGATGAGATATAAACTCCAGCTGAAACTTCATCACCATGGTATATCAATTCTACACTATTTTGACCTGAACTAGGCTTACTCTCCAAAATTTCAGTTGCAAGTGCAGAGTATGTGAAATCTCTCCAAATATCTGTATTACCAATTTCTACAGCAGTAACATCAGCAACTTCAGTACTATACGTGCTAACTTCAACTTCAGGAGTTGTAGATGAATCCCAACCAATAGTTAGATTTATCTGATCACCATCTGCATGTGCCTTGTTACCATTTTTATCTTCCTCATTTGTTACTAAATAAAAACTAGTAGCATTATGACCAACTCCTGCTCCAGCATCAGTAAAATTTACTGCACCTGGCGCAGCACTAGTATTTGCAGCTAAAAATGGTAATTGGACTTTAAATCCTTCTTTTGACCAAAGTTCATTGAAGTTAGTGTTAGCACTATTGTTTGTTAAAACAACAGTTCTCGTACTACCAGCCTTAGCAACCGTAGTAACACTAAGATCTACATTTCCAACAGAAAATGTATCTGCATCTTTAGCACCAGTCTTCGCATCTACCCACGAACCATCTTTGTAATATTGGAAATCTGTTTTATTATTAGATCCATCAATCACAAAATTTGTTGCCTTCATCAAATAAGACTCAGCATCACTATCGTCAGTCCAAGATGCAACAAAGTAATCATCAGTAGATGCATCAAAAGTAAGAGCTGCACCATCTGCTGCAGTAACTAGCCTGTTATTAGCATCTTTACCAAATCCTGCAAATGCTTCTGAAGTAGTCGCATACAAAAAGTTAATATCTGCAACACCACTCTTTAATGGAAAATCTTCAAGAGTAGCATATAAGTCTCCACCCTGTTGAACTAAAATACTTTCTTCTACAGGATAAACTAACCCATCATAAGACATAGATACTGCCCCAAATCCTGGCATAGTTATCATAGTGTCCTCAGTAATAAATAAGTCTTCATCAGCATTCCACTCAATAACCATATTAGTTAATTTTCCAGTTGAACTAGTCCATGCACCGGTCGAATTAGTAAAATAAGCTGAAAGTCCTGAAATAGACTCGTCATTAAGTTTTATTTCTGACCCGCCTGTAAGAGTTAACTTTCCAGAACCAATACTAAATTCTACCTTGCTAATACCAGAATCTCTAGAATCATACATTATATCTTTAATTCCGACATATGCTTCATCACTCAATTTATATGTCTCTCCTTCCTGTAAACTATTAGTTATTTCTCCATTAACTGTCAACTTTACTTCAGTAGCACTGATATAATCTACACTAGAAAGATAACTAACTCCTCCAGAAACCAAAGTACTAGATTCACCCTCTGATAAGATTGTATCTTCAGCAGAATCTAAAAGTGTCAACACAAGATTAGTACTTGATGTAGAATTACTCAACACATAATAATCATCACCCATAAATGGGAAATTAGTAGTTGATAAGTCCATAACTAAAGGTTCATCACTAAAATCAAGTGTATAATTTAACACATTTTCTCCTGATGCGATTCTGACACCTAATGTAGGAGAATCTGCCTTATAATCATTATCGTCGAACATACTTACTTCAACAGACACACCAATTTCAATTTTTTGAGTGTAATCAAACTCGTCATTGTCATTGTCAATAAATTTACCACTTACTAAAAGTTCCGGCAATTCATCATCGTCAAGACTAGATGTTATCACTTCTGTGACATTATCACCTAAATGGAATTTAGTTGATGTTTTTTCAAATTTGTAAGAATCTCCGTCTCCACTAACAGTTGTAGCAGTTGCTAAACCATTCATATATGTCTGTATTGTACTTCTTGCATCAGCATCGTCAGAACCAGCACCAATAACCATTGCTACGTTTACGTAAGCATCGGAAGCCACAAAAGGCTCAGGTAAAGTTCCTAAATCAGCTGCAAGAGCACCTGTCATTGTAGCTCCAAGCATGGCTATACCAGTACCCACAGCTGCAATTTGTTTTATAAATTTCATATTAAAATTCACACCTCCAAAGTGTAAAAATTTTAACCTCTTTTTTTATGCCAAGATCTCTGTCGTCAAAACATCCTAAGTCACTGTATATTATCATTATTACTAAATTCAAACCTATTTTGGCGTTTTATAAACATTTGTACACTTCAGAACATTAATAAGCCCTAAACCCTAGAATTCGGGCAATACAGCCCATTTTAACTACTTTCTACACAAAATAGCCCTAATTTCGTACCCACCGGGGATAAAAACGCTACTAGAACCCACTCCTTCACTACAATCACCGACGACAGGAAGACATTCAGCACCGCCAGAGAATTTTAACTCAAACCCTACATTTTCATCAACCATCGAATTAAGAGTGGCATTCACAAAATCACCAACCTTCAAACAATCAATCGAATTCCCATCACAACAACTAATAGCAAGAGTTTCGAAACTCACAGGGCCCAAATCAGCACGATAAATAGCATTAACTAAATTATCAATTTTAACACTATAATAAACATCCAGATCTCTCCCACTATCTTCACGAGAACCCAATTTAAAAGCAATTAGACCAATAACTATAATCAAAAATACAATAATAACTAATCCTATCATCTCTATCTGACCCTTCTTCATTCTAAACACCACCTCACTTTAAGTTCAGAAACAGAATTTCTCTTAATACTAGGATCATACAAACTTACAGGACTACTAATTACTCTCTGTTCAGAGCAGGAAACAAAATCTGAATAAATCACATACTCCATCCCAGACCTTGTAAAACTAATCCTCTTATCCTTAAACAATTTATAATCAGAAACACTCGAATTGAATGCCAAAAGTTTCAACCAATCAAGACACTCGTCCTCGTGCATTAGATGAGAACATTTAAACTCTGCCATATTCGGAATAACTTCTATCAACTGTCTGAATCTAAACTCTTCATATTCATTAGCAGAATTTTCTATACCTTTGAAAGTTGAGTTGTAGAAAAAAACCATACCAATCAATATTAAAATCATCACTAAAAAAATAACAATTATACTCTCTTGCATCTGCATCTGTCCACGCTTCATCTAGAAAACCACCTCACATTCAAAATTACTCAGTGCCAAGTTCTCAGATTCAAGAGCGCTAGAATCATCAACACTTAAACTACCTAAAGCAGAGATAATAGGAGAATAATTACAGCCGCCTAAGTTCTGTGCCTTATACAAATAACTCGATTTCATAAACTCAAATCTCTCAATCAATTTATCATAATTACACTTATACTGAAAAGCATCATTAGAAAAAATTGCAGCATAAATAAATTCGTCAGAGTGGTGTGAAAACTCCGAACCTTCCTCGACAAACTTAACAGAAGATGAACTAACTACTATCTCACTACCCGGATAAATATTACCAACATCAATAGGAAGAACAACAACATCAGCATCCGAAGGATTGCTAACAATCAAAAACTTTTCTTCCATCAAAGAACTGAGTGAAGCAAACGAAGGATCAAAATAATACTTCCTAGAAACATCACTAACATAAACAAAATTATCAACTCTAAACGGAGCATACCAACTCTTGCTCCAGATAACATAATCACTAGACAAAGCATTGCTTCCAAAAACAATACCAAACACTCTCAAACTAACATCATCATTAATCCAAAAAGTACTACAGTCATCAAGATCGAAAAATAATTTAAAAGGAGGAATATTAGGACTATAGGATAAATACTGTTCACTACTTTTTGCACTAGTTACAAGGTTGTTAAAATTTCTAGCTATAGCAGCACTCTCTTTAGTTTCTTGTAGATCCATATACTTAACACCAAATCCCATAAAGAACATGAAAATAATCATTCCTGCAAACACTGCGAATACCCAACTGAACTGAGCACCCTGACCTCTTTTATCCATAACCTAAAAATCGAATCAGAAGTTTAAATAATTTGTGTTATATCACAAAGATAAAATTCACAGATTTTGAAATTAATACCTATATTAATCTAGCAATAATCTCAGTTCCATTATTAAAAAACTTAACATCAAAACTGCCATCGAAAGTAACATCACATAGAGGGCTACTCTCTAAAACAAGAAGAGGAATAAAACCATAGCTCAATTCATCTCCAGAGAAATAAACATTATCACTACTACCGTGACTAGAAGTAATATTCATATAAGTTGCAAGAGTCTCATCCAAAACAGAGCTAAAATCCTGCTCCAAAGAATGATCAATTATACAGATCTCATCAATCCCAGAAGGAATAGATATAGAGTTAGCATAAACAACACTACCATAATTATCGCTATAAACCTGATCAACTTTACCTTCTAGATCACTAATAAAAACACTATACTCTACACTATCTCCACTATCAATAACTCCAGCTATCCACTTAGCTCCTATCAATAATACAAGCACAGCTACAATGATATAGAATAAATAAATAAATGGTTGGCCTAATATCTGTCCTCGTTTCATGGATAGATTGTAAAGCTCCCTATATTATCAAAATCATCTTGACACTTAATGTAATAAACATTAGATCCTAGAGGAGCATAATGAACTAACCTATCAAAACCTGAAGACTGCATAGCATTTCCCTCTGTTTCGAACGCAAAATTAGAAACTTCATTATCATACTTACAATTAGCTGCCTCATTCAATACAAGATATAAATAATTTTGACCAGTATAGATACTCAAAGGTTCTGGCACATCTTCATCAGACACAACATAAAATGCAGAACTAGCACTCACTATATTATCTGCAATATCCTCACAACTAACAACAAGATTATGTAAAGTTCCGAAAGGACTTCCACTCAAAATCTCAGAATGTTCTAAAACAAAACTAGGTCCAGCAACCTCATCGAATTCATAACTCTGACCATCCAAAGTATAGCTACACATTGTTCCACCAATCACACTCTCTGCAAACACTTGAATTAAAGGTGTTGAATCGTAAGTTAAATTCCCATCGGCAGGACTATCTATAGTAACATTGAAAGTAGGTACAATATTAAAAGATGCATTCAATGAATCAAACTGAAGATTTCCTTGGACAAGACCTTCATTACCACTATTATCTTTACATGCAAACTGATACAAATAAGTTTCAACTCCATCAAATTCAAGATCAGGAGCTCCACTAAATACTAGATTTGTATTAAATATCTGACAATCCGTACTCTCGCTTCCAGGACAAGAAATCGGAGTTCCTCCACTAAATGAATTTTCCATAGTAGCATACTCAGAGTTATCTTGAGAATATTTACATCCAGCTACACCATTTGAAATGTCTCCAACAATAATATTCCAGTTAACAGAGTTTGTACCTTCAGGTCTATATATTCCATTAGGCGGACTCATACTCAAAAACACAGGAGGTAAATAATCAGGCCTATCTCCGAACTTAACCTGTACGGAATAATAATCTTCACTAACTCCTTGATGATTTTCACTTAAATCTTCACACTTAATATAATAAGTAGCACCGCCACCCTCCTTATCAGACTCACCAAGATCAAACAAAATATCATTATTAAATGGGAAATCAGATCTACTAAATAGAGTCATTTCACTGTACTCCATTCCACTAGCATCACCATATCTACAATTAGCCCTCTCAGATTCACCAGCATCATTAGTTGTATTGACACTTATCTTAATTGAACCTACATCTTCCCAATCATAAACTCCAGAAAGAGGAGCAATTAAATTATTCATATTATTGCTCTCAACACTCTCTAAATATTCAACATAATTACCTTCTAAATCATAAACATCTAACCTAATATAACTTACATGTGGCTCTTCTGCATCTCCAGAATCAATCGCAACACACGCACCATTTCCAGGTTCATCATTATTTTGTATATACACGCAGTGATCATTATCTGCACCAAGAATATTACATCTATCCTCGCTACATTCCCACTGTCCTTCTGGTCCACCACATTGCCAACAGTGATCATTATTAGTATATGATTGTTCAGGAACACAACTTCCAGCATTAACACCTTCAGCAAGTTGATATATAGTGTACATAATTCCCAAAGTTCTCAAAGCAGTATTCATGAAACTTCCAGACTCTGCAGCAACCTCATCAGAAACACTCTCAGTAAACTCATCAGTTATCCCATCTAAATAATAATCATTATTAGGATTAACAATTTCCCAATCACCCGGACCTACTTGCACTCCATCAGCACCAAAATTAGAAACATAAGAAGAACCATATTGAGTAGAATAATCACTGACCACACCATTTGCAGCATCAAATGCTTCTTGACCACTTAATCCACTAACAGCACCAAGTATATCTCTACCCAGAGATCTTTGAATGAAAAATCTTCCAATAGCTACAGAACTCATCGCACCTTCAGAACTAAGAAGCAATCTAGCAATATCAACAATTCCTTCACCTAGATCAAACCTTCCACCTGTAGAAACCTCACTAGCCTCAAGAACTCCCTCATCATTAAAAGTTTTAGCCATAGCGAGAGTCTTAGCTAAATCTGCTTTGCCATCATCAGTCTCAGCAGAAAAATCATACTGTTCAACCTCAGCATTAACACGTTCAACATATCCACCAACACTACCTACAACTCCCCAAAATAAACTATTACCAAACATGGACCAAATAGTCTGACCAACACCGCTCAAAAATCCAGCATTATTAGGATCACAGAATGGAGCAATCTGACAGATAACATACATACCTACAGCAGTACCTACAGCAGTACCTACAACACCACTCGCAGCATTAACAAGAGATTCCCAATTAGCACCTTCAGGAATAAAATCACAATCACCAATTAAATTACACTCTTGTTCAGTACAAATATTAGTATAAGGATCACCACCAGCACCACAAATATTACATCTTTCTTCTAAAGCACTATCAGCAACATGCGGAGAATACTCAGGTTTAGGATTACAAGAACCCAGAGGAGACCATGCAAAATCATGATCATAATCACAAAGTTTTAACCCTTCAGCATTCTCAATATTTTCACAATCATCAGGACTACAATACTCTCCAACTAGAGGAAGTACAAGATTTCTACCAATTCCAGGAAGATAACCAAAAACATCTATCAAATGTCTTGCCTCTCCACACTCAAAACAAGCATCAGCACCATTAGTTATGAATTTGGCATTTCTTCTATCAAACTCACCAAAATCTTTTACAGTGCTTATACAAATTTTTTCACCATGAGCATAATCTTCAATAGCCTCAACTTCACCATTCTGACATTCCAAAATATACTCTTTCAAAAACTTACTTTTCTGATCACTAGAAAAAGAACCACTATACATAGTTAAACAAAGCTGCTCGCCATTCTTAAATTCTATAGGATCGCAATCAGGACAATCAGGAACACACGCAGTAGTTATACACTCTGCATCCTCGCTGCCTCCATCTCCATCAGAATCAAAACAAGTGTAATCAGGATAACCACAATCATCAATAAGATCATCTCGGTTTCCATCACTATCATACCAAAATAATTTATGAATATCTCCTTCTTCAAGAGATCCACAATTCAAACTAGTGTGACCATCAGAATCACTTAACCTAGCCGAACAAGAACTAACAGAGCTACACTCTGTATTAGCATGCCACATAATAGGATTGACACACTGACTATTAAAATTAAATTCACAGCTACCTGCCATCTCACAACAACCAACTTGATTATCAACACACTCATTATCACAAACAGCATTATTAGTAATCATAGAATCGTGTTCACCAGAACAAATATTTTCTTCAACAACATTACAAAGGCCATTACTTTCACAACAACCTAATTTACATGCCTGAACATTTTCTTTTGGTTGAGCATAAGGAGTTCCGCCCTCTGCACTACACTGAACTCTAGGATAATTAGAAAGACATGTACCAACAGCAGGAACACAAGTATCTAGTTCGCAACTATCATCACCATAACTACCTAAATCAGAACAGCTAGTATACTCAGCAAAACTATCACAAACACCTACATCCGCAACATCAACACAATAATCTCCATTTGGATGAGTAATACAACATCCATCTGCTGCATAAACAGGTTCACTCTCAAGAACTATTGCAAGATTAAAGATAGCAAAAATTACCAAAGCAGAAAGAAATACACTAATCCCTTTTTTATGATTAACTAACATAGTTTCAACAAGACACAAAATCTTACGTCCTCTCCTCCCTCAACAGGTATATCAACATACTGAAATTCTTCACAGGCATTCAAGCCATTACTACTAAATGTTAATTGATTGGCATAATTTATCTCTCCTGCTGAATAACTATATCCATAGCCAGAAAAAGGTATACCATTAATATTACAAAATAAATTATAATCAGGATATCCAGAATAATCTCCACTATAACAACTAACGATTGCATTTCCTGCTCTCAAAGCTCTTCCCACAGGAATTTCAACTACCGCTAAAAGACTATCTATATTTCCAACATAATCTCCTCTACTTAATTCAATAGGATAACTAATCGACTGCTTCAAACCATTGTCTGTTACTAACGGAGCTTCTAAAACCATTTCACTAATCTCATTAATAGAAAGTCCCACTCCTTCAAAAGAATTAAACACCTCATCAATACAACTATCAAGATCTAAATCTTCTTCCATGAAATTTCTAATTTCATTACCAACTCTTTCAACACTCGGTAAATAAGTTCGAGGAATACTGCCATCATAAGCAAAAGCAATATTGGTATCGTTCCAAGAAAGGCTGATCTCATCCAAAGGAGAATTTATTCCGCCTCTCAACATCACATGTCTTGCAGCTCTAAGCAAACTCTCTTCAGCACAAGATTCAATCCCAAATCTAACAGGTTCAATCTGTGCAGAAACGAATCTCTCAGCCTCTTCTCCAGTCAACTCATCAGGAAAAATATTGCCACGTAACTGAAAAAGAAGTCCTACAATAGCCAAAACAACAATACCTAAGATAATAAAAATCGTCACCTGTCCTCTTTTATTCATAGGACGGAAATGTTAAAAGAAATTTATAAAGCTTTCGTATATAAAACAAGAAATAATTATTTGTTTTCAACTCTCGGAGCAAGAATTGTAAACATTTGTAATCTATCTGTAACTCTGTACTCAATTTGTAAAGGATAATCTTCGCCAAATTTCAAACTAACATTATCGCAAAGTTTACTTCCTTTAATTATTTTTTTAAGATACTCTACAGAATATTTTGATTTAACCTTATCTTCACCTTCAACAATTATAGAAGTTTCTTCACTCTTACCAATATTTATTTTAGCATCACTAGTATTTCCTTTAGCAAATATCTCTAATTTTTCACCTTCGGCAATTAAACCTATTGAATCTGAAATTATATCCATATCTTCTACAGCTTCATTAAAAATAACAGAGCTCATATTAATTTTTGCAGGGAATTCCAACTCAGGAATTTTTTGTTGTGTATCCTGAAGCTCTATCAATCCAAGATTAAACTTCCTAACACTCTCTCCACGAAGTTGAATATTCAATCTATTCTTTTCAGAATCAAGTTCGAGAGTAATACTATCAGAAGGTCTAGCCCTTCCAAGAATTTGTTTTAAACTAGAGAGATTAACAGAAATTATTTCTTCCCCTTCAACCTTATACTCGACAAAAGAACTGCTTAACAACCTAAGAACAATCATAGCAACATTTGCAGGATCCATTGCAACAATCTCTAACTTGTCGGAATCGAACTTCATTCTAACATCGCTAACTAATTCTGACAATACACCTACACTGTCTTTTAAAAATCTTGGTTCAGTTAATACAACTTTCATTATTAATCAAGAGTGGTAGTATGATTTTGTTTTTAACTATTACTATCCTAAAGAATATAAAAGTTAGTAATCTCTCCAACGATGTGAACATTTAGTACACTCAAAAAATCTTGTTTCTGCCTCATCTCCGGACCTTGTTTGAACTAACCAATAATATGAATATGCATTATTACATTTCTCGCATTTATTTTTTATCTTCGGTAAAGTCTCAATCTTCTTTCCGCCATGCACTTCGATCTGTTGATTTTTTTCAAGCTCAACTTTTTCTTTCATAACTATCTTAGAAGGTTTACCTCTAGGAGTATATCCACATTTAGGACAATTTAATTTACCAATCTCTCTATCGAGGACCATAAGTCCACCACATTTTTGACAAAACATTTCATTCATCATCTTAGTATCTCCACAAAAAAGATTTTGATCCAACCAAGGTAAGGCACTTTGAAAATTGATTTACCAATAACTCGTTCTTCACTAATCTCTGTCTCACCAAGCGAATCATAACTATCTCCGTTATTATCGCCTTTTGTTTTCAAAAACCACTCCTCTTCATCTTTCCACTTATCTACAACTCTATGGATTATAGGGTAGTGCGAATTTGATTGAAAAACAATTACATCTCCCCTATTTATATCTTTCGATTTGGAGCCATACAGCACTATTATATCACCTTTATTGAATCCATTCTTAAAAATCCACTCAGAATAATCACCTTTAGTTATTCCCCGTTTCTCATACCATCCTTTATTCTCTTCCCACCAAATCTCAGAACCAATTCCTTCATGTTCCATGCTTCCAGAAACAACAGCAACAACAGGATGACTAGTACCACCTAGAACTAATCCCAATCCAGGATAAATAAGAAACTTAACTAACACAAATGCAATAACAAGAGAAACTATCCATGAAGCAGGACTATCACTATACCATAGAAATTTCCAGGTTTTTTTAAGAAGAGGTTTATATTTCTTCATCAAGTTCACCTAAACTATTATTTCTTGATCTTCAACTGATCAAGCAAATCATTATTATTTTTCTGTATCCTCTCAACTGCTGCCAACAAAGCCTTTTTAGGGTCTTCCTTACCATCAGTCTCAACGATTAAAATTGGACTTCCAATCTGAGGATGTTTAACATCATAACCAGAAACTTTTATGTGAGAATCATTCCACAATTCTTTTCTAATTATATTAGCTAGAGTATGATCTTCACCAATTAATTCAATTTTAATTTTGTTTTTTTCCGATTCCAGTATTTTAATTTCCATCTTAAGAAAGATTAAGAAATAAGCCCTATTTTAAAGCTTTCGTTTTAGCACCCAACAACCAACTCTAACTGCATATTCGCCTTTTTTATGAAATTGCATAGTTTGTTTCAAAATAAATTTGAATTCCATTACACCTTCAACAAGAAAGTCATGGTCTTTACTAAGTGCCTTTATGAAATTTCCACTCTCAATTTTATGTAAAGAGTAAATTTTATCAGAAAGTTTCATAGCCTTTTCCAAAAATACCTTATCTGCATGCTCATTTTGGACACCGAAAGGAGGATTCATTAGAACACAATCTACTTTCTCAGAAAATTCAGATATATCCTTATTAACAAATACTCCTTCAACCTCACTATCTTCGGAGTTCTTCTTAGCAACCTCTATAGAATTTTTATCAATATCCACAAAATAAACTTTTTTTGCTCCGAGAATTAAAGCGCCTATACCAAAAATTCCATTACCACAACCAAAATCTGCAACAACTTTATCTTCTATGTCTCCAGACATATAAGCGTGCCACAAGATATGTGCAGCACTATCTGAATCAGTAGGATACTGTTCCAAGCTCGCACTCACAGATTCTTGTTTTTTTAGTTTGGATAAAAAAATAGCCAAAGATTTTTTATTTAATTTCATCTTCTTTTAACAGATCACCAATAGTAACCGCATCATTTTTAAAATCTATAGATTCTTCTTTCTTACTAAGATTCTGTTCAAACTGACTTATCAGAGTAATATTCAAAAAGACTTCGAGCTTTTTTGCCAACTTAAAACTTGGCTTTAATTTATTACTTTCCAATTGATGAATCACAGAAACTTTTTCAGCAATATCTTTAGCAAGATCCTCTTGTTTTAATCCTTTTTTCTCTCTAGCTTTTTTAATCTTTTCAGAATAATCATCAACAACACAATCTATCATTTCAACAATAGGTTTAGTCTTAAGCTCTTTCTCACGCTCTATCTTTTTATCAACAACCGGCTGATTTATAGTCACAACATGACCATAACTAGAACACTCTAAACACACTTGCATATTAGCTCCTTCAACAATAGAATCGACCAAATCTCCCACTCTCCCACACATTTCACAGATTGCCATAGTATCTAGTAGTTAATTAAAAATTAAAAAGATTATGGTTATAGAAAATACTCTATATCTTCAAGTTCAGCGAATCCACGAATAACATCGTCATTTATTACCATGCTCGGGAAGCTATCTATACCATATAATGACTTCAGAATTCCTACCTCTTCAGACTCAAGATCATAATCAAATGAATACACTCTCACAGAGGAAGGGTTTTCACTTTTTATATAACCTAAAATGAAACCTTGTCTCTCACAATCATCACATAAGGTATTACCTTGAGAATCTTCTTTATTGGAATAAAAGTACAGAATAAGGTCATAGTCTGAACCACATTTCTCTTTAATATTCTTATAATGTAACCAATCATAAATCTCTAAAAGAGTATAATACTTTTTCAAATCCTTAACTTTCTGATGATTCTTTCCGAGTTTAGTTTCTAATTGCATTATCTCTGCAGAAACATAACCAAACTCATCCTTCACAAAAGAATCAAACTCATACTCACAAATTCTATCCTCAAGAAGGGCACTCCTTAATTCTAATCTAAACAAATCATATCTAGTCTCATCATTAAATTTATCAACATGTTCAACAAACATTCGATCAGCAACCATACCAAATAAAAATGCAACAACAAAAATTAAACCAGTTATAACAAACGCTAGAATGTAATTCTTTTTTGTAACTGTTCTTTTAACTACCATTTTTGTTTTTTACCAAATATCATATCTATTAGGATTCCCAGCCAAACAAATACCAGGAACAAACCATATACAACTAAGTATAATGGAAGGAGTATCCACTTTTCTTTAAATAACTTTTCCCCATGATGATTTATTGCAGAAAACAACAATACCATCAAGGTGGATGTAGCAAAAATCATCAAAAGTATATTTGAATACTCTATACTAAACCACCAAAACTCTGAAAAATCAATAAAATGTAAAATATCAAAATTGATATCGTACAGATTAATAAAAAAATCATAAGTAGTACTAATTAATTTTGCAATACCTATCAGCATCAATGCCAAGACTAACCACCCCATAGCAAAAAATGCAGGAAACTGCAGCAATCCAAAATCTCCATACTGTTTATTAAATATTAATGACCTATATTTCAAAGTATTATAGAATCCACCTTTATACCATCGATTTCTCTGTTTGTAAAAACTTTTCCAAGTTTCAGGAGCAGAAGTCTCAACAACAACTTTATTATTTTGACGTATCCTCTTATGATGTTTCTGTAAATTTAAACTCAGTTCTAAATCCTCAGTCAAATTATCCTCATCAAACCCACCGATCTCTTCAATATCCTTTTTCTTATAGACACTAAAAGGTCCGGGAGAGACAGGAATACAATCAACAAAATCCATAATATATTTATAAAAAAATGTTACAAGATACTCTATCCATTGATATTTTAAAAGACTATTATGAGGATCTCTAACTTTTATAGCTGGAAGAACACACGCAGTTTCCTTATCAGCAGAAAAAACTGGCAACATTACCATTAAAGCATTTTTTCCAACTGTAGAGTCTGCATCAAAAACAACAAAGAACTCACCATTTGACATCTTAAGAGCTACATTTAAAACAGCACCCTTACCCTTGTTTGGTTTACTAACTAAAGTTATATTTCTATCTTTATGTTCCTTAATAAGTTTCTCAACAACTTTTTTAGTGCCGTCCGAACTTCCATCATCCATAACAAAAAGTTCAATTTTATCACTAGGATAATCTAAATTCAAGACCGAGAGAATAGTTTTCTTAATTCGTTTCTCTTCATTATAAGCAGGAATAGCAATACTAACGAGAGGAAACTTTTTCAGATTATTTACTGCCAAAGGTTTAGCACTCTCTTTATCGAAATATGTGAGTAACCAAAATATCAATAAATACAAACTGATAAAAGTCACAAACCAATAAAATAACATATATGTCGACATCATGTAAATTCAAGAATTACTAAAAACTTTTAAGACTATCTAACAATAAAATAAATCCCAGAAAGGATCAAAAAAACACCAAACCAATTAAACATATTAATTTTTTCTCCCAAAAATACTGTGGCAAATATCATTACCCAAATATAACTAGTAGCAATCACTGGATAGAGTAAAGAAACCTCTCCAAATTTTAAAGCAAAGATGAATAAGACTGTGGCGAGGGCATACAAAAATAATCCCAACAATATATGGTAATTAGTTAATATACTAAGATCTAATTTTGCACTAGGTGCACCAAGTTTGAAGAAGATCTGACCTACAGCACCAAGAAAGGCACAGAAAGCTACAAATAAAATCAAAATATATTTCTCCATCTTAAATTAGTTAGGATACCTACCTTTTAAATTATTTCCCATTATCTTGAAAAGTTCAAAGAGAGTTATAAGGTAATGAATAGGTTTGACTTTGCTCCCTTCTACATTTTTCCAAACAACAGGAACCTCTTTGATTTTAATCTTGTCTTTTTGTGCTAAAAATAGAATTTCAAAATCAAAACCAAATCCTTCAATAGTTTGCTTACTAAATAAATCCTTAGCCACATCAGATTTGTATAATTTAAATCCACACTGAGTATCTTTTATTCCCTTAACAACAGATCGGATTAATAAATTTCCAACACGACCAAGTAATTTTCTAAAAATATTATTTTGAACCTCAGACTCTGCCAAAGCTCTCGACCCAATAACAACCGAATAAGAATCAACATACTTTTTCAACTTATCAAACTCTTCAATAGGCGTAGATAGATCTGCATCACTAAATAAGATTAAATCACCACTTGACATAGCAACTCCTTCTTTTACAGAATAGCCCTTACCTTTATTCTCTCTTTTGTTATTTAATTTAATAGAACTGAACTTCTTAACAACCGAACGAGTACCATCACTACTACCATCATCTACTACAATAATTTCACAATCTTGATCCTTAAAGAACTCACTAATCTTTTCAAGAGTACTAACTATCCTTTTCTCTTCATTATATGCAGGGATTATTATTGAAACTTTAGACATTTTTATTCCTCAAAACATACTCATCACACCAGCTTGAATTATCATAAAAAACAACATCATAATATCTTTTAAAATAATCTAATGGGAATACACCTTCATAATCGCAGGAAGAATAGAATATACAATCAATACTATTAACTTGAGATTTTATCTGAGGAGTAGTCCAAGAACCATAATAAGGTTGAACATTATTCCAATGAACAGCAGCCAAAGGACTAGAACTGGCAACCCTTACATTCTCGGGACAAAATTCTAACAGTTCAGGAACATTCTCTTCAGCATAGAATGGAAGAACATCATTAGTATAAGGTAAGAAACCGAAAGTAGTGAACGAAACAACCAAATAAAGTGCAAGTAATATGTATCTAACTTTTTTAAATTTAAAATTGACAAACCCTAAACCAATAATTAGACAGATAGCAAATAAAATTGGAGTAGTATATCTCTCTTCCCTCATAGAAACAAAAAGCTGGAGAAACCCTCCGAAAATCAACATAGGCAATAAAACAAAAAATAATTTTTTCTCATTCATCTTCTTAAAAAAATGATAGAGCCCATTTACAAAAAATACTAATAGAAAATTGAAAAATAAAAATAAAAATACTATATAGAACCAATCATACTGAGTTATCAAAACTGGCACACCATGATTAGTAGATATTGATGACAAACCAGCTTTCAGAGAAATAAAAGCATCTCCAAATTTAATATAATTATAATATAAATACACACCAAGCATAGCAAACGCAGTTAAATTAAATCCTAAAAATCTACGAATAGATTTTGCTCTTCTTTTAATAACATCCCACCCAAGTTTCAAACTAAGTGGGATTAATAAGAATGCGACAGGATATCTTATCAGCATTGCAAAACCAGCCAAGAACCCTGCCAAAACAGAGTTCCTAAATCCTCCTTTTAATATAAGATAATAAGCAAAGAGAATGAAGAACGTAGCAGGAATGCTAGAGTATAGTCTAAAACCTAAAAAGAAAAACAAAGCATTGAAGGCCAAAACAAAACTAGCAACTAACGCAACTCTCTTATCAAAAATTTTCTTACCCAATAAATAAACTAAATAAATAATTCCAAGATTACAAATGACCTCAAAGATCTTGCCAACAAAAACCACATCTAATCCAAGTTTCCAGAAAATACCAAAAATAAATGGTAAACCTATAGGTCTTAAAAATTCCCAGAACCCGAAAGTTCCAAACATACTTTTAGCCATCCCGATATACACTGCAGAATCCCACCAGATACCATTGAATCTATTAAAAAAAACTAATCTAAGAATAAGAGTGGATATGAGGATGAAAAATATGAATTTATTTTCAATAAAAAATCTCTTTAACTTAACCATCGAATCACTCCGAAATATCTCCAAACTTTGATTTTAATTCTTCTTGTACTACGTCAAAATAATCATAGAATTTCTGAGTTAATTTTAAAAGTTTTGTTCTCCCAAATTTTTCAGAAGTAACAAATCCTTCTTCTTTTAATTTCCTAATGTGATCATAACATTTATTTCCGCGAACAGAAACAACATCACACTGGATTGCAGGCTGTTTATATGCAACCACTGCCAAAGTTTTTTGAGTAGGCATATCAAGTTCAGCATTATCCAATAATTTTTCAGTTAAATATAGGTAACTTTTCTTTATGTTTAATTTCCATTTACCTGCATCTTCAATTATTTCCAAAGAAGATTCCCTCTCATCATAATCTTTTTGAACTTCTTTAATCAAAGTTCTCAGATATCCTGCACTGCCAATACCACACAAGGTACTAAGCTCTTCCAATTTCAAGAATCTACCAGTCGTAAAAAGTACAGCCTCTATTTTATTTTTGTCATTAGACATAATTCAGAAATAGCAAGAAGGTATTTAAATAATTTACTGAAGTTCATACCTTAAGAATGCTGCAACCTTCCCAATGTTTCTTAATTGTTCACCCTCACGAGTATCAACAGAAATCATCATAATCTCAGCACCAGTATCTACAGCTTTTTGTTCAAGTTTATCAATTAAGTCTTGATCTGTTTTCTCAGAAACAAGAATTTTTTTAACTGCAGCTTTATCTAAAGCGTCAATAACATCTTTTTCACCATAACGGACTTTCTTTGAACCCTTTGCAAGCTCAGAAAAAAAATCTTCCATAATCTGTTTCTCTTCAATTATACTCTCTTCAGCAAGAGCCTCACTACTCTTATCAACAAGTTCATTCAACCCGAACTCTCCAGTATAACTAAGATCCTGAACACTCTTTATTTTAGCCTTAATCCTAGTATCCATATAATATCCATCTATGAAATACTCTTTAGTTGGACCAGGTCCACCAACCAAAAGTCCCTTCATATCTTTCAGCTCTAAAAACTCTTTATTTACAGCATCACCAATTCTCTTAAAGAATTCATGCATTGCTTCTTCTCTTAATCTTGCATATCTCTGTTGACTCTGACCACCTTTTGTTGTTTTTCCAGGAACATTTGAAGTAAAACTAGCCAGCTCGACAATTGCAGTTCCCTTCAACATACCAATATTACCTTCACGCCTATCAACAACAAGCAGACCATAAGATTCTTTATGCTCCATCATATCTTTAAGAATATTAGTAACGAATTTTTGATCACACCTATACAATCTAGTCTGTAAAGGTTGTGGAGGTTCAACATGAAAAACCTCTATCTTAATTTGACTCTCATTTTTTGAAACATTTCCTGCGAATACAGCAAGACCATTTTCTGGAGTTTTTTTGTATAATCTAAGATGACGAATAACTTTCTCAATACTATCTATAACATTTTTCCGAGTTCTAGCATCTTTAATATTCGTAGCAGTGTGTTGCTCTTGAAAAAGATGTTCAATAATTTTATGAAGAGAATAACCTGTAGGGATATAATAAGTAACCAACTCGGTATGTCTACCCTTAGTTGAATCTAATTCATTAACAAATTTTTTCAACTTTAATTTTTCTTTTGTATCCATCTTAAAATAACACTCTTAATTTACTTCCTATTTCAATATCTTTAGCGCAACTAACCGATTTTAAGTCACCTAAACTATCTCTCAACAGACTTTCATCATCTGCACAAAGAGTTAAAGAAATCTCTGCTTTTAAAGATTTGTTATGTTTCGCCTTAGTCTGTCTAATCTCGGTGATTATCTCAACAAATCTGTCCCACACACCTTCATTATGTTCATCTTTCAAGTTTTTATCATATTTACTAAACTCGGAAACATGGATACTTTCAAAATCTTCAAATTTATATAAGTGATAAATCTCCTCAGTAATATATGGCATAATTGGAGCAAATAATTTCAAGCTATTCAAAATTAAATACCTCAAGGTATACTGTGCACTTCTTCTTGAACTATCGCCACGACTATCAGGATTGTATAATCTATCCTTGGCAATCTCCAAATAATTATCACAAATCTGATTCCAAAAAAAAGACTCAGCAAGAGATTTTGCTTTAGAATATTCATAGTTTTCAAAAAACTCATGCACTTCTTTTACCATATTATTAAACTTAGATAAAATTCCTTTATCAATAGAATCCAATTTCACAGGTTTATTATCAAAATCTTCAAGATGCATAATAGAAAATTTAGAAGCGTTCCACAATTTATTGATCATCTTTACTCCAGTCATAACATCATCTTCAAGATAAGAATAATCTTTCCCTAAAGATGAACCTGATGCCCAAAACCTCATAGCATCCGCACCATACTTATCTAATATCTCTCGAGGATTAACCACATTACCTTTTGATTTTGACATTTTCTCTTTATTTGGATCAAGAACAAATCCAGAGATAGCAACATCTTTCCAAGGGATCTCGCCACAATTATATATTCCTTTTACAATAGTATAAAATGCCCAGGTTCTAATTATATCATGTGCTTGTGGCCTCAAAGACATAGGATACATTTTTTCAAATTTAACATCTTTATAATCTTCACTTTCATTTTCTGCCCAATTTAAAACAATCTGAGGAGTTAAAGAAGAAGTTGCCCAAGTATCCATAACGTCAGGTTCAGGAACAAAATTATCAGAACCACAAGAACATTTCTTCAAAGGTTTATCTTTAAACGGATCTACAGGTAATTGTTTTTCATCGGCAATAATCTCGGAACCACAATCCTCACAATACCAGAGAGGGAAAGGAATACCATAAAATCTCTGTCTAGAAATCCCCCAATCCCAACTTAAGTTTTTTACCCAATTAACATATCTTGTTTTCATAAATCCTGGATACCAATTTATTTTATCAGCAGCCTTAATTAATTTAGTTTTATTCTTAAGAACTTCAATGAACCACTGTTTTGAAGCTAGAAACTCTATCTCAGTTCCACACTTATCATGTACATTAACAGCATGCTCAATAGATTTTTTATCAACCAATAATTTTTCTTTTTCTAAATCTTCTAAAATCTTCATCCTAGCTTCTTTTAATTTTAAACCAGAATAAGGATTAGCAAGATCATTCATTTTACCTTCTTTAGTTAAGACAATACGTGGATCTAAATCTCTTTTAGTAATTGCTTCCACATCATACTTATCACCATAGCTACAAATCATCAAAACACCTGTACCCTTTTCAGGATCAGCAGATTCATCAGCAAAGATAGGAACTTCATAATCAAATAATGGCACTTTTGCACTCTTACCTATAATCTTTTTATATTTTTTATCTTCAGGATTTACATAGATACAAACACATGCAGGAATTAATTCTGGACGAGTAGTAGAAACTACCAAATCTTTCCCATCAACTTTGAAAACAATATCATTAAAACTTGATTTAAAATTCTTATCTTCTAACTCAGCTTGAGCAATAGCAGTTTTACAATTAACACACCACATAGTTGGTGCAGTTTTTAATTTGACTAATTTTTTCTTATACAGATCAATGAAAGATTTTTGTGAAGTTTTCATAGAGTGATCATCAATTGTGGAATAAGTTGTATCGAAATCACAACTCATACCTATATTCTTCCAATCTTGAATAAAATCAGGTTTAACTTCCTTAACAGTTTTTTGACACAGTTTAACAAACTCAGATTTAGTCATAGAGTTATGCCTAACTCCCTTTAATCTTTCAATTAATTTTTCGGTAGGTAAGCCATTATCATCAGTACCAAAAGGAAAGAAAACATTCTTACCATTCATCCGATGGTATCTAACAAGAAAATCTTGTTGGGAATATGAAAATGCATGTCCAATGTGCATATCTCCAGAAACAGTCGGAGGAGGAGTATCTACAGAATAAATTTCCTTTTTGCTCTTTGGATCAAATTTATAGATTCCTTCTTCCTTCCAAAATTCATCCCATTTCTTTTCAGAAACTTTAAAATCATATTTTTTAGGTAACTTCATACTATTAATCAAATCTCAAAGTTTTTATTTAAAACTTTCTAATATATAACCTACAGAACTAAAAATTCATAGTTTTCCTATTATGTGTTGCAACATGAGTAATAGGATCAATAGACATACCATCTCTCGCAGCAATAGTCTGTACTTTTGATTGGATTTGGATTTGTCTTGCTTGATAAATAGGATCCTTCTCAATCATCTTTTGACCAAAATGAGTAATAATTACTAATTTAGGATTAATCTCTTTAATTATTTTTACAGAGTCTTCAGAAGAAAGATTATTTTTATCTTTATATCCAAACGGACTGAGATTATTAAGTATCAAAATATTGCACCCTTTTAAGTCTTCAACTACTTCGGGAGAATATTCTGTATCGGAACTGTAACCTAAAGTAAACCTACCATTACTAAACTTAAAACCAATACCATGAGGATCTGTATGTTTGGTTTTTAATGCAGTAATATTAATATTACTATTAAATCTCACTTTATGTCCTGCATCCAATGCAAGATATTTTTCAATCTGATTTCTATGATCTTTAGTTAAGTACGGTCGCCTGTTATCATTACCATAAACTACTGACCTACTAGCAAGCAATATACCAGACTTATCCAGACCTGAATGAGTCATTGCTTCAATCATAATATTAATATCATTACAATGATCCAACATAGAATTACTAGCCAACAATACACTAGTCTCTCTAGGGTTTATATTATACTCTCTTGCCCTAACAAGTGCACCAGGACCAGGGTCCAAATGAAACTGAATACCACTAATTCTTAGAATGATTCCTCCAGAAGCTCTTAATTGTCTTCCGACAGAAAACCTACCACCTCCCGTTCCAAGAAACACTATTTCATTTAAAGGCATACTCAAGATTAGATAACCTCAAATCACTTTTAAAGATATATGAGATATATGTAAATTAACTAAGGAATCTTGCATACTTAGAAAGATTTAAATAGCAAATTAGAAATACAAAAAGCATACGGGACGGTAGCTCAGTCTGGGAGAGCGCTAGACTGAAGATCTAGATGTCGGGGGTTCAAATCCCCCTCGTCCCATAAAATTAGGTGAATTCTTAAAAAATGGAACTAGAAAAAATAGTAAAAAAAGGTAGAAACTTTATGATAGGTTCACTAATCGCAGCACAAGCTATCTCTTTTGGAGGATGTGGAAGCGGAGTTACAACACCAGAAGAAGAAAACATACCCTATATAGAACATCAAAACGAAGAAACAAATCAGGAAGGTCAAGTAACATTTGAGACTGGAGAAACATTACAGATTATAGATCAAGAAACCCAAGAACCTCTAGAGGATATAATAATAGATTATTACACAGATGATTCAGAAGAATATAGGGTCCTAACAATTACAGATGAAACTCAAACTTATCTACCAACAAGAAGATACTTATCCGATTTTGAAAACGAGACAATCCCTCTACAAAGATCGGAGAATCAAGAATATCCAATTAGGCAACTTTCAGAAAACGAAAGAGAACCATTTATGAAATTTATGAAGGAATATATGGATGGGCAAGATAATCAGCAAAGGACTACAGATTGTTCAAATTATATTGGATCAGTTAGAGGAGAAGAATTATATCATGGAGATATAGTGATGGATGCCTTAATAACTTATTTTGTACCTGCTGGAGGAGTGATATCAGAACTAGTAAATTTCTTTCAGAATCTCGGAGCAATAGAGGAAGGATATGAAAATTTTGGAGAGATGGTACTCTCAAGCAATTGGGATAGTTACTCTAAATTTGGAGACTCATACTCACTTATAACAAATATATTAGTTGAAAGTAATGCTCCAGAAGTAGAAATGACTCACCATTTTAATGAAGAGGGTAAGCTAATTCTAGAAGCAATAGTTAGAGATAGTGGAACTTATGAATGTGGAAGTTTAGATAAAACTGTATCTTGTAGGGGTGAAACAGAACTTCATGATTATGGATTAAGATGGATATATGACAGACTTGATGAATTCAACTATATCCACTACCAGGAATGGCCAACTAATCAAGAAGATTTATCGATTCATCAACAAACCATACCAGAGGGAGGAGGATGGCATGGACCAGGACCTGGTGAATGGAGAATGAGAATGAGAGTATATGATGATACAATAAGAGTTTATCCAAACGGTTTTGATCTTGTGAACGTTACATTTTCAGATTGGATATATGTCAATATTGAATAGCAAAATTTTATAAAGATTGAAAAAAGAAAAGGTACAGGTGATTAATCAATGAAAACTCATTCTAATAAAAGAGGAGCGATAGAACTATCAATGACAACAATAATAGTAGTAGTCATTGGAGTAACATTATTAACACTAGGATTAACTTTTGTAAAAAACATCATGGGTGGAGCAGAAGGAATAAGCGATGAAGCTTTCACTGAAGCAGATAGAATGATTAGAGATATGATGGGAAGTGATGAAGAATTCTATATATCAGGGATTACATTTGATGCTAGACCTGGTGAAAGATTAACTGCAGGAGTAGGAGTAAGAGATTACAACAACTGGACAACACTCATATTGACACCAGAAGTAACTGGAGGAGAATGTAGTACAGATTGGATTTTACTTCCAGATAGCACACTAAATACAAACCCTGGAGATTTAACATCAGTTCCATTTCAGATACTTGTTCCAAGAGGTACACCAGTTGGACCAACTTGTTTTTATACAATAACGGCAACTTCGGCAAACCCTTCACAAGTTTATGGATATAAAACAATAATTGTTAATCTAGTGAGCGAATAAACAAACTTTATATACTTCTTTTTTCTTTTATTTTTCATGCAACTCTATAACACACTATCAAAAAAGAAAGAGAAATTCAAACCTTTGAAAAAGAAAGAGGTAGGGATGTATGTTTGTGGTCCAACGATTTATGATTATGGACATTTAGGGCACGGACGATCTGCAGTAAATTTTGATGTGATAAGAAGATATCTAAAATTTAAGGGATATAAAGTAAATTTTATTTTTAATTATACAGACATAGATGATAAAATAATAGAAAGGGCAAACAAGGACAATATTTCAATTTCAGATTTAACAAAAAAATTCACAAAAATATACAATGAAGATTATAACGAATTGAATGTTTTGAAACCTACAAAAAACCCAAAACCTACAAAGCACATTAAAGAGATAATAGAAATAATAAAAGATCTTGAAAAAAATGGATTTACATATCAACTAGAAGGCGGATTATATTTTGACACATCAAAATTCAAAGGTTATGGAAAATTATCTCATCAAGATATTGAACAACTCCAAGCAGGAAAAAGAATAAAAAAAGATGAAAATAAAAAAAACTATAGAGATTTTGTAATCTGGAAATTAGCAAAAAAGGGAGAACCCGCTTGGAAAAGCCCATGGGGAGAAGGAAGACCTGGATGGCACATAGAATGTTCTGCAATGTCAAAAACATATTTAGGAAAAACTTTTGATATACATGGAGGAGGGCAAGACTTAATATTTCCACACCATGAAAACGAAATAGCTCAATCAGAGGCAGCAAACAAAAAACCTTTTGCAAATTATTGGTTACATAATGGGTTTATACAAGTAAATAAAGAAAAAATGTCAAAATCCTTGGGAAATTTCTTTACACTAAAAGATGCATTCAAAGAATATGATCCAATGGTTGTTAGATATATGATAATCTCTGCACACTATAGGGCACCAATAGATTTTTCGAAACAAAATCTAGAACAAGCAAAAAACTCATTAAATAGAATACAAGAATTCGTGAGTAGTGCAAAAAAATCAAAAAATAAACTAGATGAAAAACTAATACAGAAAACGAAAAAAGAATTTATAGATGCAATGGACAATGACTTCGATACTCCGAAGGCATTAGCAACAATTTTTCAATTTGTTAGAGAAGCTAATAAATTAGAAAATGGAAAAAATGCATATGATCTAATAATCGAATTTGATAAAACTCTCGGACTAAATCTTAACAAAATAAAAAAAGAAGTGACTCCAGAAGAAATAAAAAAACTATTACTAAAAAGAGAAACTGCAAGAACTGAAAAAGATTGGAAAGAAGCAGATAGATTAAGAGATGAAATTAAAAAAATAGGATACCTCATTGAAGACTCAAAAGAAGGTTTGCAAATAAAAAGAATCAAATAGAAACATTTTTAAACAAAAGCTAAGCCTTTCAAGGATATAATATGGCAATTGACGATATAAAAGCAAATGACCTGATAAAAAAATCAGCTCAAGAATTGAAAAAAATAGATGTAATCAAAGCTCCAGAGTGGGCTAAATTTGCAAAAACTGGAGCACATAAAGAAAGACCACCTGTAGAGAGAGATTGGTGGTTTACTAGAGCTGCAGCAATATTAAGAAAAGTATATACACTTGGACCAATAGGAACAGCAAAATTAAGAGTTAAATATGGTGGAAAACAATCTAGAGGAAGTAGACCTGAAAAGTTTAAAAAAGGTTCTGGAAACATAATTAGAACAATATTACAACAATTAGAAAAAGCAGAACTAATCACACAAACTAAAAAAGGAGTACATCACGGAAGAGTGTTAACTCCAAAAGGTCAATCCTTTTTGAATAAAGTAGCAAAAGATGCAAAAAAATCAGAATAATCAAGAAGAATTAAAAAAATTACAACAACAGCTAGATCATCTAGAAAGACTAGCTAAACAACATATGACAAGAGAAGCAATTGAAAGGTATGGGAATATAAAAATAGCCCATCAAGAACTTTCGATTCAGCTGATCCTCTTGATAACACAATCAATTGAAAAAAATCAATTGAGAGAAAAAATTACAGACGAACAATTAAAAACTCTGTTAAGAGAAATTCAAAATCAAAAAAGACAAACAAAAATAAAATTTAAATAAAATGGCAAGACACATAACTCCAGCAAAAAAAGCAAGATTAGCTAAGAAAGGTAGACAAACAAGATGGGCACCATTTTGGGTTGTACCAAAAATAGCTGGAACAGGGAAAAAAATTCATCCTTCTGTATTTACAAAAATTAAAAGAAGTTGGAGAAGAACTAAAACTAAAGCATAAAATGGCAGATAAAAAGGAAAGAATTTACATAATACCATTAAGAAGAGAATTTCTAAAGGCTCCTAAATATAAGAGATCTGCAAAATCAATTAGAGCAATAAAAGAATTCATAAAAAAACATATGAAGGTAGATAATGTTCTAATCGGTAAATACCTAAATGAAAATGTTTGGAAAAATGGACCAAAAAATCCTCCATCCAAAGTAAATGTTAAAGTAGTAAAAGAAGATAAATTAGCAAACGTAGAATTAATAGGTGCTCCTGAAGAAAAAATAGTAGAAAAGAAACCTGCTAAGAAAAAAACAGAAGAAAAAACTACTGAAAAGAAAGACGATAAAGAAACGAAAAAGCCTGGTAAAATTGAAACTAAAAAAGTACCAAAAGCTTCCGAACTAAAAGAGAAAAAAACAGAAGCTAAAAAGAAAGAAACAAAAAAAGTTCCAACGGCTTCAGAGTTAAAAGAAAAGAAATAATGTGCCTTCTACCATTTGAGAAAACAAAAAGAGAAATCATAGTAAAAAAAGAATCTATTTCTAACAAAGATTACGGTAAATCTCCGAAAGAACGAACTACTGAAGAACTAATCAAATATGGAGTAGTAAATATAAACAAACCAGAAGGACCAACATCACATCAAGTTACATCATACGTTAAAGACATTCTGAAAATTGAAAAGGCTGGACATTCAGGAACACTAGATCCGAAAGTAACTGGAGTCTTACTAATTGCAGTAGAAGATGCAACAAGGATAGTTCAAACAATTCTAACAACTGGAAAAGAATATATCTGTTTGATGAAAATTCATAAAGATAAACCAGAAGAAGAAATAAGAGAAGCAGTAAATTCATTTATTGGAAAAATAAAACAAATTCCACCAATAAGATCTGCAGTAAAAAGAAGAGAAAGAGAAAGAACAATATACTATATAGACATATTAGAGATAAAAGGAAAAGAAGTATTATTGAAAGTTGGATGCCAGGCAGGAACATACATGAGAAAACTCTGCCACGATATTGGAGAAAAACTAGAAACTGGTGCACATATGGATCAATTAGTCAGAACCAAAGCTGGACCTTTCAATGACACAGAGTGGTATTCTCTTCAAGAATTAATAGATGCATATGAATTCTATAAAGAAGGCAATGATTCAGAATTAAAAAAAATAATCAAGCCAATAGAAGATGCAACATCACATTTACCAAAAGTCTGGATAATGGATACAACAGTTGACTCAATAAGCCATGGTGCAGAATTAAACATTCCAGGGATTTCTAAATTCCATTCTGGAATAAAAAGAAAAGATCCTGTTGCAATACTAACATTGAAAGGAGAACTTGTAGCACTTGGTGAAGCATACTTAAGTTCAGAAGAGATGACAGAAAAAGATATGGGAACAGCAATAAAAACTAAAAAAGTTTTTATGAAAAGAGGAATATATCCAAAAATGGAATTTGAATATGATGGAAACAATAAAAATAACTAGAGAATCAGGAATTCCATTAATGGGAGCAATTCAATTTGGAATAATAGATAGAGGAACAAACTTATTACAAATCAGAGCAACAACAATATGTAATCTAAATTGCCCATTCTGCTCAACAGATGCAGGGCCAAATTCAAAAACTCATAAAACAACTTATTCTGTAGATATAGACTACCTAATAGATTGGGTAAAAGAAGTTGTAAAATATAAGGGTGGGAAAAATATTGAAGCAAATCTAGATTCAGTTGGAGAACCATTCGTACATAAAGATTTCATAGAGCTAGCAAAAAAAGTGGCAGATATAGAAGGGATCTATAAGATATCTATGCAATCAAACGGAACACTTGTAAAAAAAGAACAGATAGATGAACTAGATTCAATAGGAATACCTATACGAATTAATCTATCAATACATTCAACAGATAAAGAGGAAGCAAAAGAACTAGCAGGGAATGAAAATTATGAAATAACACAAATAGTTGAATTAGCAAAATACATTAATTCTAAAAAAAATATTGAACTACTTTTAGCACCTGTATGGTTACCAGGACTAAATGATAAAGGAATAGGGAACATAGTTGAATTAGCAAAAGAACTCAAATGTTTAATTGGAATCCAAAAATACGAGATCTACAAGTATTCAAGAAAGATGAAAAAAGCGAAAAATATCACATTCTGGAAATTCTATAAAAAACTTGAAGAATGGGAAAAAGAACATAATACTCAACTAAAACTAGATCCTAAAATCTTTAAATTTGAAAAAATGACAAGATTTCCAAAAACAATGGATGTGAACCAAAAAGTTTATGCAGAAATAAAGGCACCGGGTTGGATAAAAGGTCAAATGATCGGCGTTGCAAACCAACGATGTGTGACAATCAATAAATGTAACAAACCAATCGGATCAACAGCAAAGGTTAAAATAGTACAAAACAAAAATAACATATATCTAGCAAATCAACTCTAATTATAGCGAAATCACTACTATATTATAGTCTCAAAACGTTTAAATAACAAAAAATCAAAATTAGAGTGTATTTAAGTTCAAAAAATTGAAAGGGAGGTTGATTACATGGCTAAGAAAAAATCGATGTGGGATAAATGGGCATTTACAGCAGCATGGGTAGTTTCATTAATTTTGGCAATAGCAGCAACATTTAAGTTAAATTTGACTGGAAATTACTGGTTATTTATCTTAGTATTACTCGGTATAGTTGTCGGATGGATGTATAAAGCAAAAGATGTAATGCCATTGCTATGGTTAGCATTGATATTTATACTATTATCTCAATTTACACCAATATTAAGTAGTGGATATTATGTTGGAGTACTTGTAGGTACTTTCTTCGATGCATTTAAAGTGTTCTTGAGCACAGCTGCATTTGTTGTAGTATACAAGAAAATATATAGTATACTTAGTTAAAACCTTTAATTTTATTTTCTTTTTTTTAAACAACTTAGTAAATTTTACGCCATCAAGAAATAGAAAAGTTTTAAATATACATGAATAAATTGATTCAATATGTCAGAAGATAGGATAATGAATGAAAGGAAAAAGAAATTAGAAGACCTTAGAGAGAATGGGATAAATCCTTACCCTTATACTTTTGATAAAAAAAATAATGCAAAAGATTTACAGAAAGAATTCTCAAAATTAAAAAAAGAAGAAAAAACAAAAAAGAAAGTTAGCATTGCCGGAAGAGTAATGGTATCAAGGGTTATGGGAAAGATTGCTTTCTTCGAAATACAGGATCAGAGCGGCCGAATACAGCTATTCGCATCAAAAAAATCATTAGAGAATTATAATGCCATTAAAAAAATAGATAATGGAGATTTTATAGGAGTTAATGGTACAGTTTTCAAAACAAAGACTGGAGAAATAACAATAGATGTGAAGGGATTTGAATTGCTAGCAAAAAGTATACGTCCATTACCTTCAGAGTGGCACGGTCTAAAAGATGATGAAATAAGATACAGACAAAGATATTTAGACCTAATAGCAAACCCTGATGTCAAAGAGGTTTTTATCAAAAGAGCAGAAATAATAAAAGCGATCAGACAATTTATGGAAGATAGAGATTTTATTGAAGTAGATATCCCTGCACTACAAACTATTTATGGTGGTGCTAATGCTAGACCATTCAAAACTCATGTTAATGCATGGGATATACCTTTGTATCTTAGTATATCTCCGGAACTACATTTGAAAAGATTATTAGTTGGAGGATTTGAAAAAGTATATTCATTAAATAAATCATTTAGAAATGAAGGGGTAGATAAAACTCACAATCCTGAATTTACAATGTTAGAATGCTATCAAGCATATGCAGACTATACTGATATGGAAGAGCTAACTGAAGAGCTATACAAATATGTTGCAAAAAAAGTACTAAAAACAACAAAGATAGAATACCAAGGAAAACAAATTGATTTGGGTAAACCTTGGGAAAAAATAACTATGGTTGATGCACTTAAAAAATATGCAAAAATTGATACAAAAAAACTCTCAGATAAAGAATTGCAGGAATTATTAAAGAAACATAAAATCACCTTACAACCATATAATAGAGGTTTGGCAATAAATGAATTGTTTGAAGAACTTGTTGAAGATAAATTGATTCAACCAACTTTCATAAAAGATCATCCTAAAGAAACAACTCCACTATGTAAACAAAAAAGAGATGATGAAAACCACATAGAAAGGTTTGAACCATTCATTAATGGATGGGAAATAGGTAATGCATATTCAGAATTAAATGATCCTATACTTCAAGAAAAACTTCTAGAAGAACAAGAGGAAGCAGGAAGAGGTGGAGATGAAGAGTATCACCCTATGGACAAAGATTACATAAGGGCTATGGAAACAGGAATGCCTCCTGCAGGTGGACTTGGATTAGGAATAGATAGAATGGCAATGTTACTAACTAATTCTAGCTCAATAAGAGATGTAATATTATTCCCTACAATGCGTCCAGAAGAAGAATAAAAAAGTTTATAAATCTCTTATATTAAATCAGATAAGTTGAAACACTCAACGATATTCAAAGGGAGGAAAATAAAAAAATGTTAGTTGTAAAATCTAAAGTAAAAGAATTTACTGGCGACCTAAACGTGGCTGGAGATTTCGCAGAAGCTCTTGATAAAGAATTAGAAACTATAATTACTAGAGCATGTGAAAGATGCAAAGCTAATGGTAGGAAAACAGTACAATCAAGAGATTTATAATCTCTTATTTTCTTTTTTTTATTAACCACAAATTATTTTAATCATATAACAAATACTATATTTCTATGAAACAAAAGGGGACTAGAGCAGAAAGAGAACTTTTACATTTATTCTGGGAGAATGAATGGGCAGCTATGAGATCTGCAGGTTCGGGATCAACCTCAAGACCATCTCCAGATTTACTTGCAAGTAAGAATAATGAAACTTTTGCAATAGAATGTAAATCAATAAAAAGTAAAAGTCAGCATTTTAACAAAAAAGAGATTGATGAATTGAAATTATTTTCAGAACTTTTTGGAGCAACAGCAATAATTGGAATGAGATTTGATGGACTCGGGTGGCATTTCTTGGATGTTGACAACCTAATGCCTAATAAAAATGGTAATTATACAATTTCGCTAAAATTGGCAGAGAAATCCGGAATGAAATTCCAGGAGTTGATTGGAAAATACAAACAAGAAAAACTATAATCCTCCTACTAATAATTTTTATTTTACCTAACTTAGCAAATGCTATAGAAATCACAGAAGTTATGTATGCTCCAACTCAATCGGAAAATTATAACGAATGGATAGAAATTTACAATAATGAAGATTATGAGATAAGCATATCAAACTTAACAATCTGTAATAACAATATTCTGGAGGGGTTCATCAATCATTCGGACGGATTAAGTTATCTTCAGAACATTGACACAATACCTCCAAATAGTTTTGCTATAATCACAGATGGAGATTCTGGAACAGAAGCATATGATAATTTCGATATAACCGAAGACTCAATCTCATTACATACTGACAGAGCAACAATCTGTGGAGGATTAGCAAACGAAGACAAAATAGTAATTCTGAGCTATAATGAAGAACCTGTAGATGCATTACATTATTATTCAAATTGGGGAGCAAAAGATAATGGGAAATCCCTCTGCAAATTAAATAATTTGTGGGAAGAATGTGTGCCAACTCCAGGATACCAAAACTCTCAAGAAAACATAATTTGGAACTATACTATCGAAATAAATGAATTCCTTCCAAATCCAGAAGGATATGATAATGCCCCAATGCCAGAAGGAGAGTGGATAGAATTATTCAATTATGGAACCACTGAATTAGATCTAACAAACTGTACAATTAAAGATAGCACACAAACTAGAAAATTAGTAATTTCAAATACAAATACCTATACAAGATTAATAAAACCAAAGGAATATCTTGTAGTTTACTTGAACGGTGCATATACTGGATTCCTAAATAATGAGGGAGATCTAGAAAAAATAATTCTCATAACTCCGGGGAATGTGGAATTAGACAGAGTAACATATACAGATACTAAAGAGGGAGAATCCTGGTCAAAAATAGATAATGTATGGAAACTAACAAAACCTACACCTGGAGAAAAAAACCCTGACGATTCAGAGAAGGCAAAGGAAGCGACAATATCAATTGAAAAAATATATTTAGGATCAGATAATAAGGCAAAATTTGGAGACAATATAAGGGTGAAACTGAATATCTATAAAGGAAATGCAACAAAAGAGATGATTGAAATGTATATCATATCTGAAGACGGAGATAAACTAACAAAAACAACTAAAACAAATCTCGGATCAAAATATACTACATATGATATAACCTTACCATTACAAATCCTACCAAACTGTAATTTAAACTATCCTAGTGATGATTATACTATAATAGTAAAAGGATTAGATACAGAAAACCAAACAAAAATACCAATAAATGGAACAACAGACAATTTATGCGAAATAATCCGAGATGAATGTACAGAGGAAGAAGTTGTCGCACTCATGGAGAAAACAAAAGTAGAAACAGTTATAAATCTCTCCACAGCCATAACAGGTGAAGTAATTTATGAATCAACAAGCAAAAAAGCTCAGAGATCTGCAATTTACTTTTTTTGTTTAATACTAATATTAGTAATAATACAAATGGTCATAGAAAATGGAAAAAATAAAGATTAACACAATAATAGAGATAGTAGGAATGCCAAAAGAACACGTAGTGGATACAATGCAAAAAGTAATTGACCTTATAGAAAAAGATGAGGAAATAAAATTAGAAAGTAAAGATACTGCTGAGCCAGAACTAATTAAAGATCTTTGGTCTACATTCACAGAATTCGAACTAGAGTTTGAAACATTCAAAAAATTAACAGGATTTTGCTTTGACTTTATGCCATCTTCAGTAGAAATAATATCTCCAGAAAAACCTGAATTAAATTCAAAAGATATTGAAGATTTATTGAATGATGTACTTGCTAAGACTCATCAATACGATATGGCATTAAAAAGAATGATACTTGAAAAACGAGCAAAAGATAGACAAGAAAATTCTAAGACGGCTTAAGAAAGGGATATCCTTGATTAGGTCTATTTTTTACTTTTTTATAAAGAAAATAACCAAGTATAATAAGAATAATCACTATCACTACTATAGACACTATACCCTTAATTGATTTTACCTCTGGTTCAACATAACAAGAACCACTATCAACATTACACACAAAACCAGAAGGGCAATCTGAGTCACTTGAACATAATTCTACCACAGATTCTGCAATACAATCTCCATCAGTCAAATTACAATAATATCCTATATTGCAGTCATCATCACTACTACATCCACTGAGATTATTAGAGATTAATCCTTCAATCTCAATATATACAGGAAAATAATCAAAATCAGAACCACTATCTAAAGTTATATTCCCATAATAATAGCCAGGTAATGAATCTAAATTTTTATTAATATTAATATATACTTTACTAGTCTCACCAGCACTAACCTGATCTAAAATATTACTTTCTAAATTAAGAACTTCTTCTAAATTACCAGTTAAACCGAGATTAATTTCTGCGACCGAATAATCATAAAAATTACCAACTTCTAAAAACCCTTCCTTACTCTCATTAGATGAAATACTTATATTAAAGTTATTTACAGCAGAAACAAATGAAATCAGATTACTTTCTAGACTAACATTAGAAGTTTGTAACTCTCCTGCCCACACAAGAATAGAATAAGATTTATCACCATAAGATATATCTAAAAATTGAGTTCCAGTTCTATCAAATATTAAATTATCAACATATACATCGAATATTTCTGAGTTTCCTGAATTGATATATAAATTACTGCTAGTAAAATCTATAGAATTTGGATCACTACTCTCTAAAAAAACATCTACAGCCTCAGAACCACTATTTACAACAAAAAAGTTAAACACTTCGCTAGTTGAAAATGAATCTAGAATGACAACCCCTGGAGAGATAGAAAGAGTTTGATTGGATGGAACAATTGAAAAATCACTAGTTTGATTTGTTTGTACTATGATATTATTTTCTAAATAAGATATATCATCTACAAGCAAAGAATAATTTCCCACAACTAAATCATTATTAAGATTAAAATAAATATAATAGTGTCCGATATCAAGTTCAAAAACAAATGGAGATATATCTACAATTTCCCCCACAGGATTAATTAATTCAAAATTACGATAAGTTAGATATTCTAACAATTCTTCAGAATATTCAATCTCTGCTTGAAAAGTTTCACCAGAACTATATTCGGACCTTTCAATATTGATAGATAGAGGATCTGCACTGACTACTGAACAAACCACTAAAAACATAAAAACATAAAATGTAATTTTCATTTTATTTCTTTTTTTCCCTTAGGAGATCTTTTGCCCTTTTAATAGATTCATCAAGCTCTTTCTCCAACCTACTATCTTTTCTATTCGGAATATATTTCCTCACATTCGGCCGAGTAATAGCCTGTCTAGCTACAGGATATGAAGATTTTGGCAATTCTCTTTTCGGAAGAGGAAAGCTGCTAGAAGGTTGCTGTGGACTTTTAGGTTTAAATAAATTAAACTTCTTATTTTTATATGCCCAATAGCCTGCGAACATACCTCCTGCAATAACAATTATAGCTACAATCCAAACTAACCATCCAAGTCCTCCTTCGGAAGGAGTACAATGTCCACTGGTTACATTACAAAATTCACTATCATCGCAATCACTATCAAGATTACAACCAGACGAGGTGATAGGAGTTATTTGACAAGTATGTGTAGCTAAATCACAATACTCTCCAATATCGCACTGATTATCAGAAGTACATTCAAAAGAAATTATCTCACAAGAACAACTATTAGGATTACAAGTATATCCAGTTTGTGTACAATCTACATCGGACATACACTCATCAGTTTCATTACAAGCTTGTATAGACTCACATTGACAATTTATACAAGTTAAATCTCCAGTACAAGAAACTCCAATTTCACAAGTTTCATTACCTTCAAGAATACCATTATTACAAGATCCCTCAACAGGTACAGGAGTAGGCACATCTTCACTAAATGCTCCCCATAAAACCATAGCAGTAGTCTTTATACTATCATCCCAAGAACCTTCAGAAAGTTGGTGTAATCCTAACCAAGCCTTGGAATCAGAAACTAACTGACTACTCCCTAAATTTGAACTTCTTAGAGCATGAATAGATAATGCAGTAGTATACTCACTATTATCCCAATTACTTCCTAACTGATTTTCACTCAACCAATCAGAATACTTGCTACCTCTAGTCATTAATAATAAAAATGAATTTCCAAGAGCATCATCAGAACAACTAGAATCTAAAAATGGAAGAGTTGCAGCATTTTCTCCAAGTTCATTCAAAACAAAACTAGCATATCCAGTATATGCACAACTACAGGCACCACCTGCAGAAAAACATCCATTTTCTAATTCTAGAAGATTACTTCCAGAATCTGTAAGATAATAATCTCCAATATATTTTTTAAATAATAATGAAGGAGAAAATGATGCACCTACACAATCAATAGAAAAACTTTCATAAACATCTGCAACAGAACCCTTAACACAACTCTCAAAATTAATCCAATTCTCGCCAACACAACCAGGACCGCTTATAATCTCTGTATCATTAAATTCGAAAATTGTAGACGTATCTTCATAATCAACAGAACAAGTTGCTTGTTGAGTTCCGCCAGTAAATCTAACTTGAATTAACCAATCCCCATCTTGCATCGCAGGATATCTGTTAACTAATAACCACTCAATTTCATCACTAACATTTTCGCCAAATTTAGACAGTGCTAAACTAGCAAGAGATGTATAATACACATTACCTTCCCAATTATCTACATCCCTAGTAGATTTTAATTTTTCTATACCTTCACTAACATCATAACCAAAGTTTCTCAATGCAAGAACAGATAAAGCAATCTCATCAATATCTTTATTCCATTCAACTTCATCCATTTCAGAAAAAAGCCAATCAGTTGCAGAAGTAACATTTAATTCGGCAGAAACAAGATTAGGCAAACCAAAAAATATTAAACAAAATAATAAAATAATCTTTTTCATGTAATCACCGTCTTTTATTAGATTTAGTTAGAAAAGATTATTTAAAAAGGTTTTTGTTTTAAATGGCAAATTTAATTAAGAAAGGATACCAAGAAATGAATATGTTACCAAAATACTTAAAAAAATCAATTAAAGAAATGACTTACTTAGCAAAGGGAAGTAGAGGAATAATCTATACCGGGATTTACAAAAATAAGAAAGTTGCAATAAAAACAAAAAGTCCTGAATCTGAAGCAATTGGTAGATTAAAAAACGAATCAGAATTTCTTAAATTATTAAATAAACATAATATTGGTCCAACCCTATTAAACTCTGGAAAAGAATATATAATCTATGAATTTGTTGAAGGAGAGTTTTTGCCAGAGTTTTTAATAAAAGAAAAAGATAAAAAGAAAAAGAAAAAAATATTAATAAATATTCTAAAACAAGCTAGAAAATTAGATAAATTAAGAATAAATAAATTAGAATTTACAAGGCCACTAAAGCATGTATTAATTAAATATCCCAAAGTTAAAATCTTAGATTTTGAAAGATGTTATTATACAGAGAGTCCAAAAAATGTCACACAGTTCTGCCAATTTTTGATTAATAGAAAATTGATGAAAAAAGAAATCAAAATTCTTCAACAATACAAAGAAAATCAAACAGAAAAAAACTTTAAAGAAATAATAAAAAAAATAAACTAAGAACCTGTCAAACTATAACATTTGTCTCTAAAACTGCAGGAAGAACATTTATTCTTATTAGAAACAATTGGAGGCAATTTTCCATTCAATATTCTGTTGACATTCTGAACAGTTTTAATAACATTCTCTCTAACAAAAGGATTCATTGAAATCTTTCTCCTTTCATCATGATCAATATAATGGACATATCCTTCTTTAATATTTTTATGCATTTCTTCAACTAATAAAGACATATAGGATTCAAGTTGTATCCTATCTCCTGGCCAGACTCCTTCTTTTGGCATTCTACCAGATTTTAATTCAATAGGAGTATATTCACCATTATGTATCTCGATTCTATCTATAGCACCCTTAAGATCTAAAGCATAAGAACTCAAAGTAACTTCAGTTAAAATTTTCGGAGATAATCTACTCCACAAACTCTCACCATAAACTTTCTCTCTAACCATACACCCATAAACATTTGCAGCTCGATCTCTTGCCTCACGTAAAAACATTGGCCACATTTTATGGAACATCCCTGTAGAATCAACTCCCAGTTCAATTAATTCATCCTTCATAGTTTCAAGGGTTTCAAAAAAAATCTTTGAATACTCTTTTCTAAAAACCATAATAATCTCTTCTAGTGGCATAAAATTAGAAATTCCACTAACAATCTCTTTATCTAGAGAATTAACTTTATCAAATATATCATGTTTTAACCTTCCCCAGATAATTGCCTCTTTAGGAATTGGAGAAATTTTTAAAACATATTGCAAATACAATTTTCTTTTACAATACAAATAACTAGAAAGCATATTTACTGATATCATACATATAGTTAGTTACTAAAAACTTATAAAAATACCTATAATCACAAAAAACTACTCTAAAACGTATATCTCTCTTTCAATCTTACTTTTTTGATCTGCATAAACTAGAGGAAATTTGATTTCGCTTCCCAGGTCAGCAATCTTAAAATTTGCAGTTTCCAACATAGAATCAAAATCAAATTTTACTTTTTTCTTATTATTTACTCTAAAAACTGGAACAATTAAAACAAGCTTTCTACCAGATCTAAGAATTGGACGTAAACTCTTTAAAAAGTCCGAATACAGAACCTCAAGCTCCCTAGATATTTTAAGTGCTTCAATATTAGTAGGATTATTTTTAAGAAAAGGTCCCATATAAGGTTCACTAGCAACAGCATCAACCGAACCCCTACTAAAGTAACTAGCAAGATTTGTAGCGTTCCCCTTAAATAATCTAAAACCTTTCTTGATATTATAATGTTTATTTATCCAATCACAATTTTTTTGACTAATCTTTGCACTCTTCTCATCTATATCAACTCCAACAACATTAGAACCTATTAGCATAGCTTCTTGCAAAATTACCCCAGTTCCACAAAAAGGATCCAATAATAATTCATCTTTCTTAACTTGAGACAAATTAACTAAAATTTTAGATAATCTGATAGAAGTATTTTTCATGAAATCATTTACAGGCCTTTCCAAATCTCTTTTTTTGTACTCTGATGGATTTGAACGAGCAACAACTTTAGCAACATACCGACCATATAACAAAAACTCGAGCATATCTCCACTAACATCTCTAGGATCCAAAGTTTTATTTGATCGTTTTTTATATTGTGCCCTTATTTTTTGTTCCTTAAACCACTTTTTAAGATAAACCTCAAAATCATTCCTTAAATAATCATCACCATAAGAACTCATACCATATTTTATATTTGATTTAAACCCATCATAAGGCATTAAGTCATTAAAATCTCCTTCAGAAATAACTATTCCGATTTTAACACAACCTCCAAGATCAGATATAATTTTATTAACCTTAAACTCTTTTTCGTTTAATAAGAATACAGCAACCTCTTTATTATGCCCTTTAATTTCATAAACCATATTTCTAGAAATAAAATATGAAACTATCTCAGCAAATGACAATTCAGGATCCCTACCAAATACGAATATATACTCTCTCATTTTAAATAATTTTAAATATATTAGTCTTACTCCTATATTATGAAAAAAATTCTGTGTTTAATAATCTTATGTTTTTTTATGATTTCATCAGTTAGTGCATGGAACTGGCAAACACACAAATCAATAGTCCAAAAGATATATTATTCTGTTCCAAGAGAACTACAAGGAGATCTAGATTTAGAATTAATGGAAATAGGTTCAATAGCTCCAGATAAAGATTTTCATGACCAAAGACTACACCATTATCCTCCCTCATACAATAAAACCTTATTTTGGTTAAATAAATTAGAACAATCTCTATTGATAAAAGACTATGAAAATGCTAGTTATGCTTTTGGAGTCGCCACACATTACATCTCGGATTCATTTGTATCCCCACACAACATAAAGGGAGAAAATCCGAATGACCATTCCAAATTTGAAAGGCAGGTTTCAACAATACAAACAAAATGTGAAAAAAATGATTATGAATTGAATAATTCACTTTACATTGCCTCGCAAAATAGTAAAGATTGGGAACCTTGGTTAAACTCAAAAAAACCAGAAATACCTCAGGCAGAATTAGAACAAACAATGAAATTAATTTATTCGGTAGCTCTAACAGAATTTAATACGACTTGTAATGAAAGAAAAACAGAATTCATACAAGAAAAATATAATCTGGGAAATAAAACAAAAACCTATTTAATTATGATATTATTAATAGGAATAATATATAATATAAAAAAAATAAAAAAGGAAGTTTAAACACACTCCCATTCATTGCTATCTTGTCTCCAAACTCCATCACATTCTATCTGAATTGAAATCCATCCGATTTTACAATCTAATACATCAGGATAAAGATTTGACGGACGCGCCAGTCCTGCTCTCCTATTACAGTCCCCAACATACCATGCATTAGGATTCCAAGCATCAGTCTCCATAACAGCATCAGAAGAACTAGAACCTAAATCCTTAGCCCTATTATATTTACTATTTTGTACAGCATCTGTGCCAACTAAACCAAATATTCCAGAGATTATAACTGCAATAACAATACCAATAATTACATTCTTTTGCATTTTTCACCTCCCCTTTAAATTTTAACTAAACTTAATAACATAATTTTATGTACATATATAAAACTTCCCAAAAATTAAATGTTCTTGAAAACTAATTGGCCAGAAACATTATCATTCAAATATTTTTCAGCTTTTTTAGCTAACTGCCCCTTACTCAAAAATAACACAGGTAATTTTTTTGATCTTGCTTCATCAACAGAGGCAATTAAATCTGCATCAGTCACAGTTTTTTTATCCTTAAATTTAACAAAATATCTAAGAGAACCTATCTTGGATGGAAGGTCTACAACAAAATTTAATTCCTTATTCTTCCTAACAACATCTTGAGATATAACATACATCTCATTTTCAGAAAAGAAGTTATTAATATCTCCAACACCTGTATCTACCTTACTAACTGGTAAACTTTCTTTAGGTTTAGATACTTCGGAAACTTCTTCGTTCTTATTAGAATCTTCTTCTTCTTTTTTAACCGGAATATTCATCTCTCTCTGATCTTCAGAACTATCACTCTTCTTTCCACTAATTATCTCTTTTATTCTATCCTTAGCATCATCATTAGAAGATAAATACCATTTCCAAAAAAGCTCATATTCCTTACCTAATTTGACATTTAAAGGAATAGCAAAATCTTTCAGACTTCTTCTTAAACTAATCCTATGTTCAGAGATTGCAGTTTTATCTCTTATAACAACACTATTTTTCAAAGATTCATACACTTCTTTGTCCTCGACACTTAAAAATTTGGAAAGATCTTGAAGTTTCTCCTCCTGTCCAGAAATATAATATAATGGAGATCCACCTTTCTTAATATTAGTCACTAAAACTTGTTTATTTTCAGCCAATTCAGATAAAATTGCACTCGAAAGAAGAATATTTGTATTTATTTCTTTAGCAAGTTGAGCTGGCAAAATCGGCCCTTCTCTCTTTACAAAACTTAAAGCAGAAAATCTATCGTCTCCCATGTAATGAGGAACTCAAACTAATTATAAAAACTTTATGGTTTGATCCAACCTATTTCATAGTAGGTCACATCTTCTTCATTATCAACTATTCCAAGAAGCAATTTTTTCCTAGTACTATGTGCAACCCTATTTTTAGCAGCAAAGTCATACCAAGTAAGAGCATCACTCTCATAAACTGGGTACACAATCCAAGTAGCATGCCCCTCTCCAGGTTTAACACCCCTATCATAAACTCTGAAATCTGCACCAAATTTTAAAGCAGTTTTAACAATATAACCCCTAGATCTTAGATCCTTAAATACGCAATATCTTGCCCAAAAATTAGGATCAGATTTTCTAGATTTCTTAACGAAACTATCAAAACTAATTTTTTTACCATTACCATCCAAGATATCTAATTTATCAGTTTCAAGAAGATATAGTGCTTCAAGAGAACTATATTTAACCTTATCTTTTTTTACCTCGCCAAATCTACCTTTGTCATATAACTTTTTAGCAAGATTGCCAAACTCGGCAGAAATATTCTCAATACTGAACAATCCAGATATTTTCTCTATCTTCATAGATTAATTAAAAACAAAAATTATTTAAAAACCTTTTGATAAATCCAATACATGAAATTAACATTTTTAGGAACTTCATCAATGATTCCAACAAAGGATAGAAATCCGAGTAGTATACTTTTAACAGATAGAAATGAAAATATCCTAATAGATTGTGGAGAAGGAACTCAAAGACAACTAAGAAAAATAGGAGTTAGTCCTACAAAAATAACAAAGATATTAATTACTCATTGGCATGGAGACCATATTTTAGGACTTCCTGGAATGATACAAACAATTGCAGCTGCAGAATATGATAAAACTTTAGAAATATTTGGACCAAAGGGAACAAAAAAATTTATGAAACAGATAATTGAACTATTTTTAAGCAAAAGAATCTTAAAATTAAAATTAGAAATAAAAGAACTAAAAGGATCTGGAAATTTCTATGAAACAGAGGATTATTACTTAGCTTCAAAAAATCTAAAACATACAATGCCAGTAATTGGATATTCATTTATTCAAAAAGATAAAAGAAATATAAATCTAGATTATACAAAAAAATTTGGATTAGTTAAAGACCCTATATTAAAAAAACTAAAAGAGGGAAAAACAATATCTTACAAAGGAAATAAAATTTCCCCAAAAGATGCAACTATTTTAAAGAAAGGTAAAAAAGTTTCAATAATAACAGATACAGAATACTTCAAAGATATATCAAAATTTGTTAAAAACTCAGACATACTTATTTGTGAATCAACATTTGAAAAAAGTTTGAAAGAAAAAGCAAAGGAATACAAACATATGACTTCAGAAGATGCTGCAACAGTAGCAAAAGAAGCGAATGTTAAAAAATTATTTTTAACTCATTTTGGACAAAGATATAAAACAACAACAAAACTAGAAAAAGAAGCAAAAAAAATATTCCCCAACACTAAAGCTGCGGAAGATTTCTTAGAAATAAAAAAATTATAATTTCTCATATATCTTAAATATTACAATCAAAACTTCCAGATATAATCTAAATATCAATAAAATCAAAGGTACAATCAATAATGCCGAAAAAATATATTTAGGATCATATGCAATCGCTGCAATCGCTCCAAAAAAACAAAGGAACATAAGAACTACCCAATATATTTGGATTACTTTGGGCGCTATAAGTTTTTCAAAATTCCAAAACGTTGCTTTCTTTTTTTTCATTTTCACCTCCCTTATAACTTTTATCAAATTAACACTTAATCTCATATTCAAAAAATTCATCATAAGGATTTTCTAAAGACATCATTTCTTTAACACTCAATTTTTCAAAATATTTACGAAAAGGCCTCATAGAATTACCATGTGCAGACACCGCAACATTAACTTTATCTTTCTTAATCATCTTTATTATATCCTTAACAAAAGAATTGACCCTCTTTTCAACCATTTCTATACTCTCGCCCTTTGGATATTTAGAACGATAGTCCCTATGATAAAAATCAAATTTCTCAATACCATTCTCAGAAATATACTTTTTATGAGAAATGCCCTGGACCACTCCATAATTCCTCTCTATCATCCTATCATCTACTAATACTACATTGCACTCAGGATGAAATTTAAGAACCTCTTTCAGAGTATTCTTAGATCTACTTAGCCTTGTATGATATGCGACATCAATTTCTTTGCCCTTCAACTGTTTAGCAACCATTCTGGCCTGCTTACAACCAAGAGGAGTTAACTTAGAATCTTTCCATCCAGTAAAGATTTTATCACGATTATAAAAAGTCTGGCCATGCCTAAAAAGATATATACTTTTTTTCATAATTCAAATTTTGATTTAGAATATTAAAAATCTTTCCATTACAATAAATTTTATAAGTCCAATTAAATTTCTACAATGAATGGCTGATAAAAATAATATCATAACTTATGAAAATCTCTACAATATCTTAAGAAAAGAGAAACAAAATCAAGAATTACAAGAGCTTAAAGAGACATTCTATAATGAAGTTATGGCCTATATAGAAGAAAAGAAAGAAATCTTAGAATCCCAACAAAAAAAAGAGAGCATATTTACAACAATAGAAGTACAAAAGACAAAAAAACAATTGGAAAATATTTTCAAAATATTAAAAGAACTTTATGAAAAAAGAGAAAATAAGATAATTTACTTAGCACTATTAAATTCAAAAACAAATGAAGAAACAAATGAAGAATCATTTATGTTGGAAAGAGAACTAGAACTCTATGAATCTTTGAAAAAAGTATTGGATAATTCGAGAAATAGCATATTCGACAGTATAATTAATGGGAATAAGCAAAAAGAGCAAGAAGATATAGAACCAAAAGATTTAAAAGTTGAGAAAATGCCTAAAAATTCGAAAAAGATCACTATATTAAAGCCAATTGAAAGCTTTGTTGATACAAATCTTAAAACAAGAGGCCCATTCAAAAAAGAAGATATGGCGATCTTACCTGAAGAGATTGCAGAATTATTAATATCAAAGAACATTGCAAAGGAAATAAGATGAAAGTACCGAAACTAAAAAAATCAAATTGTGTGCATTGTAAAAAACATACAGATCATAAGGTATCAACTGCAAAAACAGGTGGTAAAAGGGGAGCACTTAAGCGTGGTTCAATTCAGAGAGCAAAAAAAAGAGGACTAGGAGTAGGTTGTGGAAATCTTGGTAAGTACGGTTCAAAGGGCGCACAAAGCTCATGGAAAAGATATGGTGTCAAAACTAGTAAAAAAGAAGATTTAAAATTAACTTGTAAAGAATGTAATAAATCAAAATTGGCAAGAATGCCAAGATCAAAGAAGGTGACTCTAGAATAAAATGGTAGAACAAAAAGAACCTAAAAGTAAATTTATAAGAATACGTTGTACAAAATGCAAAAATGAACAAATAGTGTTCAGCAAAGCTACGAGCGAAATAAAATGTCTAGTTTGTGAAGAAACGCTAGCAACACCTACAGGGGGAAAAGTAAATATTACTGCTAACGTCCTGGAGGTCCTAGATTAGATGTTTTATAAAAAGAAAGAAATCCCTAAAGAAGGAGAAATAGTTCTTTGTACAGTTAAGAAAATCACATATCATTCAGTATTTCTAAAATTAGATGAATACAATAACCTTGAAGGTATGATGCATATATCGGAAATAGCTCCAGGTAGAATAAGGACAATTAGAGATTATGTAAAAGAAGGGAAAAAAGTAGTTTGTAAAGTATTAAGAATAAATAAAATAACAAGAAATATCGAACTTTCGCTAAGAAGAGTGAATAAAATGCAGAGAATTAACAAATCTGCAGAATGCAAACAAGAACAAAAAGCAGAAAAACTATTAGAGTTTGTTGGAAAAGAATTAAAAAAAGATATAGAATATATGTATAAAGAAGCAGGTTATGAATTAATCTCAAAATACGGTTCACTAAACGAAGCATTTCAAGACTTTGTATTAGATAAAGATCAAATTAATGAACTAGAAATAAAAAAAGAAATATCAGATGTATTAATTAAAACAGTTATAGAAAGAATAAAACCAAAAGAAGTTCAAGTAAAGGGAGTATTAACTATAACTCTAAACACTGAAGACGGAGTAGATACAGTAAAAAAAGTTTTAACAGATTCACAAAAAGGCGCAATAAGAATAATATATATGGGTGCACCGCAATATCAAATCACTGTAACAGCTTCAGATTATAAGATTGCTGAAGAAATTTTAGAAAATGCCACAGAAACTATACTAAAAAAAATAAAGAATGCCGGAGGAACTGGCGAATTTATTCAAGAAAAAAATTAAGATGGCATTAAAAATATTTAAATGTGGAACTTGTGAAAATTATACATTGAAGAAAACTTGTTCTAAATGCAATAAAAAAACAGATAATCCAAAACCTGCAAAATTTTCTCCAGAAGATAAATTTGGAAAGTATAGAAGATTAGCAAAAAAAGAAAAATAATTCTAAAACCATAATATTTTAAGGTTAAATTAATAACAAATACTATGAATGAAGTAGAACTAGTAAAAAATACAGAAATCTGTAAAAATTGTAAGAATATAGTTGTAGGAAAAGGGAATATAAACTCTAAAATTTTATTTGTAGGTGAAGCTCCAGGGAAAAACGAGGATGAGCAAGGAATCCCATTTGTTGGAGCTGCAGGAAAAAACCTGGACCTTTTATTAAAAGGGGCAAACTTAGATCTAACAGATATTTATATAACAAACATTTTGAAATGTAGGCCACCAAAAAACAGAGATCCTACAATTATTGAAATTGAGGCCCATACTCCTTGGCTATTAAAACAGATAAAAGAGATGAGGCCCGAAGTAATCTGCTCACTGGGAAATTATGCAACAAAATTCTTTTTAGCACTAGGTAAAGTAGACAAAATGAAATCCCAACCGGGAATATCAAAAGTTCATGGAAAACCTAAAAATATAGAAATTGATGGAATTAAAATTAAACTGATTCCCTTATTTCATCCAGCAGCAATAATCTATAATAGATCATTAATAAATGAATGGAAAAAGGATTTAGAAATAATTAAATCCGAAATAAAATATTAATTACCAATAACTGTTACTTTGGTTTCTATACTATCTACATAATTATATGATAAAATTATATTCAGATTATCAATATAACTGCTTGTATCCTCAACAATTCTTTCACAAATTAATGTTTTAGAATCATCTCCCAAGGATATAATTCCAGAATTTGATTTTCCACCAGAGAAATAACAAATCACATCAGTAGGTTCTAATTCAACATAGATTTTACCTTCATCTAAAACTCCAAATTCATTACAAGAAACATCTTTTGAATAAACCTCTCCAGATCCAGAATTTTTTAAAACTATAGTAAATCTTATTGAATCACTTGAATGATAATCTTCACTAATAGAAGTTATTTGTATAGGTGCAGAAGAAACATCTCCCTTGCTAATTTTTTCACCATTTATATCGCAAGTTTGTACTCCTGTTTGTTCTATAGTAGTAGAATCCATACAAACTGTGGAAACAGTAGTAGTAGTATAAGGATAACACATTTTAGCATGTACTGAAAATTCTTGAGAACCATAAACTGTACCAATATAAGAACCTTCGCCGAGAGAAACTATTTCTTCTCCTCCAACATCAACATCTTTTGTAATTCCAAATAATTCACTGCTAGTAGGAACATATTCTGTGATCAAACCTTCCCAAGAAGTAGGGCTAACTCCAAACAATTTCACATTAACTTCTCCAGCAAGAACCTCATGTTCACCATTATTTTTTACAAGAACTTGAAATGGAACACTCTCTCCAGCATTGAATTGTGAAAGAGGTGCGCCTTCAACAAAAGATAAGCTTAGACCGCTAATTCCTCCACTAAATGGTCCGGAACCATCGGAACCAGAATCACCATTATCACAACCTGATATAAATAAACCAAAAACCAAGAAAACCATTATATAAATTATCTTTTTCACAGTGTATCACCTATATTTATCTATCACCTGTTTTTCTTTTTAAAGCTATCGCTCCAGTACTAGCACTTATAGAATAATCATAATTTAGTTTTATAATTAAAGAATCCATATAAAACTCCTGAGCACCTAAACTAATAAATGAATCACACTTCACAGTTTTCCTATCTTCCACCATCCTAATTCCTCCATTCCTTAAAGGATAACACTCAAAAACAGATGGAGTTCCTGCTAATTCAATATCCATCATCAAAATACTTTCCCCAGTTTCAGAAATAATCTCACCATAAGGAATTTTTGTAATGTCTATCTCTAGATACAACCTATTCTGTCCACCCTCTGGAACAATACTAGTTTCAATTCTATCGATGGTCACAGGAGCAAAATCAGAAGTTATCTTATTCCCTTTAGTAAGAACATCATTAGACCTGCAATCTGCAATTTCTTGAGCAGGATCTCTCTTTAAACAAATCTCTCCACGAATTACAGACTCAAGACTATACTCTAATTCGGCAGTTATAGTAGTAGTATCGATTCCCATCTCAAGATTATGATAATAATATGAACCTGTTTCTGGAAAATAAAATCTACTCTCTTCAACATATTTAGAATTTCCTGATACTTCAGCAGGAGCCATAAAGATAGCACGACATTCTGGTTCTTGTATTCCTCCAAAACTATTAGCAGGAGTATCAGAAAGACACAAAGTACCTTCTACAGCTTTTGGCAAATTGTTAATCAATTCAAGGCCGACCATAAAATTAGCATCTTCCCTTAATTCCCTAGGAGGTTGATTTAATAAGAATCCAATATCAACACCTCCAATATTAGTTTTTTCTACAGGCCCAGTACATCCCGAACTAAATAATAAAACTATACTAATCAATAAAATCAATAGATACCTCATTTTAGATTAAAAAAAACTTTGAGATATAAAAATGTTTCTAATTATGAGGTTATGCAAAGTTCGTCATTAAAAACACAATTACTAAAACCACACACATCATTATTGCAACTTACTTCACCTTCGTATCCTTCACAACTTATAATAGATGAAGGGCAAGTTTCGCAAGAACCAAAGTCAAGACCATCATAATTAACCATACATCCGACAGCAGAAATACAACCATCTTCATCAGATATATCTCCACAAATATCTCTAACTTCTGTTTGAACAATAGTAATAACTTCATTTTTCTTGACTTCATAAGAATAATCTGACTCCGCCTTAATCAAACTTACAAAAAAATCATCCCCTTCTGGAAGAGGCAACACTCTAAAATTACACCGTAAATTTATATCATTATAATCATCTATACAATCTTGTTCAAAAGAATAGAGTTGATTTACTGAACAATCCACATTTACTTTATCTTTTAGAGCACTCTCCCCAATTTCATATATCTTAAACTGTCCATCAATCTCTCCACTATCAACAAAATCACAGAACCTAATATCTTGACCAAATTCAATAGCAAATGGAATATAAAGTTTCAAACTATTAACTTTCTTTAAATTTCCATCTCCAGTATTTATCAAATCTACATTAAAATTAACAAAATTATTAGATGAAGAAAAAGGTTGACTAGTTTCACTACTTAATCTTATATCTATTGGGCCCTCGGTGATTCTAGATCTCATGATATTAGCTGGTTTAATCAATAAACTATCTGTAACATGATATTTATTATTAACAAAAGGATCTATACCTTCAACTAAAAAAGACTCCAAGATCTCTGAATCCATAAAATACATCCTATATGTAGAAATTGTAACAAAATCATACCAAGAATTTAAAGTTACTTTTTTTGCAACTTCTTCTTTATTTGCAATGATTCCACTCGGAAAAAGACAACTCACATCCTGTCTCCTAACAATCCCTTCCCCATAAACAACAAAACCCTCAGGATAAACTTCCTGTTCTGAATCATAATCTTCCAATTCACATGAAAATGAAACATTCATCCCATCTTTTTTAAGACTAGCAGCTTCAACAACTCCAGTCAAATAGATTGCCTCTCCAGACATAAACTTATTTTTAGTTTTCTCAAAGCTTATAATATCGACACCCAAATCCACATTGAGTTCATTTTCAACTACTTCAGATTCCCATTTAAATTGATCAGAAATATCTGCAGGATTCCAAAAAACATTCCAAAAATTAAACAAATCTTTTTTGATAGGAATTCCTGAATCATCTAAAGCCACAAGCCCCTCTTTAGTCATAGTTGATGCAGCGCCAGATCTCCAAACATTAAATAAGAAAAGAACTCCAACTATTAACAAAACGACAATAAGAACTTTCATAACCTTGCCTAGAATTTCTTGAAAAGTTATTCCATCACCCGCTATATGAATTAGTTTACTAATCTTTAATCACCTTTTTTAATAGACTAAATCTATACTATTCTTATTTTAAGTGTTTCTATTGTGAATGAATTGTCCGGAACAATTTTAATCAAATTGCTTCCAACAAACACCATTGAAGTTATATCCTTAGTAAATGATTTAGAACTCCTTTCGAGATTAAACTCCTCACCATTAATAATCATATTTGCACTCGAACCAGATTCATCAAAAACCATATCAAGATAAACAAGATTATTCTCTAAAGCATTTATATTAAATGAATATTCAGGGTAACTAATTTCATTAAATTCACTATTTACCCTTATATCACTGAAAACATAATCACCATTATCAATAATAAATTTTATTTCATTAACTCCACTTTTTATGATATTAACATCTAAATCAATAATTCTATTAAGATTTTCGCAAGATAAAGTTTCAGAAAGAATAGAATCACCATTCAAATAAATTTTAAGTAAATTATTTCCAGAATAAGTATTACAATACATAGAATAAGATAGACTAGCTTTTTTGATATTGTTTATTTCAAACGATGGGATAATGAAACTATCAATTCCAATGGCATAAATATCTTCATATCCAGTTTTTATCGAAATATCAATCAGACCATAATAACTAGTTGACCAAAAATCAGGAGAGGTAACATAAAATTTTAACTCATTATTATCTTCCACATAATCTACTGGTAATTTTAACACCACTATGTTCTCTTCCACAAACTCAGAAAATACTTCATGACCATTTAATTCTATATTTAATTCCCCAGTTTTCTCATAAATCCCAAAAGACAGAACTAAACTTTCCAAATTTTCTAAACTATCTACATTAAAAGAGAAAGATTGATCTTTACTATTGAATAAATTCCTTTTAATCTGAGAATTCTCAATTATTGTTCTAATTTCCGGATCATATCTAAAAAATAAATTCATCGGTTCTAAACCATATACTACATTAGTTTCAGAAGAAGGATAGACTAATCCTGGAGATTCAGACAATATGACCTTTCCAAGATCAGAAAAACAATCGTCAGAACATTCGAGGTCTAGAAGTCTACATTTATCACAAGGAGGTAAAATTAAAGCATAAATTATTACAAGAAATGATATTATCAAAATTAATCCAGAAATTGATGCTTTTTTATTATACATTTTATTTAAGACTATAGATTGAAAATAATATAAAAGGTTTTCTGTTAAACAAATAATCAGATAAATGCCAGTTCCAAAAAGATTTATAAAATAATAAAACAAATTAAAAGGCAGATGATACAATTAATAATAATAATAATCTTACTGATTTGGCTAATTAGTGCTACATATACAGATATAAAAACAAAAGAAGTTCCAGATTGGTTAAGTTTTAGTTTGATAATAATTGCACTAGGTAGCTATACTATCTTATCATTAATAGAAAATGATTTTGGAATACTACTAACAAGCTTGAAAGGATTTGGAATATTTTTTATTTTAGGAAACTTTCTATATTACACAAAACAGTGGGGTGGAGGAGATGCAAAAATATTAATGGGAATAGGAGCAACCTTACCTGAATACCCTTCACAATTACTAAATTACTTTAATCCAAATCTAGATGCACCTTTTCTAGTAACAATATTTATTAATATCATAATAGTGGGTGCAGTTTATAGTATAATAATGGGAACTAGATTAATCTTAAAAAATAGAAAGGAATTCTCAAAGAAATTTTCAAAGAAAATAAAAAATAAGAAGATTAGAGGAATAAGAGATTCGATAGGATTATTATCTATAGTCTTTTTGATAGTCTACTTAACAAGCGAATCATATTCAATAAAGGCAATATCCATTTTATTAGCCATAATGCCTTTAGTTTTTTTCTATATGTGGTTATCAATTTCAATAGTAGAAAAAATAACTATGTATAAAAAAATTAAAGTTAGTCAATTGAGAGAGGGTGACTGGATAACTAAAAAAATAAAAATTAACAATAAATTAATCTATACTCCTAACATAAATGGAGTTACAAACAAAGAAATTAAAAAATTAAGAAAATACGAGAATGAAATTAAAAAATTAACAATAAAAGATGGAATACCTTTCCTACCAGCAATACTCATAGCAGTAGTATCCAGTATAATTTTCGGAAATCTATTGGCTTATTTAATTTAACCGATTGCTCTTCTAACATCAGTTATTTCAGCAGAAGCAACTTCTTCAAACTCTGAAACTGATTCAGACAATACATCAGGTGATCCGATGGATTCATCCATCACAAAAATTATATTTAATGCAACCAAACCAAAAGCAACAGGTTCAGTACTAGCTTTGACCTCTGCTCCAATATCTTTAGTAAACTCTTCAATTTTTTGTTTTACTTTGATTTCTAAACTATCCAAATCTATTTCTGGATTTTCTGGCATAATCTTAATAGTGGCGATCACAGCAGCCATTTTAATTTGGACCCTCAAATTCACAAGAAGGGCAAGTGTATTTTATTACATTCATCCTACAATCACTACATCTAATTATTTCAGATTTCCCACAATTAGGACAAACAAATCTGACTGAACCTATAAAATTCATTATTTTCCTTTTGCATGAAATGCAAGTTAAATCTTTCTTTACCATTTTACAAAACTTGAGCATCGAAAGCCTTTATAAACTTTTTCAATTTAAAAATTATAAAGTAGAACTAAGAGATTATTCATCTCTCAGCCCTTTATCTGTAACAAAAAACATACTTTCACCATCAGGCAAACAAGGACTATCTACTAACTTTGCAACTCTTGATCCCTTTTTACCCCTTCTAAGATAAACTCTTGTTGTTGAAGCATGTGCAACAATATTTCCTCCAATCGCAACAGTAGGATCCCCAAAAAAAGTATCAGGTTTTGACATAACTTGATTAGTTATATATACTGCAATATTATTATTCTTTGCCAATTTGAGCAAAACATGCATATGTTTATTCAACTTTTGTTGACGATCAGCTAATGTTCCCCTTCCAATAAATTCACTTCTAAAATGGCTCATTAATGAATCAACAATAACAAGTCTGACATTAAGACCATCTTTTTTTATCAAATCCTCTACTTTTTCAGCCAATAGCATCTGATGATCACTATTAAATGCCCTTACAGCTCTAAGACTATTTAATGAAGTATCCACATCTAAATCATTTAATTCTGCAATCTGTTTAACTCTTTCTGGCCTCAGAGTACCTTCTGTATCAATCCAAACAACTACTGGATCTTTTTCATTCTCTATACCTTGTACAGAACAAACTAATTGATGTGCCAAAGCAGTTTTTCCAGAACCATAAGCACCATAACACTCAGTAATTGAACCAGTTTCAATTCCCCCACCGAGTAGTTCATTGAAATTTTCACTTCCCGTACTTATTCTCTGAACAGTGTCTCTTTTTTTTAATAATTCAATACCAGATTCAAATCCTATATCTAAATTTTTACGTGCAACTTGGATTATTCTTTTTGCAACATTATCCCCGATAGCTGCACCTTCCATCAATTCAGAAGGACTTGCAACAGCAATACTCATAAGATCATCATATCCTACCTCTTTCAATTTTTCTGCAGTTGCACTTCCAACACCTGGTAGGTCCTCTATAGTCATCTCAACAGATTTATCTGTTTTAACTGGTTCTTTTACTTTAACTTTTTCAACAACTTCCGAACTATCCTCATGTATAACTTCTCTCATAACTCATCACCACCCTTATTATCTAATAAAAGATCTTCCTGAGCTTTTTCTAAAACTAAAATTGCTCTAATAATATCATTACGTCTAAAACTTATCTGTTGATCTCTCCACACATCACCATCTTTCCAACTACGTTTCAAACTGAGTGTCTTAAATTCCACTTTTTTTCCATCTAATTCTTTTTCATTATTCCAAATAGAACATTCTATAGAACCAGATTTATATTTTTTTATCGGTTTATTCATTAAAATCGCCTCCTTGCTATTCGCTTCTTATTTCATAAGGAACTAATCAAATGAATCAATTAATATTTATAAATAATTCCATGGCCTATGACAATATGACAAAAAGATCAGATCAATAAAATAGTTATCAAAAAAAGCAAAACAAATATTATGATTCTTTCCATAAATCCTCCAACCCGGATAATTCCACGAATTCTAGTACTTAACAAAGGATGAAATAATTTAACTCCTTCACTTGTTAAACAATCCGCAAATAAATGGGTCAGGTAACCTAACAAAATAGCAATACCTATAACTTTCTGTCCAAACCAGGAAAATAAAAAAAATAAAAAAAATGCAGGATAAATTGTATGTAGGAATCCTCTGTGTCCAAAAAACAATTTAATAATCCACGAAAATGGTCTCGTCCTCTTACCTAACCATCCTCTAGGAATATCTAAATCTGGAAAAAGAGTTGCTATACATAAGACACATACAAATAATAATTTATTTTCAATATTAAAAACCTGAAAAACTGATAAAGAAACAAGAACTCCAAAGAGAACATGCGTTTTATACAGCATCTTCCATACTCTTCATAATAGAAGAAGGGTCAGCTTCTTCTATTGAGTTAATCATAAGCTCCAACCTATCAAAATTTGAATTCTTGGAGGCTTTTCCTTTTATTACAAATTGTTTGCCAAGATTACCTTTCAAAAGTACATCGAGTTCTTCTGGCTTATATCCACCTAATTCTTCACCACTTCTTCCTATGAACTTTTCTGCAACATCTGCAAAACAAACTGCACGAATATTTGAAGTACCATCATCAAAAAAGAAATTAACTACTGGAAATTTCTTAGATGAGACATTTCCATGAGTATTACAAACAAAATCTGTTCCTTGAACCATAACTTTTCTACCACATTTTTCACAGGCATTATAAAATCTAGGTTCGAACATCTGAACAACAGTACCTTGAACTTCAGCACGATCACCCTCTTTCAATTCAACTATATTCATTTTTGAAAAACCTAATCTACTAACTTCTGCCTTTACTTCTCCAATAGATTCCCCTTCAGGATTAATTGCAACTTGACCCCGTGAACCTAGATGGATCTCAATAAAACCATTATTGTCTTTAGAATATGCATCGTGAATTTTAAGAATATCTCCAGCCTTAACTTTTTCATTAAGCTCAGAAATAGTTTTATCATCCCACACAACAAATCTTAATGTGCCAGTTTCATCACCAACAGTACAAACTCCAAGCCTACCTTGCCTTTTTGCAGTTTTAAACTCTCGCACTTCAAAATCAGAAACCATTTTTCCCAAAATATTTAATCCATTAACACCTTTCGGAACATCTGAGATCTTGAAATCTTTTGGCGCATTATTTTCAAATAATTTAATACCATACTGATTAGCAATAATATGTGCCGCACCTTCTTTACTTATTAAATCTGAAAGTTCGTCTATTTTAACCTTTATCTTTGACTCAACTTCTTCTTTTGTAACGCCTTTGTCTGAAACTATTTTTTCTACTATTTCATCATAATTTAATCTTAACATGGGAATATATCTCCTTGTAAGGGGTTGAACTCATCGAAGTTAACAGCTGCTTTAATTTTAACTTCTTTTTTCCCCTTTTCAGTATTTATTATCTGGGGAATTGATTCGAACATAAAAAGGTTACCATTACTTTCCCACCAAAAATCAGCATTTGATCCCCAACAGACTTCATTATTTCTGCATTCATCAACAATAAACTTTACTTCCTCAACAAATTCAAGGAAACTATCAATATCATACTGTACAGAAAACTTGACATTCGGCCTAATTGAATATGTGCCAATATTAACACTATCATTTTTTAAGATAATAGAGTCAATACTATTTCTAGAAATACCAATAACTTCGAAAGAACTATCAAGATCAGTTATTTCATAATCATAATATGAGCTATCAGAATTCTTATGAATCTCAGACCATAGGAATATCCCGAATTCAGATTTAAATGTGGAATAAGTAGGATAACATTCAGAATAATCTGCCCCATAATTTAAACCTCTTGCCCAGAGAGTGTATCCTTCCTCAACTTTCAGAGAGTTATAAGAAAATCCTCCAGATTCAAGAAAGTTAGATAGATGATTTTTTCCAACATATTGCCTATCTAAATAAAACAATTTATTCTCACCAGTTTCATAAGATTCGATTAATGCTAACTGTGACTCTCCAAGAGATTTAATTAATACATTATCTTGAACTTCGGAAAATAAGAACAGAGCAACCCCTATACTTAGAATAGTGTATATAAATACATATAATGTAAATAATCCTTTTTTTCCTACCACTCAGAACACCCCTCTTCATCAAAATAAATAGAATCACTAGCATAGAGGACAACATAAAAATCTCCATAAATCATTTGATAGTTGGATCTCCAATTTAAACATAAATTCAAATTATTTTCCTTACAATAATTATTTGATGAAAAAACTTTATTTGAATCGGTAGGACTCTTGTCTAAACTATCTGTTAAAAATATAGAATATCCTCTCCTATAATCGTTATCTCTAATAATTTTACAATACTCCATATTATTTAGAATCTCATTAGTCGAACTACTAATAATTTCTTTTAATCTATCAGAATTATCGACAAGATACACTTCAATTAAACTTGATATTGTAGTTTTGTCTTCAAATCCATCCCCATCTATATCTATAGAAATAGGAGTTCTCAGATAATTCAATAACTGTAAGTTATCTTCAGAATTTCCAAGCTCTCCTTCTAACCTTATCAATTCAGTTGTACTGCCGTCTTTAATGCTTGACATACCCATAATCATAGAAAAAGTAAGTAGAAGAACTCCTACAAAAAGTATATTCACCAAACGAAGCATTAGAGTAGTTGCAGTCCTATTCATTCCTTGCCACCGCCCTTATATTAAGATATCCTGAATAAAATTCAGAATTATTTTCATATAACACATATAACTTTTTTGAAGAACAACTATATTTAGAAGTTTTAAGATCGCACAACAATCCTTGGACAAATATCTCAGAATTAATCTCAATATTATCTAAACTATTCATCTCAGAATCATATAACTCTACACCAAACCCTAATCCTCCAGAACCATAAGATAAACACTTAATAATTTTATTCTCATTAAAATTATCCAGATCAACTATTCCAGGATAAGATCTAACTTCGTCAGAATAACTCAGACAATCTGGAGAATATAATAACCCATTAACTAAAAGGTGTGTGTCAAGCCCACTTAATTCTACACCCCTATCCATATAAAAAGTCGAAATAAATATTAGAACTCCAAATACAAAGAGAATAAGAAAAACATAGATTACAATATTAAGTTGTTCATCTGTTAAGAATATAAACCCTTTTTTATTCCTCATCATACCCTCCAGTTACTGATAAACTAGTAGAAGTTTTATTGAAAATTAAATAATCATAATCATTTTTACCAGAATAATCTACAAAAATATATTTATTATCTGCACACCGAGATTTTGAACCAGAAAGAATCGATGTATCTTTTAGATTTACTTCAATCAGACAACCATCACCTATATCAATATTAAATCTATCTTCTCCTTGTTTAATATTATATTTAAAGGAAACTTCTCCCGGACTAACAAATAAAGTCTGTTCAACTAATGAAATATCCTTTGCAAGATAAGATTGATCAAATGAAGTACCATCTGTAACCTTTGCCAAAACAAAAAAAAGCGTTAAAAATACAATAGTTGTAATTATAAGATAACCTGGCCAAAGATATATTCTCTCCTCTTCCATACAAAAAAATTAGATTTTCAAGTATATAAAGATTTTTGAAAAATTATTAATTTGATCCTTTAATAATCAAAGAAGTTCCTTGTTTCTCAAGATTAAGAAGTACACTTGTTTTTGTTTCTGCAAGAATTACCTCTGCACCATTTTCAATTTGAAAAGAGACAATATTATCCAGAGAAGTATAAACAACTGGCGAAATACATGCACGAGGATCTAAACTTGATTTACAAACTACTAAACATGCAGCATTAAAACACTCCTCGGGCCTTTCATAAATAGTTCCAGATTGAGTACCTTTATCAAAACCAACAAGATAGTATCCATCAACTAAATAAAATATTGAGCTAGAATTTTGATTAATTTGATCCATATCTTCAATTACTTCTTTAAGATTTTCTATAGATTGTTCAGTGAGATGCCAACTATCTGAGAAAAACATACTCCAAACCATAGAACCAACAGTAAATGCAAGAAACACTCCTCCAATTCCTATAACTAATCCGAAAATCAACTTAAAACTAACTTCCATTATTTGATTACACCCGTAGCATTTATTTCTGTAAATTTCAAAATACTACCCATAAAATTTCCAAAAGCACTAGAAAACGATTTAAATTGATCTCCAAAAATAAAAAGAACTACTACTAGCACTATTATTGCAATTATAAAAATTACGATACTCTCTAATGCAAGTCTCATTTAGTTCACCATATAAAAATAAAAAAGGGCCTTAACAGCCTCCAGCATCACTAATCTTTTGACAGATTATACCAAGTTGGCTACACGTTTTTTCAATATCAGCACTTCCATCATTATCCGTATCTAATCCAAACTTCTTCTCACAATAATTAGTTTTATATTCCTCTACAGTTGGAAGACTTGTATAACTATTACAAAAACCTTCACACTCTAAAATTGCCTGAGTTTCATCAATAGGTTGAGAACCATATATCCCTTTAATTCTATCAACTAACCCAGTCATACCACCTGTAAAGAATGCTGCAATAACCACCAAAACTAAAATTGCCAAAATCGCGATTATGATAGTATTCATAGAAAGCCCCTGACCTTTTTTATTACTTTTACTCAAATTAATCACCTTGATACAAATTATTCAATTTACTATTTAAACTTTTTGGTTAATTCATCTTTTCCATTCTTTTCAAAATATTTTTTCAGAAGAGGAGAATAATGTAATAATTTAATTAAAATAGGAAATGCGAATGAATAATCATCAATTTTATCTTTGATTAATTCACTATTCAATTTAGTTTTTAATTTATCGTTATTTTTGAGTATTGAAACCATTTTAAATTATATGAGGATTATTACCCTCTTCCAAGATTTGTGAACTACTAACTCCTATTAAATTTGCATTATTATTAAGAATATTCATTTTGTCAACATATTCAGAATACGAAATACTAAATTTATGATAATCATTTAACCAGATATTGAAAATTTCTTTAGTAGATTCGATATTGGAAAAACTATTTGTAGATCCAATTAAATAGAGATAACCAAAAGCTATAGATAATTCATTATTATTAACCAACACTGCTGCCAAACTAGAATCATCAAAATCCACACCTCCATAACCATAGAGATTCATCAAACTTTTACCTTCGGAACTTTCTAATACAGAATATGCACTTTTAGATCCTTTTATTTCCAACATACTTATCCCATTTCCCTTACCTTCTACATACACTTCAGAGTTGGAATTATATAGTATTTCCCTATTAATGAATTTGCCTCCAGTATAAGACTCAATATAAATTATCCCTTCCATAACTTTTTCAGCATTGCTAACAAAATTAGAATTTAAAGATGCAAGAGAAATCAGAGAATTTAATGAACTAGAATCCAATCCGCTATCATAACTATTTACTGCTTCAGAAAATGATCCGAATCTTTCATTTTTTTCAGAACACACCAAACTTAAATCACCTTTCTCTCTAGAAACTGCAATAGACATAACACAAATTTTATCATCACTTAATTTATAAAAAATTAAAGAAGGATCAAATCCACCTTCATAATTATTTAAAGTAAGACTATTAGAACCATAAATTAAACTGATTTTATCACTTATCTCAACAAAAGAAGAATCTTTATCAATTAATGCACAAGGAACAAAATTTATTCTCTCTTCAGCTAAATCTATCCTAGAACTTTTAAGTGAAATTTTAGTAGATAATCCTTCTTGTTCTAATTCTATGAGATACTCTGAAGGAAATGAGAATTCTTCATCAATACAGACACATCCACTATCTTCATCCATTAAACAATCGTGGACTTGAATAAGCATATCGCTAAAAATCTCTTTTGAATCTTTTTGATTTTTTATTTCTTCTTGACTTACAAACATATCCCAACCATATTGATGAGAAAGATCCAAAATAGCATTACTTCCCCACCAACCAACTACTCCAACTACAATAATCACAAAAAAAGCAGCCATAATGTTTTTAACAGATAAATCCATACCCATTAACTGCCACCATACCTAAAAATCATTTTAAAATCTTCAAAAATAGAAGATATATTTTCCTTATGTTCTAGAGTAACTAAAACTAGTATAGTTAATAAAAGTATAGCTAACAGAAACTTTCCAATTTGCTCCCATGCCAATTCTCCCCGTTTCATTGATTACACGCACCTATAACTTCTTCACCACTACCAAAATATAATCCACTAACAAATCCAGTTTTTGTACTGGTTTTAGTAAGTGCAGTTGAACCAACTCCTCCAATCACTGCGCCCCATGCTCCTCCAACTTTTGCTCCAGTCCAGGCACCTCCCGCAAAAGTGGATACTAATCTACTAATATCGCTAAAACCTCCATCCCAAAATTCAAATCTTTTATCTGCAAAAAACACAACATAAAAAGGTTCCGAAGTGGAATGATCTGTACTAAATTCTTGAGAATGTATTTTGTTAGAGTGATCATCATACATATACTCAAAAAAAGATTCGCCATTATGTAACTGTAAAGGTTCTGTGCCAAGGTAGTTAACCAAATCTTTAATTTCAGGAACATTTTCTTGAACTCTTTCACCAAAATCTATTCTCGAACAAATAAAACAATAATTATCTCCATTGCCCCAATCATAATCGCTCAAAAAATCTTTTTCGCCTTCGGCAAACTGATACCAACAATCATATAATTCTCCAGATATAACTTCCTTTATTTCAGATTCATCAGAAGAACTTAATTCAATCATATCTGTAGTACAAGATAGATCTTGAAGAGTAGTCTTACCCATAATTTTAACTTGAGTTCTAAGAAGCACACTATCTCTACACGCTTCTCTTCCAACACCCTGTTCAGACCAAGGAGCAAGTTCAAAGAAAAACCAATAAAAGAAAATACCCATAACTAATAATAAAGCGAGTAGACCTACTACAGTCATAGCCATTTCGGCCCTTTTATCCACCAAAAACTCTCACCCCTTTAGTTATAGCCATATATAATACGAACAGGGTAGCTAATACAAACAGCAATTTGAAAACATATTCCAAAAATTTACTTGAGTCACCCATTTTATTCTAAGATCATTTTCTAAATTTATAAATCTTTTTAAAACTCTGGAAGGATAGAAGATGCCAAACCATTGAACAATAGTATTACAATCAGAGAGATTATCAAATAAAGTGCAGTACTTTTAATTAAATTCTGTCCAATCAAATATTGTTCATTTAGTTTATCCGATCCATTCTCTATTCCGCTAGATAATACAGTTAAAATATAAATTATTTGAATAACATAAATTCCCACAACTAATTGAAAAAAATAACCTGGAATTGTATCAGTTTTACTGAATAACTCAGATAAGGTAGCTGCTCCTGTTGGAAAACTTTCACTACCTCCTGCTTGCATTTGTTCAGGATTCATATCTGAAAGTTTTGAAATAACACTAACCATCATACTAGAAATACCTACTACTATTCCTGCGATTATAGGTGTTAAAAATTTGATTTGACCCTTCATACTAGAAATTATATCTGCTAAAAGGTCCTTCAACCTTTCATTTATATGTTTAATTTTATTAACGTAATTTGATATACTGATCAGTGCCTGTGAGACTACTGCAGGGCCCTTTTTTGAACTTTCAACTAAAACTTCCATAGAACTCTCGATCAAAGGAGTCCTATAATTTAAAATTGCACCATTATTTTCATCAAAGATTGCTCCCTCTATTCCCTTGCCTCCACGTGTCAGATTTAAATGAATTCTTCCAAAAAAATCTCCAGTAGGAGTACCAACCATATTCTCTGCAACATCTCTAAATGCAGATTCTGTAGGGATACCATCCCCTATTCTTGTACCTAATTGAAACAAACTTGTAGAGAATTCACTCTCCAACTTTTTTATTTCCTTTCTAATCTCCATAGCACCTTTTGTTTTAGCACTATAATGCATACCCACTCCCAATGCAATACCTAGCGGGAAAAATAAACTCAACAAAGTTGCACCTAAACCATAAGGTCCATAACACACGCCAGTACCATAACATTCAAAATCTAAAAACTTATCACCCAAAAATGCGACATCATAAGACGGATTAATTAAATGTAATAAAAATGGAGATAAACTAATTAAAATAAATATTGCCATTAAGAAAAATCCAAATGAAGATACCTTTTTTTTGGCCTTCACATTAATAATACTCTCTCCATAACCTGTAGGCCTTTTACTTAGAATATTTACCCCCATATTATAAACTAAAATTGGTAAGAATAAATTATATACAAATGCAAGATGCCACCACCTTACCATTCCACCCATAAAAGTTCCAACAAGTGGAAACATGACAAGGCCTAAAATCGGTAAAATTACTCCAAGCATATGCAACATAGTTATTGGATTCTTAAGTTCATGAGCATAATGTAACATTTTATCATAAGTTCCATCAAGAATAACTTTCAGACCCTTATCTAACAGTTCTACTCTCCTACCTTCATCAGGCTCATACAAACTACTCTCAACAAGATGAAAAGAATTTACAAACTCTAAATTTGTATCCCTCCACCTAATAAGATAATTTTCAAGAGAATCTTTCATAGTTGAAAACTTGCCAGTTTCAACATCCCAAAAAACCTTTCTCAGATCTAAAGAGAGAGGAGGAGAAATATGTTCGGCAGCAAAATTAAGTGCATTTTCAAGATTTGAAGTATGTCTCATATAGATAACAATATACAGAATACATAACACCATCTGATTGCTTGCCTGAAGTCTCCATTTATCTGCAAAACGATGAGGTATATTTGTCAAAAATTTCAAAGAGATTAATGCCAATAGAATAAATAAAAATGAAAGAAGTAATACTGAAGTATTATCAAAAACAAAAAATCCTATAACTCCTATTAAAACTGCCACCAAAAGAAAAATACTCGCTATAAACATTGAAAAACTTGCCACACTTGTAGGAGTGACATTTAAATGTGCAAATTCTATACTTTTCTCTAATTTTTCTTGATCTTTTTTAGAAGGATTTACTTTTATAACACTCTCTGCAATAGCACACCATTTTTCATAAAAAGAAACTTTATTTGTAACGTATTCTTTTTTAAATTGGTCATACTCTTTAGAAAACTCAGAACTCGGTTCAAAATTTTCAACCTCTTCATTGATTACATTGCTATCAAGTTTAGATTTATACTTATTCAGTATATCTTGGATTTCTTTATCAGATACAGGCATTCATTCACCCCTCAATTTTTGTCTCTTTTTTTAGCCACTCATTCCATTGGAAATAGATTTTATCGCTATCTAATTTTCCAACTTTTCTTAAAACTCTATCGGAAATTTTATGAAATTGATCATTTGAATCAATAACAAACTCTGCTTCTAACAAACTAGGTCTTCCAATTTTATTTGAATAATCGACCAACCTCTGTTTTATTTTTGCTCTAAGTTCAATATTACTCCAAACCGCATCCCAGTCACCTACCCACTCCCTAACTGTACTAGCTATTCCCTTTATAACTTCAGAATCTCCATTTATTAAATTATCTGTAGGCTCAAGCTGATCACTCTCAACATTATACTTCATTAAATCAACAAAAGCTCCTTCTCTCAGCGGATCTTCTTCCCAATCTTTTCTAACCTCAGTTATACTAAGAACTCTTTTAATCTTATGTAGTCCATCTGGAGATTTTATAGGATTAGCAACAATAATTAAATCTGTTGCCTTAAAACTTGTACGAGGGACACCTAGATCATTAACAACCCTATCAAAGACAGAATATGGACTTCCACCATGAATAGTTCCTGCAACAACATTTGCCAAAGCACCAACCCTCATAGCCTCATACAATGCAAGGGCTTCCTTACTTCTAACCTCTCCAATTATTAAACTACTATCTCCCAATCTTAAACTAGTTCTTATCCCCTCTTCTGCAGACATTTCAGATCCACCTTCTGATAAAGCTGCCCTAACTTTCAAAGGTTGAATATTATAACCTAATTCTCGCATAGACCTTATTGGTAATTCTAAAGTATCTTCAATTGTAATGATCCTATACTTTCTCATTATCTCAACCAAACAAGAACCTAACAATGAAGTCTTTCCACTACTTCTGGTTCCTGCAATTAACATAGTTCTACCTCCATCAATTGCAAAACTCAATAATGCTGCACCAAGAGAATTGATCATTTTATTATTAATGAACAAAGGGAGAGTCCACGGATGTTCCCTATGTCGCCTAAAGGCATAACCATAACCTAAAGGATTCAAAGGTTTAGAAATAATTGCCACCCTTGCTTGACCACCAGGAACAAATAACTGAGTATCTAAAACAGGATTAGCTTCATCTAATGGCCTACCACTAATCATTCTAAATTTGGTAGCCCAACTCTCACCATCTTCTCGGCTAGGAATTATATTGGTAACACATTCACCATGATCTTGATGCACAATATAAATCGGAGTTTCTCCAATAGGGCCATTTATTACAATATCTTGAATTTTGCTATCCATCAATAAAATTTCAATTAATCCAAATCCTACAGTATATCTGACCAGAATATTTGCTAAATCTTCTACTTCATTATAATCTAAATCATAACCTTTGTGTTCAACTAAATCTAATAATAGGTCTCTTCCAACATTATAAAAAGTCTGCCTCATTTTATCTGGATCAACAAACTCTTCAGTACGAGGTTTATGTTCTGCCAGTACAGATCTAGCAAGATCTAATAATTCTGATTTATCATTAGATAAATTAAATTCTGGAGGATTTAAATGATATAGTAATTTTATATCTTTAGGAGTTTCAAAGATAACAACATTACTCTCCTTATCCAAACTATAGGCATCAACTTCAATTCCATCTAATGGAACATCAGACATTAAACGAGTGAACATAAAATTAGGAGAGATTAATGGTCTGAATACTGATTTGTATAGGGCCCTATCTCCAATTTCATGACCATCCACATAAGTTCTTACTGCAGAAATTAATTTAGTCCCATTTAATAAATCAAATATATCAGTCAATATTCCAAGATAAATTGTTTCATCTCTAGCTAACTCCTTAAAACGAATTTTAGATAATCTAAGTTTTTGCTCTCTTATCAATCGTTTTAATTCGACATATGCACCAATAGGATCACTCTTTATAAGATTAGTCACAACATATTGCAAATCAGAAAATCTTGAACTATATGCCTGAACATATTCTAAAGTCAGTCCGCTAGTAGCAAAACTTAAAACTTTTTTTTGCTTTACAATATATACATAGAGATTTGCTATCTCTCTCAAAATCGAAATATGTTCAGAACTGTATTGATAATTCTTTTCTGCAGAAAGGATTATCCTATCTACACTAGGAACACCAATTATCTTGTTTATAACATTCAACATACAGAGATTACTATCTTCAATAGATGGAGGATAGGAGGTCCCAATGCAATTTATTTTCATTACATCAACTTGACCTTCTTGGATAATCTCATACTCACCCGGTTCAATTTTTTTCTTATATACACCCATATTACCACTCAACGAAAATAACATAACTTTTATTACTAATTAAACCTATAACTTCTTAAATTAAAATAGTTTTCGCTTCAATAGAAAATGGATCAACCACAAAATCAACCACAACAACCTCAAAATCCATATAATGCACTTATGGAATTAACCAATAGGTTAAGGATTTTAGAGGGACGTTATGGTTCAACAAGAGAAAGAATGTTTGTAATGAATCAAAATATGATAGACCATTATAAACGAACAAATGTTGAACTAAAAACTTTGAATGAAGATATAAGAGATATGAAAGAAGACATATTTACTGTAAAAGAAACAGTCAGACATTTAGTACAAGAAATGGGAAATTTTGTACGAAAAGAGCAATTGAAAGTTTTAGAAAAATATATTAATCTGTGGGACCCATTTAACTTTGTAACACTAGAAGAAGTTGAAGAACTTATTGAAAAAAAGAGGATAAAGAATGTTGAACCAAAAAGAAAACGTAAAAAAAGTTCCAGTAAATGAAGTTGCAGAAATGAAAAAATCTGGATTAACAAACGAACAGATAATAGGAAGACTAAAAGACAAAGCTTATACTCATGAACAGATTTCTGGAGCAATAGATCAAACAAATATTAAACAGGAAGCAATTTCTACAAATCCAGGTATGGGAATACCTTCTCAAACACCTATGGCACCGCCTGAAACAAGAGGAGTCCCATTAGGATTAGCAAGCGCACCAAGTCCAACACCTTCAACACAAGAAGCACCCATTCAACTTCCTCAAGAAAATCTCATGCCTTCCACACAACAAACAATGGCACCTCAAGCTCAACCTATAGAACGAGCTAGTTACGAAATGGTTGAAGAAATTGCAGAATCTGTTGTAAAAGAAAAGTGGGACGAACTACTACAAAATATTGGTGATATTCATAAATGGAAAGAAAAAACAAACACTGATGTTCATTCTATAAAACAAGAGGTACTAAGAACTCAACAAAGATTCGATAATCTTCAGACTGCAGTTATGGGTAAAGTGAATGAATATGGAGAAGGTATAAAAGATGTTGGAGCAGAAATGCAAGCAATAGAAAAAGTATTAGAAAAAATTATTGCACCTATGACAAGAAACATCAAGGAACTTTCAAAAATAACTGAAGAACTAAAAAAGAAAAAATAACTCTTAGACATTCTCTGAGATATTTTTTATTAGTAAAGATGCAATTAATAGTATGAAGAATGCACCAATAACTCTTGGATGAAAAATTGTTCTAAATACATTACTAGTTCCTTCTGCAGCATAAGGTGTAAAAACTGGGCCGAATACTTTTGTTATACTCACAATTAAAGCAATTATCATAACAATAAATATAGTAGTCTGTCCTCCAACTTTAGGCCATACATCTTTCTCATTGACACCAAAAAACATAAACAAGGTAAATAATAACAATAAGAAAAACATCAAAAATATATACCAAGGTAAAACTGCTAAAATTAATTCTGTGGAACTACCAGAAAACATAGATATTACTGCAATACATAAACTAACAAGAAAATTAAATCTACTACTATTTCCAAGAAGTTTAGTCTTTTCGAGAATAGCATATAAGAAAACGAATATTAAAACGAATACGAATAATGGTAAAAAATTATTTAACATAAACATATCTGTTGCCATTTTCTATAATAAAACTATTTTCTTTTCTTTATAATATTATCTAAATTTGAATAATTAACACAACGGCAACTATTAGAATTATTAAAATCCGCTAGTAGAACTCTTCCTAACATAATAGATTAGTCCAACTACAAGTGCTAAACCTGTAAATGCAACATAAGTATCAGTACCAATATAAAACCAATTAGAGAAACCAAACATACTTCCATATTGATAAGGTACTAATGACCACATTGCTGCAAGTATTGCAATAATTGCTGCGGCAGTAAGTGGAAGATTTTGATGAGATCCACTCAATAGTCCAACTGCAAGCATACATACCAAAGCAAGTACCATTACAAGTCCCATTTTAGAAACATAATTATTAATTATTCCAACTATCTCAGTATTTGCTATAACTATCAAAGATAATACTAGTGAAAAAACCATATTCATATCAGTTTTAGGATATTTAACCTCAATATGAGCAGGAGGAGGAGTAGGATTTGGTTGCATCTCAGTCTTTTTAACTCCAAGTATGAATGTTTTCTCAAGAACAGAAAAAATGATAATGAAAATTAATAAGAAAGGTAAAAGGTATTCGAACATTCCTGAACTTTGTAATTGATAATAAATTTGATGGAAATTAACCATTTAGCTACCACCTTCTCCAGGACTAGCAGAATCTCTTACAACAAGATAAATAGTCCCGACAACTATTAATAAAAATACCATAGGGGCTATAACTGATGTACCAATTGCCCCGCCAATCCATGAAAAGAATCTATCAAGTATACTAACACCATCAATACCTATAGCACTAGCAAATATGAATACAGTTCCTAGAAACATTAAAAATAAAACAAACATGAACCATTTTTTAGATTTTTCAGCTAAATCAAACTCTCCAGTTTTTAAAAACATACCAACAAGTAATAAAAATGAAATTGAAACAACTCCCAAAAGAACTATATTTGGTAAAGCCTCATTAATAACACTAACAACTTGATTCGTTGCCACAGTTATCAAAGCCATGACAAGAGCGACAATTGCATTTAGGTTTTTCTTTGTTCCAGAATTTCCCTCTTTTCCAAGAATCATAGTCTTTTCTAAAACTGCGAAAACAATTGCAAAAACCAGTAAGAACGGAAGTACTACATCAAACATTCCAAAGTCCTTAAGGAATTCAATTGATTGTTGTAAAGTTGATACCATTGGATAGATAAAGAAATTAAAAGTATTTAAACGTTATGGTTTTCCTATACTTCTTCAAGCTGACTTTCTTCTTCATGAACTGGTACTGCAGCCTTACTAATTATGACTATATCTCCTATCGCCTTAACTAATTGATGAGGTATGATTACTCCTTTAGCTCCACCAAGTATTTTTGAAAGATATGACCTTTTAGTCGCTTTAACTCTCCATCCAAAAATTTTATTAGTTGTCAAAATAGATTCTTCAATATCTCCGAAATAGTCTCCCGAATCAGTATAAACTTCCATATCATAAATATCATTTATTTGTTTAGTTTTTAACATATTAACCCCTCCTTCTAGAGTATCAAACAGAAGTCTTTTAAACTTTATATATCTTTCTACTACATGTTAAAAATTGAAAATTTATTTTTGATAGGATCCTCACATATAGCAAAAGAGAGTGTGAACGAAGTAAAAACTGCATTTTCGGAAATAGAACCAGACATAGTTGCACTTGAACTAGACCAAATAAGATTATACTTAATTCTCAATCCTAAAAAAAGGAAAAACTCATTAAAGGATATAAGGAGTATTGGTCTGACTGGATATATCTTCAATATAATCGGTGCAATAACTGAAAAAAAGATGGGAAAACTGGTTGGAATGGAACCAGGTGCAGAAATGAAAGAGGCACTCAAACTAGCAAAGCAAAATAATACTAAAATAAGTTTAATAGATCAAGATATAAGAATCACACTAAAAAGACTATCAGAAGAACTAACAATTAAAGAAAAAATGAGATTTGCAATAGATATATTTGGTGTAGGTCTATTCAAAAAACAAATAAAAGAAATAGATCTAACAAAGGTGCCAGATAAAAAATTCATTAAAAAATTAACAAATATTGTAAAAAAACGATATCCTTCAATATATAAAGTACTTATTAAAGAGAGAGATAAAATACTGGCAAAAAATTTAAATACATTAATTACTAATTATCCAGATAAGAAGATCTTAGCAATAGTTGGTGCAGGTCATGAAGACAGCATAATAAAATACATAAAAAATGTTAAAAAATAAATTTTTCAAAAAAACTGAAATAAAACACATGTTTATATCAACTTTGATAATTGGATTTATCTTCTCTTATAATAATTTTACAATAGTAAACTGGCTAAGACTAACTATCCTTGCAGCATTAGCCCTTATCATTGGAGAATCTATAAGAAAAATTATAGCAAAAAGGAAAGGTTGCGAAACAGAATATCAGCTGTGGCAAATTAAAAAATATGGAATTACGAAAAGTGCCAAATTTCCGATAAAAATATTCAATAAAAGGATAAAATCCCTTTACATAGGAATAGTATTACCCTTAATTACAATATTTCTATCTATAGGTCACATAAAATTTATGATAATTGGAACTTCGCAAGCAAAAGAAATAATTCTAAAAAGAGTTGGGAAAAAATATGCAAAGATTACAGAATTTGAAACTGCGATAATTGCATTGGCAGGCCCCTTGACCTACATATTACTAGCATTAGTCTTCAAGGCCCTTTCACTTCCAGGATTTGAACAATTCATAGAAATGACCTATCTCCTTGCACTTTACTCTATGATCCCTCTGTCAAAATTAGATGGTGCAAAAATATTTTTTGGATCACTTCCACTATACATCTTTTCTGCAATATTTATTATAGTTTCAACAGTATTAATAAACTCGCCAGATATAACTCTGATGAGCACAATATTTTTGGCATTATTAACTTCGATAACAATTTTTATAGGATATATATACAAAACAAATTCTTAATTTTGTCATACATGGCACAATAATTTATAAAGAAATAATAAATATCAAAGTTATGAATCAACATTCTATAAAAAATTTCGAACCGAGATTATACCAAGAAACAATACTGGGAAGTTGTTCAGATAAAAACACATTAGTCGCATTGCCTACAGGAATGGGGAAAACCAAAACTGCAATTTTAGTGGCAATAAATAGATTAAACCTCCATAAAGAATCAAATATACTATTCTTAACTCCAACAAAACCCTTGGCAAATCAGATTTATGAAGAGTTTAAAGAATGTACAAATATTGAAGATATATTTTTATTTACAGGAGCAATTGCTCCACAAAAAAGAGAAGAAATCTCAAAAAAAGCAAAAATAATCATAAGTACTCCGCAAACTATAGAAAATGATATAATAAATAATACATTTAATTTTAAGAATACCTCATTATTAGTAATTGATGAAGCTCATAGGGCAGTACAAAATTATTCATATACTTGGTTAGCAAAAAGATATGTAAGAGAATCAAAAAATACAAGAATTATAGGATTGACTGCATCACCAGGATCAGATTTAGAGAAAATAAAAGAGGTGTGTAAAAACCTATTCATAAAAGAAATAGAGGTAAGAACAGAGAATGATCCTGATGTAAAGAAATATATTCAAGAAGTAGATACAGAATGGATAAAAGTTAACCTACCTGAAAATTTTAAAGAAATAAAACTATTTTTAGAAAACGCATACACTCAAAGATTGGAAGAATTGAAAAAATTTGGATATATCCGAACTACAACAAAATTATCAAAAAAAGAATTATTAGGGGTAATGTCTTCATTGCAAGGAGAAATAGCGAGAGGACAAAGAGATTTTGAAGTATTCAAATCAATAAGTTGTTCGGCAGAAGCAATAAAAATTGGACATGCTATTGAATTGATAGAAACTCAAGGTGCAGAATCCTTATACACCTATCTCAAATCCATATTTGATGGGACTGGGAAAAACAAAACAAAATCTGCAAAAAATCTCACTAAAGATCTGAATATAAAATCTGCATTCATCCTATCTAAAAAGATGTGTGATTCTGGAATAGAACACCCTAAAGAAATAGAATTGAAAAATATAATAAAAAAAGAATTAAAAGATAATCCTGAAACTAGAATTATAATTTTTAACCAATACAGAGATTCTGCAAAAAAGATTGAAAAGGAATTAGAAAAAATAGATGGACTAAATCCTAAATTATTTGTTGGCCAACTAAAAAAAAGAGGTACTGGACTAACACAAAAAGAACAAGTAAAAATAATAAAAGACTTTGAAAATAATATACATAACTGTTTAATCTCAACATCTATAGGTGAAGAAGGTTTGGATATTCCAAAAGTAGAATTAGTAATATTCTATGAACCTGTCCCTTCTGCAATAAGAAGCATTCAACGTAGAGGACGTACTGCAAGATTAGAAAAAGGTAAAGTCAAAATATTAATAACAAAAAACACAAGAGATGAAGTGTATCATTGGGCATCAATACACAAAGAAAAAAGAATGTATAAGGCATTAAAAGAATTGAGAGGAAATTTAAATCTTACAGAACAAAAAAAACTAGAACCTTATACAAAAAAAGAAGATATTAAGATTTATGCAGATTCCCGAGAACAAGGATCTAGTATACTCAAGGAATTATCAGAATTGGGATTAGACCTCACTGTAAAATCCCTTAAAAGTGCAGATTTCATAGTTTCAAACAGAGTAGGTATAGAAAGAAAAACTTCTGAAGATTTTGTTAATTCAATAATTGATAAAAGATTATTATTACAATTAAAAGATTTGAAGGAAAATTTTGAAAGACCAATCTTAATAATTGAAGGAAATGAAGATATATACTCTATAAGAAACATACATCCAAATGCAATAAGAGGTATGTTAGCAACAATTGCAGTATCCTATAGGATACCTATAATTCACACACAAAATTTTAGAGAAACTGCAGAATTAATAAGAACCATAGCAAAAAGAGAACAGCAAACTAGTAGTACTTCATTTGGAACTAGAATTGAGAAAAAACCCGTAATGACAAAAGAACAACAAGAGTTTATTGTAGAATCATTGCCAGGAATCGGACCAATGTTAGCAAAATCAATCCTTAGAAAATTTAAGACTATCAATAAAATAATGAATTCATCTAAAGAAGAATTAGAATCGGTTGAGAAATTAGGGCCAAAAAAAGCAAAGAATATACGAGAAATTTTAGATGAGATTTATGAAGATTAAGAAACTGAAGGGATAGTTATGTCCCCTCCAGGACCAGGCATAGAAGAAATACCATTTACCTCATAATTATACGAACTTATTAAATCGCCATCTTCACCATATAATTCAATATCGACAATCTCTCCCTCATTTCCTGGATTTTTTATAATATATGTTTCTTTAAAATCAAAAATATGTAAAATTCCAAATTCTTTTGTTTCTGTAAAAAGTTTAGTAGAATCTCCAACTTTAACTCTACTCTCTCCCTTGCTGCCATTAACAACAAGTTTCAACAAATCACTATCCTCAACAAGACTATTGTCCCCATCAGAAAAACCATAGCTCTCTTCAACACTATCAATTGTACAATTCTCACCTTCACAACTAATATCTACAATCAAAACAGATCCTGGTTCAATTGGATTATTTTCCAAGGTAGGACCTGTACTACTTAATAAAAATTGTTCCAGAATATATTCATCAAATACACCGTAAGTTTTTCCGCCCCTAATCCAATAATCTCTCATAATTCCTTCTTTTGTAGCTCTAGAATACTGAAAATTTGTACAACCTTGTATACAATCTGTACCTTCGACTCCCTCAAACTTAGGACAAAGTTCAAGTTTAGAATCACAGTTAGGTGCATCCCACCAGATTTTTGAACCTTCTTCAGTATATTCTTCTGCAAAATCTCCAAACGCATGTCCTGCCTCATGAGCTAAAACTAACTTATCATCTGCAGTATTTATTGCCATAACTTTTTGATAATAACTAGACCTTAGCCAGTATGCCAAAGTTTCTTTCCCTTCAATATCTGTCAAAACGACAAAATAATCATGGGGACAGATTGAAGAAGCCCTCATGACCTTTCCAGTATTACAAAGAATATATCCTTCATTCCATTCGCAACCGTAATCACCAAAGGTTTCTACTCTGAAAAAATTAAATCGGCCAGTATAACTTGAATAAGGTTCTACTGACATTAACGCATCAGACCACACATAAGTATCACTAATGAATTCATCAACAGAATCATAATTTGCACCAAGGAAAACAATATCTATAGAGTTATCAGAATCACCATTGTCATTCACAACAACACACCCAGGCATAGGTTCTGTAGGTGCGCGAACAAGGCCCCCCCTGTCCCAAAACATAAAGAAAGTTAAAGTGAGTATACAAATAACTAAAATGACAAATAACCACATATAGGATTTATGTTTAAACATAATTCAAAACATAAGATTACACATATATAAATTTATTTATTAAATTTCTCAATAATAGAATAAATTGGACCATCCTTAGTTAATTTGCTTTCCATTAGTCTGAATTGTTTGATCTCAAATTTGAAGGGCCATACATTTACATTTTTCAAAAAATCCATAAACTCTTTTTCTTTTTTAACAAGTTTTACCCTACCCAGAGTTATATGTGATGAAAACTTTTGATCACTATCAAATAGATCTAACAACTCTTCATCCACTTTTTGTTGTAACCCTACTACTTTGTCCATGGGAGAAATACCACACAATAAACTTTTTGAATTATTAGAAATTTCGAAACCTGATAAATTTGCACTAAACTGTTCAAAATTTACAGATTTTAATCTATCTTTAATTTTTTTGAGATCTTCGACCTCTACCTCTCCGAGAAATTTTAAACTTAAATGTAAATTTTTTTTACTAACCCATTTAATTTTAGCAAGATTTGGACTAAAACTTTTTTGTAACTTATATAATTCATCCCTTATCTCTTGAGGCAAATCTACAGCAACAAACAATCTCATTTTTTAAATTGATCCCGATACTTACTCTCTCCAAACAAAACCCAGTAAAGTGCAAATAATCCTATAATAGACAAAAGGAACAATAAACCGTCACTCATTTAACCTACCATCCCTAAATGTGCACTACTATCATCCATTTGGACTAATTTGTCTACAGCCATTAAAAAATCTTCTTGTTTTACATATTTTCTCTTTTCTCGAATAGCAAAATAACCTGCCTCAGTACATAAGGATTTAATTTCAGCACCAGAAAAACCCTCTATCATTTTATCTATATCTTCATAATATACTTTTTTTAATTTCATATTTTTAGAATGAATATTGAAGATTTCAGATCTTCCAAATTTATCAGGTAATGGAACTTCAATTAATCTATCGAATCTTCCAGGTCTCAAAATTGCAGGATCTAAAATATCAAATCTATTTGTTGCACCTATAATCTTAACATCTCCAAGATTATCAAATCCATCTATCTCAGCCAATAACTGCATAAGAGTTCTCTGAACCTCTCTTTCTCCAGACATTCCACTATCTAGTCTTTCTGAAGCAATTGCATCTATCTCATCAATAAAGATGATAGAAGGACTTCTTTCTTTGGCCAACTTAAACATATCTCTAACTAACTTGGCACCATCACCTATAAATTTCTGAACCAGTTCAGACCCTACCACTTCAATGAAACTTGAATTAGTACTAGAAGCTATAGCTTTTGCAAGAAGAGTTTTGCCAGTACCACTAGAACCATATAATAATACTCCTTTTGGAGGAACTATTCCGATATCATTAAACAATTTTGGATTTTTAAGTGGGAGTTCGACAACCTCTTGTATTTCTCTAATTTGTTCATTCAATCCACCAATCTTACTCCACAAAATATTAGGACTTTCGATCTTGATAAAATCTTCAACAGCAAAATGTTTAGAACTGCCAACCTTTTCAACTATATTCAAAGTTTTTTGTTCTGCCAACACACTATCTCCAGGTTTAAGAGTTCCCCTAACACTACTAAAAACATTTACTAAAAATTTATTTCCATTAGATAATCTAATTACTACCTTATCCCCCATGATATTTACCACATCACAGATTAATAACGGAGGATTTCTGAATTTATTTAACTCAGATCTTAAATGAACAACAGTTTCACGCAACTTATGATTATCGTCAGTCAAAGAACTATCTAACACCCTCTTTTTTTTAGAAAATTTCATTAGATATGTGAAATTAAAATACTTTATAAATTTTTATCTTCTAACAAAAGTATATGGAAGAAAAAACTTTACTTAAACTATCAATAATTTGTACAATTGTAGGCATTTTCTTAATAATGTTTATATCTGAAAGAGTCGATATTTCTGAATCTAATATTTCAGATATTTCAAAAAAAGATATAGATAAAAAAATAAAAGTTAAGGGAGAAGTTTATTCTGTAACAAACACGCCAGGATTATTAATTCTTGGTTTAAAGGACACTACTGGGAACATTACAATAATTGCATTTAAAGAAGAAGATATAGAATTAAAAAAAGGTAGTATTATAGAGGTTTATGGAACTATAATGGAATATAAAAATATGTTAGAGATTGAAGCAGAACTCATAAAATTATTTTAGGCCTTAATATTAAAAAATACCTAAAAACTTTTTATTCTCTACTTTTTTTCTCAACTCAGTTTCATTCAATAGCTTCTGTTCTAAAACACCAAGACTATCTCTTAAACTTGAAACTGTAGAATCCAATCCTTCAATAGTAGATTCATATTCTTTTAATTTTATAGAATATTCAATTGAACTTTCTTCAAAATCTTGTTTGAGAATACTATATTCAGCATTACAATCTTTTAATTCAGTTTGTCCTGCAGCATATGACTCCATTAATTCCAGATAATCAGAATAAGGTTCAACATTTGCAGAATTATCAAGTTTAGTACCTGCAATAAGAGGTAATGCTATCCCTCCAGCTATAATATAAGGTATAATTGTTTTTGTTATTGTTTTAAATTTCATTTGTATTTCCCCCGACTCACATCAGTGTTCAGTCAAATCACTACTAAATGGTGATTAAGGTGATATATAAAGCTTATCATTAGATATATTATAGTTCAATTACCTTTTTATTTCCATATATATCTCCAGATTATATGTTAATAGAAATAATATTAGTAATATTAATAGGTATCCTTGCAGGAATATTCACAGGTCTTATTCCCGGGATACATATAAACTTGATTGCCTTATTAATTCTAAGTTCAGCTCCAGCATTACTATCAGTTACTTCACCCTTAATGATATCAATTTTTATTATTTCTATGTCAATCACTCATACATTTCTTGACACGATACCCTCAGTGTTTTTAGGAGCTCCAGAATCAAGCACTGCACTATCTGTACTGCCAGGACACAAATTATTACTTCAAGGAAAAGGTTATGAAGCAGTAATGTTGACATTAATTGGAAGTTTTTTGGCATTAATTTTGGCAATATGTTTGGCCCCATTAATATCAATAATCATTTTAACAATATATTCGACTCTAAAAAAATGGATGGCACTAATTCTGATAACTTCATCAGCATTCTTGATATTGAAAGAAAGAAAATCAAAAATGTGGGCACTAATCATATTTTTAACATCAGGTGTATTAGGTATAACTACCTTAAATTTTGCAAACTTAACAAACCCCTTATTTCCTTTATTATCTGGATTATTTGGAACAAGTACATTAATAATAAGTTTATCTGAAAAAACAAAGATACCTATTCAAAAAATAACCTTTCCAATCATCAGTAAGAATGAATTATCAAAAGTAATGAGTTGTTCACTGCTTGCAGGAGGATTATGTTCTTTTCTTCCAGGACTAGGGCCTGCACAAGCAGCAATAATTGGATCATCTTTCTACAAGAAGATAACAGATAGAGGATTTTTAATATTGGTAGGAAGTTTGAATACGTTGAATATGGTACTAAGTTTTTTAGCACTATACATAATAGATAAAGCGAGAAATGGTGCAGTAATAACAATTTCAAAAATAATGGAGAAGATCACCATAAATGAATTAATCATCTTTTTTGGAGTCTCACTTGTAGTTGGTAGCATTGCAACAGTATTAACAATAAAGATAGCAAAAATATTTGCAAACATCATGTCAAAAATAAATTATCAAAAATTGATAATTTCAGTCATCTCACTAATTGTATTGATGGTATTTATTATATCTAGCCAGTTTACTGGATTATTAATACTATTAATTTCTACGTTTACTGGAATGTTACCTGTTAAATTAGGAATAGGAAGAAATCATTTAATGGGATGTTTATTATTGCCAGTAATTCTTTATTTCATACTCTGATTTTAAGTTTCAAACCATGTACTAAGGCCTTCTTGTTTTTCTGGATCTTTCCCAAAAACACTATCTATTCTATTCTTTGTTAGATTTAATGTTTGTTTTAAATAATCGGGTAAATTATATTTTTCTGCCAATCCTAAAGAAGGTGCTAAATACTTCTTAACAGAACCTTCCGAAATAGTGAAAATTATTTTACCACCACATTTAGAACATTTTCCAATCAGAGGAGGTCTCCTATATTTCTCATTGCATCCAACACATCTAAATTTTTGCATAGAAAATTTCCTAAGATTACCCTTTATATCTCTAATAAAATGTTTTTCTATTACTAATCCAGCAACATCTGATGCCTTGACAGCTCTTATCTTTTCAGCCAGAAACATCTGACCAAGAACTTTATCTTGCATAGTAGGCAATGATTTGTAAGCACTGAAAACCACACCATTATTTATTGAAGAAGTATTATGAGTGTACCAATATTTTTCAAACTGTTTTTCAGTTTCAAGATTATCTGCAAGTTGTTCTATTTTTATTTCATGTGGCATTTTATAATTCATGCAAGCTTCATAAAACTCAAGCGGATATTCAGAAACCATATCCATATCAAAAACCATATCATCTACTTCAGTTGGAATTAATTTTGAAGTCAATACTAATGGTGCATCTTGAGTAGAACCTCTTCTTTGAGGTAAAAAATGTTTGGAGAAATTAATTAATCCATCCATCAACAGCATTACTCCATTCTCATCGCCATCACAATCTCTTCTTTGAGCACTATGCCATAAAGGATGTGCATAACATCCTAAAGTATTAGAAAACCCAATTATTCTTCCAACAATTCCTGCAGAAGTATGAGGTGCAAGACTTATAATGAGGTGACCGACTAAGTCTTCTTTAGATTTTAAATTATAGAATTTATCACAATCATAAAATTTTTCTAACAAATCGTCTATGAAATTAGCAATTCTAAAAAATACAACATCTGCACATTCTTCAGAAGAAACATCACAAGCAGGAAGAATCACATCTTGAGGTTTTATCTCAATAATCTGTTCATGATCGTTCAATTGATCGCCATATATATCGACATCATAACCTATTTCTTTTAATTTTTCAATACTAGTGCCTATCTCTGAAGGTTTGAAATGAGTTATCGGAAGTTCAGTCATATCATATCTGATAGTACCATCCTTATTTACAAATAGATTATGGATGGATCTCAAAATACCTTTAGTTAAATTCTCAGGAATACAAGTATTAGTCGATAATTCGCGAACACCCTTTACCAAAGAAGGCATAGAATTTAATGATAGTTTTTTTCTAACCTCTCCATAATATTCGTGTATATTTATTTTCTTTTTTTGATAAGCTTTTAATGGGATTTCATGAGCCTTGCAAAACTCAGAATCATAAAGTTTATCACATTGCCAACAATAATATTTTTTTTCAGTTTTTGAACCACATTTATGACAATTCAAATAAACAGATTCAGAATTACAAGTAGTACAAAAAAAAGATGGAAATTTAGATTTGATACTTCCTATTTCTAAAGCAGACTCAAAACTTTTTAATCTGCCACCTTCTTCTCCGACAGGAAATAATACATGGGGACTTCCAAGCATTTTACGCATTTTTGCTTTTTCTGGCCTCCCCATCCTAGCACCTATGATCATACCAGTTTTATCTCTTAATTTAATACTAATGATATTATTTAATATTTCAAGAATATTTTTCGTTCCAGAAACTTTTTCAATAAGTTTTTTTAAACTATCTTCATTTTCTTCAAGACCTAAACTAACTAAAAAAGAAACTGCCCAATCTCCTTCAATGACTATATGTTCTTTAGTTACATATTTATGAGGAACACCTAAAATTTCTAGTATACCTTTAGCATCAAATTCATCTTCAACATTAAACACAGGAAATATTATTTTTTTATCTGCCCTATTAATTACAGATTTTGTAAGCCAATCTAATAAATATAAAAATTGTTTTTGATCTAAATCATTCCAATGAAATGTATATTTTGGATGAAGAGGTATATTCAAAGTTTTGGATAATTTTATCGCATCAGATGCATCTATTTTAGATTTTATAGGATCATTAAATAATCTTTTTATAAGAGGAATATCTACACCAGATATTTCAGATATCTTTTCGGAACTAATTTCTTTTTTTCGTAATTCTTTTACCCACCATTCCTCACAATATCCTGGAGGGACCAAAGGGTGTGCCCTATTAAAAAAATCACCATAACTAATTAGGATATCTCCAAGAAAAAGAATTTTATCTATATCTTTTTTAAATTTATCAAAATCTTCAAGAGTTTCTAAAAAAAGGACCTCCCCACTTTTCAACTTAACAATTGGACCTTCAATACTATCACAAGATCCTAGGGCAGTCCCCTTCCCAGGACGTTCCATCTTTAATTGGGTTCCAACACCTATAAAATCATCCAGAACTTTCATAGTCACAGGATGTATTGCTGCAGAACTTAGTCCAGTATTTCTTCCACGACCATATCTTAATCTAAATCCACCATACTGTCCAGGATAAGTTAAAACTGGTCTCCCTGCAGCAAGATCTTTAATAAAAGTATAATCTGCAGAAATAATAGAATCTCCTTTACTATCTTCTTTTTTACCAGATTTAATCTTTTTTTGTAATTTGACAAATTCATAAATGAACTCCCAGTCATCCATCTCAAAATCTTTACCCCACCTAGAGAGTTGTGCAGAAACTTTTGCAGCTTTTTGAGCTAAACATTCGCCCATAACCAAACAAAAACCTCCCCTAACTCTATTTGTTTCTATTCTAGGCAAATCCTTATAATTTGAAACTTCTATTTCTTCAGTTGGATCCCCATCTATCTGTATAGGTATTTTACTTGCAAAAAACTCAGTTTCTTCGGCAGAAGGAAAATATTGAAGATTAGTTACCCTTTCATGATAATCTCTTAATTCTGTAGAAGCCCTTTTTATTTCATTTGCACTAGGATCATAAGTAGAATATCCTAATTTTTTTCGAATATAATCTGCAAGCAGAACACATACAGATGCAGCAGTACCTCCTGCACTCCTAACAGGTCCAGAAAAATGTAAACAAAAATACTCTTTCGAATCATCTTTTCTTTTATTCAAAGTTAATTCTGTGAATCCCTCTACTGGACTAGCAACAACACCAACAGTAACATAAGCAAAACCGATCCTTATCCCTGTTTCAATAGCTTTGATTTTATTTTCAAATTTACAAAATTTTTCTTCAGCAACTTCCAAAGAGATAGAAAATGCGACTCTCCAATCCAATTTACCATACTCTTTTTCAAGTTCGAGTATCCTCTCAGGGATACCCTTATTTATTATTTCAGGAGCAAGAATACTAACTAACTTCTCTACCCTCTCAGCCAGATTCTTAGCAACAGGTATTTCAACAATATTAGTTGGATCATATCCTCTTTTTTTTGCTTTTCCAGCAAGATCATATGCATGATGGAGATATTTATCAATATATTCAAAATATTGTTTTATACTATCACTTTTTGCAAGTTCATTCCCCAAAATTCATCACCTTTATTTCTCTTGTTTTCAAATTAACCAATTGTACTTTAGAAGGTTCTGGTTTATGACCTACTTTTTCTTGAAAAGGAGTTTTAGATTGCCAACAGCTACCACAAATATTAGTAACCTTGCCATATTGATTAATAGCAGGTTTATGGACATGTCCAGCAAGAAAGAAATCTGGGACTTTAGTTATAGTTAAAAAATCATCATCTGGATCAGGAATAAATAAAGTTGAACCATGAGATGGTGCCAAATGCCTCTTTTGTAAAAGATATTTCATAACGAGGTCAGGTCGATCATATCCCCCATTATTTCTTATAATTCCAACATTGTTGATATAATAATCAAAACTATATCCATGATATAATAATACATCAAAACCTTCAAAACCTTCTGATGCGTGAATATTGACAAAAGAAGGATTTGTAACAGATATAACATTAGGTAATTTTAATATAGTTTTTATGTAATCTTTATCCAATATAGGTTGAGGTTCTGCAATCCTAACGGCATCGTGATTTCCAGGACAAATAATAATTTTAACATCTTTTCTTATCATACTTATTAATTCTCCAAACTTGTCATATTGTTTGAATATGTCTTTTATATTTAATTCGTCATCTTGATTAGGATATATCCCTACACCATCCACAAGATCTCCGACAACAAATAAGTATTTTACCTTTAAAGCAACATTTTTTTGTTCTGAATTACCTACGGTGCCATTAATCCATTTGATAAATTTTAAAAAATCATTTTCTAAAAACATAGTAGACCCTACATGAACATCAGAGATTACCGCAAGATATATCTCTTCATCACATTTTTTCAAAACATCATTTTTTGGTACATCTGGAAAGTATAAATCATCAGCAAAAACTACTTTATTGCCAGTAGAACCATTTATCCCTATTATTTCATCCAGACATAAATTGTTTGCATCTTCAAATAAAGGAATTTTATCTTTAGTAATTATTACTTTGATTGATCCTGTAAGGTCTTCAAGAGTTAGTATCATATTTTTATTTTTAGTTATATTTTTACTAGAAACATACCCTATCAAAGAAACAGATTCTCTCTGCCTTTTATTTAAAATTTTATGAATAGAAATTGAATTTTCTAAACCTCTTTTAGATTGTAAGATTTTGCTGATTAAATTGAATCTTTTCTTATAATGTTGAGTAAAATCACTAACTTCTTTCTTTTTTGTAACTTCTGCATATTCTTTAGTGATAACAACAGGATAATCAGAATTATCAATATTTGGAATAATAAGATCTTCTTCTTTTTCTAGATATAAAGATTTGTAAATTGAATTATTTAAGATTAATGAATTAGTCGAATATTTAGAAAAATCTTCAAAAAGATTATTCAATTCTTCCATATTTTCACTATCTAAATTTTCCGATAAATCAGGATTCAATAAAATTCCTTTTTTCAGAAAAAAGTGAACAGTTTCTGATTTCATAAATTTAACCAATTTTTTAATTTTTCAATTATATTTGAAATACTAGTAGAAGGGAGATTCATCACAATTTCTTTTTTCCTACCATATCTACCTTTACTAATAACCTTTGTTCTTATAATTCCTAACATATCTAATTCTTCAATTAAATCTGATAATCTCCTATGAGTTAGAGGTTTTAATCCACATTTATTACAAATATCTTGATATTCTTCCGAAACATCACTGGTGTAAAATTTATCACTTTTTTTAAACAAATTAAAAATAGCTAGAAGAGTTATTTGTGATTGTTTTGGTAATGTCTTTATAGCATCAACAACTATTTCTTTATCTATTTTTTCTTCAGCATCATCAACATGTTTTAATAAAACTTTAGAGGCATCTTCCCTTTCTGCAAGTTCACCAGAGATTCTTAATAAATCTAAAGCCCTTCTAGCATCTCCATGTTCTCTAGCTGCTAGAGCAGCACATTTCTCAACAACACCATTACCCAGACACCCTTCTTTAAATGCAAATTTTGATCTTTGTTCTAAAATATCCTTTAATTGAATCGCATTATAGGGTGGAAAGTTCATTTCTTCTTCTGTTAATGAAGATTTAACTCTAGGATCAAGATCACTAGTAAACCTAAGATCGTTAGAGATACCAACAAAACAAACTTGAGCATTTTCTAATTCCTGATTGATTCTAGTTAGATTATATAATAATTCGTCACCTTGTTTTTTCACTATTTGATCAATTTCGTCAAGAAGGAGTATAATTAACCTTTCTTTTGTATCTATCCTATTGAATAATTTTTTATAAATCTCATTTCTAGGTAATCCTGTAAATGGAACATCTTCACCCAATTCTCTAGCTAAATGTGCTACCAAACGATATTCTGTATCTGCAACATTTTTTAATTTACAATTAACATAGAATATATCTAAAGGTACATTTTTAATTTCTGCAACTTTTTTAAGATCTTGGGCTACATTTAATGCAGATAAAGTTTTTCCAGTACCAGTTTTACCATATAAAAATATATTTGAAGGTTTTTCCAACCTAAGAGCAGGTGCTAATATTCGAGATAATTCTTGTATTTGTTCTTCTCTATGAGGTATATTATTAGGAGTATGATTGATTTGTAATATATTCTTTTTGTCAAATAATCTTTCTTTATCAAGATACGATTCAAAATAATTTTTCATATTATATTAACCTCATTTTTTATTACACAATCAAACAAGTTATTTAAAGATTATTATAATAAAATATTCACACCAGGACCCTTATTTCCAATGGAATGAATTTTAATTTTGATTTAGGGTTTTTCGATTATCAAAAATTAACAAATTTTGTAGAAACTTTAGAATGATAACAAAAAATAAAATAAACTATATTATATATATTATATAATAAAAAAACTTAAAAAATAAAAAATAAAAAATAAAATCGAATTCTTGATTATTGTTAACCTACAAATACCTCTACTATCAAAATTATAAAATATTATTATTTTATTAAAATTATAAAATTATAAAATAAAAATATACAAAATAAAGTAAATATAATTGAAAATATTATTAAAACTCAACACGATAGTATACAGATAACAAAAAATAAATTTCCATAAGAAAAAGGGGTCAGAGGGTATAACAAAATAAATAAAATTCAATAAATAATTTTATATACTAGTATAATCAAATTAATCATATGAATCTAACATTATTATTAATATCTTTACTAGCTACAATATTTGTTTTTGAATTTACAAAACATTTCATAACAAAAACTATGTTTAAAGTAGTTTTAATAACAGTATTAGTATCGATAGTATTTTTTATTATGATAGAAGGATTATCTGATGATGATGAATTCAAAAATAGTAATGCTATTCTTAAAACAGGATCAGTAATAGTTGATACTGTAAAAGATCAAGAAGTAATGGAAGATTTTTCAATAAAAGAGTTCTGGCCTATAAAGAAAATAAAAAATTTTTTCATTAATGAAGAAGAATGGTAATGTAGTTCATTGGTGCATTAAAGGTTGGTAGAATAAATTGAGTTAATATAATCTATTCTTTGCTTATTTTTTATTGAAGAAACTATGTCTTTCTTCCTTTAACTATTTTAATCTTATTCTTCAAACTAAGAATCTCTTTTTCTTTTCTAATTTTAACTCTAACCTTTTCTTTATCTTTCATAAGTTTTGCTTTTTCTTTCTCTAAATAATTCTCTGCCCTCTCAAGTTTTACTAAATCTTTCTCTAACTTTTTCAATTTGGGACTAGATAATTCCCTTTTTTCTGTTTTCATCCTCTTTTTATATTTTTACAATGAATTCCTTACTTATATACTTAACTCTCCAACTTTTCTAAAATATTCTCATCAACAATCACAATATGTCCAATGCTTTTAACATTCTTGTATTTAACAATAATTCCCTTAGTTTTAAGATTTTGTTTTTTATCTAATCTAATTCTTAAACTATCAATCTTATTTTCTCCCAAGAGAACTTCATCAACCTTTCCAATATAATTCCCTTCCCCACAATAAACTTCCCTTTTAATCAAACCTTTGATGCTATTCTTAGGATGTTTATTTATTCTATTAATTTCAATTTTTTCTATAATCTTTTTTTTATAAACAAAAGCCATTAATCCAAACAATCCGATTATTAGAAGAAATCCGAGAACATTCCAATTGTTATTAACTATACTTGAGCCACCAACAACAAAACCAGTCATAGTATTTCTTCCGATAAACAAAATTCCTACTAACATAAATCCAACAAGAATTATTAAGAAAGTTTTACCCTTAATTCTTTTCAAATTTTTCTTAATCTTGCTTTTGTATTCCTTATGTGTCTTTGGCTTTCCTACTTTTTTCTTTATTATTTTAAATTTAGATTTAAATAATCTAATGATTAGCAAAATCAATAATACTGCAACTACACCTATAATTCCATAAACCAAATACATCCAATTAAAATTTTTTACAGGGAGTAAAGCACATTCTTCTTGAGATAAAACTTCAAAGGTTTCTCCTGCAACAGCAGTTTTATTCCCACTATAAGCAATTTCAGCATATAACCTGTATGTTCCTTGAGAAGCTGAATCTGGAACTTTTAGTTCTATGTTGAAGCTTGTTTCTTTTTCAACAGCTCTTGTGTCCTTGTATTCAGTAATTAATTTATTATTTTTATCAATAATCCAATAAGTCATAAAAGCATCAAGAAGTTCTACTTTAGCATAATTTTCCAATTTTACATTTGCTTTAATCTTTTTTCCAGAACAAATCTCTTTATATCCATCTTCTAAATTTAAATAAATATCAAATAAAGGTTCTGATGGGCCAAGATATTCACAAATTTGTGTTTGATTTGGCATTCCTTTTGTTCCAGTGCAATCTCCTTTATTTGCACAAATTCTTTCTTGTATCCCTGATTCTGGGCAGATAGATGGAAACCACTCTGTACATTGCCAGTCATAAGTACACTTGCTTCCTCCAGAACTTCCTCCTCCAGGATTTGGAGTTGTGGGACAAGCTCCGCAATCTCCTGGGCAAGTTGAACAGCTTTCTCCATTATTGCAAATTCCATCTCCGCAATATAAAGACGGTGTTGAAATTTCAGAGTAATTTCCAGAACCATAAATCCCTTCTCCATAGTTACCTGCAGAAACTAATGGAATTAGAACTAATATTAATGCAAAAAAAATAAGTTTTTTTTTGATTATCATCTTATACTCCCTCCTGGATTAATTACAAATTTACATCCATCTTCTTTATAAATTTCCCAATGAGAACTAGTAAAACTCATATTCGCATTCCAAGTTAGAGTTCCAGAACCAGTAATTGTAATATTATTTGGGACTATAAAATTAGTATCCCAAACACAATTATCAGAACATGTAATTGCCCAGTTTCCAGAATCTGGGGCTGTGCAAGTATTGAGAGCTATTGTGATTTTTCTTGTCTTAGTAATATTTAAATTTCCCCCGGTATCAATTGCATAAGCAGTATAATTATAATTTCCAAGATTTAAATCTGTGAAATTGTTATGTAAATTATATAATCCATTATCATAAGAGGCGTTGATCTCTTCTGGACTTAATGCTCTTGAATATATTTTGACTTCATCAATATCTCCCTTAAATAAATAACCTGCACTATTTCCTGATGCTCCTATTCTTGTAACTGCAGCACCCTTGGTTGCGGTTAATGCCTTAAAATTAGCAGAAGTTAAAGGATAATCCATTATTTCTACACCATTTACATAAACTGTTGCGGTTGTTCCATCCCAAGAGTTAACAACATGATACCATGTATCTAATTCTGCAACAATACTTGTACCTCCAGATTGATAAGTCGGTCCACTAGCACCTGCACCTATTGTTGCAGTTATGTGGTGTGAAGTTGCTTCTAACCCAATAAAAAAAACAGAACTACCAACACTGGTTCCATCATTTCTATGAAGTGGGGTTCGCCATCCACTAGGTAAGTCTGCTGTTCGTCTTATCCAAGCTTCAACAGTCATAGCATCATAATTTCCATCAGCAGTACTTCCAAGATTAATATAATCGTCTACCCCATCGAATTCCAAAGAATATCCATATTTTCCAGTTACTAAACTTTCTTCTCCAAAATCCGCCCCAGTAAAAATTCCAAAATTATCATAACTTGAATTATCATAAACACCTGATGCATTTGTATTTTCAAAATTCCAATATCCTAACAAAGAATAATTCCAATCAAAAAATGCTGAAGTATCTAATCCGTCTGTTATTGTTGTATTTAAATAAACAAAATTTTCACTTTTTGTATCTCCATCTGTAGGTGTGGGAGGTTCCCAAATTACTACTGGAGGATCTTGATCCACAATTGTTAAATCACTTGAATTTCCCCATTCACTATATGCTCCATCATATAATCTCATACCACATTTCCAGACATCCCCTGAACTAGTATTTCCAGAATCTAAAACTGCATTAAATTCATAATTATTAGGATAACTTTCATTATAATCAACAGTTAAATTCAAAACACCATCTTTATACCATCTTACTGTAACATTCATAGCATCTTCATCAATATCTAAGAGTGTATCATAACAATTTAAATCTTGATTATTTAAATTACTTCCATCAGTTGAATTAATTTCAGGAGTTGGTGTCTCTGGAGGGCCACTTACAGCAACAGTAACATTTCTTGAATCTATATTTAAATTACCTTCTTCATCCAGAACATAAGCAGAATAATTATAAATTCCATTTTCAAGAGAAGAAAAATTATGATAAAGTCTATTTGCAGTATTATTATATAATGCACCAATTTCTTCTGCACTTAATGCACGTTCCACAATCAATACTTCATCTACCTTACCTTTATATTGATAATTAGCACCATTACTGGATGCACCAATTCTTGTGGGAGTTGTTAAAGTATTATATGTTGCTAAAGCATATTCTTTGTTATATTCACCATTTAGATAAACTACAACATCAGTCCCATTCCAAACAGCAGCTATGTGCCACCATTCCCCATAAGTTGCAAGTTGTGTAGTTCTTCCTGCATACCAACCACCAGGGGCACCTGAATTAGCTCCAATAGTAGCAGTTAATAAATTATCATTACTAACACCTAACCAATATGAACTTGAACCAATCGTTGTCGAAGTTGCATGATGTAAAGCACATTCATAAGAAGGGCCATCAGCAGTTTTGTAAAGCCAAGAAGCAATCGTAAGTTCGGTAGGATTACTAACAACAACATTATCTGTTTTAATATAGTCATTCACTCCATCAAATTCTAAAGCATTTCCATATTTTCCGGTGGTTATATTTGAAGTAGTTGGTCCTCTTCCACCAAAAGTCATGAAGTTATCATAACTTGAATTATCAAAAACTCCTGTTGAATTTGTATTTTCAAAATTCCAATATCCTAACAAAGAATAATCCCAGTCAAAAAAAGCAGAAGTTTCATTATCATCGGTTATAGTTGTATTAAGATAAACCCAAGCATTTTCAGTTATATCTCCATCTGGAGGGGTTGGGGGTTCCCAAGTTATAGTTGGAGTATCAGCACTAACTAAAGCCAGAGAAAAACTAAATAATAAAAATATAAAAAAGGTTAAAATTATCTTTTTTTTTAATAATCTTTGTTTCATTTTAACTCTGGATTATTATTCCACTCCCATTATGATACATTTTAGCTGAGCAGTCTGCGGTGAAACAAAAAGTATCTGTTGTTGTAATATTTCCAGTTGCATTAATATCCCCCGCAACATCTAAATTTCCAGTCATAGCATCTCCACTAACATTAACAAATGCATTATCAGCATCACTTGCGGTTATGGCATTTTCCACACACCCAGTTATTTCAGAACACTCATCTTGTCCTGCAAGAGCACTATCGATTTCTGATTCTGTATAAAATAAACTTGTTAACCAACTCACCAAAATACTCAAAGTTCCATCATTATTCTCCATTTGAGTTTCATTAATAGTATTCAGGTTATCCCAATAATCTGATGAATTAACATTTAAATCAGATTCCTCACCATCATCTATCCAATCATCTTGATTAATATCCATATAAAGTGTATCAGCTAATGATTGATTCCAACTTGAGTTATCTCCTGTAACACTTATGCTTGCATACAAAGTGTCAGCATAAGTTTTGTTCCAATCATCTCCATAATTCACCGGAGCATAATTGTCATCAAGCAAAGTTGTCAAATCTGATTCTTCATCATAAAATATTGTTCTTGCATAACTTTCATTCCAGGATGAATTATCTCCTGCAACTCCAGAAATCTGATTATCAACATAATCTTTCATTGAATCATTAAAGATAACATCTTGTGTATCTGCATAAGCATTAGCTGGAATTGTTTGGTTGTAAGCCCAAGTGTCATAAGTTGCATTGTATGTTGAAAGCCAGCTAGCTTCTTGTGAAGTTATATAATCAAACACAGGTGTAGATTGATTGTAATCCCATTCAATTCCTGCATAAAGTGTATCAGCTAATGATTGATTCCAACTTGAGTTATCTCCTGTAACACTTATGCTTGCATACAAAGTGTCAGCATAAGTTTTGTTCCAATCATCTCCATAATTCACCGGAGCATATAAAGTGTCTGTCAAAGATTGATTAAAAGAGGAGTTTCCTCCAGAAATTCCATCAATCCTTGTGCTCAAAGAAGAATTAACTGAATTAATTAAATCTGTTTCATTATAATTATCTGCTATATTATCAATTGTATTATTTAACTTAGTTTCATTAAAGTAAATGGTGGTGGTATCATTATATAAATAATTTCCATCTGCTGTTTTTTGTGTGTCTATTCCTCCCCCCCAACGAGAATCCCCTGTGTTGTTAAATATCTCATCCCATATTGTTGGAATTTCTGGTTTGTTTGTCAAGTCATTATAATCTTTATCCCATGCAGAATAAATAGGATCAGATTCACTTGTTAAATAACTCTGCAAATCACTTATCTGCGATTCTTCAATTGTAACATTGCTCCAGTCATCTGAATAAACTTTTGAAGCATAAATATTAGTAACATACAAATTCGCCCATTTTAACAATGAACTTCCTAAATTAAATAAATTATTAATCTCTGGAAGAAAAGAGCCATTTAAATATTGATTAGTTACAGTCGCATTAAGATAGCTTCCGATTAAAGATAAATTACCATTGATTATTACATTTCCATCAATTGTTCCCCCTTCATCTTTGTCAAGATAATTAGCATCATTTGTGAACTTGCTGATTGTAACTTCTGTTAGATCTATCTTGCTTGAATTAATAGAATCATCAGCTAAATCTTCGGCACTAAGAGTTCCATCTAAAATATGGGAAGTATTTATGGAGGAAGAATAAATATTTGTCCCGTTCACCATTGTTTCATTTAATTTAACTCCATCACTACCTGCAATTTTTGATAAAAAATCATTAAGGACCGTTCCCCAATCATTTTCATCTCCTCCTATAGTTGGAAGACGAGATGCGGATACCAAACTCATCATCAATAAAATAAATATTCCAATTAAAAATAATTTACTTGCCCTCATTTTTACTTCCCTCTTTTTTTACTGCAAGCCAATTCATCACAATAGCACGAACAATCTCCGCATCACTCTCACCAAAGATATCTTGATATTCTCTCATAATTTCCATTTGTTTTTTAGTGAATGTTACCTGAACTTTTACAACTTCTTTCTTCTCTATCTTAGTTCCCATACATAGAGGAATGTTTTAAGAGTATTTAAAGATTTCTATTATAATCTAATTAGAATGTTATTAGAATATATTAAGATGTCTCAGAAATTTGACTGGCTCCGAAATCTGCTCCGCTTGATTTCTCCGCTAAAAAATCTATTAATGTAAAAAGAATTCTTAAGTTGGAGGTCAATTATTACTTCTTCTTGGGTTTATTCCAGTATGGGCTTTTACACTTAGGGCAAATAATTGGCTTTTCCTTTTTATTTCTTGGTGCCCATTCATGTCCACATCTCTCACATTTGTAACCCTTAATCTTAATTGTTATTTCTGCCATAATTAGAATTAGGATAATGTATATATAAATCTTACCTTTTAGGGTATTACCTATATAGTAATAACTTTATAGCCGAAACATTTAAATAGTTTACTTACCTTAATAAGTTATACCTAATTAGGTAAATATAAAGAGGGCTCCGAAGAGCCCTAGATTCCATCCAACGCAAATCAAATGAAATCTAACAATGTAAAAAAGAGCAAGTATAAAAAACTTTCTTGTCCTAATTGCAAATCAAAAAATATAATCAAATGGACAAAAAGAAAAACAGAAAATAGAGGATTAATTCAGAGATATAAATGCAATGATTGTGATAAAACATTTACAATAAATGATGGTTTCTTTAGAATGAGAAATCATCCCAAAAAAATAACTTGTGCTTTAGATTTATTTTATAGAGGAGTTTCAACAAGAAAAGTTCAAGAACATTTTAAGGCATTTTATCCTCATAATGCAGATCATACTTCTGTTTTAAGATGGCTTAGAAAATATTCAATAATGATTTCAAAATTCACAGATAATCTTTATCTTAATATCGGACAAGAAATTCAAATTGATGAGATGGAATATCACAGAAGGAAATTCTATAATAAAAAGGGTGTAGATAAAAATTGGTTCATTGATTGTATTGATAGTAGAACAAGATTTATGATTTCTTCTGAATATGTTAAAGCAAGAGAACAAAAAGAACTAAAATTTGTTTTATCAAAAGCAAAACAAAAAACAGGGGAGCAAGTTAAGATTGTAACTTCTGATGGACTTCTTGCTTATCCAAATGCTATTAAGAAAGTTTATGGATTTTCAAATAAAACTCATAAACTTAATGTTTATCATAATCAGGTTAATGCTTCAAAAGGTGAAGGGTTTAACATCATGATTGAAAGATTGCACAATTCAATAAGAGAAAGAACTAAAACTTTTAGAGGTTTTCATGGTTCTGTTGAAAGTGCAAATGCAATAATGAAGGGTTATGAAATATTCTATAACTTCATAAGAAAACATCAGTCAATCAAAAGATGTCCTTATGAACTTGCTATCCCAAAATTGAAACTTAATTCTGAAAATAAATGGATGGAGTTGATTAAAATGGCAAACGAATAATAAAATAAAAAACCCACAATGGAAACTTCGGTTAAAATTTCAAAGATGGAATTATATTGAAATTACCAACCGTTTATGCACCAATGAAGTAATGTAGAAAGTTTTATATAATCTATCTCATTTATTAATTTAAATTGGAGGAATCCACAATGGCTAATGAAGATAAAAAATATTCAAAACAAATTTTAGGTAAGGTAATTGTCAGTAAAGCTGGAAAGAGGTTTGGAGAAGTAGGAAATATAGTTTTTGAAACTAGAACTGGAGAATTAATCCAATTAGTATTGAAAAACCCTACAGGATTTACTGAAGGAATGGATTTAGATCGAGATAAAGATAATAATCTTTTAGTACCTTACAGTGCAGTAATAGCAATAGGTGATTTTGTTGTTGTTGCAGAAGAGGACATAATATAAATATAATTTCTTATTTTTTCTTTTTCTAATTAAATATGGCTATAAATTATAAAACTACCAAGGATATAAAAGTTCCAAAAAAGCTCATCAATCAAGTAATTGGGCAAGAAAATGCTATAAAAATAATAAAAAGAGTAGCAAAACAAAGAAGGCATCTTCTATTAATAGGTGAACCTGGAACTGGAAAAAGTATGATAGGTCAAGCTTTAGCAAATTTATTACCTAATGAAAATTTACAAGATGTTATAACTATACATAATTCTGAAGAAGAAAATTTACCTCTTATCAAATCTTTTCCTAAGGGTATGGGGAAAGATTTCGTTTTCAAATCAAGATTGAATTCAAAAGGAAAATTCAAAGGACAGACCATTTTTCTTTTTTTTATGATTATTTTTGCCAGCCTAATGCCTTGGTGGATAAGAAGGCAATATGGTGATATAATTGCAGCAGCATCTCTAATAAGTAGTATGATGTTCATAATGATTTTAATTTTACTAGTTAATTTAGGTAAAAGGACAAAGATTAGGGAAAATCCCTTACCAAAATTAATAATGGGATATCATTCTTCAAAAAAAGCACCGTTCATAGATGCAACTGGTGCACATTCTGGTGCACTATTGGGTGATGTATTGCATGACCCCTTTCAAAGCGGCGGACTTGGAACTCCTCCTCATGAAAGAGTAATTCCAGGTATGATTCATAGGGCAAATAAAGGTGTATTATTCATAGATGAAGTATCGACACTTAAACCAGAAACTCAACAAGAATTATTAACTTCATTACAAGAAAAAAAATACTCCATTACTGGACAATCTGAAAAATCTGCAGGTGCAATGGTAAGGACAGAACCTGTTCCTTGTGATTTTATATTAGTTGCTGCAGGAAATACTGAAACTGTGAAAAATATGCACCCTGCACTAAGATCTAGGATAAGAGGTTATGGATATGAAATCTATATGAATAATAATATGGAAGATAATGAAGAAAATAGGGACAAACTTGTTTATTTTGTAGCACAAGAAGTAATTAATGATAAGAAAATACCTCATTTTACAAAAGAGTCAGTCGAGATGATAATAAATGAAGCTAGAAAAAAATCGGGAAAGGCAAATCGATTAACCTTACACTTAAGGGAATTGGGTGGACTAATAAGGGCTGCAGGAGATGTAGCAAAAGAAAAGAACTCAGAATATGTTGAACCTATCCATATCGATCTGGCAAAAGAATACTCTAGAACTTTAGAGCAACAGATGGCAGATAAATATATCAAAACTAAAAAAGAATATGATGTCATAATAACTGAAGGTACAAAAATTGGAAGAGTCAATGGTATGGCAGTTATAGGATCAAATAATGCATTTTCTGGTATTATTTTACCTATAGAGTCTGAAGTAACTCCTGGTGGAAAAAAAACAGAATTTATAGCAACAGGAAATTTAGGAGATATAGCAAAAGAGGCAATAAAAAATGTATCTGCAACTATTATGAAATATTTTGGAGAAGATATAAAAGAAAAACACGACATATATGTGCAATTTCTTCAGACCCATGAAGGTGTAGAGGGAGATTCTGCATCTATAGCTGTAGCAACAGCAATTATTTCAGCACTTAAAAAAATACCAATAAAACAAAACACTGCAATGACTGGATCTCTTTCTGTAAGGGGTGATGTTTTGGCAGTAGGTGGAGTAAATTCTAAAGTGGAGGCTGCAATTGATGCAGGTATAAAAAACATAATAGTACCTAAAGCAAATGAGAAAGATATATTAATACCAAAAAACAAAATGAAAGGTATAACTATAATTCCTGTTAAAGATATAAATGATGTATTAAAAGAGGCTTTAGATTGGAAAGGAAAAACAAACATATTGAAGAAGTTAAAATAAGAAAAGCAAAAGTAACAGATATTTCTAAAATGAACGAGATTTATGTTGAATGTATATTCGATGAATTAAAGTTACAATTTCCAAAAACAACAAATTTAAGCTTAATAAGAAAATTAAATAAATATAAAAAAATAGGCAAAAAACACTAAAATGAACTTCGAAAAAGAAATTAAAAAATTATTACTAAAGGAATTCAATCTGAAAGATGTTCAACTAAGTGTTCCTCCAAACCAAGATATGGGAGATTATTCATTTCCATGTTTTTCACTCTCAAAGAAATTAAAAAAATCTCCAAATGAAATAGCTATAGAGTTTCAAAATAAATTAAAGACTACCAAAAATATAAAACAAATTAAAGCTATAGGACCTTATCTAAATTTTTATGTAAATAATTCATTACTGGCAGAAGAAGTATTAATCGAAATACACAAACAAAAGAAAAAATATGGCAGTTCTCATTCTGGAAAAGGAAAAAAGGCACTAATTGAACATACTAGTATAAATCCCAATGCTTCACCCCATGTAGGAAGGGCAAGAAATGCAATAATTGGAGATAGTATAACTAGGATCTTAAAATTTGAGGATTACAAAACAAAATCTCATTATTATGTAAATGATATCGGGAAACAAATTTCTATGTTATCTATTGCTTCAGAAGGGAAAAAAATAACTTTTGAAAATTTATTGGATATGTATGTGGATTTTAACAAAAAATTAAAAGATAATCCTGATCTAGAAAAAGAAATACTTGCAAATTTAAAAAAATTGGAAGATGGTGATAAAAAAATAAAGAAAGGGTTTAAACAAATTGTAGATGTATGTATAAGGGGACAATCAAGACTCTTTTCAGAATTAGGAATAACTTATGATGCATTTGATTATGAATCTCAATATCTATGGAATAATAAAACAAAAGATATACTAAACAAATTAAAGAAAACAAAAAAGTTATTCGTAGATGAACATGGCAGACAAGTTTTAGATCTAAAAGGATACAATCTACCTATGAAAGTGCCAGTATACGTTTTAACCAGAGGGGATGGAACTTCTCTATATTCATTAAGGGATTTAGCATATACTATAGATAAATTAAAGAAAACCAGAAAAAATAATTTTGTGGTTTTGGGCGAAGATCATAAGTTATATTTCAATCAAATGAAAACAACTCTTTCATTATTGAATTTACCTTCTCCAAAAATGATACCTTATTCATTTGTATTACTAAAAGGAGAAGACACGATAGGAAAGATGGCAACCAGAAAAGGTACAGTAGTTTTATTATCTGATTTAATGAGGGAAGCCAAAGAAAAGGCAATTAAGGCAATAAAAGAAAAAAGAGGAGATAATTACTCAAAGAAAAAAATAGAACAGTTATCGAAAGATATAGCCTATGGTGCGATAAAATTTTCAATGCTCAAGGTATCAAATGAAAAAAATGTTATATTCGATTGGAATTCTGCATTAAATTTTGAAGGGGAATCTGCACCTTATCTGCAATACACTCATGCAAGAGCGAGTAGTATATTAAGAAAGGCAAATAAAAGAATTAATACAAAAAATATCTCATTCGAATTTAAAACAGAAGAAGAGAATAAATTAATAAAATCTCTAAAACAGTTTAAAGAGATAGTAAAGAAATCAATAGATGAACAAAAACCAAATTATATTGCAAATTATTTAGTTTCACTGTCTCAAGAGTTCAATGAATTCTATCATAAACATCAAGTTATTGTAGAAGATGCAAAAATAATGGAACAAAGAATAATTTTAGTTGATTCAGTTAGACAAGTTTTAGAAAATGGACTAAATCTTTTAGGAATAAACGCCCCTTGCGAGATGTAGAAAGTTTTATAAACAATTCATAAAGTCTATTTATAGGTGAACAAATATGCCAATTATAGGATTTAATTTCGATAGAATAATAGTAGAAAGATTAGACAAGATAAAAAAAGGAATGAAGATAAAAAGTGACCTATCTATAAAAAGTCTAGAAAAAGAAGAACTAGACGTAGGTACTGCTGGAAATGTTATTAAAGTGAATTTTGATTTTTCAGTATCTTACGATCCAAATATGGGTAACATCTCATTACAAGGCCATGTATTATTTATGGAAGATCAAGCTAAAATAGATATGATCTTAAATGAATGGGAAAAATCCAAAGGATTGGAAAAAGAAATAGCTCCAATCTTGTTAAATACTATTTTAGCTAGATGTAATATCAAAGCATTAGCAATGACGCAAGAAGTAAATCTTCCGCCTCATATAAGGTTGCCAATGGTAAAACCTGGAACTAAAAAATAGTTAAAAAAAATCTTTTAAATTTTTTCTTTCTTTTTCTCTTTTTGTCGCTTCTTCCCAATCACATCTCTCGCTTCTCATAATCTCGACAATCTTAATTTCTTTATTCATATTACTATCTTTGATTAATTCATTTATATATATTTTTTAGTTCCATTATATTGTTTGGCACATATAGTTTATATCCCGATACTACACAAAAGTTAACAATTGAATTCGTCTAAATATCTAGGATAAAAAATTATTATACTTGTGACAAAAAACAAAAATATTTAAATAACAAATCTAAAATATAATGAGGAGGTGGGAGATTTGCCAAAAAAGAAAGTTAACCAAGGTTATGCAAAATTTTTAATATTTCTCGGAGGAGTGATATCTATACTATTTGCTTATTTATTATGGTATGAGATAATAACTCTTGCACAAGTATTTGCAATATTGTTTTTCATTGCAGGTATCGGAAAAGTATTATTTAGTTTAATCAGTAAATAGAAAAACGTTTAACCGAACAAGTCGTATACACGCAGGATAATAAAGAATATGCCTATAATTAGTGATAAAAACAAACAGAAGATAAAGGAACAGATCTTATTAGTCCTGTATGAAAACAATTTAAGACCCTTATTTACCTCATCCATAGCAAGTGAATTAGCAAGGGATGAGGAGTTTATTTTATATCTATTAAATGATCTAAATTCTGGAGGATTTGTTAAGAAAATAACCAAAAACTCCGACGGTAAAATCTATTTAGCGAGAAAGAGGTGGCTCCTTCATCCGAAAGTATATAAGGAATATAATAGGCTGTCAGAGATCAATTAATCTAGTTTATTCATTCGTTATTCACTCATTAAGCACTTACTAATCACTCATTAACCCTCATTATTCACTCATTAAGCACTTACTAATCAATATATATCATATTATCTGTATTATATCTACATATTATGCCATAAAATCCTATATTTTCCTGTAAAAACTCACTATTTACTAGTATTTTTTACTAATCCCTCATTCACTAAACACTCACTATACAAAATAAGCATACAGTTTTATAAATATTAGTCTATTTCTCAAATTATGTCTGAAAAAAACATAAAAAAGTCATTTTCAAAGGTCAAGGCAGATGTATCCTTGCTTTCTACTAAGATTTTGTCTATGGAATCCAAATTAGATCGAATTCTTACTATAATTAATGAAAAAGAGTCAAAAAATGAAGAAATTAAGGCTTTTAAGGTGCCTTTTACCCGAATTTGTGCTAATTCCACTGGAAATAAGGGGGTTCAATCAATCAATCAATCACTAAACAATCATTCAACAGTCAATCATTCATTAAGCGATCAATCACTAAATATTCAATCTTTAAGAAAAGATATAGAATCTAGATTTGTAACTTTAACAAATAAGGAGTTTTTAGTATTTTTAACAGTATATCAGCTAGAGGAAGACCTTGAAAGAGGAATAACTTACTATGATCTGTCTTCTAAGATTGGTCTCACTGCAGGATGTATAAGGGGGTATGTGAGTGCAATACTGCGCAAAGGATTACCTTTAATTAAGAGAAAAATTAACAATAGAACCATAACCTTACACATAGAATCTGAGTTTAGGAAGTTAGATGCAAAAGAAACTCTCACTACACTCTTTTATCACAATGATCCTAACCAAAAGAGGCTTATTTCTCGAGATTAATCGCTCACTTTCGCGATAAAACTCACCAATCTAGTTAATATAACTAATATTTTACAATAATTAACTCTCACTAGTCTTCAAAATACTATTTCTCACACTATCTTCCACAAAAAATACCTTTCTTCTACTCTTCACACTAACTCTCTCTTTGATCTCAAATCCTGCCCTTTTTATGTCATTTATGTGTCTTCTAACTGTAACTATATTTATCTTCAATTTGTTAGAAATATTGTTATAACTTAGGGGTTCTTCTGAATAAACTAATAATCCTACCACTTGTTTTTGTGCAGGTGTTAGTTCATCTATCTTTTGAACGTTCATGATTGGTTGAACTGAACGATTGAACGATTGAACGCGTTCAATTTTTGAATGATTCTCTTCGATAGGTATATGATTCTGTTCAATCAATTTACTTTCAAGTATCTTCAATCTATGGTCAAGTTCATTCAATCTTTTGTTGTGGTTGTCTTTATGGTCATCAAGATGTTCAATCCATTTCCCGACTTTTTCCATATCTGTTTTAACTCTCGAAAAAGAACTATCTAAAACTGTATGAATCTCAGAAAACCTTTCTTCAACTACCTCTTTTTTTTTAAAAAAATTAATCAAACTCATAATAAATTAATGGAAGTATTCCTTCTTAAATCTTTTGTTTATATTTCTGGTTTCAAATGTTCAAAATTTGAATGTTAATAATTTGATCAATAATAAAATTGAAGATAGAAACTGGCAAAATCTTTAAAAAATATTATATAGCAAATTTTATATACTAACAAATTCAAATTTAAACCTATAAAATTAAGGGGTGGTAAAATGCCAACAAAGAAGAAAAAATTAGTAAAAAAATTAGTAAAAAAATTAGAAAGAGATGATGAAATGAAATACAACGTTTTTTGCATAAGGCATCCAGTGAATATGGTATTACACATCATGGGACTGATAATCTTCATTTACTCATTATGGTTCCATAAACTTCAATGGGTTCCTGTAGGTATGATTCCTATATTAGTGGGACATATATATCAATATAAAAAATGGCAATAAAAAAAAGAGTGCTTGAATGGAAATGGGTAAAGAAAAATTTCTGGAATGTAGTCATGGTGATTATCCTTTGGCAGATAATGGTCTATGCAATATATTCTATTTTGAGATTATTCATTAATCTACCTCCACTAGCATAAAATTAAAGATATAATCGAAAACTTATATGTTATTGATAGTTAGTATATTCGTTGTAAAATTTTACAATATAATATATGTTAAAAACATTTAAGCATTGATTAAAAATATTTCAAACAACCTATTTTTATTTTTTTTATTGATCATTTACTTGAACAGCCACTACTAACTGTTCACAACCTCTATGATTTTCAGAAATAGAAATTCTTTTCAAATCTTACAATATTATATGATTCAAATCTTACCATAATTTTTTCTAAAAATATTTATAAATAAAATATTTTATCTTTGGATAGATATCCCAAACAACTATAGTTATTCAGAGCAGGTTGTCTAAATTCAAAGTAAGAATCATAAGCTATCTTTTATTTCTAAAATAAATCAAAATATATTCAAAAATATAAATAAAATTCTAATTTTAATAAAAATTTACAAAAAATAAGATTTATACTCAAATTATCCATAAACACCATACTTCTACCAATTCTATGGCGGAAATAGGCCATAATCACAATGTTTATAAAGAATTATTGCGTTTTTTAGGAATCTTGGAAAGAAAATAAGAGGCAATAAATGATACAAAAAAAACTAAAACCAAAAAAAACTTACAACATCTACTATCTTTCCATGGATGAATTAAATAAATTAATTGAGTCAACAAAATCCTTGAGAGATCAAATAGTTCTAAAGATTCTGGCAAGAACAGGTATGAGGAGATTCGAATTATGCAACTTAAGGGTCATGGATGTAGATTTTACTAAGAGGAGAATATTCATTCCAAAGGCGAAAGGTGGCAAATTTAGAACAGTTCCTGTAGATCGAGACACATTACAATCAATTAAATTTTACATAGGTTCAAGGCAGAATGGTAAGCTTATACAGAGTAACAAAAAAGATAATGATGGGATAGACGAAAGTAGGATCAATGCAATAGTAAAAAATACTGCGATAAGGGCCGAAATTCCCCATCCTGACCCTACAAAAAGGAATATGAACCCTCATATACTAAGACACAGTTTTATACGTCATATGCTAAAGATTGGAGTTCCACCAAATTATGTACAACAGTTAGCAGGCCATTCAGACATCAGAACAACATTACAAATGTATGGTATTCCTAGTTTTACAGATGTTCAAGAAAAGTACGATGAGATCTCAAACACATTTTATGGTGATAAAAATATTTAAGCAAAACCTATAATATTTGACCATTAAAACTTATAAGAATTGATTAAAACTTTTATCCAAATAAACAATTAAAATATTTAAGCAAAACCTAAAAATAACAGCGTTTTCAAATCCTCGTCGGAAAAACAACATTTATATACTAGTAAATCTAAAAATAGTTATTATAAAACTTAAAAAAGGAGGTGCAAAATGGGAAAAATTATTGTAAAAAACGTCATTGAAAGAAAGCCTGGTTTCTTATACTACGTTGATGGAAAAGGGAACGTTTGTGAGGCAAAAATGGCTAGAGGCGGAAAGAAAAAGAAGAAAAAAGCCAAGAAAAAATAGGCCATTTTTATTTTTTTATTTTATATTTTGAAAAACTTAGTGAGTTCTCTATTTGTTTGTTTTGGGGTAGATTGTAATTTTCTCCAACCAATTAATTCTAATTTAGACTTATTTCCACAGTTTGGACATTTTGTAGGAGACTCTATACCTGATGTATTAGACATCCATTCCCAATTACAGGAATGACATAGTATAATATACCTAATCTTTTCACCTTTTTTCAGGTTATTTGGTAGATCATAGCCTTTTTGGAACTTTTTTACTATCACAAGGAAAAGAATGATGAAAAGTGAGAGTATAATTGAAATAAAAAATAAATCTGATACAATTTTCTTAATTAGGAAGAAAGAGTAGATTAAAATGAGCCCAAAAAAATAGATAATAGTTGAACGTAATGAAATCTTTTTAATAAGTGAGTTCATAGATATAGGGGAAGTAGAAAAAATATATAAAATTACCTATTTAAGTTTGAGAGTTAATACTCTCCAATATATACACATTAAACAAGATCTAACAAAACTATCTTCTATCTAATTATGGGATCAAATAAATCGCTACTTTACTCAAAACTGCATATATCTACTTGTTTGTTGCCAAATAGTGAGCTAAGCGTTTAACCGAAAAAGTCATAGATATACAATATGCTGTTCAAGTAGACTATATAATTAAAAATAAAAAGAAATTTCACTAAAATAAATTAGTGAAAGCTTTAACCTAAATAACTAGTCTCTTTTTTTGTTTTCAAATCACTAACATTTTTGGTATTTTTCAAAAGTGACTTTATCTTATCTTCAACCTCTTCGGCTTGTTTGAGTAGAGGTTTATAATCAACTTTCAAATCAAGATATTTGTCTAATACCTTTACAACATTAGCAGCAGCCCTACTATCTGGTAATTTAGATTTAGTTTCAGCGAAGATACAGGATATAGGTACATCCTTCATTCTCAAAATTAGTGCTGCAGTTATTCCTACCACAATGCCTTCTTCTAAAGGTGGAATTTCAAGATTCTCAAACTTTTTCCAATTCTTAGGACTGTAAAAATATACTCCATCTTTGTCATTTTTCCCTAATAATCCCACTCCTTCTAAGCTAACTATTTCTCTCGCATTAATTTGTTTAGCAAGGTCTCCTATAGCCGAGGCGAGCTTCCACTCTATACCTTTAACTTCTGTGATCGCATGAACTATAATTAGATTATATTTTTTAGAATAAAATAATCCTATAGGTTCTATAATGTCTTTCCCATGTACTGCTACTACTGGATCCATTTCACTTAACCAGATCGATCCAATTCTTTCAGCATTAAGGTGATCTATTAAAAATTCAGTAGTGATTGTTCCAACAAGTCCAAAACCAGGAAATCCCTCGATGATAGTTGCATTCTTGGGCCTCTTTTTCAATTCAATTTCCATTTTAACAAATCTTAGTTACTTTAATTTAAATAATTTTCTATAATTAAAATAAGAAATTATATAAATGAGAAATTTCAAATATAGAATTAATGGTTGACATAAAACTTCTTAATTTCATAAAGGATGGGTTGAACAAAGGTTACAATCATGATGAGTTAAGAGATATTCTAAAGAAGAATAATTGGGAAGATTCAGAAATTCAAGAAGCTTTAGAAACAATTAAAAAACCAACAGAAGCTCATGCTAAACCTATTCCTATTCAATCAAAACCAAAGAGGGATGTTCTTACAAAATTCATAAAAGTTTCATTAGCAAAAGGTGCAAGAGAGCATGAGATTAGATTGGCATTACTATCAAAAGGTTGGCCTGTAGAAAAGATTAACAGATCTTTTGATAAATTAAACAAATATAAATCAACTAAACCCATTTTGAAAAAACAAGAGTATGTTGGTTATGGGGCTCCTAATGAAGGGGCAAAAAAAGAGCCAGCTTCTACTGAAGCGTCTCCTAAGGAAGAAGTAAAGAATAAAGAGCCTTCAAAAATCAATTCAAAATCAATTTTATTATACATTCTAAGTTTCATACTAGTTGCAGGAGTGATACTAGGAACTATGATGGTATTTTATTTCATGTGGGGTGTAAATCAATTTGATGGTACCTGTCCTGACATAGGTATCTGTCAAGAGATGAAAGACTCCGCAATAGAATATGCGTCTGGCAATTTATTAGTCTCTCTTATTATTAGTTTAGTGCTTGCTTTTGCAGTAGTACTAACTCATGCATTTGTACCAAATAAAGAGATACTATTGTGGATAGTAAATCTAATCTATCTATCATTTGTTTTATTTATAGCTTATCTCTGGATAAAGTTCGTAACAGCATAAACAAAAGATTTTTAAGTTTAAGATTAGCAATTCTATTCCTATTTTAAATGTGGGCTCATAACTCAGCCTGGTCAGAGTGCTTGGCTCTTAACCATGAAGTCGCGGGTTCAAATCCCGTTGGGCCCATTTTCTTTTTATCGAGAATAGGAATATTTAAATAAGACCATATCAACAATCTATATTATATTAAAAGGGTGAATAAAAAATGGTGAAAAAAATAAAATTTTCTTTAACTATGTTGCTAGCATTTATCGTTATTTTTTCTGCAATCAATTCTGATACTGTAGAAGCTAGACCTGTTACAAAAGAGTGGACAAATGTATATTGTGGAAAAGAAAGTTGCGGTTTCGATAGTTGCGAATCTAATGAGATGTGTCAAATAAGACAGCGAGAGCTCTTTCCAAATATCTTTCCGGTAATTCACCCTTCCGGAGAGGGACCTCTGAAAGCTCCAATAAATTCACCAATTAAAATAAGAAGTGTTGCAGAAACACCTTCAATTTCACCAACCTCAGAATTTAGAAAAGATGAAACTCGAAGTTTTTTTGAAAAAACTAAACAGTGGTTATCTATTCAATCAAGATGTACTCCTTCTAATTTATGTGTTAATTCCTGTGATGATGGGATAGATAATGATGGAGATAGAAATTTTGATTCAAAAACAATACAAAATTTTGCAGCAGAAGGAATTTCAGTTAGTAGACAAGAATCTGCATGTGATTCAAAAGTTCAAGATCAAAGAACAGGTGAAAGTAATTGCATGCTTTATTTCACTGAGAATATGAATAATCCGAACTTCATAGCAGAAGGTATTGGGCTATGTAATACAGAAAGTACAAGTGGATTGAAAGCAATATTGAGACCTTATACAGAAAATTGTGATCCAAATTTTAACAGAGTATCAATTTCAAATCTCGAACATATGGTTGATGGTGCAGTATTAGATAACAATGAACTTTGTGGATCATATTTTGATTGGTGCTGTGTTGACCTTGGAAGCGATGTCTATGATCCCAGTGGCACATTAGGTAGTGTAAATAATTTCAGATATCTTGGAGACGGACTTTGCCAAGGATGGTTAGATGATGAAGACCCTATGCAAGTTTGTAGGGGAGAGTATAATGCTAATCCTAGTACTAACTGTACACTCGACGTTGATGGTGGTTGGACAATATGGAACTCAGAACTATACTATAATTCTCTTTGGACAGATTCCTCAGGGACACCTCAATCTGACTGTCTTTTGACTGAAGTTGATTGTGATTGGACTGTATGGCCATTTGGTGCAGCAGAAAACTGTGAATCTGGAGATACTGCAGAAATTCCTGAAGTGGGTTTGGTAGTAATTGATTGGGAAGAAGGGTCAACCTGTTCATATGGTCAACACACAAGACAGTGTTCATCAGGTAGTTATACTTGGAGTGAATGGGGTACTTGTGATGGTGCTGTTCCTGGAGAGTATGCCCAAGAACTATCTTGTAATGATGGCGAAGATAATGATTGTGATGGATTAATTGATAGTTACGATGATGATTGTGGAATCTGTACAGTAGGAGCTGCAATAACTCAATCTTGTGGATATAATGCTATAGGGATTTGTACTATCGGAACAGAAAATGCAGACTGTGAGTATAATGCTGGAACAGGATTATGGGAATTCAATGATTGGCACAGTTGCGATGCAATAATGCCAACTACAGAAGATTGTAATGATGCGAGTTTATTAGATGAAGATTGTGATGGGACTTCAAATAGTGGAGATACTGAATGTGGAACCTGTACAGAAGGGGATGCAATAACTCAATCTTGTGGATATAATGCTATAGGGATTTGTACTATCGGAACAGAAAATGCAGACTGTGAGTATAGTGGTGGGCAATGGAACTTTGGAGATTGGCACAGTTGCGATGCAATAATGCCAACTACAGAAGATTGTAATGATGGTGAAGATAATGATTGTGATGGATTCATAGATAGTGATGAATTAAATAATCCTGATGAGACTAATGAATGTGGTGAATGTATAAGCTCTTCTCAAGACACACAAGCATGTGGTTATGATTATAATGGGGAATCTGGAGGAATAAATTATGGAATAGGTGAATGTACTGAAGGTACAACTTACTCTGATTGTGAATTTGTTGCAAATCTTTGGCAATGGTCAGAATTTCATAATGGTTTAGGTATATCTGATAATCCTACAACTTTATTAGTAAATGAAGGTTGTGGGGGATCATATTTGGGACCAGAAGAAGAATACTGTGATGACGGTTTAGATCAAAACTGTAATGAAGAAGCAGATGAAGGATGTTATGATTCTTTTAGAACATTCTTTGTTACAAATCCTTTAGATTTCCAGAACTATGATCTAGCTGAAGAAAGTTCAATAGCTTTTGATTCAACTATGGTAAATGAAGATGGTACAGGTTCTGCAATAATGGTTTACAGATCAGGAACAATAAATAAGGCCTTAAATTTTGCAAAATATGTTGGTCCTGCTGCTGCAACTTATGAGATGCCTGGTTCTGGAAGTTGTGGATATAATGAATTTGGTCAAAGGTTAGGTACATTTGAATGTTCAATAGTGGATGGATCGGATGATACTGATGGGGATGAAAATTCAATTGTTATAGATACAACTGGAAAGATACATGTTACATACACTCATAAATCAACAGGAAATATAGGTATAAAATATGCCTCCTCTATCGATGATGGACAAACTTGGACAATATCTGTTGTAGATCCTTCAGTGATGGGAACAGATTATGCCTATCCTGAGATATTTTTAGTTGGAAACATACCTCATATGATTTATACTAGAGTTTCTAAAAACACTCCTGTACCATTTGGAGAAACAGATGAAGTTTATCACGCTTGGTTAGAGGGTACTACTTGGAATAAGGAAACTATTGCAAGTGCGCCAACTTATTATGGTATGTATCCTGGTGACATGTATAGGTCCTCAGTAGATTATGATTCGACAACAGATACAATTCATGTGATCTATAAATCTCATGAATGCACCCTACCAAACTGTCCAAGGAATATATTCTACACACAAAAAGTAGGAGCTGGAACTTGGAGCAATCCTCAGAATATCCTAACAGTCAATGACGAAATATATAGGACCAGATTATCAATAAAAGTTGGAGGGGACGGAAACCTACACATAGTACACCCTCATAAAGATGTATCTGGAGATATAAGGTCTCTAAAATATGCAACCTCTACAAACGGTGGTACTTCTTGGACATACGAAGATTTGAGTACTTGTGCAGCTTACAACCCTCAATTAACTATAACTGCGGAAGGGTTACCAAGATTAACGGCATGGTCTTGGGCATGTGGTGGAGATGACTATGATCAATGGTTCTTTTACTATCTTTCAGAATCTGGATGGAATTCAGAGAGAGTAGAAGAAGGAACAAACACTGCATTATTTAATGGAGAAACTGGATCAATAACAATTGATAATACAAATAAGGTCCATACAAGTTATTTGTTTACTTCCAATGTTGGTGTAGATACCTTAAGATATGCACATATATTATAGGATCTAACCACTTTTTATTTATTATAGGATATGAATATGAAACATGAAAATATCAAAAAATACCTTTTCATAAGCTCACTAATAATCATGTTACTTCTTTTAAATTTTAATTCTATCCATTTTTCTAAAACTAGGGATATGAGTGAGCCTGTTTGGATAGAACAAGGTTGCGGACTAACTGTTTGCGGAATGAATTCTTGTGGGCATGATGAAATGTGCCAATCATCAATCTCAGAAAAAATTCCTGACTATCAAATCTATCTTCCTCCTCAAATCCCTCTCTCTCCATTGAAAGTAGAAAAAGTTTCGACTAGTAAAATTGTTCCAGATTATTTAGAGCCAAGATCTTTTTTTGTTGATAGAAAATATAGGTGTCATCAAACTCTTGATTGTATAGATACTTGCAATGATGAGGTAGATAATGATGCAGATGCAATGGAAGATTCTTCGGATCCCAGCTGTTCAGGTACAAAAGGTTCGGATAGGACTGCTCCTAGAGCTTGTCGAACTCTCTTCGACGGCAGAATTTCAGATCCAGACTTCATAGCAGAAGGTTCTGGTCAATGTCTTGATGATTTTAATCAAGAATCCTGTTTAGCACTAAATATTGGGAATGAAAAATGGACAGATATAATAAATTTGGAGTATTTGCATGCGGGTGGAGCATTAAATAATAATGGTCTTTGTAATAGTTGGTTCACAAGTTGCTGTGTACAAATAAAAGATGAAGGTGGTCAACCTACTCCTATATATAATCCTACAGGAACTATATACAGTGAAGCGGATGAAAATTATATTGATCATTTCAAATACTGTGGAGACAGTTATTGTCAAGGGTGGAATGCAGTTCAAACAATAAAGCTTCCTGACTGGTTTATTGAATCTGGAACTATTTTTATGGGCGAAACTTTTAATTCGTGTCACTGGACTAATATTGCAGGAACTCCTGATGATTCTTCTGATGATTTTGTTGAATCTGATTGCAACATAGAACCCTATAGTTGCACTGTAACTGATAATCCTGAAGGGATGCTACAATACTTTCCTCCAATAGGGAATCTATATCTAAGCAATATTACAAATGCTCATGTAGCGACTTCAGCAGGAAGTTATGATTACAGAGTCTATTGTTCTTATGCATACTATTTCATGTCTTCTTCTCAGGAATTTGATTTTTTAAGAATAGAATCGACTGGAGAAAATGCCCATATCGAGTCTACAGATCATTCAAGTTATGGATATACAGATTACAAAATAAACACAGAAGGGGATTGTTTTGTTTATGATCAACCAGGTGATTGCCCTGCAGATACGGAAACTCAATCATTCTGCGTGATCGCACTATCTGATGTAACAAATGCCCATGTGGCAGATTGTTCAGAAGAAACATATGACTATAAATTATGTTGTAACTATTAATATTCATTAGAAAATTATTTAAACAAAAGAAACGAATTTAGAAACAATGAAAAAAAGAGGTATATCTCCACTAATAGCTACAGTTCTGATAGTCGGGTTTACTATACTCCTAGCAGTAATAATTATTTCTTTTATAGGTTCTGAAGCAGATTCACAAATTAATCAAACTCAAACCACCATAAATATTCATACCACTAATTTAGATTTTGATTTTGAATGTACAAATATAATCAATGTAACAAGTGGTGAAAATAATACAGAACTCTTAGTAATAAATGATTATAATGGTAATTTGGATTCAGTTGTTATATTATTTGGAGATGGATCAATATATCATAATGCTGTTAACCTCTCTGCCTTTGAAAATAAATTAATAAATTATACAAACATTTCTAGCTCAGAAATTGAGATTATTCCTCAAGTTATTATTGATGGAGTTTTACAAGGTTTAGAGTGGGAAGCGAAAACAAAAACTTGTTCAGAGAGTATTCTACTCTCTACTCCAAAATGTAATGATACTATAGATAATGATGATGATGGATATGGCGATGAGGATGATCCTGACTGTTTAGATCCTCTAACTGGAGTATATAATTCTAGTTTAGATAATGAGTGGATAACAAGGTCATGTGATAGCTGTGCTGATTGTGAAAGTGATATGAAAACTCCATCACTTTGGTCAAGTTATGATACTAATGAAGTAGTTTTGATGAATGATGATTCAGTTGAGAATGCTTGTATTACTCTAACTATAACTGAAAGTAATTCTGTAATAAATTGTAATGGAAAAACTATCTCTGATGGGACAGTAGGACTAAATCTATTAGGAACTACAAATGTAACTGTAAAGAATTGTTCAATCAATGATTTTGAAAGTGGCGCTATAATGGTGACTGGCGCAATAGATACTACACTAGAGGATATAATAATAATTGACAATATTGCAGGGTTAACTTCTCAGATTCTAGTATCTAATAATCCTGGCGGATATTTAAAATTAAATAATATTGAATCCCTAAACTCTTACCCTATATTAATTTGGTTTAGTTCTCTCGGATCAATAACTAATCTAGAACTAACAAATGTGAACTCCTGTACTGCTACATACTCTGATTTATTATGCTCTAGTCCTATAGATCCAACTATCTTAACTGCTGATACATCAAACTATTTTGCAGACATAGGTACTTGCGGACTTACAGCAGGCGAACATTATACTACATGCTAATCTTAATAATATAAATAAAAAATTTCTAAAAAGAATTAAAATTATAACTTATCTCTTATACGTTCTATATGTCCTGCAATTTCTTCACCAGAGTCAGTCAACTTAATTGTTTTGATTCTACCTTCCTTAACGAAAGATACAAGTTTATTCTTTTCCATCTCTTGAAGAATCTTAACAGCATGGGAGTAAGTACAATCTACTTCCTTAGCAATTACAGATCCATAACGATTTCGATTACTAGTTTTCAAAGCTAGCAGTATCATTGCTGGCTTTTTCCTAAAAAATACTTCAAAAATTTCTTTCTTTTTCATTAATAATCCCACCTATGATAGTAACAGTCACAAATATATTTTAAAGGTTTACCTTTTTGAAAATACCTTTTGCAGTATATACTTTTAATCATCTAAAAGGGGTATAACAAAAGCTTTATATAACTATTTTTTTATGCATAAATTATGCTTGACATAAATACTATAAGATCTAGTCCAGACATAGTAAAAGACTCGCTAAAAAAGAGAGGACAGGAAGAAAAAATAGAGTGGGTCGATTTAGTTCTAAAGAATGATAAAAAATGGAGACAATTAAAACAAAAAGCAGATCGTCTTCGAGAAAAAAGGAATAAAGTTGCAGAATCAATTAACAAATTAAAGAAACAAAAGAAATCTGCAGAAGAAGCAATAAAAGAAGCTAGAGAACTTCCTCCTAAAATAACAGAGATAGAAAATGAGATGGATGAAATAAAAAGTGAACTAACTTCTTATCTATACAGGATACCAAATATTCTTCATGAGTCAGTTCCTATAGGGAAAGATGGGGAAGAAAATGTCCCTTTTAGATTCCATAAAGAACCAAAGGTGCCAAATTTCGAGTTAAAACCTCACGGCCAATTAGCAGAAGAAAGGGGCTTAGCAGATTTCAAAAAGGCCTCAAAAGTTGCAGGTGCAGGATTCAATTACCTAAAAGGAGATTTAGCACTATTAGATTTAGCACTACAAAAGTTTGCAATAGACGAACTAATAAAAAAAGGATACAAATTAATCACGCCACCCCTTATGTTAAATAAAGAATCATATGAAGGCACTACAGATTTAGCAGATTTTGAAAAAGTAATGTATAAAATAGATAAAGAAGAATTATATTTAATAGCAACATCAGAACATCCACTACTTGCATTACATTCTAATGAAGTGATCGATGAAAAAGATTTACCTCTTAAATATATTAGCCTATCTCAATGTTTCAGAAAAGAAATAGGTAGTAGAGGAGTAGATACAAAAGGTTTATTCAGAATGCATCAATTCAATAAAGTTGAGCAAGTAATAATATGTAAACCTGAAGATTCTTTGAAATATCATGAAGAGTTAGAAAAGAATTCAGAAGAATTATACAAAAAGATGGGAATCCCATTCAGAGTAGTAAATGTTTGTACTGGAGATATGGGCATAGTTGCTGCAAAGAAATACGATATAGAGGCATGGTATCCAAGAGAAGAAAAATATGGGGAAGTAGGTTCCTGTTCAAACTGTACAGATTATCAAGCAGTAAGAGGGAATATAAAATACCAAGATGGTCAAGATAGAAAATATGTACACACATTAAATAATACTGCAATTGCAACATCCAGAGCAATGAGAGCAATTTTGGAGAATTTCCAAAATCAAGATGGATCAATTTCAGTACCTAAACCATTAAGAAAATATATGGGAAAGAAAAAGAAAATATGAGGGGAAATTAAGAATGGATGAAACAAAAGAACAAAACTTGTATGGGGAAAAAGGGAGAGAAGAAGCTGGAGATGGTGATGAAATTAATGAAGCTGAAGAAGGTTTCATGAAAGGTTATGATGAGGAATCAAATCCTTCAGAATGTGCTAACTGTCACACTATTTTGGAAGATGAGTTCGTAGAAGAAGATTTCGAAGGTTCGACCTATCGATTCTGTTCCGAAGAATGTGCAAGAAAGTTTGAGATTAAAAAAGAGCACATTTAATTTTTTTATTTCCAAAACATTTTTAAAACTAGTTTCCAAGAGTTTCTTTTAATGGTAGAGCTAATCATCACTGAGAAACCTGCACAAGCACAAAAAATAGCAACAGCTTTAGCAGATACAAAAGCAATAAAAACTACGAAGAATAAAGTTAGTTATTACGAATTAAAACATAAAGGTAAGAACATTCTTGTTGGCTGTGCAGTAGGTCATTTATTTGGTTTGGCAAAATCTAAAAATGCAAAGAAAGGTTATCCTACATTCGATATCGAGTGGAAACCAAAATATGAAATCGACAAAGGTGCAGATTATACAAGGAAATATGTTAAAGTTCTAGAACAATTATCAAAAAAGGCCGATAAATTTATTGTAGCTACAGACTATGATGTAGAAGGTTCAGTCATAGGGTATAATATACTAAAATATATTTGCAAGCAAAAGGATGGGAAAAGGATGAAGTTCTCCACTCTAACTAAAGATGAATTAATAGAGTCCTACAAAAAAGCAACCAAACATTTGGACTTCCCTCAAATTCATGCAGGTCAAACTAGACATACATTAGATTGGTTTTACGGAATCAACATAAGTAATGCACTAATGACTTCTATAAAAAATGCAACAAAAAGATTTAGATTGATGTCTACGGGCCGTGTTCAGGGGCCGACACTAAAAATCATAGTAAAGAGAGAAGCAGAGATAAGCAAATTCAAACCCAAGAAATATTGGGAGATCCATTTAGAAGGTAAACTAAACAAAACAAAAATTTCTGCAAAACACAAAAAAGGAAAGTTCACAAAAGAGGCAGAAGCAAAAAAGGCTTTAAAGAATACAAAAGGAAAAAAGGCAATAGTAGAAAGTATAAAATCTAGTGAAAGATTAATACAACCACCAATTCCTTTTGATCTAACTTCATTACAGATTGAAGCATATGGAAAGATAAACATCACACCTAAAGAAACTTCAAAGATTGCTCAGGATTTATACACTTCTGGATTAATATCATATCCTAGAACAAGCTCACAAAAATTGCCAACTTCAATAGGTTATAAAAAAATTCTAAAAAAACTTTCAAAGAAAAAAGCATTCACAAAACATTGTGAAGATCTTTTAAAAAAGAAACAGCTTATACCAAATGAGGGAAAGAAAGAAGATTCTGCACACCCTGCCATCTATCCTACAGGTGATCTAGCAAATCTTTCGGGAAAATCTCTAAAATTATATTCCTTAATCACTAGAAGATTTCTATCAGTATTCGGAGATCCTGCAAAGAAAGAGATTACAACTGTCACAATAGATGTAAATGATGAAAAATTCAAACTATCTGGTTCAAGAATACTGGAGCAAGGATGGTATGAACTATATGGTGAGTTCTCGAAATCAAAAGAACAACTTCTTCCTAAAATAGAAAAAGATGATGAAATAAAACCAAAAACTATCAAATCAGAAGAAAAGGAAACCTTGCCTCCGAAAAGATATACTCAGGCATCAATAATCAAAGAGATGGAAAATTTAGGTTTAGGAACAAAAGCTACTAGGGCTATGATGGTTGACGCATTATATCAAAGAAAATACATTGACGGAACAAAGCTAGAAGCAACACCATTAGGAATAACTCTAATTCACACTCTAGAAAAATACTCTCCAGAAATAATTGACGAACATCTAACAAGAGAGATAGAAGATGATATGCAGGCAATAAGGGAAAAGAAAAATACTAGAGACAAAGTAATAGCTAAAACCAAGAAATCACTAATAAAAATTCTAAAGAACTTTAAAGATCATGAAATGAAAGTTGGGAAGGCGCTCTCAAAATCTACAGAAGGAGAAGATATAATTGGAGACTGTCCAAAGTGTAAAAAGGGGAAGTTAAGATTACGGTTTGGGAGATTTGGTCCATTTATCGCATGTGATAGGTACAAGGAAGGTTGTAAAAATACTTTCGGAGTCCCAAGAGGAAATTTAGTTAAGAAAACTGACAAAATTTGTGAAGAGTGCAAACATCCAAAAATATTACTAATAAGAAAAGGTAAGAGGCCACAAGAACTTTGCATAAATAAAGAATGCCCTACCAAAAAACCTTCTGTAAACCTAGAAGGTGAAAAATGTCCTAAGTGCGAAGACGGTAAATTAATCCTCAAAAAAGGGATTTATGGATCTTTCTTTGCATGCGAAAATTATCCTAAGTGCAAACATATAGCAAATCAAGAAAAATAATTATTTCTCTATTTTAGGAATTATCAAAGACTCAATAATTGCATCAAGAAGAGTTTCATTCCCGTCTTGATACTCAAATGGACCTAAGGGTATACTAGCACCAGCTTCATCATATCTTCCTCCACCACCAAATTTTCCTGCGATAGTTTGAGCGTTTAATTTACTAGCCTCTCTAGCTTTTATGGAAATTGCAATCCTATCTTCAATTATAGCAAAAGCTATTCCTGCCTCAACACCCTCTTCAGCCATTAACTCTCTAGCAAGAACTGATATAGTGTCTCTATTACTCTCAAGAAGATGGCCTGCACAACTTATACTATACACTCCAATCCTCTTTCTATTAGATAGTCCTCTCCCTATACCTGATTGCATCTCTCCAGAACGAGAAGGCCTCATAATTTCGTCCAGAGTATTTCTATTAACACAACTATGGATTTTTGCAAGAGCAAGATAATCTTTAGTTGTGGCCTTTTTCAAATTATTAGTATCAATTAAGATTCCATGCTTCAAAGCAGTTGCAAGAATCTCATCGCTAGGTTCATCCTTATCAAAATTTAAACCATATGCCTCAAGATATTCTATAGTCATTGTAGAAGTAGATCCAACCTCATTAGAAGGTCTAACATCAGCAAAATCATAATTAGAAAAATCCTCTTCTAGACTAGGATCAAAATGATGATCTATAGCAAAGTTAACTTTTTTATTATCTGGTATAGTCAAGTGCCTACCTTTTATTGAAGCATCAAGAACAAATATTTTCTTATAATCATCAAACTTCACACTATCAAACGGAATTATTCTAGATTCATAAACCGAATCTAATTTCTTAAGAAGTGAAACATTCTCATGATGGCTAATCGCTCCACTATAGAATATATCTGATTCAATACCAAATCTCTCTTTCAATATTTTTTCTTTCCATACATAAGAGCTAGCAATCGCATCCCCACAAGGATAGTCATGTGCACCAATTAAGATTTTACCATTAAATTTACTAAGAATTCCTTCTAATTTTGTAGTCTTCTCAGAATCAAAAAATAATTCCTTCTTTTCTTCTTCTATATTAATATTCATTTTTGGTTTTCCCTTCTTTCTTAAACCTACAAACTCTCCAATTTTATCGCCAAATCGATCATACATCTTACTTTTAGAACAAGAAAAAGAATTATAAAGCTTTTCAAATATGGGATTCTATACCTTTTTCAACTATTTTATAGGAAAAGTTCCCTTCTTTCGCAGGTTTGAGACGTTTTAGAGTAATATGTTTAGTTTCAGAGACATCTAATCTAATTATATTATTAGACCAATGATTTACTATCTCTCCTCCAGCCATCTGGATTATCCCACTTTTAAAATTTTCAAAAACATCATTCGTAATGATTACAGGAACTCTTTCAGAAATCTCTTTCAAAACTCTAAGCTGACTATTCATCATTTTTCTAGCTAGATCAGATTTACTACTTGATAAAGTTCTATAATAAAAATTAAAACCATCTACAACAATCAAAGAAAACTTCTTTTTTTCAATAATTCTCAATAAGTCTTTGACTTTTTTTTGTTGATGAGTGAAACTCTTAATTTTCAAAACAAAAAGATTATCTAAATGGTTTTGTAAACTCTCTCCATTAATCTGTTCTAATCTAGAGAGATTGAAATCATTCTTAACATCAAAAAAGAATACATTCTTTTCATCCTTTAACTGTTTTAGAACAGCCATTAGGCTCAAACAGCTTTTTCCAGAGGTGGGAAGTCCATATATTGAGCTAATGCCTGAGTATCCACCTTCAAGAAATTCATCAAGTTTAGAGTTACCACTTCTTATTTTCATAAATTCATAAAACAACCAAAATTTAAAAGATTATTGAATAATCTAAAATTATAAAAACTATAAGCAACTCCTACTTTTAAAATGGGAAAGGCAGTAAGAGAAATGTTAGAACACGACAGAAGATTAACAGACATTCTAAATTCTGAAATAAGACATGAGATTCCAGGGATTCAAACAATATCCAAAGAGACCCAGTTTTGGAGAGAAGGCAAATTAGTAGCAGAACCAGATGGATTAATCTGGGACGGTAACACCCTATATATCTTGGAGTACAAATGTAGTGAGAAAGGGTTAAGAAAGGCACAAAGGCAAGTAGAAACCGCTCACGATTATATTAAGAATGACTTGGGAATATTCGTTCCTTGCGAATACCTAATCAAATACGGCTAAGATTATAGAAACTTTTATATATCTTCTGTATATACACGATGTATATACAATGAAAACTATATCACATGCAAAAGTTCTATGTCCAGAATGTGACAAAGAAACAGTAAAGAGGTTTGAAGTAAGGCAGGGGTTCAAATTAAACTTTTTTGAATGCCCTAATTGTTCTGAGAGATTTTATGATTCTTCAGAGATTAAGGAATTTGAAGAGTTTAAAAAATTAAGAGAAAGAAGATTTGATGTAAAACTTCGAATGGTGGGTAATTCATTTTCAGTAACTATACCTAGAGAGATAATTGAATTTGAAGAAAAATTTGCACAGATGGAAAAAGAAATGGACACTATGATGAGGTTAAGTTTAGATGAGCCTGGTAAAATAAGATTGAGGTTTAGAAGATTATTGGAGAAATAAAATGGCGAAAGAAAAAATATCAAAATTAAGAGTAATGGAAGCACTACAAGAAGAAGCTTACAAAGGAATTGTTAGAGTAGATTCATCAATGATGAAACAGGTAGGAGTAAGACCTGGTGATGTCATAGAAATAATAGGTAAGAAAAAAACTGTAGGTATTGTAGACAGGGCATACCCTTCAGATGTCGGTGAGGCAATAATTCGAATGGATGGTATCCTTAGAAGAAATGCTGGAACAGGTATCGGAGAATTAGTCCATATAGTTAAGGCAGAAATAAAAGAAGCTAAAAAAATCACGATAGCTCCTGCACAACAAGGACTTATGGTTCAAGCAGATCCAAATATGTTCAAACAGAGCTTACTGGGTAGGGCAATAATCAAAGGAGATATAATATCCTTAGGTGGGGCAAAAAGAAGGAGAACAACTTTCTCTGGCAGTCCTTTCGAAGACATTTTTGATTCTGTATTCCAAGGTATGATGCTTGGTAACTTAGGAAGTTTAAAATTTGTAGTTGCAGAAACAAATCCAAATGGTCCAGTAATAATAACAGAAAATACAGAACTTAAATTGAGCCAAAAAGCTATAGAAGTTTCTGAAGATGGAAGTTCATTAGTCCCGGATGTAACTTATGAAGATATCGGAGGTCTATCTGAAGAGATAAAGAAAGTGAGAGAGTTAGTAGAATTACCTATGAAACATCCAGAACTTTTTGAGAGATTAGGTATAAATCCTCCAGCAGGTGTTTTAATGCACGGTCCTCCTGGAACTGGTAAAACTCTTCTAGCAAGAGCTGTTGCAAACGAATCTGAAGCAAATTTTGTTGTAATAAATGGTCCAGAAATAATGAATAAATTCTATGGTGAGTCAGAGAAGAAAATAAGAAAGATTTTCGAAGACGCTGCAGAAAAAGAACCTTCAATAATTTTTATTGATGAAATTGATGCTATTGCTCCAAAACGAGAAGACACTAAGGGAGAGGTAGAGAGAAGAGTTGTAGCACAACTTCTAGCAATGATGGATGGATTGAATAAGAGGGGAAAAGTTGTAGTAATTGGTGCAACAAACCGTCCAAATGCAATTGATCCTGCACTAAGAAGGCCTGGAAGATTTGACAGAGAATTAGTATTTGGAGTTCCAGATGCAAAAGGTAGATTGGAAGTACTAAAAATCCACACAAGAAATATGCCAATTACAAAATCTGTAGATCTAGAAGAATTAGCAAGATCAACCCACGGATTTGTTGGGGCAGATCTAGAATCTTTAGCAAAAGAGGCTGCAATGAATGTATTAAGAAGAAATATTCAAGATTTCAATTTAGAAGAGGGCAAGGAGATCCCTCGTGAGGTTTTGGAAAAACTAAAGATTACTGGGGAAGATTTCAAAGAAGCAATAAAGGTAGTCAGACCTTCGGCAATGAGAGAAGTCTTAATTGAAACACCTAATATTAAATGGGAAGATATAGGTGGCCTAGAAAAAATAAAGGCCGAATTAAAAGAAACTGTAGAATGGCCAATAAAACACGCGAGTTCATTTGAAAGATTAGGAATCAAACCTCCAAAGGGTATATTAATTTATGGACCTCCTGGAACAGGTAAAACTCTTCTAGCAAAAGCTGTTGCAAATGAAGCAGAAGCTAATTTTATCTCAATAAAAGGTCCAGAATTAATATCTATGTGGGCAGGAGAATCTGAAAAAGGAATCAGAAAAATATTCGAAAAAGCCAGACAGGCTTCTCCTACAGTTGTATTCTTTGATGAGATAGATTCAATTGCAGGCAGAAGAGGAAATGAATCAGGTTCTAAAGTAACAGAAAGAATGGTCAATCAATTACTGTCTGAAATGGACGGTTTAGAAGAAATGAATGATGTTGTAGTAATAGCGGCAACAAATAGGCCTGATATTTTGGATCCTGCACTACTGAGACCTGGAAGATTTGATAGGATAGTTATGGCCCAGATACCTGATGAAAAAGCTAGAGAAGAGATTTTTAAAGTTCACACAGGAACTATGCCTCTTTCAGAAGATGTAGATATTAAAACACTTGCAGCAGAAACAAAAGGATATACTGGTTCAGATATAGAATCTATTTGTAGGGAAGCAGGAATGTTAACTCTAAGGGAAGATCTTTCTGCAAAAGAAATCTCTATGAAAAAATTTAATGAAGCCTTGAAAAAAGTAAATCCTTCCATAACTGAAAGAGATATAAAAACTTATGAGGAAATAGAGAGTAATTATCTAAGAACTGCAAGAGGTGCAGCAATTAGAGATGCCCAACAATATATGGGTTAAATCTCTATTTTTTTTATTTCTTCTATTTTTTTTGTTTTATTTATTTCCTCTCTTAATCTTGCACTATTTTTTAGACCTTTAGTAAATTGCACCACATGATTCTTAATATAACTAAATTTAATATCGTATTTCTTAGCCAATTTTAAGTATTCAGAAACAATTTCCACTTTATTGGATTCATCATAACTTCCTTTCTTAAAATAATCAACACACTGCCTGAAAATATATGGATTCTTGATAGCCTCTCTGCCAATCATAACATAATCACAACCACTCTCTGTGATCATTCTATCTACATCCTTAGGAGAACTAATATCTCCATTACCTATCACAGGTATATTAACTGCGTCCTTAACTTTTTTAATCAAATCCCAATCAGAATCTCCACTTCTAACCTGGGATCTAGTTCTGGCATGAATGGTTATCATACTAGCGCCCTCTTCCTCAATTATCTTAGCAATTTCAACAGCATTGATATTATTTTTATCCCAACCCGATCGAATCTTGATAGAGACAGGTTTCTTACTATTTTTGACCAATGTCCTAACAATTTCTCTAACTTTTTCAGGATCTTTCAATAGGGCAGAACCTGCACCAGCATCTACAATTTTGCTCATCGGACAACCCATATTAAAATCTATAATGTCCACTTTATCTTGAACAACTTTGACAGCCTTTTTTATCTCATCAATTTTAGTTCCGAATAATTGGATTGCAATAGGTTTCTCACACTTCTGAATATCAAATAGCTTCAAAGTATTCGCATTTCCTCTAATTAATGCTGCACATGAAATCATCTCAGTATAAGTTAAACCAGCACCATAATTTGAACAGAGAATTCTAAATGCCGAATCATTTATTTCAGCCATTGGTGCAAGAAAAACTTTAGTTTTAAACTTCATTTTGTAGTAACGCTCTCGCCAACAATCAAACTATGTTCTGTTTGGGCAACCATTCCTCTTTTCCTTTCAACTAATCTAGGATATTGGTAAATCGCACCAGCCCTCTCAAGAAGGGTAAAAGCCATATTTACTCCTCTGAATTTTTTTGTAAGCCATCTCTTAGCAAAGGGAAGGCCATTATATTCAGTTTCAATATATGTAAGTATCTTTCTAGAATTCATATCTCTAACAGGTTTTTTACCTTTAAATAAATAAATTTCTGAACCTGCTCCTTCAACAACAGTCCCTTCTCCGTCAGTTGCAAAAGGTTCAATTGCAATATGTTCTCCAGCTTTTAGTTTTGTAGTATCACCATTATTAAAATTAGGTATTGAAGGTGAAGTGTGTACAGAATATGGTGCCAATCCATGACCTCCAAGATTTTTAATAGGACTAAATCCTGCAGCTCGAATTGTTTTACTAATTGCATCACCTATCTCTCTAACTTCTACTCCAGGTTTAGCTAATTCAATTGCTGCAGCCAAAGCATCTTCTGAGGCCTTAACCAATTCACTATTATTTCCAAGATCAATAGTGCAGGCAGTATCACCAATAGCACCATTAACATGGACTCCTACATCTAACTTAATCAGATCGCCTTCTTTAAATTCAGTTTCATCACCAACTGTTGCATTATAATGTGCTGCAGTACTATTAATTGAAAGTTGCGCAGGGAATGCAGGTTTTCCACCAAGTTCAAAGATTTTATCTTCAATTTTTTCAGTAACTTCTAATAGGTTAGCTCCAACTACCACTAGACTTCTCCCATACTCTCTAGCCCCTTTAGCTATATCTCCTGCTTTAATCCAGTCATTCATATATCTTTCAGGAGAGTAAACCTTTAAAAATATAACTACCAAAAGAATACTATGAAAGGTTTCATAATATATCCTGGTTCTAGAGTTATTGAAGGGGTGCCATGTGTTTTGTTATACGGTCGTTTAGAAAATGGTCAATCCTTTCTAACTATAAATAAGTTTAAACCATATTTCTTCATAGAGTCTAAAAATCTTAAAAAAGCGAAAAAATTAGGAGATTTTGAAGTAGAAGAAACAGATCTAACAAACTTCAAAAAAGAAAAAGTAACAAAATTAATTTTAAATCATCCAAAAGATATCTCTGAATTAAAATCAATATTAGAATCTGAGAAAATAATTACTTATGAAGCAGATATAAGGTATCCTATAAAATTTTTGATAGATAACAAAATTCAAGGTTCTTTAGAAATTGATGGAGATTATGAAACTTCGGATACAATAGATAGAATCTACAAAAATCCAGATATTTCTAAAACTGAATATGTGCCAAAGAATCTAAAGATACTCTCTTTTGATATAGAAACGGACAAAAAAGCAAAAACATTATACTGTATCTCTTCTTACTCAAAAGATCATAAAAAATCTTTCATAATCTCAAAAAATAAAGTTGAAGGTGCAGAAATATTCAAGGATGAAGAAGATTTATTAGAAGCATTCCAACAAGATATAATAGATTTTGATCCAGATATAATTACTGGATGGAATGTAGTAGATTTTGATTTTAAATTTTTAAGAGACAAATTTAAGAAATACAATATTCCCTTTATCTTAGGGAGAGATAATTCTATTTCAAAATTAAGATTAGAATCAAGTTTTTTTAGAACAAGTAAGGCAGAAATAGCAGGAAGAGTTGTTTTAGATGGCCTTGACCTAACAAGATCATCATTTGTAAAATTAGAAAACTATAAACTAGATACTGCTGCAAAAACTCTTTTAGGAAAAGGCAAGTTAATAGATTCGACAGGAAAACAAAAGTATCAAGAAATAGATAGGTTGTTCAAAGAAGATAAAAAGAATTTAATAAAGTATAATCTACTTGATTCAGAATTAGCATATAGGGTAATCACGGAGGCAGATTTAGTTGATTTAGCAATCCAACGTTCTATTTTAACTGGAATGTCTTTAGAGAGAGTAAATGCATCTATAGCCTCACTAGACTTCTTATACTTACAGAGAGCAAGAGATAAAAAATTAGTTTGTCCTACTTCGGCGAATGGAGAGAGGGGAGAAAGAATAAAGGGAGGTTATGTAATGGAATCACTTCCCGGAATTTATGATAACATAATTGTACTGGATTTCAAATCTCTATATCCTTCAATTGTTAAAACATTCAATATAGATCCATCTAGCTATCATGAGAAAGAGCAAAAGGGAGATATAGAATCTCCAAATAAAGCACATTTTGCAAATGAAGATGGAATCCTACCAAATATAATTCAAGAGTTGTGGATAGAAAGAGAAAAATCGAGAAAAAGCAAAAACGAACTATCTAGATATGCAATAAAGATTTTAATGAATAGTTTTTTTGGAGTTTTAGCAAATCCTTCCTGTAGGTTTTATAATATTAATTTAGCAAATGCAATAACCAACTTTGGTCAAGATTTGATAAAGAAGACTGCAGAACAAATAGAAGAGAGAGGATACAAGGTAATTTATTCAGATACAGATTCAGTATTCATAGATACAAAATTAGATTCTTACAAACAATCAGAAAAAATAGGAAAAGAATTAGAAAGATCTGTCAATGAGTTTCATGATAAACGAATAAAAAGAAAATACAAGCGTGAGAGCTCACTAGAATTAGAATATGAAAAATGTTATTCGAGATTCCTTATGCCAAAATTAAGAGGGAAGGAAACAGGAGCAAAAAAGAGGTATGCTGGCCTAATCATAAAAGATGGAAAAGAAGAGGTACAATTTGTAGGATTAGAAACTGTGAGGAGCGATTGGACGAATGCTGCAAAGAACTTCCAAAAAAAACTATATGATAAAATCTTTCATAAAGAAGATCCTACTCCCTTCATAAAAAAGTATGTCGAAGAAATACTATCTGGAAATCAAGATAAAAATCTAGTCTACAGAAAATCGATAAGAAAGGATTTGAAAGAATATACCAAAATTACTCCTCAACACATAAGGGCGGCAAGAAAATTGAAAAAGTTAGAATCTAATATAATAGAGTATTACATAACTACAGATGGGCCAGAACCTATACAAATTTTAAAACACGATATTGATTATGATCACTACATTAAGAAACAAATAAAACCTATTGCTGACTCAATTCTACAATTCTTTGATATAGATTTTGAAGAAATAATAAGTGGGAATAAACAAACTACATTATTTGGGTTTTCATAACTTTTATATAATTTGAATATTAATCCTTTTTATGGGAGTAGCAATTTCAGAATTAATAAAAAAGGATGAGATTTCTTTTGATCAGTTAAAGGGAAAAAAACTATCAGTAGATGCATCCAATGTAATCTATCAATTTCTAGCATCAATCAGACAGATGGATGGAACTCCTCTAATGGATTCTAATAATAATGTGACTTCTCATATAATGGGCCTTTCAACAAGGATACCTAACCTGATGGAGAAAGGAATAAAATTATGTTTCGTTTTTGATGGCGAACCTCCCGAATTAAAGGCTGCAGAAAGTAAAAGAAGGAGAGATCTAAAAGCTGTTGCTGCAGAAAAATTAGAGAAGGCAAAAAAAGAGAAAGATATAGAAGCTATGTCAAAATATAGCAGACAAACAATCAAATTAACTAAAGACATTAAAGATGAATCAATGGAGTTCATAAGGGCTCTAGGTTTACCAGTCATTCAAGCACCTTCAGAGGCAGAAGCACAAGCAGCATATATGGCAGAAAAAGGAGATGTTTGGGGAACTCTGTCTCAAGATGTGGATGCATTACTCTATTCAACTCCAAGATTGATAAGGAATTTAACAGTTTCACAAAAACGAAAAGTTCGTGGAAATTATATCAAAGTACTTCCAGAAATAATCAACCTAAAAGATACTCTTGATAGTTTAGGAATAAATAATGAACAGCTATTAACTCTATCAATATTAGTTGGAACAGATTATAATATCGGAGGGGTAAAGGGTATAGGTCCAAAAACTGGACTAAAATTAGTAAAAGAACATAAAACTATAGAAAAAGTCTTTGAGAACGTAAATGCAGATTTTGATTGGAAAGATATATACAATACTTTCAAAGAGATGAAAATAAAAAAAGATTATAAGATAGAATGGAAATCTCCGGATCAAAATAAGATCAGAGAAATCCTATCAAAACATGATTTTTCTGAAGAGAGAATAAATAGATTATTAGAAAAATTAAAACCAAAAAAACAAAAGAATTTAGACAATTGGTTCTAATGCTTTATCTCTTATTACAAGTAAAAATTCTTTATAGCTTCTAGCATTTTTAATAATATTATCCCATTCATCCATACTAACTTCATAAGGTTTTTTGGCGTTTAGGAAACTTACTATCTGATCTATATTACTTAGGTACGCATTAAAATCATCACCATATCCTAAGTTAGATACGGCCTTAACTAGTTTATTATCTATACCTTTCCTAATATCTTTTATGTAATTTTTAGCTTTTTTTGGATGTTTTGCCAGGTTTACATTAAACAAAGGATTGATCTTTTTAATTTTTTCATCTAGTAATTTCACAACAATCTCATTTTCCTTTCTTCGTTTTTCTTTTACAGATTCAGCACTAGATTTTTCTCTTTCTTTATCTCTTTCAAATCCTATCTTTCTTCGTTTTTCTTCCTCTTGGATCTCTTCATACTCTGCATCCTCTATCTCTTCCTTTTTTCCTGCAGCAATTTGTTTTCTATCTTCGCCCTCTCGAACTACTGATTCTTGTTCTTCTGCTTTAGCTTCTTCATAATCATGAGCTATGTTTGCAAATAATTTTGCCATGAATTTTTTATTTCTCTTCCATTTTTTAAGTGCCTCATTAACTTGAGAAAGCGCGTCACCTTTCTCTCCAGCACGCAAATGAACTCCTGCAAGTTGAAGTTTTTCACGAATATAATTAAGAATATCTTTCATCTTTCTAGATTCTCTAGAATGAGTAGCTCTCCTAAGTTTTTTAACATCTCTAAAACTTTTATCTATTAAATTATAAATCGAATCTAAATCGTCTGTAACGTTTGCGACATCTGTTCTATCCAATCTATCTCTATCATCTCTCTTTTTATCTTCTCTAATCTTTTTGATATCTCTTTTAGCATTGATTAGTTCTCTCTTTATTTTTTTCCACAGCTTATTTTCTTTTCGTCTAAGTTTACCAACTCTCTTAAATATGCTCCCTAGGTCTCTTCGTTCACTTCCAAGCTCTGAGGCAGTGTCTGAAATATTTCCCTTAAGTTCTGCATATCCTGCAAAAAGGACTGCAATTATTGCAAAGAATATTAGGGTCCATCCTCCAACATTTAAAACTGTCCAAGTGAATGCAGTAGTTATAGGTGATGAAGTTACAACAATAAGACTAAATACAATGGAGAATAAGTTTGCAATTTTTTCTTGATCATTAAAAAATGGAACCTTTGTAGTTGCCAAAAATATAATACAAAATACAATCAAGAAACTCAACATAATCACCCAGAATTCTCCCTTAAGATTGTAAAGCTCTAATTCATAAGTTAATACATCATTAAGCGAAGTACTACTCTGTGCCCTAGCAGCCGCAATTTTAACCATACTAAATAACATTAATAGTAACATAAACAGTTTATTTTTCATTTTTATTGCCTCCAAGCACCAACAAATAAGTATGCTGCATAAATTATCAGAATTATTTGAAGTATTATTTCATTTAATGAGAAAGAAAATGGTACCCAACTAGCGCCAATATACATGGAAAATAAATATACACCAATTGCAGCAAACAATAATCCGATAACTATTTTTCCTATTTTACCAGAATTATCTATAGATTCCATTGTGAATGATTCTATAAAAATTATAATCCCTGCTATTGCAATAAATGCTCTAAGTAACATTCCACCAACTTCAAACTCGAATGGAAATTTATTAAAGAAAGGCATCAAACTAATATATAAAAATATTAATCCTCCAAAAAAATACAACCAACTACCATGTGTATTATCCCAATCACCCTTTTTATTCAATAACATTAATCATATTAACCAAATAATAATATTTAAACCTATCGGAACCCTTTTCCTCCAGAAAGATTTAAATACAAACAAAATCAATAAAGATTATGAAAAAATTACTAAAATCAAAAGGGAAAGCACCATCTTGGATGGTAAATCTATTATGGTTCATTGGCGGTGCAATTTTGATGGCTCTGATTCTTATAGGTTCACTTAATTGGGGATTAGATAGTATTATAGTACTTTCTCCGCCATCCTAATTTCAAATAAATAAAATGTGGAAAAAAAATTCTAGTTTAACCAGAGGGGATATTAAAAAAATTCCTAAATCGTTTGATGTAGTTGGAGACATAATAATTTTTTCAGAATTTCCAGAATATCTAGAAAAAAAAGAAAAGTTAGTTGGAAGATATCTAATAAACATGTTTAAGAATATAAAAACTGTAACAAAAAAAACAAAATTTTATTCTGGAAAATATAGGACTCCAAAACTTAAAGTGCTTGCAGGAGATAAAAGTAAAGAAACTGTCCACAAAGAAAATGGAGTTTTACTAAAAGTAAATCCTGAGAAGGCCTACTTCTCTCCAAGACAGGGTTCAGAAAGATTAAGAGTTGCAAAATTGATAAAAAAAGGAGAATCTGTATTAACCATGTTCTCAGGGATTGCACCGTTCCCATTAACCATTTCAAGACATTCTGAAGCAAAGGAGATTTACGGAGTAGAAATAAATCCTAAGGCTCATGATTATGCTGAAGAGAATATCAAACTAAATAAGATAAAAAATATAAAATTATTCAAGGGAGATGTGGCAAAAGTTCTTCCAACTATCAATAAAAAATTCGATAGGATCCTAATGCCCTTACCAAAATCTTCGGAAGAATTTTTAGATTTAGCATTATCAAAATTAAAATTAAATGGGACAATATACCTTTACCTATTTGAAAAAGAAGAGAATCTAAGCGAATTAAAAAAGAAATATTCTAAAAAATTCAAGATAAACTCAATAAAAGCGGGATCTCCCTCGCCTGGTACATATAGATACTGTTTAGAAATGAAAAAATTATAATCCTAAATCTAAAAGCCCTTTCTTCTTCAGAGGAACTGCAATAGGAGCTTCTCCACCATGCCATGTTGTTCTAGGTCGCATTTGCATAGGATAAATTCTTTCAGAATTGTCATCTAATATTATTGCACTACCTTTTAATCTTGGAAGATTATTAATATATTTTTGAATATCTGAAAGCAAGTAGGTCTGCATCATGTCATTTAAGGCATCAACATCTTTTTTAGCAGTAATTCTATGGCTCAGAACTATATCTGACTGGGTAATAACATCTTTATGGATCTCTCCAGGTTGTTGAGTGGCCAGGATCATAGAGATTCCAGGTTGTCTTCCTTCTCGTAGTAATTGAATAAGTGCATCTGATGCAGCAGTTTTCCCAACCTTAGGTAAAAACTCGTGGGCCTCATCTATCATAATCCAAACTAAAGGCATTTTATCAGTCTCAACAGATTGTTCAAATCCGAAATAACTTTTTCCAGATCCAATAGCCCTTATTTCTTCAATTTTTCTTCTAGCCATTCTCTCAGTCAATAATTTTCTAGAAAGTAAACCAGTTACCAAACTTTTGATGCCCCAGCTCCCGCTAATTTTCGTATAACAACTAATATCTAATACGCTCACTCTGCCAGGTTTAATGATATCTTTCATCTTTGTACCACTCTTACTAAAAATCCCCCATCCTCTTGCAGCTATGAACCTATTTTCTGTAGCATTTTTTGTTTTTTCATCAACTTTTTTCTCAACAGAGATTTTTTTAATTATATCTTCAATATCATAATCTTTTCCAATTTCTTCTAATTCCGTAATAACTTTTTCTATCAGTACACCAATAGGATCAATTAGATCAACTCCAAAAGCATTACACCAATCTCCTGCATGTAATTCAGAAGTTTTCATAGAAAAAGAATAATCAATAGGAATTCCACTCTCTTTTTGCTGGTTAACATATCCTGCAGGAGTATAAACATCTATATTATTTAATTCTCCAGGTTTTTGATTCCATCCTCGAAGCAAATCTTCTTCTTTCCAATTAGGATATTTCATCGTCCAGAAAATTCCCATAGTATCAAATATCAAAATGCTAAGATTTTCTGAAATTTCTTCAGGTAATTTAGACATAGCTTCAGAGATTACACCAAGAGTATATGATTTACCAGATCCCCTTTTACCACAAACTAAAACTACATGAGGTCTAGCCATATCTAGATAAAGGTCAGTACTCAATGAAACAGTTTCTCCCATCTTAACATAATGTCTTCCAAGAAAAACACTACCTCTATCACCTAGCTTTTTTTTGTCGCTCTTTGTTCTTCCTATAATAATTTTCTCAGGCATAATATAAACTTGAATCTTGGAATTATTAAATCTTTCTTTTAATTAAGTAAAATTTATATACTATTTAGGCTAGGTAAAACCTCAATGTTCAAAAATCAACTAAAAACTACAATTTTATTATCATTTCTTTTTGGAGTGTTCTTAGTAATAGGTTATCTACTAGGTGGACAATCAGGGTTAACTATAGCATTCATATTCGCATTGGTATTCAATGTGATTAGTTATTGGTATTCTGATAAACTTGTTCTAAAAATGTACAAAGCGCAGCCAGCAACAAAAAAAGAATATTCAAACCTTCATAAAATGGTAGAAGAAATATCTCACAGGGCAAAAATTCCAAAACCAAAACTATACATAGTTCCTGATAAAAACGCAAATGCATTTGCTACAGGTAGGGATCCAAAACACGCAGTAGTTGCAGTCACACAAGGAATACTCGAATTATTAAATGAAGAAGAACTGAAGGGAGTTCTTGCTCATGAAATATCACACATAAAAAACAGAGATATGTTAATTTCTACAATAGCTGCAGTAATAGCAGGTGCAATATCTTATCTTGCATTTATGGCAAGATGGGCAGCAATATTCGGAGGAAGAGGCGATGGGAGAAATTCAAATATTGTGGAATTACTAGCACTATCCATTCTCGCACCAATAATGGCATTAATAATTAGGATGGCAATTTCAAGATCAAGAGAGTATATTGCAGACGAAAGTGGAGCAAAACTACTCAAGGATTCAAAACCTCTTGCAAGAGCATTGGTAAAGCTAGAAACTTCAGCAAGAGTACATCCTATGAAAAAAGGGAAAGAAGCAACTGCACATATGTTTATAGTAAATCCTTTCAAAGGAGGACTTGTCAAATTATTTAGTACCCATCCTTCAACAAAAGAGAGAATTAACAGATTAGAAAGAATTCATTTCTAAACAATTTTTTCTATATCAGCCCTATCTATATCTAAATTATTTAACAGAGCATCATCATTTTTTAATGCAGTTTTAAGATATTGGAATGTTTGCAGTGCCCTTCTTTTCGAAGTATGTCCATGATCTGCAAGTTTTTCTGCGACAGCATTTCTTTTTCCATACTTCATTTTTGCTATCCATAGTTTAAGAATTCTTGAAGATCTTTTATATGCAAAAAAACTCTCAGGCTTGTTAGATTTAGCAAAACTAACACCTCCAGTCATAAATGCATTCTGATAAACTAAAAATCTCCAGTGTTGCTGACGTCGTATTCTGCCTCTGAATAAATCTGCCGTAGATAAGGCAGAAAAAGCTTTACCTAAATCTTGACCTTTATAGACTTGTGGAAGATTTTCCTCAATCCATAAAAGGGATTCATCTAAATTCATGTCAATCCGATTTAATGCATAAAACACACTATCTTGTTTCCCTTTGAATATGAGATTTAATGCAGTGATAACCTCTTCCTCTTTTTGTCTATCTCCAAGTATATCAAGATCTTCCATAATAATCTCAGATTTATTACTAGAAACAGTTTGCAGATCATTAATTGCTGCTCTCAAATCTCCTCCTGAAAGGATACTAAGTCTCTTCAATACATTATCTTCAACAGAGATATTTTCTAACTTGCATATATTATCTAATGAATTAAATATTTCAATATAACTTAATTTTTCAAGCTCAATAAGTTTTGATTTTTTTCTCAATGGTGATAATTTTGAAGACCATGGATCATTTGCAGTCAATACAATCGGGAATGAAGATTCAGCAATCAAAGAACAAAGAGCTTTAACTCCTCCTCTGTCTTTAGTGCCGCTCAAACCATCGACTTCGTCAATTAATATTATTTTTCCTTTGCTGAACAAACTAGCCTGATGTATTGAGCCTCCGATAACTTCATTAATTCCTGCTTTATTCCTAACATCACTAGCATTTATTTCTAGAACTTCAAGATTATTTTCATTAGCTATACTATGGACTGCACAAGTTTTTCCACTACCTGTTGGACCATAAATAAAAATACTATTTTTTTTCTGTGCTTTATAATTAAAAATAAATTCTTCTAATTCAACTAATGATTCACTATTACCAACTACTTCACTAATCTTTTTTGGAGAATATTTATCTGTCCATAACATAGTTTAAACAATCACCTCAAACTTATAAAATCTAGCTAACTTTTACAAAAATTAGCTAAGAGTGCTTCAAGTTGAACAAATTCGTCAGATCCTTCAACCATTCTGAATTCTATCTCTCCACATTTCTCAATCATCTCTAGCTTTCTTGCATTATCAACTTCAAAACTAACAACTTCTTTTTGAATTTGTTTTATCACATCTAATCCAGATAAACCATGTTTCAACATAGTATTTAATAATAAATCTCTAGCTTTAATAAAATCTCCAGAAACACTAAGTCCAAGAACTTCGACTATTTCTTTTGGTCTAGCTGCAGAAACAATTTCATAAATTAAAGGTTCTGTAATCTCTTTATTTACAGAAGCACAACTTTGTAAGATATTTGCAACTCTTCTTGCATCACCCTCACTAATTTCATAAATTGCCTTTTTAGAATTTTCATCAACCTTCAGTCCCTCTTTTTCAGCAATATGGTCTACAAATTCACCAACATTCTCCAAACTTAATGGGCTAAATCTAAACACACTACATCTAGATTGAATCGGGTCTATAATTTTACTAGAATAATTACAACTAAGGATAAATCTACAGGTATTAGAATAGTTTTCCATAGTTCTTCTGAGAGCCTGCTGGGCTTCTTTAGTCAATGAGTCACATTCATCAAGATATATTATTTTAAAATTAACATTCTTTATTGATTTAGTTCTAGCAAAATCTTTAACTTTATTTCTAATTACATCAATTCCTCTTTCATCACTAGCATTTAACTCTAGAAAATTATATGTCCAATCATCACCAAAGATTTTTTTAGCCATGATAAGTGCCAATGTTGTTTTTCCAACACCTGCAGGACCAGTAAACATTATGTGGGGCATATTATCTTGTTTAACAAAAGATTTCAATCTAGGTATAATCTTCTCTTGCCCTCTAACCTCTTCAAACTCCTTTGGTCTAAATCTTTCAGTCCACATAATCAGGTAAAAGTTGCCAAATTTATAAGTCTTTTCTATAGATTTGATATTCGGCAAATAAGGGTAAAATATTTAAACAAAAAACAAACAAAAAGAACCAGAGATGTATGATTCAAAAAAAGTAGAGGAAAATGTATTGAAACTCTGGAAAGATAAAGATATTTATAAAAAGACTAGAGATAAAAATAAAGGTAAGAAACCTTTTTATTTTTTACAAGGTCCTCCTTATACTTCTGGAAAACTACATATAGGTCATGCTTGGAATAATTCTCTAAAAGATCTTGCTATGAGATATAAAAATATGAAAGGATTTCATGTTTGGGATAGAGCAGGATACGATATGCATGGATTACCTACTGCATCAAAAGTACAAAAAGAATTGAATCTAAAAACAAAAGAAGATATTTCTGCTTACGGTCTAGATAAATTTGCAAACAAATGTATGGATTTTTCAATAAAACATGCAAAAATTATGAACAAAGATCTAGCAAGATTGGGAATCTGGATGGATTATGATAATGCATATTTACCTGTAGAAGAAGATTGGATTGAGAGTGTATGGTGGTTGATTAAAAGGGCAGAGGAAGAATCAAGATTATATGAAGGTGAGAAAACTATGACTTGGTGCGCCAGTTGTGCAACTGCGCTAGCAAAACATGAATGTGAATATAAAGAAATCAAAGATACTTCAATCTTTGTTAAGTTAAAAGTAAAAGGAAAAGATAATGAATATCTGATAATCTGGACAACAACTCCTTGGACACTATCTTTCAATCTAGCAGTAATGGTAAATCCTGAACTAGACTACATAAAAGCAAATGTTGAAGGAGAGAACTGGATAATTGCTAAGGAATTAGCAGATAGCGTAATCAAAGAAGGTTTAGAAAAAGAATATACTATCTTAGAAGAATTCAAAGGTTCAGGATTAGAGCATTTGGAATATGTTCACCCTTGGGAAAAAGAAATTAAAGATTTCGCAGGAATAAAAAAATCCCACAATTCAACGCATACTGTAATTTTATCAAAAGAATTTGTAAATCTCGAAGCAGGAACAGGTTTAGTTCACTGTGCACCTGGTTGCGGACCAGAAGATTATGAAGTAGGTAGAAAATATGGTTTGCCACCTTATAATAAAGTAAATGAAGAAGGTATATTCCCTGAGAATTTCGGAGATTTATCTAAATTAGTTGCAAAAAAAGATGATCGAAAATTTATACAAAAACTGGAAGAGTCTGGAGCACTATTAAAAAAATCGCCAGTACTTCACGATTATGCACACTGCGAAAGGTGTCACAATCCTGTAATTTTTAGAACAACAAAACAATGGTTCTTCAAAGTAGAAGATCTTAAGGATAAATTATTAGCCTATAACAATAAAATACACTGGGAACCAGAAACAGTGAAAAATTCTTTCGTTTCTTGGTTAGAAAATTTAAGAGATAATTCAATTACAAAACAAAGATTCTGGGGAACTCCTGCACCAATATGGAGGTGCAAGACTTGTGGAGATTACACTGTAATCTCATCTCGTGCAGAACTAGAAGAACAATCTGGACAAAAGCCAGAGAACTTACACAAACCTTGGATAGACGATATAACTATGCAATGTAAATGTGGTGATATAAAACAAAGGATACCTGACGTTTTGGATGTATGGCTAGACTCTGGAGTTGCTTCATGGGCATGTTTATACTATCCGCAAAGAAAGGATTTATTTGAAAAAATGTTTCCGGCAGACTTTGTACTGGAAGCGAGAGAGCAAGTTAGAGGTTGGTTCAATTTACTAATGGTCTCCTCAATAATAGCACTAGACCGAATACCTTTCAAGGCAGTATACTCTCATGGAATGTTGACAGATATAGAAGGAGTTAAAATGTCAAAATCATTAGGAAATGTAATCTCTCCATATGAGATGATAGATAAATATGGTGCGGATGCAACAAGATTATACTTAACTCAAACAAATGCTGGAGAAGATATAAACTTTAGTTGGGATGAAGCAAAAACAAAACATAGAAACCTATCTGTGCTTTGGAACACTCACACCTATTTGATTAATTATGCAAGATCTCTTAATATCAATCCTTCAAAATTAAATATAGAAACTTTAGGAACTGAAGAAAGATATATAATTTCAAAATTAAATAAAACAATAAAAAAAGTAACAGAGCATTACGAGTTCTATAAACTTGATAAAGTTCCCGGATTAATTGAAGAACTATTTTTATCTCTAAGTAGAGATTATATACAATTTACAAGAGATAAGATCCTAGAAAAACCTGAAGAGGTATTATACACGTTATATCATGTTCTAATGGAGGGAATAAAGATGTTCTCAACAGTTTCTCCGTTCATAACAGAAAAGATTTATCAAAATTTGAAAGAAGAATTTGATTTAGATATAGAAAGTATCCATCTTTATGATTGGCCAGAACAAGACAATTCAAAGATTAACAATCTTTTAGAAGGGGAAGTAGAACTAGCAAGAGATATTATACAGTCTGGACTATCTGCAAGAGAAAAAGTAAAGATGGGTGTGAGGTGGCCAATACAAAAAATGACAATTATATCAAAATCTGGTGAGGTACAAAGAACTGTAACTGCACTAAATGAATTATTGAAATCAAAATTAAATATTAAGGAAATTGAAGTAAAGAAAGAATTTGAAAAAATGAATGTGGAGCTACAACCAAATCGGACAGCAATAGGAAAAGATTTCAAGCAAGACTCTCCAAAAATACTACAAAGTATAACTCCAGAAATATTGGAGAAATTAAAAAGTGGAGATCGCGCATTTGTAAATAATTTTGAGTTGACTGAGGCACATATAATAATCAAAGAATCATTACCAGAAGAATTCATCTCAAGCGAATTTAATGAAGGATTAGTAATAATAGATCCAAAACAAACAGAGGAGTTAAAATTAGAAGGATTTGCAAGAGAAGTAATCAGAAGAGTTCAAGATATTAGAAAAGATTTGGAATTAAAAAGAGAGCAAGAGATAGAATTAGCAATAGAAGGAGACATAGATGTTTCTAAACATTCAAAGATAATACAAGAAAAGGTTGGTGCGAAAACAATCTCATTCGAAAAGAAAGAATATCAACATATTGTAGAATTTAAAATAAGGGATAAGTTCTTCAAAGCATATTTAAACATTTTAACTACATAACAATAGATACAAACCTTTATCAATAGCTTTATATAATCTTCTCTTACTTTATAAATAACTTAAATTACTCTTAGGGGGTTAAATTAATGACAAAAGGAAAAGTTAAAATTGTTAACATTGTTTGTTCAACATCATTGGAAAAAGATATACATCTAATAAAACTAGCAGAAGTTCTACCAAATACAGAATATAATCCTGAACAGTTTCCAGGTTTAGTTATGAGGATAAGAGAACCAAAAACATCTGCACTAATTTTCAGTTCCGGTAAGGTAGTTAGTACAGGAGCAAGATCTTTAAAGAAAGTTAGAGAATCTATTGATGAAATTATAAAGAACGTAGCTAAGATTGGTGTAGAAGTAACTGTCAGACCAAAGATAACTGTCCAGAATATGGTAGCATCTGGTGAAATTGGTATGGATCTAAATCTAAACATGCTTGCTATGAAACTTGATAACGCAGAATATGAACCTGAACAATTCCCTGGATTAGTGTATAAGCTACCAGGAACAAAGGCGACATTCTTATTATTTAGTAATGGAAAAATAGTTTGTACTGGAACAGTATCAGAAGTAAAGCTGAAAGAAGCAATAAAGAAACTGATAATAGTTCTAAAAAAGATTAAATAAACTTATATATTTTCCTTTACTTCTTCTTTTTTATTAGGGTGGAAAATGTCAAATAATAAATTAGATCAAATCGAACAATTCAAAGAATTTTTAGAAACTCATTCCACTAATTCAATAAAACAAATTATCAAAGAAGGTAATAAGTATATAAATGTCGATTTCGCAGATCTATCAAAATTTGACTTTGATCTCGCGGAACAAACTCTTGAAGATCCAAAAGGTTCAATTGAAAACGCAGAGTATGCAGTAGAACAATTAGATTTACCCATAGAGTATAAAATTAGGGTAAGGTTTTTCAATCTTCCAAAATCTCAAGAGATAAGAATTAGAGATCTAAGGAGTGCAAACCTTGATTCATTAATCATGTTAACTGGATTAGTAAGGATTTCATCCGATGTGCGTCCTCAAGTAGTTTCTGCAAAGTTTGAATGTCCTAGTTGTGGAAATATATTAGAAGTATCGCAAGAAGGTCAACAATCTTTCAGAGAACCCTCAAGATGTAGCTGTGGTAGGAAGGGTAAATTCCATTTAAAGTCTAGTAAATTAGTAGATGTACAAAGAATAGTGCTAGAAGAGAGTCCAGAATTCTTAGTTGGTAGTGAGCAACCAAAAAGACTTTCAGTATTTCTGAAAGAGGATTTAGTAGAACCAAAAATGGAGAAGAGAACAACTCCTGGAAGTAAAGTTTGCATAACAGGGATAGTAAAAGAAATCCCCATACTAACTCATTCTGGTGCGAAATCGACAAGATTTGATATCATAATGGAAGCAAGCCATGTTTTACCTGTACAAGAAACATTTGAAGATATAAAAATTTCAAAAAAAGAAGAAAGAGAGATAATAAAACTTTCAAAAGATCCAAAAATTCTAGATAAATTAACAGATGCAATAGCTCCATCAATTTTGGGACACAGAGAAATAAAAAAAGCTCTAGTTTTTCAATTAATAGGTGGAACAAGAATTGTAATGGGTGATGGAATCAAGAGAAGAGGAGACATACATATACTTTTAGTGGGAGATCCTGGAGCAGGTAAATCTCAGCTCCTACAATTCATTTCAAAAAGCGCACCAAAGGGTAGATTTGTAAGCGGTAAGGGTGCTTCTGGGGCAGGTTTAACTGCAGCAGTAGTAAAAGATGAATTCCTAAAAGGTTGGAGCTTAGAAGCAGGAGCAATGGTTTTAGCAAATCACGGAATTTGTGCAATTGATGAGTTGGATAAGATGTCCCATGAAGATAGAAGTGCACTTCATGAGGCACTAGAACAACAGACTGTAACAATATCTAAGGCAAGTATTCAGGCAACACTGATGGCACAAACTACAGTTCTAGCAGCAGCCAATCCAAAACAAGGAAGATTTGATCCAGACCTATTAATTCCAGAACAAATTGATTTACCTCCTACTTTGATTAACAGGTTTGATTTGATTTTCATTTTAAGAGATCTACCAAATAAAGAGCTGGATGAAGCAATAGCGACTCACATATTAACCTCTTATGAGAAAAAAGCCAAAAAAGAAGTGGAGATAGATGTTCCACTACTAAGAAAATATATTTCTTATGCAAAGAAGATGATACAACCAAAATTAACGGAAGGAGCATTAGATATAATAAGAAAATATTATGTGCACTTAAGAAATAGTTCAACTTCAACAGATGAAGGTATAAAACCTGTACCTATATCTCCAAGACAGTTAGAAGCATTAGTAAGACTTTCAGAAGCATCAGCTAGACTGAGGCTATCAAAAGAAGTTACAGTAGAAGATGCGAAAGTAGGAACTGCATTATTACAATCTTCATTACAACAAGTAGGATTTGATAAAGAAACTGGTCAAATAGATATCGATAGAATAGCTACAGGAATCCCTGCCTCAAAAAGGGGAAAGATAATTGCAATAAAAGAAATAATCACTAAACTTGAGAAGAGCGGATTAAGTGTAATTCCTCTTGAGAGCATTATGGCAGAGGCTGCAGAAAAAAGTATAAAAGAAGATAAAGTAGAAGAAATAATAGAACAACTTAAAAGGTCTGGAGAAGTATTCGAACCAAAGAGAGGATTCATACAAAAAACTGGATAAAATGGAACAACAAAGAAGACAAACTGCATACAAGGTCTGGATAACCGATCTAATGAATAATGAATATATTCAGCAACAAGGTGAATGGGAACCAAATTATATTCAGATAAGGGAAAAGAAAGTATCAAGAATTAATTTAATAGCTATAGTTGTAGAAAAATACGATAATGAAGAAAAAACTTATTCTACTGTTACAATTGATGACGGATCAGATAATATTCAACTAAAAGCCTGGAAAGAAGATATAAAGATCTTTGAGTCCGTAAAAGTAGGAGACATAGTCTCAATAATTGGAAAAATAAAATCATATAATGAAACAAGGTACATAGTTCCAGAAATTGTTAGATCCCTAGATAATCCAAAATGGTTAGAGGTTAGAAAATTAGAACTAACTAAAGAATATGGATTACAGCAAGAATCTGCTGAGAAACCAAAAGGTGAATCTACTGGAAACTCAGGGATGGAGATGCCTAAGATTCAAGAAGAAGTAATAATCAATGAAGATTCAGAAGAAGTTCCAACAGAGAATGACAGACAAAAAATATTAAATATCATAGAAAAAGATAGTAATGAGGAAGGGATGGATATAATTACAGTAGTAGAAAAATCAGGAATAGAAGAGGAATCTGCAAATTTATTGGTACAGGAACTTTTAAAAGAAGGGGAAATCTTTGAAATAAAGAAAGGAACAGTAAAAATTATAGAATGAGCGATTATGAAAAACTATTGGAACGTGGAATAAAGAAAGTCCCTAAGAATATATCTTCAGGAGAAAGATTTGAAATACCTGTTGCTAAGGGATTTATAGAGAAGAAAAAAACAATAGTTAGTAATTTTAAAGAAATTGCAGAGAAGTTTAGAAGAGAACCAAAACATTTGTTGAAATTTCTACAAAGAGAATTGGCTACTCCTGGTTCTGTTGAAGGAAGTAGGTTAATTCTTGGAAGGAAAATAAGCTCTGTAATAATAAATCAAAAAATTCAAAAATATGCAAAAGAATTTGTTATCTGTCCAGGTTGTAGTAGACCAGACACAAAAATGATAAGGGAGAATAGGGTATTGATTTTGAAATGTCAAGCATGTGGTGCAAAATATCCTATAAAGGCAAAAATATAAAATGTATGTAAAAATTCATCCATCTGGAGAAAAAGAAGTTGTTGCAATATGTGACGAAGTATTAATTGGAAAGAAACTTACACAAGGAGAGTTAGAACTAAATATTTCTGAAAGTTTTTACAAAGGCGATAAAAAATCTGTGGAAGAAGTGAAAGAAATAATGCTTGCATCAAAAAATTTAAATCTAGTCGGCGAAGAGACTATAGCATTAGCAATAAATCTCAAAATACTAGATAAAGAAAATATCATAGAAGTATGTGGGGTTGAACACGCACAACTGTTTTCAAATTAAAATGGCAAGACTATTGATAGGACAAGCTTATGAAGCAAAACTCCAACTCAGACCATTCGATAAGGAAGTTTATGATTTTGTACAGATTAAAATAAGAAAAGATAATATTGATGTTATTCATGAACAAAAGTTAAAAGAGGGTGTAGACATCTATGTTAATTCTGCCAAATTCGCATTTGGACTAGCTAAAAAATTAAAAAAACAATTCAAAGGATCTTCAAAGGTAACTAGATCTTTAATTGGTTTGAATAAAAAGGCTGGAAAACAAATACATAGGATAACTGTCCTATTCCGATTAGATCCACCGGAAGAGGAAGAAGAATAAAACAACAATCTTTTTAAACAAGAAAACCAATTTACTAATTTTAGAGATGGTTTATTTATTAGCTAAAAAATTTGCTCTAGACAGTTTTAGGAAATATGACAATTCTTTAATTATGACTATCCGGGCTAGTGTTGCCGAAATAAATAATGTAATGAGAAATTTATATGGGGGAGAAAAACTCGAAGGTTCAAAACTGAATTCTTCAATATATAATTTCGAAGCAGTGAAGGTGCACTATATTACGGGATCAAACCTAAGCGTAAAAGTTGTTTCTAGAGATAAGAAAGAAATCGGAAGGTTAGAAGATTTAATTTTAGAAGTTTAAAATTAGAACTATATAATCTCTACTTAGCTATTGCTATTCAACCAAACCTTTATAAAACAACTTTCTACACTTAATATATGCCGTTCAAGAAAAAACCATTCAAGAAAGATAAAAAGAAATCTACTGGTCCAGGGACAGATCAGCCTATTAGAGTAAGGACTCCAAGAGGAGAGGAAACACTAGGTGTTGTACTTAGAAGGCTTGGTGGATCAAGAATGGAAGTTTCATGTTTTGATGGGAAATCAAGAATTTGCAGAATCCCTGGCAAACTAAAAAAATTCCTTTGGATCAGAGAAGGAGATACAGTACTTGTAAAACCTTGGGAATTCCAGGGCGATAAAAAAGGCGATGTAATATATAAATATCATAAGAATCAAGTATTATGGTTAAAACGAAAAGGCTTCATTAAAGAAGTTTCAGAGTTTGAAGAATTCTAAAAATGCAAGAATCAATAAAAATCCCTACAGAAAGAATTGCAGTATTAGTTGGAACAAAAGGTTCAACTAAACGAATGATAGAAAAGAAATCCGAATGTAAGTTAACAGTAGATTCTACAGAAGGAGATGTTCTAATCGAAGGGGAATCACTAGCAGTTTTCACAACAAAACAGGTTATAAAAGCTATAGCTAGAGGGTTCAATCCTAATATAGCATTAAAATTACTAAAGGAAGATTATGTTCTAGAAATATTAAATATAAGGGATTATGCGGGAACTTCAAAAAATAAAGAAGAAAGATTGAGGTCAAGAGTAATAGGTACTGAAGGAAAAGCAAAACAAACTATAGAATACAAAACAAATTCATATATTTCTGTCTACGGAAAAACTGTGGCAATAATTGCAGATTCAGAACGTATAGTTATAGCGAGATTCGCCGTAAACAAACTTTTACAAGGCGCTCAACACGGCCACACATACAGATGGATCGAAGATCAGTTGGAACAACTTAGATCCGAACCTCTTGACATTTAATACAACAAACTTTATAAACTCCTCAAAAAATTCTTGTTACCATGCAAACAAAATTATCTTCTGATACAAAAGAAATGAATCATGCTGTTGAACAAGCTAAAAAACAGAGAGAGATCTCAATAAGTGAATTCTTCACAAAGAATAGGCACCTTTTAGGATTTGATTCTCCTCTAAAATCTCTTTCAACAACAATCAAAGAAGGAGTGGATAATGCGTTAGATGCTTGCGAAGAATCAAACATTCCTCCAACAATAAAAGTAGAAATAAAACAAACAACTCCAGAAAGGTTCAAAATAATACTAGAAGATAACGGACCAGGAATCGTAAAAGAACAAATCCCAAAGATTTTTGGTAAACTTTTGTATGGTTCAAAATTCCACAAACTTTCACAATCAAGAGGTCAACAAGGGATAGGTATATCTGCCGCAGCCCTATATTCACAATTAACTACTGGGAAACCTATTAAGATTATTTCTAAAATCGGGAAAGATAAACCAGCTTACTACTATGAATTACACCTAGACACTCAAAGAAATGAACCAGAGATAACAAAAGAAGAAGTAGTAGAATGGGCTCCATATCATGGAACTAAGATAGAAATGGAGATGGAAGGGAAATATCAGAAAGGTAAGAGATCTGTTTCTGAGTATATGAAATATACTGCAGTTGCAAATCCTCACTCGAATCTGACATTAGTAGAACCTGATGGAACTATCATAGAATATCCTAGAGCAACAAAAGAGATGCCAGTAAAAGCAGAAGAGATTAAACCTCATCCTGATGGGATAGAGTTAGGAATTTTAATTAATATGTTAAAGATGACAGAGGCGAGAACATTACAGTCTTTCTTAACAACAGAATTTTCAAGAATTGGTGCAGGAACTGCAAAGAAAATCTGTGAAGGTGCCAATCTTTATACAAAATCAAGGCCTTCTAGGATTGCAAAACAAGAAGCAGATAATTTACTAAAAGTTATGAGGGAAACAAAGTTTGTTGCACCAAAAACAGACTGCCTCTCTCCAATAGGTGATGAACTACTAAAAAAATCACTGAAAAAAGAGTTTGATGCAGATTATTTTGTAACAGTAACTAGACCTGCATCAGTTTATAGGGGAAATCCCTTCAAAATAGAAGCAGGATTAGCATATGGTGGAACAATAGAAAAAGATTCAAACGCAGAATTAATAAGATTCGCAAACAAGGTACCATTACAATATCAACAAGCTGCATGTGCAATTTCAAAAGCCGTAACAAAAACAAATTGGAAACAATATGGCCTAAGTCAATCAAACGGTAACTTGCCTGTCGGTCCAGTAGTTATAGTTGTTCACATGGCTTCTGTATGGGTACCATTTACTTCAGAATCAAAAGAATCAATTGCACACTATTCTGAAATAATAAAAGAAATTAGATTAGCAATACAAGAATGTGGAAGGCAACTAGGGAAACACATAAGAAAGCAGAAAAAAGAAAAAGATGCTGCAAAGAAATTATCATACTTAGAAAAATATGTTCCTGTGATCGGAGAAGCACTACAAGAGATTCTAGGAAATGTTGATGAGAAAAAAGTCACAGCAAATTTAAAAGATGTTTTGGAGCGTTCAAGAAAATGAATGAAGTTATAAAAAAAATAACAGAGACTGCTACAAGGGTTCACGAGAAAATAAATAAAAAAGTCAAACCTGAAATAAAAATACCTATTCGTGCACTAAGCAACGTAAACTACGATCCAAAAGTCGGTTTCTTTGAATTAAAAGGTGCAAAAAAGAAAAGAGAATTAACTGTAAACACTATCAAATCATTCGCACAATCACTAAAGATGATGGGTCTATCGAAACAAGTAGTAGAAAGTAATGATATGGCTACAAAGAGAGAAGCATACTATGTTTCAAAAAACTGGGGAGATGCGAGATTTAACGAGCAAACAGAATCAGATTCCACTATGGATGATATTGAAGCGATGTTTATGGTAAACAGAGAACAACTAGGTTTTATTCCAGAAGAAAAAGGTGGAGATATAGCAGGAAAATTAATAGTAATAGATAAAGATCCAACAACTGGAAAAGAAATAAAGATAGATTGTACAAAATTCGGTTCTGGCGCATACTCTATTCCTTCTTTAGTAGAACAATTAAAATTTGAAACAGATGCAAAATTCATTTTAGCAATTGAGACTGCAGGTATGTTCCAAAGGTTAGTAAAACATAATTATTGGAAAACCTCAAATTGTATCTTAATATCTATGGGTGGAGTACCAACACGAGCCTGTAGGAGATTTATTAGAAGATTAGCAGATGACAAAAAACTTCCAGTTTATGTATTTACTGATGGTGATCCATACGGATATATGAGTATTTATAGGACATTAAAAGTAGGTTCAGGAAATGCAGCACATATAAACAAATATTTTTGTGTGCCTCAAGCAAAGTTTTTAGGAGTAACACCTGAAGATATTGATGAATATAAACTGCCTACTCATCCATTAAAAGATGTGGATAAGAAAAAGATAAAAGATGTAATTAAGAATGATCCTTTTGTTAAGCAACATAAAGATTGGGAAAAAGCATTACAATTATTACAGAAGAAGGGTCAGAGGGTAGAGCAACAAGCATTGGCAGCACATGGTTTGAATTTTGTGCTTGAAACTTATTTACCAGAAAAGTTAAAGAAAAAAGATAAGTTTTTACCTTAATAGTTAATTTTATAAATTATATGTTACAACTTTTGTTTATGGTCCTGTGGCTTAGTCTGGCTATAGCACTCGACTGATAATCGAGAGGTCGTCGGTTCAAATCCGATCGGGACCATTTCATATTTTCTAAGTATCTAGCAAAACTTATTTAAATCATTAATTTTAATATAATCCTATTAAACTCGAGGTGATTATTAAAAATGAAAAAAATTGGTGTATTATTATTAATAGCTTTACTATTAGTTAGTCCTGCAGCATATGCATTTAGTTTCTCAGATATTTTCGAATTTATTGGAGATATATTTGGTTCAGATAATAAAATAACTGGAAATGCTATGAGAGGAGGAGGAGCTCCAGGAGGAATTCCGGAAGGTATGTGTTCAACTGCAAGATGTGGGGGAAGGTTTGATCCTGCATGTTGTTCAGGATATACTTGTACAAAAGGATCATGTGTAGCAAATGCAGTATGTGGAAATGGGAATACTGAAGGTTCTGAAGAATGTGATGATGGGTGAGATAATACTGATACTCCTTGTTCTGCAGATTATGATTCTTCTTGCACTTATTGTGATACAAGTTGTGAAAGTAATACTGTAGATGGTGCATCCTGTGGCGATGAAAATTGTAATGCAGGAATTGAAACTTGTAGTTCTTGTGATGCAGATTGTGGAGAATGTGTAACCTTTGACGCGGCACCAACAGTTTCATTAAGTATATCAGATTTTGCTGCCGGAAGTAGTAGTCCGAGTCTAACAATTACAAATGGAATAAAATGTTCTTATTCTATCTTTGAGTTTAGTACTGCAGAAGCAAGTACGAGAAGAGGAGCTTCAACAAGAACTTTAGAAATTTTTGTAAATGAGCCAATGGATTGCGATAATTCTCAAACAACTCTATCTTCAAAACTAGAGGTTTTACCTTCTGGAAATTATGATGCAAAAATAGAAGCAAAGAATAATCAAGGAACCACTACAGAATCATCAACTTTCGAAGTAACAGGGGGCTCAATAACTATAACAACTCCAAAAATAGGGTACACTTATTCACCAACAGATTCACCAAATGCTAATGTGGTTGTTTCTGGAAGTGTTTCAAGTTGTACATGGAATGTAAATGAGGGTTCTTCTATCTCATTTGATTGTAAGAGGGAATTAAATAATATCGACCTTTCACCTTATTCTAGTGATGGTGTAAATACTTTAACAATAATTGCAGATAGTCAAACTGCAAAAAGAGATTATATATATTATGAAACTGCTTCTTTAGTTGGAGAAATAAAAGTAACTGAATCTGGAGCAAGAGGAGGAAGTAGAGGTTATGGGATATTAATTGGTGGAGAATCAGGGGTAGAAGATGCACCTGTAACTTTGGCTTTGTGGGCAGCAAAAGAAAACTTACGTACAAAGGGAGGGATGAGTAAAGATAATGCAGATACTATTTTAGCTACTTTAACTTCCGATTCTGAGTTAGCAAAAAGGATTGCGGCAGTCCAACAAACAGTAGGTTCAATAGATTTTGCAGTTTTACCAACAACCAGAATAACAGAAATTAAAACTGGAAAATCATATACTTCACAAATTGCAGTATATAATTCAAGAAAAGCAGAAAGTATAGTTTCTACCGAAACTAATCCAGAAACTCATGAATTGATTATTAGAAAAGGAGGAGATGGAGATTCTCCAGACAGATTGACAATAGAACTTCACAGTGATCCAATAATTTTTGAATTAGATCTTGGGGATTGTAAGGATGTAGATATGAATTCTGACGAAATATCTGATCTAATTGTTTGTTATGAAGAAGAAACTGGAGATGTGACTGTAAATAATTTAGTTACAGTTGATGATTCAATTACAGATGAATATGATGAACACACTACTGTAATTTCACCAGTAACTGTAACAACAACAAAGATTTATGAATTGCCTTTCGATGAAGAGTTAATTATTTCCGAATTAACAAAGCAATACCTACCAATAGTGTCTATTATGGGGATGATCATGGTAATCTTATCTATTCTTTCAATAAGAACCTTGGTTGTAGCACAACAAAAACCAAAAAGAAGGAAAAGAAAATAACCTCTTTCTTTTATTTTTTTTCATTTTTAACCATAATCTTTATATAATCTTAAAAACATATTTTTCTTATAAAGAGGTGTAGGTTAATTGCATAAAAAGAGGATCAAGGATAAAGATTATTTTTATACTAGCATAAGGGATGAAACAGGTAGTGTGAAGACTATCTATCTTGGATCTAATAGAAAGGTTGCAAAGAGAAAAGAAAGAGAACTAGGTCTATCAAAATCTTCAAAGAATTTTAACCTACATACTATAATAACTTTAATGATATTTCTGACAATAGCCTTAACTGGATTTTTTGCATTTACAGGATTCGATGTTTTAACCATAACTGAAGAAGTTGAATCCTCAGAAGAATTAGATTCGGTAGAAGAAGTTGAATCCTCAGAAGAATTAGATTCGGTAGAAGAAGTCATAGTCTCAACAGACAATCTTGAAACTCAAGAAGTTACCGCTCATTCAGATGATGTCTCTTCTTCTAAGGAAATAATAAACGAATCAGAAAATTTAGATCAGATAATAACAGAAAACATAACCGAAGAAATAGAACTCAACACAACAAATGAAACTATTATTGAACTAAACATAACTGAAGAAATAGAACTCAACACAACAAATGAAACTATTATTGAACTAAACATAACCGAAGAAATAATCATATCAAATCAAACAGAAATAAATATAACAAATGAAACTATAATCATAAATCAAACTGACATCAATCAAACTATAGAAACAACTCAATATGCTGCCGTTATCAATCAACCAGTAAAATGGAAAAAAAGAGTATTATTTACCAGTTATTCAAATGAAACTTTAATAAAAATTCCCAAAGATGCAACAAATATTTCTATAAATGAAATAATAAATGGCGAGAAAATAGAAATAAATGAAGACCAGATAATATTTGAAAATGAAAATTCAAAAGGATTACTAGCAATAACAGGGGCATTCATAATAAATAATGATCAATATTCATTTTTCAATAATTTCTTGGGAAACATATTCAAATGGACTGGGTTAGCAGTTTATGATGATGAATTAATTGAAGAAGAACAAGAAATAACAATAACGGAAGAAATAGAAGAATTAGAAATTGAATATGAGACTCTTGGACCGATTGCAACAGAAACAATAACAAATGATTATGAAAAACAAGTAGTAATTTCTTCAGAAATACATTATGAGAATATATTGGCATACACGACGATAACAAATTCTCAAATAGATTCTATAAATTTGTACTGGATAGTAAATGGAACTAAAGAAAAATCAAATTTCACTGGATATGATTCTGATGGCGATGAATTAATAGATTACATTGAATGGATAGTGCCACATTTATCTAATCAAACCTATGAAATAATAATTATCACCAAGGCAGTTCATTTGGATGAAAATAAAGATATTATATCTGATGTTTATGATTTCGTTAAGGCTCAAGATGATAATTACACTTTAGTTCCCACTGGAAATTATTTAAGGGTTACTTTTGAACAAGAATTAGACAGCTCTAAAGATATTACTATTTATTCAAAAAGTAATGGTACTGGGGGGATCGAAGTCTATGGGCAAGATGATAATGAAAGTTTAGCAACATTTTCAAATATTTCTTCAGAAGGAGAATACAAAATATATTTAACCAATCTAATTGGAAACCAAGATACTTTTGATTTAAAAATTCTAGACTCTGACATAGAGTTTGATTATGTGGTAGACCCCGTCTACAATTCGGGCAATTCATTAACTGCATATGAAAAAGGGGCAAGTTTAATGCCGAGTAATCCATTTGATTATGATTCGGAAGCAACAAGTTCAGATTATACTGCGATTAGTACAAGTAATAATGCAAGGTGGATAACTCAATTAGTATCCTCAAATAATAATTATTATAACAGTCAAATATTCCTATTCAATATAAGTGAAACGCCTGCCATGGTGGATAATTTAACAATTTCATGGGAAGGATATGGGGATTTAACTTCAGGATATAACACTTATATGAAAATTTGGAATTGGACAAGTGACACATGGTATCAATTGGGTGTCCAGGATTTTAGTGGACTTGGACAAGATCTCACACTAACAGAATCAATTATCTCTGGTACAACGGATTTTATTAATTCTTCAACAAATGAAGTTGCAGTACTGATGTCAAGTAAACACCACTATTCTGCCCCAAGATGTTTTGTCGCAAATACAAAGATAATTATGTCCGATGAATCGGAAAAAAATATAGAAGATGTACAAATTGGGGATACTGTTAAATCTTGGGATCAACAAACTAGTGAAATTGTTAGTTCAACAGTTACAAAACTCTCACAACCAATTCATGATGATATGATAAGTATAATGTTTGAACATGCTGAAAATATCAATACCTTCGACCACCCATATTGGGTTGTTGGAAAAGGATGGGCCTCCCATCGTCCAGATTTAACAAATGAGAAATATGATATTGGTGAAATCAAACAATTAAACATCGGAGATGTTTGCCTATGGAAAGAAGGAGATAAATTAATAGAATCAAAAATATTAGATATTGACGCGATGCCAGGAGATGTCCAAACCTATATTTTTGAATTAGATAATGCGCACACATTTTTTGCCAATGGAATTTTAACTCATAATAAAAAATCACTATATACAGATTACATTGAATTAGATGTTGCAGCAACACAGTCAAGACTCTACCTGCCCACAGATGAAATAACTGCTGCATATATTGCAAATGGTACGGCCAGTGGAGAGATGACGGATGGCTCAACATATGATGCGGACGAATTTATTCATTTCGAACATAACAACAGGGGTAAACGATTCAAATTAAAGGGATTATTTAGTGGAAATACCGTGGATCTAAGAAATTTAATAATAAGGGCAAATGATTATCAAACAGTTATAGATGCTAGGAATATTCAAGGGGTAGAATCCACACATACAATTTATATTCCCAATTCAATAAATTCTGGAGCATATATCTGCCCAAATGCATATACACTGGAAGACATAAGTTCCTCCTGTTCTGGAAAAATAACTTTCAGTTATGCAGAGGCCAATTCTGGAACTTGGAAGTCAGGAATATTTGCTGAAATTGAAGGTTCAAATTACAAGATTTCAAATTTAACAGGGAGTGGGGGTTCAGAATACACCCCTTCTTGTGGAGACTCAATTACTGTGAATACTACCTTGGCGGCAGGGTTAACGAATTGTACTGGACATGGATTAACAATTGGCGCACACAATATTGTATTGGATTGTCAAGGCAATACAATTGACGGGGATAAGACCGATGCAAGATATGGTATTGTCACATCAGGAAAAGATAATATAGTTATAAAAAATTGCATCATTACCCAATTTGATAGGGGTATCAATGATTGGAATCAAAATATAGGTAATTTAATTTTCAATAATACCTTCCATGATTTTAATGATTATGGGATATTATTTGGTTCGACTACTAATACGGGGAATAACATAAGCGGAAATACCATATATAATACTGGAACTGAAGAGGGAATTTATTTTAAGGGAGAGGATACAATTATTGAAAATAATATTGTTTATGATATTGCGGATAATGGAATTTTTATACAATCCTCTTCAAATCTTACAATAGAAAATAATTTTGCATATAATTGCCAAGGTGAAGGTTTAACTATTCTATCAACAACCGATTCTATAATCTCTAATAATAATGTGACTAATAATGGCCTTGAAGGAGGATATTCTAGTAATTTTTTATTGGCTACAGATACTACTGATAATATCTTTGAAAATAACAGGATAATTGGTGGCCAAAGATTTGGATTAAGGACTTATTCTAGTGTGAGTGGAAATATCTTTAGAAATAATGTGATCGCAAATTCTAGTGATGATCTCCTTAAATTCGGTGATGGTTCTGGAGGGGATTGTAATAATAATCTTTTTATCAATAATTCATTTGAGAGTAATGGATCTTTTAATTCCTTAGCATCAATCGGTTATGCCAATAACAACAGCTTCATAGATACAACATTCACAGGTAGTGGAAACCACTTATATTTTTCAAATGATGGGGATAATACTACCTTTTTAAATTCAACATTTGATAGTTGGACCTGGGATACACCGGGAATTCATAATGTTTATAGAAAATGGTATTTAGATGTGCATGTAAATCTATCTAATAGTTCAAATTTGGAAAATGCAAATGTCACAGCATATGATAATGTTCCAACTGAAATTTTTTCAGAGCTGACAAATTCAAGTGGGAGAACTAGTAGGTATAACTTAACAGAATATATGTATGATGGTTCAACGTATACATATTACACCAATTACACTTTGAATACTACTCATACAGTATATGGGGCAGATACTAGTTTAGTCAACTTAACAACCAATAAATTAGTTAGCATCACACTTGCATTGAATACTGCACCAGATACTCAAAATGTAACTCTAACATCCGATGATGCACAAAATAGAACAAATGGAAATTTAACTGGTAGTTTTGATTATTATGATGCTGATGGTGATCCTCAAAGTAATAACGAAACTAAATGGTATAAAGATGGAGTTCTACAAGAACAAATCGAAAGAAGTAATTTCGTATATTCTTATTCTGGCAATCCTACAAATCCTCTAAATGGGGTAGATAAAGATTGGGATACTTATACTCATGTGGGTACGCAACGAGATGCAACATTTTTGATAAATTATACTAAACCTCTGGGAATTCAAAGTGCAAATTGGAAAATAAACTATTCTGATGGTACAGAAGTATTTACTGCATCCTGTTTAAATTCGAGTGGTTGGCAAGATTTAGAGTATGATGTGTTGCCAGTTGCAGATACAAAAAATAAAACAGTTTTAGATAGCTGTTTTGATTATTCCGAGACCTTACAGTTAAAAGTTTATCTCTCTGCAGACAAAACAATCACGATTCAAAATACGTTTTATGATCAATCTATTTTATGGAATTACGCAAATTCTACTATTTTAGATGATATGTTCACTTCAAAAGATGATGCCTGGATATTTAGTGCAAGGGTAAATGATGGTTCAGAATGGAGTCCATGGGTAAACTCTTCAACATTGACAATACTAAACACTGCACCAACAACTCCAACTCAGAATTCTCCAGCATCAGGGGCAACAATTGAAGAAGACAGTACATTGATCAATTGTTCAGGTTCAACAGATGCAGATTCAGATGCAATAACATATCATTATTATGGTGACTCTGCAGATGGTTCAACTTATTTGGGAACAAACAATTCTGGAACAACATATAACTGGACTTCATTAAGTGATAATACAGATTATTATTGGAAATGTTTGGCAGGAGATGGTGAAGAGAATAGTTCAACAACAGGAATAAGAAATTTCAGCATAACTATCAATGATGCACCAGTAACAATTAGTGGAAGAATTTCCCCAACAACGACTTATACAAATGACACTTTAATTGGATATTGTAATGCAACAGATATTGATGCAGACACAATACAATACTATTACAAATGGTATAAAGACGGAGTATTAAATCTAAGTGGAAATGATTCCGGAGGAAATGCCCAAGGTGTAGAAACAAATGTTAATAATCTTTCAAGCTCTTCAACAGCAAAAGAAGAAGAGTGGATATTAAGTTGTTTAGCAAATGATGGTGAATATAATGGATCCTGGACAAACTCTTCAACACTAACAATACTAAACACTGCACCGACAACTCCAAGTTCAGTTATACTAAATGATACTACACTCTATACAGATGATTCGGTAGAATGTACTGCATCAGGTTCAACAGATGCAGATTCAGATGCAATAACTTATTATTACAAATTCAATGATACAGCAGAAACCCTGCAAGATTGGTCAACAACTAATAATTTTGATTGTAGTATTGCCGGATGTGATAAAGGAGATACATTATACTGTCATGCAAAGGCAACAACTTCAGATGCAAATTCCACTATCCTTTCAAATTCCACCACAATACTAAACACTGCACCAACAACTCCAACTCAGAATTCTCCAGCATCAGGGGCAACAATTGAAGAAGACAGTACAT